>Ga0066704_10001463_pt1 | contig 10242 bp, 7 predicted proteins | sample GraSoiAngelo_153_FD_66458 | JGI IMG/M metagenome (GOLD analysis project Ga0066704, IMG submission 66458) | Grasslands soil microbial communities from the Angelo Coastal Reserve, California, USA - 14_1009_12_40cm | ecosystem: Environmental > Terrestrial > Soil > Grasslands | place: USA... | reverse complement strand
ACGCGGACTTTTCGGGCAGGAGCCCGAAAAGCGCAATGTGAGGGTGTGCTTCTCTTTGGTTACTTTCTCTTGCACAAGCAAGAGAAAGTAACCCGCTCGCCGCAGGCGAGTGGAAGCCTTCGCTCGTAAGTGACCCGCTCGCCGCAGGCGAGTGGAAGCCTTCGCTCGCAAGTGACCCGCGCCGCGCAGCGGGCACGGAAGCCTTGGCGCGCAAGTGACCCACGCCGTGTAGCAGCACGGAAGCCTTGGCTCGTAAGTGCCCCGCGCCGTGCAGCGGCACGGAAGCCTTGGCTCGTAAGTGCCCGCGCTGCGAAGCAGCAGGGAAGCCTTGGCTCGTAAGTGACCCGCGCAGCGTAGCGGCACGGAAGCCTGCTCTTTGACCCGCTCGCCGCAGGCGAGCGGAAGCCTTGGCTTCAAAGTGACCCACGGCCGCGCGCAGCGGGCACGGAAGCATTGTTTCGAAAGGGCCCCGCGGGTCGCGTGCAGCGGGACGGAAGCTTCGCTTCGCAGATAACCCGTTCGCCGCAGGCGAGTGGAATCCTTGGCGCGTTGGAACTAAGCCGAACGTTGTGCCCGATAGCGCTCGCCTAACATCGCGAAGAACGCGCGCAGACCTAAGGCCTCGCCCCCGGCAGGGCGGCCGGGTTTGTCAGCATCGTTCCAGGCGTAGACGTCGAGATGCATCCATGGAATCGTCTGCGGCACGAAGCGCTCGAGATATAGCGCAGCCGTAATCGCCCCGGCGTGTTTGGACGGGCCGGCGTTGGCCAGATCGGCGATGCGCGAGTCGATCAGCGATCGATACGGCGCCCACAGCGGCATATGCCAGAGCGGATCCTGCTCGCTGCGGCCGCAGGCGAGCGTCTTGTGTGCGAGTTCTTCGCGATTGCTGAACAGCGCGGGCAGATCGGGCCCGAGCGCGACGCGCGCGGCACCGGTGAGCGTGGCGAAATCGACGATCAGATCGGGCTTGGACTCGGCGGCGTAGGCGAGTGCGTCGCATAGCACGAGGCGGCCTTCGGCGTCGGTATTGTCGATCTCGACCGTGATGCCAGCACGAGTGCGGATCACTTCGCCCGGACGCAGCGCATTGCCCGCCACGGCATTCTCGACTGCGGGAACCAGCAGCGTCAGACGCAGCGGCAATTGTGCGCGCAGTACGAGCTCGGTCAGTGCAATCGCATGCGCAGCGCCGCCCATGTCCTTCTTCATCCAGCGCATGCCGTCGGCGGATTTGAGATCGAGGCCGCCGGTGTCGAAGCACACGCCCTTGCCGACGATCACCAGATGCGGATGCTTGGCATCGCCCCAGCTGAGTTCCGCCAGCCGCGGCGCGCGATGGCTGGCGCGGCCGACCGCATGGATCGTCGGGAAATTGTTCGCAAGCAGCGCATCGCCGACCCACTCATGAAATTTCGCCTGGTGCGTTTCCGCGAGCGCGCGAACTTGCGCCGCGAGTTCCGCCGGGCCCATGTCTTCAGTCGGCGTGTTGACGAGGTCGCGCACGCACTGGGTTGCGTCGAGGCGCGCTTCGATCGCGCGTTGTATGGATGTCTCTACGGCCAAACGTGCAGGCGCGCGCAGCGCTTTGCGATAGCGCGTGAACTGGTAGGCTCCGAGCCCCCAGCCGAGCGCGGCGCGCTCGGGGTCGAGCGCAAGTCCGGTATCGTCAAGGCGATAGTTGCCCTGCGGCAATTTCAGCGGCAGGCCTGCGAGCGCATACAGGTCGGTCGCGCTCTGCACGCCCGCGAGCACGCGTTTGATCGCGCCCTGCGCGTCGGGCACGAGGCAAACACTGCCGGGCTCGCCGGCGAACTGCGTCGCTGCGGCCCAATGCGCGGCGCTTTTGCCGAGCTTGGCCAGCACGCGACGCAACGAGGGTTTGTCGACCGCGGTCAGTGGTATTGCTTTGGCAGCGCGGCGCGCTTCGATCAGGCCATGCATGTTCGTACTCCGGGATTTCGCACGCCCGGCACTGTATCAGGCGACCGCCTCGCTGCGCGCGAGCATCTCGACCAGTTGCGCCAGATCGCCAATCACGAGATCGGGTGCTGTCGGCGCGGCAAAGCCCAGCTGCGTCCAGGTCGCTTCGCCACGATTGAGCCAAGCGCAGCGCAAGCCGGCCTGATGTGCGCCGACTACGTCGAGCGCGGGATCATCGCCCACGTGCAGCACCTCGGCGGGCGCCAGGCCAAGCTGTGCACAGGCCGCAAGAAAGATATCGGGTGCGGGCTTGGCCGAACCGAAGTCGCTCGCGTGCAAGGAGAAACGGAAGTAGTGGCGTAAGCCGATCGCATCCAGGTCTGCATTGCCGTTGGTGATCGCGCCGAGCGGATAGCGCGCCTTGAGCTGATCGAGCGCCGGCAGCGCGTCGGCGTAGCATTCGACTTCGTTACGCGCGGCGTAGAACGCGGTGTAGGCGCCCGCGACTTCATCTTCGCCGTAGCCGTGTGGCAACAACGCCGCGCGCAACGCGAGGCGGCGTTGCGCGCCGAAGTCATGCGCGATCTGCGGATGCTCCTGTGCGACGCGATCGCGCAGCGCGCGCATCGCATCGATCGGATAGGCCTGCGCCGCGCGTGGACAATGCGCGCCGAGCCATGCGTTGAGGCGCTGCTCGGCACGCAACATCGCCGGCGCGATCGGCCACAGCGTGTCATCGAGGTCGAAGGTAATCGCGCGAATACGCATGCGGTAAGCTTCGCGGCGCGATCAGTGACTGGTTTTCCTACCCGCTTCCTTTTCCTCCTCTTTCGCCTTCATCTCGGCGGCGGCGCGTGCTGCCTTGCTCTTGGCTTCCTGCGTCTCGGCCGAATTCGGCGCGGTGCGTACCAGATAGTCGGCGGTCGCGATCGGCGCCGAGCGCGGCGTCGGCGTGGCCACCGGCGCGGCATTGATGCGTGCGTCGATGAATGCGATCTGTTCGTCCTGCTTGGCGATGAGCTGCGGCGCGTCGTCGTACGGGATCAACTCGTGCTTGCGCAGGGTTGCTTTGCCGGTATCGGATTTCGCGTAGGCGATGAACTTGTCGACCGTCTCCTTGTTTTTCGCATCATCGCGCGATGCGAGATACAACACGGCGAACAGCGGATAACTGCCGTCGCCGACAGTTGCACTGGACGCAGCAATGCCTTCGACCTGCAGCACCTTGATCGACTTGCGGCCGTATACCGACGAATCGGCGGTGACGCCGAGGCCGTGCGGATCGATCTCGATGCCTTCCTCGAGGCGTACGCTGTTGAGATACAGGCGCGGCACCGACACCGCCTGGTCGCCCTTGTGATAGAGCAACTTGCGCACGCTGTATTCGACGCCATCGAGCGGTGCGGCGACGGCGTAGAGATTGATTTCCTCGTCGGGTCCACCCAGATCCTTCCAGCTCTTGATGCGGCCGAGATAGATATCGTAGAGCTGCTTCAGGCTGACGTTCGACACCGGATTCTTCGGTGAGGTGATCGGCACCAGCGCTTCCCACGCGATCGGGTGGAAGGTGAGGCCCGTTTCCTCGACGCGGCCCGGCATCGCCGGACGCGCGCTGCCGGCAAGATCGGCCTTGCCGTCATGCACGGCGTCGATGCCCGACACGGTGCTGAACGGTTCCATCGTCACCTTGCCGAGTTTGGCCGTTTCGTACTGTTTGACCAGGTCGGCCATAAAGGCGCGTTCGGTCGCACGGTCGCCACGCCAGACGATCGCCGCGGCAGGCGGCAGTTTGCTCGCAGCCGGTGCTTTCGCAGCAGGCTTGGACGCAGGCTTTGCGGCCGGCTTCGCGGTGGCCGGCTTGGCTGCCGCGGCGGCTTGCGCGAAGGCGGCGTTGCCGGTGCCGCCGAGCAGCAGGCCGGCGAAAATGACAGAAGTATACTTTTTGGCGATATTCACGATGCTGAACCGTTACTACAAAAGAGCGCGCATTATCCCCCAGGCCGCGTAAGGTTTCATTGCCGGATTCACGGTTTGCGCCACTCACCGCGCGCTGTTCACAAAGGAGGTTTACTGCATCTGCAGGAAAGCCAGGCGCCCGCCGCGCACGATGGCAAGTTGCAATTGGCGCACCGGCGTTGTGGCAAGCGGCTTCAAATCGGCGAGCGCGCCGATCTCGACCTGATTCACTGCGACGATCACGTCGCCCTGTTTGAGTCCGTTCTTTGCCGCGCGGCTGCCGGGTGCGACGCGCAGCACGGAAACGCCACCGCGCAGGCCTTCGCGCCGTACGCGTTCGCCCGCATCGGCGAGTTCGGCGCCGGCCAGGCGTGCATCGAGCTTGGCGCCATCGCTCGCGCTGATCGATTCGGCCGCCAGACGCGTCGACAGCGTCAGCGCCTTGCCCTCGCGCAGCACTTTAAGATCGATATTGGATCCGATCGTGCTGACACCCTCTACCGTGCGCAGATCGTCCTCATTCGTTACCGCGCGACCGTTCGCTGCGATGATCACATCGCCCTGCTGAAAGCCTGCGTTCGCCGCGGGCGAGTCCGCGCGTACCTGTGTCACGACCACGCCCGGCTGATCGGCCTTGACGCCGAGCTGCTGCGCGATTTCCGGTGAGAGATTCTGCACCGCAAGGCCGAGCGAGCCATGGCGCACGCGCCCGGTCGTCACGAGCTGGCGCATCGCGTCGGCCGCCATGTTCGACGGAATCGCAAAACCGATGCCCACATTGCCGCCGGAAGGGCTGTATATCGCCGAGTTGATGCCGACCAGTTCGCCGCGCAGATTGACTAGCGCACCACCGGAGTTGCCTGGGTTGATCGAAGCGTCGGTCTGGATGAAATTCTGATAGCCCAAGCCGTGCAGACCGGAACGATTGACTGCCGAGACGATGCCCGAGGTCACAGTCTGACCCAGTCCGAACGGCTCGCCGATCGCGACGACGAAATCTCCGACGCGCAGGCGGCTCGAATCGGCGAGCGGCAGCGCGACGAGATTGTCCGCGGGAATCTGCACCACCGCGATATCGCTCTCCGCATCACTGCCGATCAGCTTGCCCTGCACGGTGCGATCGCCGTGCAGCGTCACCGAAATGTCGTCCGCGCCCTGTATCACATGATTGTTGGTGATGACATAGCCCTTGGCGGCGTCAATGATCACACCCGAGCCGAGCGATTGCTCGACGCGCTCGCGCGGCATGTTCTGCAGGCCGAAGAACTGGCGGAAAAACGGATCGTTGGCCAGCGGGTTGTTCACGCGCACACGCGTCTTGGTGTTGATGTTGACGATCGCCGGCATCACGCGCTCGAGCATCGGCGCGAGCGAGGGCAGCGCCTGGCCATCGACGCTTGGCGGCAGCGCGGCCTGCGATGATGCGCTTGGCCCGAGCGCAACGACTGCGGCAATGGCGCAGGCGGCGAGGGAGAGCGCAGCGACGCGCAACACGCCGCGCGGAGCGAAGGCAGAAATGGTCATGCGAGTCCTGTTGTAGAGAGATCTGGTTGGGTACAGACAGCGTCCCGCTATCGGTGTTCCCAACCCTTCAACCTGCTCAAAAAATTCGTTCACGAGGGGTTGATTTTGCGTGAAAACCGCATCACAGAACGCTTTGCGACAATGGTGCGACAGTAGCTCATCTATTGTCACAAAACGCTGCGGTAAGTGCCTGATTGTTAGCGCTAAAAAAAACCCTTTGACAACGATTTTCCGAAGGCGTAGTTTCCCTTTCGCCCGCGAAGCACAACATCTTGTGTACAAATTTGCAAAGTATCCCCAAGAGCTTGGGTTTTGTGAAAAACCGCAGCGGAGCAGGCCCAACGCGAGGACGGCGCGCCTGGGCGGGAGTCGAGACGAGGAGTAACCGGAACGTAAAGTGGTGCTGATTGCCGGATAGTCCGGCGGACGCGCTATGGCGAAGCTTTCCTTTGAAGCTGCGCCACGCATCGGTAACGCAGTGGCGGATTTGCGGTCGAAAGACTGAACCCGCCGGCTGCAAGACGCGACGGTAAGACAGCAGTTAGGAGAACAATAAGATGAGTACGGTGCGCGTAGAGGCGTTGAGTCGTGGCGCGGTGGAGATTCCGCTGCAACCTGCCTCCTACGATATCTGGGACAAGAAGTACCGCCTGAAGTCGAAGAAGGGCGAGCCGGTCGACGCGAGCATCGACCACACTTACCAGCGCATCGCGCGTGCGCTGGCCGAGTCCGAAGCGACGCCCGAAAAGCAGAAGTACTGGTACGAGCGCTTCGTCTGGGCGCTGCGTCGCGGCGCGATTCCGGCCGGTCGCGTCACCTCGAACGCCGGTGCGCTCGAGCACAAGCCGGCGACCTCGACGATCAACTGCACCGTTTCGGGCACGATCGAAGATTCGATGGATGGCATCCTCGAAAAAGTCCATGAGGCGGGCCTCACGCTCAAGGCTGGCTGCGGCATCGGTTACGAGTTCTCGACACTGCGCCCGCGTGGCGCGTACGTGGCGGGCGCGGGCGCGTACACGTCCGGGCCGATGTCGTTCATGGATATCTACGACAAGATGTGCTTCACCGTGTCGTCCGCCGGCGGCCGTCGCGGCGCGCAGATGGGCACGTTTGAGATCGCGCATCCCGACGTCAAGGATTTCATCCGTGCCAAGCGCGAAGACGGGCGCCTGCGCCAGTTCAATCTGAGCTTGCTGATCACCGACGGCTTCATGCAGGCGGTGGAAGATGATAGTGACTGGCCGCTGGTGTTCCCGGTCAATATCAAGGAAAAAGACGATATCGATCTGGCCGATTCGGAAAAAGTCGTCTGGCGCGAATGGCCGACAGCGAAGAATTACGTCACGCGCGACGACGGTCTTGTCGCGTGCAAGATGTACGGCCATATCCGCGCCAAGCACCTGTGGGACATGATCATGACCTCGACGTACGACTACGCCGAGCCGGGATTCATTCTGATCGATCGCGTCAACCAGATGAACAACAACTGGTGGTGCGAGAACATCCGCGCGACCAATCCTTGCGGCGAACAGCCGCTGCCGCCGTACGGCTCGTGTCTGCTCGGCTCGGTCAACCTCACCACTTTCGTGCGCGATCCGTTCGGGCCCAAGGCGCGTTTCGACTGGGACGAGTACAAGGAAGTCGTGCGCGTGTTCACGCGCATGCTCGACAACGTGGTCGAGATCAACGGCCTGCCGCTGCCGCAGCAGCGCGACGAGATCATGCGCAAGCGCCGCCACGGCATGGGCTTCCTCGGCCTCGGCTCGACCATCACCATGCTCAAGATGAAGTACGGCTCGCCCGAGTCGTGCGAGTTCACTGAGAAGATCGCACGCGATATGGCGCTCGCCGGCTGGGAAGTTGCGGCGTCGCTGGCGAAAGAAAAGGGTCCGGCTCCGATCATGATCGAGGAATTCGACGTCAGCGCGGCGATGCTGCGCCAGCGTCCGGAAATGGTGGCCGACGGCTACCAGGTCGGCGACAAGATTCCCGGCCGCCTGCTGCACGCGAAGTATTCGCGCTATATGCAGCGTGTGGCCGAAGTCGCGCCCGAGCTTGTGGCCGAGCTGGCGGAAACCGGCGCACGCTTCACCCATCACTCGTCGATCGCGCCGACCGGCACGATTTCGCTGTCGCTCGCGAACAATGCCTCGAACGGCATCGAGCCCTCGTTCGCGCACCACTACAGCCGCAACGTGATCCGCGAAGGCAAGAAGTCGAAGGAAAAGGTCGAGGTCTTCAGCTACGAGCTGCTCGCCTATCGCGAGCTGATCAATTCCAAGGCGATGCCGTTCAGCGACATCGCCGAGGAGAAACTGCCCGAGTACTTCATCGCCGCCGACAACGTCTCGCCGACCGAGCATGTCGATATCCAGGCCGCCGCGCAGAAGTGGGTCGACTCGTCGATCTCCAAGACCGCGAACGTGCCGACCGATTATCCGTACGAGGATTTCAAGGATATCTACCGCTACGCACACAAGCAGGGCCTGAAGGGCTGCACCACGTTCCGCTTCAATCCGGCGGCGTTCCAGGGCGTGCTGGTCAAGGAAGCCGATCTCGAAAACACGCTGTACCGCTTCGAACTCGAAGACGGCAGCGTGGTCGAGGTCAAGGGCAACGAAGAGATCGAATACGACGGCGAAACGCATACCGCCGCCAATCTGTTCGATGCCTTGAAAGAGGGTTACTACGGCAAGTTCTGACGCGGCAAGCCGCAAAGCCGTTGCGCCCGCGCATGGTTTTGCGGCGATGCGGCGATGCTGCGATGGGCTGTCATCCGTTTGCAAAAAGCACTTGATTGCGTGCGAACAAAGGGTAAATTCGTAACACCGAATCGCATGGTTATTCGTTCGGCGTAGCTACGCTAGTTCCATTACCCCTAGTCGCACACCATCAGCATCTTCGGAGGGAGTCATGCAGAGTGAACAGTCCATCGGCGAAGCCGCCAGCAATGCGGTCGGTGCCGTAGTCGAGAAAGCACAAGAGGTCGGCCAAGCCGCAGTCGAGAGAGCCGGCACGGCCGTCTCCGATATGCGGGCCGCGGTTGTCAACACGGCCGAAGCGGCGAAGACCGTCGTGACGAAGAGAGCCGAGGAGGCGATGGCTGCGGTGGACAAGCGCGTCGTCGCAGTGAAGAAGGCGGTAGTCAAACGCGCCAAGGCTGCTGCGAAGACCGCCAAGGCCGCGGCGAAGAAAGTTGCCAAGGCCGCGAAGAAGGCAGCGCCGAAGAAAGCGGCCAAGAAGGTCGTGAAGAAGGCGGCGAAGAAGGTGGCAAAGAAGGCGGCAAAGAAAGTTGTGAAGAAAGCGGCGAAGAAAAAGGTCGCGAAGAAAGTTGCAAAGAAAGTCGCCAAGAAAATTGCCAAGAAAGTTGCAAAAAAGAAGGCGCATCGCACCACGATGTATTCGAGCAAGGGCAAGAAGCTGTACGCCGTGCGCGATGCGAAGGGCCACTTCAAGGATATTCAGACCTACAAGCGCGCCCACACGATGGACATGAAGCGCAAGTCCAAGCCCGAAGTTGCCGCCAAGGCGAAGAAGGCTGCGAAGAAAAAGTAATCCGGCGCGCGACGAAGCTCCGGCGGGGCTTCGTCGCGTATTTTGAACAGCGCGGCCAGGACGGTCGCCGGCAAATCTTCGCGTTCAGACAAGAACGCACGAGTACGAATCACAATGGCAATCAAGATCTCAAAAAAAATCAAAGGCTATAGCGTCGGCAAACCCGAGGACGCTGCACATATTCCGCTCGCGTCGCCGGATCCGCGCGATGTGATTGAAGCGCCGGCCAAGGCCGAAGTGATCCAGATGCACGAGAAGGTCGAGCGTCCGGATACGCTGATCGGCGCGACCTACAAGATCAAATCGCCGTTGTTCGAACACGCACTGTACGTGACGATCAACGACATCGTGCTCAATGCCGGTACCGAGCATGAGCTGCGCCGTCCATTCGAGATATTCATCAACTCGAAGAACATGGATCACTTCCAGTGGATCGTTGCGCTCACGCGCATCATGTCCGCGGTGTTCCGCAAGGGCGGCGATATCACCTTCCTCGTCGATGAATTGAAAGCGGTGTTCGATCCGCGCGGCGGCTATTTCAAGGCCGGCGGCGTCTACATGCCCTCGATCGTGGCCGAGCTTGGCGCGATCGTCGAGCAGCATCTGAAGATGATCGGCCTGCTGCACGATCCCGAACTCGATCCCGAACAGCGCCGCCTGATCGCCGAGAAGCGCGCAGCGTACGAAGCGCGTGTGGCCGGCAAGGATTCAAAAAAAAAGTCTGATGTAAGCGCCGCCAAGCGCCGAACCGAGTCCGCGCTGCAGCCGCAAGACTTGAGCGGCGATCTTGCCGGCGCCGGCGGCGAAACCGCGCGCAAGGATTCGCCATCTGTTCGTGCCGAGCCCGTCCAAGCGGAAGCGGAATCAGATGTCTCGACCAACGGCTACCCGCCCGGTGCGACGATGTGCAACAAGTGCAACACCAATGCGGTGATCCTGATGGATGGCTGCGCGACGTGTTTGTCGTGTGGCTACTCGAAGTGCGGCTGATCCAGCGCTCGGCCGCAGCTGCAAGTGTCGCTGTCCCTTTGCGTAAAAGACTGGTTTTTTTGCAGCGAAGTCTAGTTTTTTATCCTAAAGACTAGTTTTTTTGCGTAAAAGGCTAGCTCGGAGAGTGGACGCGCCGCAAAAAGGCGAAACGGTGCGGTTACAGTGGCGCTTGAGTGGTCAGCCCTCCCTGAAGGTCGGCCGGTAGGCGATATGACGTTCCGCGCTCGCACGGCGGAAATGTACGTCGCCGTTCTGCGGCGGCAGCTACCGAAAAATTCAAACTGACCCACT
>Ga0066704_10001460_pt1 | contig 10255 bp, 9 predicted proteins | sample GraSoiAngelo_153_FD_66458 | JGI IMG/M metagenome (GOLD analysis project Ga0066704, IMG submission 66458) | Grasslands soil microbial communities from the Angelo Coastal Reserve, California, USA - 14_1009_12_40cm | ecosystem: Environmental > Terrestrial > Soil > Grasslands | place: USA... | reverse complement strand
CCACGTCGCGAAGGCCGGCGCCGCGCCGGGTCCGTTCGGGCCGCTCAAGCTCGATCCCAAGGCCGCGCCGATCTCGACGGCGCTCGGCGTGCTCGGCATGCCGGGGATGACGGCCTATGTGGGTCTGCTCGACTTCGGCCAGCCGAAGCCGGGCGAGACGGTCGTCGTCTCGGCGGCGGCGGGCGCGGTGGGCTCGGCCGTCGGCCAGATCGCCAAGATCAAGGGCTGTCGCGCGGTCGGCGTCGCCGGCGCACCGGAGAAGTGCGAGTACGTCGTCAAGGAGCTCGGCTTCGACGCCTGCGTGAGCTACCGTGCGCCCGACCTCTTCGCGGCGTTGAAGGACGCCTGCCCGAAGGGGATCGACGTCTACTTCGACAACGTCGGTGGCGACGTGCTGAAGACGGCGCTGCGGCAGATCAATCTATTCGGCCGGATCCCGCTGTGTGGCCACGTCTCGCAGTACAACGCCACCGAGCTGCCGGCCGGCCCCAACCTGGGCGTCGTGGTCGGCAACCGCGTCACCATCCGTGGCTTCATCGTGAGCGACCACGCCGACCGCCTGCCGGACTTCCGGCGCGACGGCACCGCCTGGCTCAAGGCCGGCCGCTTGAAGTACCGCGAGGACATCGCGGAGGGGCTCGAGAACGCGCCGCGCGCGTTCATCGGGATGCTCCGCGGCCAGAACGTCGGCAAGCAGCTCGTCAAGGTCGGCGCCGCCGACCCGACGCGCGGCTGACGCGCCGACGGACGGCGCCGTGGCGGGCGCGAGGCGGGGGGCGCCGGAAGAAACGCTGATCGTCCCTCGCGAGCTCGCGCTTGCTTGATGGCTCAACGGATGTATAGTCTTTCGCCATGGCCGTGGAGTACCGCGAGGAGCCCTGCCGCTCCGCCCTGAACCGCGTGAAGGGCATGGGGTTCAAGTGGTCACTGAACCCCTACATGGGCTGCGTCCACCGGTGCACGTTCTGCTACGTGCGCGGGTTCGAGCTCCGCGCCGATCGCCCGTCGGACGATCGCTACGGCCGTTCCATCCGCGTCAAGGTGAACGTCGCCGACGTCCTCGCGCGCGAGCTGGCCAGGGTGGGGTGGCAGCGTGAGGTCGTGGCCGTCGGCGCCGCGACCGACCCGTACCAGCCCGCCGAGGGCCGCTATCGGTTGACGCGCCGCTGCCTCCAGGCCTTCGCGGCCGCGCGCAATCCGTTCAGCATCATCACGCGCGGGCCGATGGTCGTCCGCGACGTGGACGTGCTGCAGCAGGCCGCCCAGCGCGCCGAGGTGCACGTGACCTTCTCGGTGCCGACCCTCGACCTGGAGATCTGGCGGCGGACCGAGCCCGGCACCGCCCCGCCGCGCCAGCGGCTGCGCGCGCTTCGCATGCTGGTCGAGGCCGGCATCGACGCCGGCGTCGGCATGGCGCCGATCCTGCCGGGGCTCTCCGACGATCCCGGCCGGCTCGCCGACGTCGTGCGCGCCGCGCGCGAGGCCGGCGCCACCGGCGTCTGGTGCAACATCCTCTACCTGCGTCCCGGCACGCGCGAGCACTTCCTGGAGAACCTGGCGCGCGACTGGCCCGAGCTCCTGCCACGCTACGAGGCGATCTATCGCCGCCCGTATCCGGACCGTGCCGAGTCGGAGCCGATCAAGGCGCACGTCGCCGTCCTGAGGCGCGAGTTCGAGATCGCCGACCGTCGAGCGCGTCCGCTCGAGCCGCCGCCCGCTCCCGAGCAGGCCGAGCTGCCGATCTGAGCGTCTCCGTGCGTCGACACTAGGCGGCGCCCGCGCGCTCGGCTATCATCGCGCCATCATCCAGACTGAGTTCCTCCACGAGACGGTCCGGCGCATCTGGGGCTACGATCGCTTTCTCCCGCTGCAAGAAGACGCCATCGGCTGCGTGCTCGACGGCCGCGATTCGCTGGTCGTGCTGCCCACCGGCGGCGGCAAATCCCTCTGCTATCAGGCGCCGGCCGCTCACCTGCGTCGTCTCGCGGTCGTCGTGTCGCCGCTGATCGCGCTGATGAAGGATCAGGTCGACGGCCTGCGCGAGGCCGGTGTGCCGGCCGCGGTGCTGAACAGCAGCCAGACGCCCGCCGAGCGCGCCGCCGTCATGCGCGCGGTGGCCGGCGGCGGCGTGCAGTTGCTCTACCTGGCGCCGGAGCGGCTCGTGATGGACGGCTTCCTCGAGCGGCTCCAGCGCGCGGCGCCCGCCTTCGTCGCCGTCGACGAGGCGCATTGCATCAGCCAGTGGGGGCACGACTTCCGCCCGGAGTACCGACAGCTGCGCGCGCTGCGCGCCGCGCTGCCGGCCGTCGCCGTCCACGCCTACACCGCGACGGCCACGCCGCAGGTCCGCGGGGACATCGTCGCCGAGCTGAAGCTCGAGCATCCCACGGTCCTCGTCGGGTCCTTCGACCGGCCCAACCTGATCTATCGCGTGCGCCCTCGTACCGATCGGCTGGCGCAGGTGGTCGCGGCCATCCAGCGACACCGCGGCCAGGCGGGCATCGTGTACTGCATCCGCCGCAGCGAGGTCGAGGAGCTGACGGCCGCCCTCACGCGTCGCGGCTTTCGGGCGGTGCGCTACCACGCGGGGCTCACCGACGACGAGCGCCGCGCGAACCAGGACGCCTTCGTGAACGAGCGGGCGGACATCGTGGTCGCCACCGTCGCCTTCGGCATGGGGATCGATCGCTCGAACGTGCGCTACGTCATCCACACCGGCATGCCGAAGTCGCTCGAGCACTACCAGCAGGAGGCGGGCCGCGCGGGCCGCGACGGTCTCGAGGCCGAGTGCCTGCTGCTGCACAGCGGCGCCGACTACGGCCTGTGGAAGTCGGTCATGGCGCCCGACGGCGCCGAGCCGCCGCCCGGTGCGCTCCGCAAGCTCGGTGAGATGTATGCCTTCTGCCAGGACGCCGCGTGCCGCCATCGCGCGCTCGTGACCTATTTCGGCCAGACCTACGAGCGCGAGGGCTGCGGCGCCTGCGACGTCTGCCTCGGCGAGACGATCCAGGGGGGCGAGACGTCGGACGTCGCGGCGAAGATTCTTCAGGGCGTCGGTGAGCTGCGCGGACGCTTCGGCGCCGCCCACATGGCCGACGTGCTGGCCGGCGCGGCCACCGGCCGCATCACCCAGCTGCGCCACGACCGCCTCGCCGCCTACGCGGCGCTGCGCGGCGAGAGGAAGGCGCAGGTGCGCGCCTGGATCGACCAGCTGCTCGCGCATGGCCTGCTGGTGCGCACCGACGACGAGTACCCGACCGTCACGCTCACCGAGCAGGGGCGGGCCGTGCTGCGGGGCGAGGGCGCGGCGCCCGCGCTCACGAGCGCCGGCGCGGTCCGTCCCACCGCCGCCGACGCCGGTGACATCGCCGCGGCGACGCCGGGCGACCGGACGCTCCCCGAGCCGGGCGCCTACGACCGCGCGCTGTTCGAGGCCCTGCGCGGCCTGCGGCGAGCGATCGCCGAGGAGCGCGGCGTGCCGCCCTACCTGGTCTTCAGCGACGCCTCGCTGCGCGACATGGCGCGGCTCAAGCCTCGCACCCGCGAGGCGTTGCTGGAGGTGAAGGGCGTCGGCGAGTGGAAGTCGGAGACCTTCGGCGCGCGCTTTCTGGCACTTATCCGCCAGCAGGGGTGATCCTCGGTTCTTGGGCCGCGCCGGTCTCGTGCGCTAGCCTCGATGGACTCGAGTCTGCGCGGGAGGGCCGATGGCCGACGATACGTCAGGGCAGAGCTTCTTCTCCACGCCGCCGCAGCGTCCGTCGCCCCGACCCCCCATCCCACCTCCGTCAGCGCCACGACCGGCCGCCGCGCCGGCCGCCCGGCGCCCGCCACGCCGAGGGCCGTCGCTCCCGTCCTCGAGGTCGCGGACGCGGGGATCTTCAGCCGCTTCACGGCGCGCTCGTTCGATTCCATGCTGATCGTGGTGCTGCTGACGATGATGCTGCCGACGCTGCCGGTCTCGCCGCGCGCGCAGGACACGATCGTCGGCTACTGCGCGCTGTTCCTGTGGGTGTTCGTCGAGGCGGCGCTGCTGGCCGCGCGCGGCACGACGCCGGGCAAGTGGCTCTTCGGCGTCACCGTGCGCACTCGCGGCGGCACCAAGCCGGGCTTCGGCACGGCCGTGCACCGCAGCCTGAGCGTCTGGTGGCAGGGCATGCGCGCGGGTCTGCCGATCGCGAGCCTGATCAGCGCCATCCGTACCTGGATCCAGATCCGGAACTATCGCGAGGCGACCTGGGACGCCGAGACCGCGCTCGTCGTCAATCAGCGGGTGCGCGCGTGGCGGCTGATCGCCCTCGGCCTGGTCGTGCTCGGGGGCCTCGCGCTCATCGCGGTCGGCGCCGACGACCAGTCGTAGCGGGATCGGCGGTCGCCAGCACCTCGAGCGAGTCCGCCGCCGGTAGCGCGATCCAACCCTCCCGCGCTGCCCGCGCCGCCTGCTCGGCGGACGGGCCCAGGCAGAGACCGAGCGCCGCCGCGCGGGCCACGAGCGCGGCCACCAGGGCGTCGAGCGCGTCGTCGCTCTCGCCGCAGAGCCGCCGGGTGGCAGCGTCGAGATCGAGCCACCCGCGCGTGCGCGCGCGCAGGGCGGCCAGCAGCGCGCCAAGGCCGGCGAGCCCTTCGCGGCGCTTGTAGCCCGTCGAGGCGAAACCCCAGATCCGCAGCGCCGCCGCGGGATAGGTCTCGACGAGGCGGCCGGCGCCGCCGCGGTCGACGACCTCGCCGGCCTCGGCCAGCCGCGAGAGCAGGCGGGCGGCGCGGAAGGTCGGAACGCCGATCAGATCGGTGGAGACGCTGAGCGGCCAGCGGCCCGTGCGGGCGGCGACGACGCGATCGGTCTCCCGATAGCGCAGCGCCACCACGGAGGCCTCGGGCCAGGCGCCGCCCGCATGGAAGCGCGCGACGGCGTCCGCGAAGGCGTCCGGCCAGCCGAATGGCACGTCGAGGCCGACCTTGTCGGCGCCGGCAATGCGCTTCCGCAGCGCGTCGTCGTCCTGGCCGCAGGCGACGTCGACGACGCGCGCCCGGCCGGCTGTCCACTCGATCGCGCAGGCCGCCGTGCGGGCGGGCAGCGACGCGAGATCCACGCCGAGCGTGATCACGCCGGCCGCCGGATGTAGCGACCGCGCGCGGCGCCGACGACGCGGCCGTTGTCCCACGCGAGCCGGCCGCGCAGGAACGTGGCGGTGACCTGGCCGGTCAGCTCGCGGCCCTCGAACGGCGTGTAGCCCTGCGCCGACGGCGACTCGGCCGCGCGCACGGTGACGCGGCGCTCGGGGTCGAGCAGCGCCAGGTCGGCGTCGAAACCGACGGCGACGTCGCCCTTGTGGAGCAGGCCGTAGCGCTGCGCCGGATTGAGGGCGAGCAGCTCGGCCATGCGGGAGCAGGACAGGCCGCGCTTGCTGCCCTCGCTGAAGACGCCCGCCAGCAGGTATTCCGTGCCGCCGAAGCCCGACTTCGCCAGCCAGATGTCGCCGCGGCCCCGGCCGGCCGCCTTCACCTCCTCGGCGCAGCAGGCGTGGTCGCTCACGATCCAGTCCACGTCGCCGGCCAGGACCGCGCGCCAGAGGAACTCGACGTCGTCCCGGGGGCGGATCGGCGGATTCACCTTGGCGTAAGTGCCGGCCGGCGCGTCGACGTCGAGCAGCAGGTGCCCGACGGTGACCTCCCGCTTGAAGCTCACGTGTGGAAACACGCGCGCCATCGTCAGCGCGGCCTCCAGCGCCTTGCGCGACGACAGGTGCAGCAGGTTCACGTTGTGGCTCTCGGCCTCGTGGGCGAGGTAGGCGGCGATCCACACCGCCAGGCCCTCGGCGTGCGGTGGCCGTGCGGCGCTGTAGGCGCGCAGGCCGGCCAGCGAGCGGTCCTGCGCCACCAGACGCGTGTAGGCATTGAGGATGTCGGCGAGCTCGCAGTGCAGGCTCACGCTGACGTGCGGGGCGAGGGCCGGGTGCGCCCGCTGGATGCGGCCGGCCTCGCGCAGGATGAACTCGAAGTGGGCGAGGTCGTAGGTGTCGTCGGGGCCGATCATCAGGAAGCGCCGCTGCTCGTCCTCTCCCGCCTGACCGTGCAGGCCATAGCCGCCGTAGAACATGAAGATCTTGAACGAGGTCACGCCCTGGTCCGTGGCCAGGGCCTCCATCTCGCCGATGTGCGAGGCGGCGATCGGAGCCAGGTGATAGGCGTAGTCGCAATGGTAGCGGCCGTCCGACTGCCGGAGCAGCTCGGGAAAGAACTCGGCGTAGGCACCGCCGCGGTCGAGGTAGTACTGGCCGGTGCGGAAGTAGGTGAGCATCGTCGTGACGCCGCCGCTCACCGCCGCCCGGCTCTCGCTCCCTGCGTCCTCGGCCAGCGGCCCGTAGATGCCGACGTGGGTGTGCGCGTCGACGACGCCGGGAAAGCCGAGCCGACCGCGCGCGTCGTAGACCTCGGCTCCGCCGGCGGCCGGAATCGCGGGGGCGATCAACGCGAAGCGTCCGTCCTTGACGCCGAGGTCGACCGTCTCCACCTCGGGCCGCCGCGGGCGGACCAGCCGCACGTTCTTGATGACGAGGTCGAGCGGTGTCGTCGGGTCCACGCGCGTCTCCTTTGAAGGGTCGGCCGCCGGGCCGTTAGTATAGGCGCGGCCCTCCGGAGGGGCGAGCCATGGGCGAGCGGCCGCCGCGCGGCTGGACGGAGACCGATTCGAGGGCGTTCATCGACGACGGCGCTGTGTTCGTCCCGGGCCGCGAGGAGCAGATCGCGACGCTGCGCGCGCTGATCCCCGCCGGCCCGGACGAGCCGTTCACCGTGGCCGAGCTGGGCGCCGGCGGCGGCGTGCTGGCCCGCGCCGTGCTGGAGGCGTTTCCGCGCTGCCGCTACGTCGCGCTCGACGGCTCGCCGGCGATGCGCACGCGCCTCGGCGAGACGCTGGCGCGCCACGCCGCCCGCGTGGAGGTCCACGACTTCGAGCTGGCCGAGCGGGCGTGGCGAGCGGCGCTGCCGTCGCCGCTGCGCTGTGTGCTGGCCTCGCTGGTCGTCCACCATCTGCCGGCTGCCGGCAAGCGCCGCCTCTTCGCGGATCTCGCGCGCCGCCTCGAGCCCGGTGGCGCGCTGCTGCTGGTCGACATCGTCGAGCCGACGAGCGCGGCGGTGCGCGAGGCTTTCGCCCGGCAGTGGGACGACGCGGCGCGCGTGCAGAGCCTCGCGCTCACCGGCGGCCTCGAGGCCTTCGAGCGCTTTCAGACGGATGGCTGGAACTTCTACCGCGGCACCCCCGACTCCTACGATCAGCCCTCGCGGCTCGACGAGCAGCTGCGCTGGCTCAGCGAAGCGGGCCTGGCGCCGGTGGACTGCTTCTGGATGCGCGCCGGCCACGCGGTGTTCGGCGGCTGGCGCCCATGACGCGGTCTTACTTCGCGTCGTGGAAGATGACGCCGAGCGTGTAGCGGGTGCCGCGCAGCAGCCGGCTGACGCCGTGGCGCATCGCCGCCCGGTACCAGCCGCGGGCGCCCTGCACGGGACGGTACCGCGTGGTGAAGATCACGAGCTCGCCCTGCTCGGTCGCGATCGCCTCGCCGCGTGACTGCGCGCGGGGCCGCTGCTCGACCAGCAGGAAGTCGCCGCCGTCATAGTCCACGCCGCGCCGGCTCAGGAAGCAGGTGAGCTGGAGCGGGAAGACGACGTCGCCGTAGAGATCCTGGTGCAGGCAGTTGTAGCCGCCGGCCTCGTAGTGCAGCAGCAGCGGCGTCGGTTTCGTCTGACCGCGGCGATGACAGCGGTCGAGCAGGGCTTCGAGCGTCTGCGGATGGAGCGTGGCGGTGCCGAGGGCGACCTCCCACTGGTTGGCGATGGCGGCCAGCGGTGGATAGGCGGACGTCCGCAGCGCCTGCACCAGCGACGGCAGCGGCGCCGCGAAGTACTGGTAGTCGCCGATGCCGAACCGGTAACGCTCCATGTCGACGCGGCTGCGGAAGCGCGCCTCGTCGCCGTACATCGCGACCAGCTCACCGCACTCGTCCGGGGTCAGGACGGGCGGCGTCCTGGCGTAGCCGAACTCCCACAACGAGCGCTCCACGGCGGTCCAGTCGAGATCGGCGAGTCGGGCGGCAATGTCGGCCATGCCCGAAGTATCCTGCACGGGGGAACACCAGGAAAGAGGAGCGCCGCGGCTTTGCCGGGGCGCTCCGGACGTCCGGGGGTGCGGGGGGTTGGAGGCCGTGTGACTTGGGGGGCCCCCCGAGGCCCCCCATTTGACCCGCTCAATCAGCCGTTACGGACAAGTGTTGCCGCCGTTGCTGTTGACGCCGGCGCTGTCGCCGCTGCCGCAGAGCATGAACGTACCCGCCGAGCTGCTCGAATACTTGTAGCTCGTGCCGCTGCCCGTCCAGCCGGCCGGCAGCGTCGGCATCGAGTTCAGGAACGGACCGCCCACCTGGTTCTGCGCGTTCGTCTGCTGCGTCAGCAACACGGTCGGCATGGCGCCCGACTGGTTGTTGGCGCTGGGGCAGTTCGTGGCCGACGAGCCGTTGTCCGGCAGACCGCCGCAGAGCGCGGAGTAGATGCTGACCGCGGAGGCGATGGCTCGCGTGTCGGCCTGAGCCTTGGCGATCCGTGCACGCGCCTGCACGTTGGCGTACAGCGGAACCGCGATCGCGGCCAGGATGCCGATGATCGCGACGACGATGAGCAGCTCGATGAGCGTGAAACCGCGTGCGTGCCGCAATGTCTTCATTGGCGGCCCTCCCTCGGGGCGGAACTTGCAGGAAGAGGGCCACGGCGGGGACGGTGGCGGAATCAGCGGGTTAGGAGGACTCGTGCCACAGTGCGCCCGAGGGCGTCGTCCGCTTTCTCCCTGGTTCTGACGATTCGGCTCAGAGCGCCGACGCGTCAGCGGTAGGCGTCGGGCGCCTGGATCACCGTCTTCCAGAACGCCGGATCGTGGCCGGGGAAGATGCGGGCGCCGACCAGCCGCGCGACCGTCTTGATCTTCTTGATGGCGTGCAGCGCCAGCGTCGGGTTCCAGACGACGCCCGGCACGCGCTCCTTCTCGGCGTGCTCGAGCCAGTAGCAGGCATCACCGGTCAGCAGCACCGGTCCCGCCGTCGGCAGGTCGACCAGCAGCGACTGGTGGCCCGGCGTGTGGCCGTCCGTGCGGAGGACGGTGAGCCCCGGGGCCAGCTCGGTATCGCCGTCGAGCAGCCGCCAGCGATAGCCCGGCAGATCGAAGTTCTTCCGGTAGTAGAAGGGCTCGAAGAACGAGGCCGGATAATGGGCGTACGAGTACTCGTCTCGCTGCACGATCAGCTCGGACTTGGGAAAGAGCTGGGCGCCGCCGGCGTGGTCGTAGTGCAGGTGCGACAGGACCACGAGATCGACGTTCGCCGGCTCGAGGCCGAGCGTGTCGAGGCGGTGGATCAGCAGATCCTCGTCGGTGAAGCGCGCGAACGGGTCGTTGCGCATGAGGCCGGGCACCGCCCGCGGCGACACGCCCGTGTCGAACAGCACGTAGCCGTCGGAGGTCTTGACGAGCCAGCAGGCGACCGGGATCTGCGTGGGCTTTTCGGAGTACTCGCCGTAGAACAGGAGCGAGCGCGGAGCGCCCATGAACCCGTTCTGGAGCGCGTAGAGCGCCTGGACCGCCATGGCGCCCGCGATTCTAGCACGCGCCCCCGGGGGCCCCTGCGCGTCGCGCGCATCGAGTAGAATCGGGGTCAACCCGTCAGCGAGGTAGGGGCCATGGATTTCGCGCTCACCGAGCAGCAGGAGCTGATCCGCAAGGAGGTCGGCGCGCTGGCGCGCTCCTTCCCGCCCGAGTACTGGCTGGAGAAGGACCGCAAGGCCGAGTACCCGTGGGAGTTCGTCAAGGCCTTCGCCCAGGCCGGCTGGCTGGGCGTGATCATCCCCGAGGCGTACGGGGGCTCCGGCCTGGGCGTTACCGAGGCCGCGCTGATGCTGCACGACATCGCCGCCTCCGGCGCCGGCACCAGCGGCTGCTCGCCGATCCACTTCTACTGCTTCCCGCCGATGCCGGTCATCAAGCACGGCGCCGAGGCGATGAAGACGAGGTACCTGCCGCGCATGGCCACCGGCGAGATCGTGATGTCGTTCGGCGTGACCGAGCCCAACGCCGGGACCGACACCTCGCGCATCCAGACGCGCGCGGAGGCCCGGGGCGACCGCTTCGTCGTCAACGGCCGCAAGGTGTGGAACACCAACGCCCAGAACGCCACCCACATCCTGCTGCTCGCCCGCACGGCGCCGCGCGACGACGCGA
>Ga0066704_10001453_pt1 | contig 10273 bp, 13 predicted proteins | sample GraSoiAngelo_153_FD_66458 | JGI IMG/M metagenome (GOLD analysis project Ga0066704, IMG submission 66458) | Grasslands soil microbial communities from the Angelo Coastal Reserve, California, USA - 14_1009_12_40cm | ecosystem: Environmental > Terrestrial > Soil > Grasslands | place: USA... | reverse complement strand
TGATCGAAATGCTCACGCTCAACGATCTGCGCCTGCAGGACAAACCGGTGATCCTGTGCGCGAGCGACGGCTTCTGGCAGCCGTTCGTCGCTTTGGTCGACCGCTTCCGCGCCTACGGCGTGCTGCGGCCGAGCGTCGAGCGCACGCTGCGCGTGGCCGCGTCGGTCGATGAGGCCATGCGCTTCATCGAAGACCATCTGTCGTCCGCGTCTTACGGGACGCAGGCTGCTCGATCGCGCAGTGTATAATTTCCTCCCCCGCGCCCGTAGCTCAGGGGATAGAGTGATGGCCTCCGAAGCCATAGGTCGCGCGTTCGATTCGCGCCGGGCGCGCCAGATTCCACCGGCAGCTATTCTCAGGCGGAGATTCCGATGCGACGCTGCGCATTCTTAGCGGTTCCGCTGCTCCTCGTCGCCTCCGGAGCGCTCGCCGGCGGCTCGAACTATGGCGTCGCGCCGGGGACGAAGCAGCTCTCCGGAAAAATCACCGAGTGGCCGGTGCCCACGCCGAAATTCGCGCGCGATCCCGCGCCCGGCCCCGACGGCAACATCTACATCACGGTGATGCAAGGCGATCGCATTGGGCGCTTCGACACCAAGACGCAGAAGTTCAACGAATGGAACCTTCCCGCGGGTGCGCATCCCCACGGTCTCCTTGTCGACAAGGAAGGCCGCGTCTGGTACACCGGCAACGGCAACGGCACGATCGGAGAGCTGGATCCTTCGACCGGCAAGGTGACCGAGCACCGTACGCCTTCCGGCGGCAGCCCGCATACGCTGGTGATCGACGATACCGGCGCGATCTGGTTCACGAATCAGTCCGGCTCCGTCGGCCGGCTCGATCGCAAAACCGGCGAGATCAAGGAGTATCGGATGTCGGGCGGCCCCTACGGCCTTGCGCTCGACCGGCAGGGCAACGTCTGGGTGTGCCGCATGAGCGCGGACAAAATGGGGATCATCGACCCGAGGACGGGGAAAATCTCGGAGCTTTACATGGGACCGGGCTCCCGGCCGCGCCGTGTGGCCGCCGCCCCGGACGGCACGCTGTGGGCCACGCTTTACGGCAACGGGAAACTCGCGCACGTCGATCCGGCGGTGGTCAAGATCATCAGGGAATACGAGATGCCGGCCGGCGCGAACGGCGGGCCCTACGCCGTGACCGTCGACGGCGCGGGACGCGTCTTCGCCAACGAGATCGAGACCGACACGGTGGCGATGCTCGATCCGAAGACCGGACAATTCCAGGTGTTCAGGCTGCCCTCGAGGAACGTCGGCATCCGCAAGGCGATCGTCGACGCCGAAGGGCGCTACTGGTACATGGGCTCGCACAACGGGCGGCTCGGCGTCATCGAATAAGTATTGACACAGGAGCAAACGGAAATGAAACGACTGCTGGCCTTGGCGGCGCTCGCGGCAGCGACGAGCGCACCGGCGCAAAATTATCCGACTCGGCCGGTCGTCATGCTGGTTCCCTACGCTGCGGGCGGACCGACCGACACCGTCGCGCGCGTGGTGGCGCAGGCGATGGGAAAGCCCCTGGGCCAGACGATCCTCGTCGAGAACCGCCCGAGCGCGGGCGGAATTCTGGCGCCCGAGCAGGTGAAGAACGCGAAACCGGACGGCTACACGATCCTGATCCACCATGTCGGCATGGCGACGACGCCGGCGCTGTACCGCAACCTGCGCTTCAATCCGCTCGAGGATTTCGAGTACATCGGCCTCATCAACGACGTGCCGATGACGATCATCGCCCGGCAGAGCTTCCCGGCGAAGGACTTCGAAGAGTTCCTCGGCTACATCAAGGCGAACAAGGACAAGGTCACCTTGGCGAACGCCGGGATCGGAGCGGCCTCCCATCTGTGCGGGCTGCTGTTCATGACCGCCATCCAGACCGACTTCCTGACCGTTCCCTACAAGGGCACCGCGCCGGCGATGAACGACCTGCTGGGCGGCCAAGTCGATTTCATGTGCGACCAGACCACCAATACCACCTCCCAGATCAAGAGCGGCAAGGTGAAGGCGTACGCGGTGACCTCGAGGAAGCGCGTGCCCTCGCTTCACGATATCCCGACGCTCGACGAGCTCGGGCTGAAGGGCTTCGAGGTCGGCATCTGGCACGGGCTGTACGCGCCCAAAGGCACGCCCAAGCCCGCGATCGACAGGCTGGTCGCCGCTCTGCAGGAAGCGTTGAAGGACGCGACGGTGAAGCAGCGCTTCGCCGACCTCGGCGCCGAAGCCTACCCGCTTGACCGCGCCACCCCGGAAGCGCTGCAGAAGTTCCTCAAGTCTGAAATCGACAAGTGGGGCCCGATAATCAAGAAGGCAGGGCAGTACGCGGACTAAACTCCGCGCACTGAGTGCGCACAGGTTACGGACAGAGGGAGGGGAAGAGTCCCTCCCTCTGTTACCTCCCAGCCCTCGACCGCTGGCCTAGCAAAAGTCTCAGTAGCCGCCCTTTTCCGTGCGCATGGCCATCAATCGCGGCCGCGATGGCCGTCGCCATGTTCGAGTCGGCCGCGGATTTCTCCGGGCCCGAAGGTCACGGAGTGCACGTTGGCGTAGGTCGCGCCTGCGCGGATCGCCCGAACGAGCTCATCGAACTCCCCAGGAGCGATCCCCTGCCCCACCACCTCGATCACTTGGGCGGGGGTGATCGTCCCGGTAACGGTATTTGCCCGGGGACCGCCGCACAGCGGCGTGAGACCGGCGACCGCTGCAGGGGCCGGGGTGCCTGCAGTCTGGCAGAGCCAGACCACGATGCCGCCGACCGTGTGCCGCTGGCCGAAGTGGATATGCGACTGGGTGACGTCGGCCTCCAGGCCCTCGAAGCTCAGCTCGTAATCGATCCGCTGCGCTCTGTCATCGATCACGGCCCGGAAATTCCCGCGGGCCCTGGTCGAGACGGCGCCGCGGAGCGCGGGCACCGTGGCGATGAAGTGAACCTCGTTGTAACCGGAGAGCCGTGCAGCGAACGTGTCGCCATCGTTTCGGTCCTCATCCGCTATTGCCGCAGCGGAGAAGCCGACCATGAAAGCGGCGAGCATCGCCGCAGCCGGTCGTGCTGTGAGCGTTCTCATGTTTGTACTCCTTTCCGTGTAAGGATTGGCACTGCGAGGACATCCACCGACGCCGGACGCGATAGGCGTCCGCCGCCCGGACAAACCCGCTAAGCGGCGAACATCAGCCCGTGACTCGCTATTCCGCCCGGTCGTCTCGCGCGACCGTCGCTTCGCGCGATTCAGGGTGCACCATGAGCCGAACGAGCTATGTAATAAATGCTTAAGAGCCGGTCCGAGGTTTCATCGCGGTTCCATCGTGACCAGTCCCCGCGGATGCCCGTTGCGAAGCCGCGGCGAAAGCATCAGCGGCGGCGCGAACCCGCTCTCAGCGCCCAGAGGGCGAAGATCCCGATGATCGCCGCCGGAATGATGATCCCGTAGCGCCGCATCTTCTTCTTCCTGCGCTCGGTCTCGGCGCGCTCCTCGGCCATGAGCTGCGCCAGCCGCTCGGCGGGGCTCGCCATCGGCTTTTCCTGCGCCGCGGGCTGCGGCGCCGCGGCACGCGGGATCACGGCTGCCGGAGCCGATCCCTTGCGCGCCTCGGCTTCGCGGCGCGCCGCGGCGATGAGCGCAGCTTCCCGGGCCGAGAGCTTTTCCTTGTCCATGGGCTAGATGAGGATGATATCGAATTGCTCCTGCCCGTAGCTCGTCTCGACCTGCATCGAAACCGGTTTGCCGATGAAGTCGCCGAGCATCGCGAGGGATTGCGACTCCTCCTCGAGGAACAGGTCGATCACCGACTGCGAGGCGAGGATGCGGAATTCGCGCGCGTTGAACTGGCGCGCCTCGCGCAGGATCTCGCGCAGGACTTCGTAACAAACGGTCTGCGCCGTCTTGACGACGCCGCGCCCGCCGCAGGCGGCGCAGGACTCGCACAGCACCTGCTCCAGGGACTCGCGGGTGCGCTTGCGCGTCATCTCGACCAGGCCCAGCCCCGAAAATCCGTTCACGGTGATCCTCGTCCGGTCGCGCGCGAGCGCCTTGCTGAGCTCGGCGAGCACTGCGGCGCGGTGGTCCGCCGATTCCATGTCGATGAAGTCGATGATGATGATGCCCCCGAGGTTTCTCAGGCGCAGCTGGCGGGCGATCACCTGCGCCGCCTCGAGGTTGGTCTTGAAGATCGTGTCGTCGAAATTGCGGATGCCGACGTAGCCGCCGGTGTTGACGTCGATCGTGGTCAGCGCCTCGGTCTGGTCGAGGATCAGGTAGCCGCCGCTCTTCAATTCGACCCGCCGCGCGAGGGCGCGCTCGATCTCGTCCTCGACGTTGTGCAGGTCGAAGAGCGGCCGCTCCCCCGTATAGTGCTCGAGCTTCGCGAGCACCTTGGGCGTGTATTCGGTGGCGAACGCCTGGAGCTTCTGGAAGTTCTCGCGCGAGTCGACGACGATTCGGCCGGTGCCATCGCCCGCGATGTCGCGCAGCACCCGTTGCGCGAGCGACAGGTCCTGGTGGAGCGGCGTCGGCGCGGGCGAAGTGAAAGCGCGGCCGCGGATGCCGTGCCAGAGCTTGCGCAGGTACTCGATGTCCCCGCGCAGCTCCGCATCGGTCGCGTTCTCGGCCACGGTGCGGATGATGAAGCCCCCGGACTCGCCTTCGGGCAGCAGCTGCTGCAGCTTGTCGCGCAGCAGCTGCCGCTCGGTCTCGTCCTCGATCCGCTGCGAGATGCCGATGTGGGGATCCTGGGGAAGATAGACGACCAGCCGCCCGGCGATCGAGATCTGGGTCGAAAGGCGAGCGCCCTTGGTCCCGATCGGGTCCTTGATCACCTGCACGAGCAACGACTGGCCGTCGGCGAGTATTTTCTCGATCGGCTTGCCGGGCACGCCGGGGGCGCTCTGCCGCTCCTCCCAGATGTCCGCGACGTGCAGGAACGCGGCGCGCTCCAGGCCGATCTCGATGAAGGCCGACTGCATGCCGGGCAGCACCCGCGCGACGCGTCCGACGTAGATGTTCCCCACCAGACCCCGGCTCGCCGCGCGCTCGACGTGCAGTTCCTGCGGCACGCCCGCCTGCATCACCGCGACGCGGGTCTCCTGCGGCGTGCAGTTGATGAGGATGTCCTCGGTCATATACGGGCAGGCCCCGCGGTAAGGCCGCGCGGCCTGCTTTGATTCCCGGACCTCGGCTGACGCCTCAGTTTCCCCGCCTGGAGCGAGTTCATCATCGCCCGGTCTTGAATTTCGCGATCAGCTGCGCGGTCTCGTACAGCGGCAGGCCCATGATCCCGGAATAGCTGCCGTGCAGCTCGGTGACGAACGCCGCCGCGCGGCCCTGGATCGCGTAGGCGCCCGCCTTGTCGGTCGGCTCGCCGCTCTCGACGTAGGTTTCGATTTCAGCCTCCGGCAGCTCGCAGAAGCGGACCCGGCTCTCGCTCACGACGAGCTCGGCGCGCTCGTCGAATTTCAGCGCGACCGCGGTGAGCACGCGGTGCTCGCGTCCGGACAGGAGGCGCAGCATCCGCGCGGCGTCGGCGCCGTCGGCGGGCTTGCCGAGAATTTTCTCGTCGGCGCAGACGACGGTGTCCGCTGCGAGCACCGGGAACTTGCGCAGCTGGCGCTGCACGGTCCTCTGCCAGCCCGCGTCCGCCTTGGCCCTGCACACGCGGCGGACGTAATCGTCGGGTGATTCCCCCGGCCGCAGCGACTCGTCGACGTCGGAGCCGCGCGCGGGATGCTCGCGCAGCACCAGCACCTCGAACGAAACGCCGATCTGCTTCAGGAGCTCGCGCCGGCGCGGGCTGCGCGAGGCAAGGTAGATCTTCGGTTTCGCCGGAGCGGGCTTCATTCGCGATGGTACGGCAGGTGGTTGAGGATCGAGGCCGCGCGATAGAGCTGCTCGGCGAGCAGCACGCGCGCGAGGCCGTGCGGCAGCGTCATCGCGGACAGGCGCAGAACCAGCTCAGCGCCGCTTTTCGCCGCGGGCGCCAAGCCGTCGGCGCCGCCGATGAGAAAGGCGGTATTGCGTCCCTCGAGACGCCGCGCGTCGAGCCAGCGCGCGAGCTCCGCCGTGCTGAATTCGCGCCCGCGCTCATCGAGTGCCGCGCGCAAGGACCCGCGCGGCACCGCGCGCTCGATTCGCCCGGCTTCCGCCTGGAGCAGCTGGGCGGTCGATTTGCCGCCCGAGCGGGGCTCGGGGCGGACCTCGACGAGCTCTATCCTCAGGCCTCGGGGCATGCGCTTCGCGTATTCGTCAAAAGGCTCGTTGACCCATCTGGGCATCCGGGTACCCACCGCGACCACGATCAGCTTCATTTGGCGCGCGTTGCGGCGCGGCGCCTGGCGCGCGGCTTGCGGGGCTTGGACTGGCCCCACAGCTCCTCCAGATTGTAGTGCGAGCGCACCGCCGGCTGCATGATATGCACGACGATGTCACCGAGATCGATGAGCGCCCAATCGCCGCCGCCCTCGCCTTCCGCCCCGTAGACGCGAGCGCCAGCCGCTTTCGCCTTCTCCTGTACGTGGCTCGCGAGGGCTTTCAACTGCCGGGCGGAGTCCGCGCTCGCGATGATCACGCGGTCGAACATCGAGGTGATATGGGCGACGTCGAAGACCTCGATCTCCCGGGCCTTGATGTCCTCGAGCGCCCCGACCGCGGCCTTCTGGAGCCTGCGAACGTCTATCATCCGGGCGCGCCGTTCTCCTTGGCGTACAGTCCGTGCGCCTCGATGTAGTCGAGCACGGCCGAAGGCAGGAGATAACGCGGGCTGCGGGCCTGGGCGAAGTGGGCGCGGATGGCGCTCGCCGAGATGTCGAGCGCCGTGGTGCCGTAGGTGGCGACGCTTCCTCCCGGCCGCTCGCGCAGGACATCGGGGGTGCCGGCGCGCTTGCGCCATTCCGCGGCGAGCGCGGCGGGCATTCCGCCCGGGGTGAGCGAGTGTCCGGGCCGCTGCGCGACGAAGATGTGCGCGAGGCCGAAAAGATCGGGCCAGCGCTGCCACGCGGTGAGATTGCGGAAGGCGTCGGTGCCGAGGAGAAGCACGAGGGAGCGCTTTGCGCCGAATTCGCCTCTCAGCCGTTCGAGCGTTTCGACGGTGTAGCCGGGGGCGGTCTGGCGGATCTCCGCGTCGTCGAGCTCGAAAAGGGCGTTCTTTTCGATCGCGAGGCGCACCATCTTCAAGCGGTGCGCGGCGGCCGCGAGCGGCGCAATGCGGTGCCAGGGCTGGCCGGCGGGCACCCAGCGCACGCGCTCAAGGCCCAGGATCTCGGCCGCCTCCTGCGCAAGGCGCAGGTGCCCGAAGTGCACGGGGTCGAAGGTGCCGCCCATGATGCCGATCGGGGCGCTCATCCGCGCCCCGCGCCACAGGGCACTTTCGCCGAACGAAGCGGCCCGGCGGCGGTCGGGAGGTTCTTCAGGCTTGCCTCAAGCGCGAATCTGGCCGCTGCCGAAGACCACGTACTTCTGCGAGGTGAGGCCCTCGAGGCCGACCGGGCCGCGCGCGTGCAGTTTGTCGGTGGAGATGCCGACCTCCGCCCCGAGGCCGTACTCGAATCCGTCTGCGAAGCGCGTCGAGGCGTTCACCATCACCGAGCTCGAATCGACCTCGCGAAGGAAGCGCCTCGCGCGCGCCTCGTCCTCGGTGACGATCGCGTCGGTATGCTGCGACCCGTACTTGCCGATATGCGCGATCGCCGTATCGAGATCGGGCACCAGGCGCACCGCCAGGATCGGCGCGAGGTACTCCGTGTACCAGTCTTCCTCGGTCGCGCGCTTCATCTGCGGAACGAGCTTGCGCGCGCCTTCGTCCCCGCGCAGCTCCACGCCCTTGTCGATGTAGATCTTCGCGAGCGCGGGCAGCACCTTCGGCGCGATCGCTTCGTTGACGAGCAGCGTCTCCATGGCGTTGCACACGCCGTAGCGCTGCGTCTTCGCGTTGTCGGCGATGCGGATCGCCTTGTCGATGTCTGCGCGCTCGTCGATGTAGACGTGGCAGACCCCGTCGAGGTGCTTGATCATCGGGATGCGCGATTCGCGCATCACGCGCTCGATCAAATCCTTGCCGCCGCGCGGCACGATGATGTCGACATATTCGTTCATCGAAAGGAGGATGCCGACCGCGGCGCGGTCGGCGGTTTCGAGCACCTGCACCGCGGCCTCCGGCATGCCCGCCGCCCGCAGGCCGTCGTGCACGCAGGCGGCGATCGCCCGGTTGGAGCGGACCGCTTCCGATCCTCCGCGGAGGATGCAAGCATTGCCCGCCTTGAGGCACAGCGCCGCCGCGTCGGCGGTGACGTTGGGGCGCGATTCGTAGATGATGCCGATCACCCCGAGCGGCACCCGCATTTTCCCGACCTTGATGCCCGAAGGCTGCTCGCGAAGCTCGGTGACCTCGCCGACCGGATCGGGGAGCTGTGCGACCTGCTCCAGGCCCTGCGCCATGCCCTCGATGCTCTTTTCGGTCAGCGTGAGACGGTCGATGAATGCCGCGTCCTTGCCCGCGACACGCGCCCCCTTCGCGTCATCGGCGTTCGCGGCGAGGAGCTTCTTCGCATCGCGCCTCACCGCCTTGGCGGCGGCGACCAGCGCGCGGTTCTTGGCCGCGGTGTCGGCGCGGGCGAGCTCGCGCGAGGCGGCGCGCGCCCGGCGACCGACTTCGAGCATGTAGGATTTGATGTCCACCGGAGCGTTCATGGAAGGATTCTACCGCCCGGCGGGCGGGGCGTGCAGGTCGCCTGCGCCATTAGCGCCGATAGTGGCTCCGGATATGTCTCGGCTATTTGCAAATTTTCTCTGCGATACGGCGTCCCATGGGCGCTCCCGTCGCGCGTCCCTCTCGAACAAGGGGTCGGCTCTCACAGGTTGCGCAAGAACCTGTCCATTCTTGGCAGGTAATAGCGGTCATAGTCGATCGAGAGCACGACCGTTCTTGCGTCGCCGACGATCTCCCCGCGAGGGATGAACCCGCGGACTCTCGAATCGGCGCTGTTGTCCCGATTGTCGCCCAGCACCAGGTAATGGTCTTCCGGCACCTTGACGGGGCCGAACGAGCTGAAACGGCTCACCCCGGCGGGCGCCAGCTCGATCCGGTGCGTCATGCCGCCGTAGGATTCGATCGCGAATATCGCGTCGGCCGTGTACTCGACATTGGAATATCGCGCCCCGATGCCGTTGATCGTCAGGCGGTTGTTTCTCATCTCGACGACGTCCCCCGGCAGGCCGATCACGCGCTTCACAAGACGGGTTTCGGCGGCTTTTGAATCGAAGACGACGATGTCCCCGCGCCCGGGGTCGCCGAACTTGTGGATCGAGATGTGGGTGAGCGGAATCCTCAGGTCGTAGGCGAGCTTGTTCACGAATATCCGGTCGCCTTCGATGATCGTCGGCTTCATCGAACCCGTGGGGACGGTGTTCCAATCGGCCACGGCGCTGCGGAAAACAATCATCAAAACGACAAACAGCGCAAAACCCCGGTATTCGCGCCACAGTCTGGCAAACTCATTCCACATAAGCACGTCTCCTTCGAACCAAATGAAAGCCAAACGACCGCGCTCAGGGGCAGAGCGCTTGCGGGGCGTCCCCGAGAAATTATTCGTCGTAAATCAAACCCGCCGCAACGCCCGCGGCGATGAATTCCACCATAATCGCCAAGAACCAATAGAACGCGAGCGCAAGCGGGATTGGCAGAAGCACGTACCAGCCAAAGCTGTTCATCACGGACAACATGGCTCCCGCATACAGACCGTAACGAAACCCCTGCCCTAGACCAGGCTTGCCTTTCTCGTAGCCCTTCACGTAGATCAGCGCGAAGAATGGTGCAAATACCAGGATCCCCACCCAGAACACCCACATCATTTTCTGCATCTCAGCTTCCGACCGCCACAGCGAAGCCGTCTGTTTGTACATGTCTGACAGGAGTACACCGTGGATGAGAAATTCCAGCACTCCGATCACGACAAACACAGCCACGCTCGCCAGCAACCACCGTTTCGTATTCATGTGCTCCTCCGGATTGTTCCTACTCGTTGCACTATAGAATAGAACCTCCGTCCGTTGAAGCCTAGTCGAGGGTCAAGCCGTCGTTGACGTACACGGGAGAGAACGGTCCGGCTCCGGTTTCCGCCCAGCGTACACCAAGAAGGTCCGCGAGAAGCTTGGCCGAGACCCGTTGGTTTCGCGCGGACACGATGAGGTGATCGAGTTCGATTGTCATTTGCGGGTCTCCTCATTTTCGGGGCCGGTAAGCGCCGAAGAGCGTCATGATAATAAGACCGGCGTAAG
>Ga0066704_10001448_pt1 | contig 10280 bp, 10 predicted proteins | sample GraSoiAngelo_153_FD_66458 | JGI IMG/M metagenome (GOLD analysis project Ga0066704, IMG submission 66458) | Grasslands soil microbial communities from the Angelo Coastal Reserve, California, USA - 14_1009_12_40cm | ecosystem: Environmental > Terrestrial > Soil > Grasslands | place: USA... | reverse complement strand
TCGCCGAGAACTGATCGCCAACCGCACCGAGCTTATCGATTTCGAGGCCGAGACGTGAGCCTTCCCAGGAAAGTCAGGATCGTCGACGTGGCACCGCGCGACGGCCTGCAGAACGAGCCCAAGAGCGTCCCGGCCACGGTCAAGATCGAGCTCATCACCCGGCTCGCCGAGGCGGGCCTGCCCGCGGTCGAGGCGACCGCGTTCGTGTCACCCAAGTGGGTGCCGCAGATGGCCGACTCAGCCGAAGTCATGGCGGGCATCCGCAAGAAACCGGGCGTCGCCTACCCGGTGCTCGTGCCCAACATGCGGGGCTTCGAGGCGGCACGCGCCGCGGGCGCCGAGGAGATCGCCGTGTTCGGCGCGGCCACCGAAACTTTCAGCCGCAGGAACATCAACTGCTCGATCGCCGAGAGCCTCGCGCGCTTCGCGCCGGTCGTGGAAGCCGCGCGCAAAGCCGGCATGCGCGCGCGCGGTTACATCTCATGCGCCGCAGGCTGTCCGTACGAAGGCGACGTGAAGCCGCAGGCGGTTGCCGCGGTCGCGGAGAAGCTCTACGCGATGGGCTGCTACGAGATCTCGCTCGGCGACACGATCGGTGTGGGCACGCCCGGCAAGATCCGCCGCATGATCGAGGTGGTCGCGCGGCGCGTCCCGATCGGCAAGCTCGCCGGCCATTACCACGACACCTACGGCCAGGCGCTCGCGAACATCTACGCCTCGCTCGAGGCGGGCGTGCGGACCTTCGACAGCTCGGTTTCAGGGCTGGGCGGCTGCCCCTACGCGAAGGGCGCGACCGGCAACGTGGCAACCGAAGACGTGGTGTACATGATGGAGGGCCTGGGCATCCACACCGGCGTCGATCTCGGGAAGCTCAGGCAGGCGGGCGAGTTCATCTGCGCGCAGCTCGGGCGCGAGCCGGCCTCCAAAGTAGCGCGGGCGCTCGCGGCGAAGGGTGCATGAAGCGCGACGGCGAGCCCGCGGGCGACGTTCAATCGCCCTGCAATAACGTGTGCAAGATGAACTCCGACACGGGCCTCTGCGAAGGTTGCCTGCGCACGCTCGATGAGATCGCAGCGTGGTCGGGCCTGAGCAACGACGAAAAACGCGCGGTGCTCGCGCAGCTGCCCGCGCGGCGGACGGCCCGATGAAGCTCCCCCGAAGCATCCGGGTCATCGAGCGCGGCTGGCTTTCCGCGAACAACATCGTGCTCGAGGAGCGCAGCGAGGCCGTGGTGGTCGATTCGGGCTACGTCGCGCACGCGCCGCAGACGCTTGCGCTCCTTGAGCGCGCGCTCGCCGGGAAAAAGCTCGCGCGCCTCGTCAACACCCACTGCCATTCCGACCACATGGGCGGGAACGCCGCCATCCAGAAGAAGTTCGGCTGCGCGATCAGCATCCCGCAAGGCGAGGCGCCGGCGATCGACAACTGGGACGAGCAGCAACTGATCCTCGCGATCGCCGACCAGCGCGCCGATCGCTTCCGCTACAACGATACCTTCCGCGACGGCGACACGCTCGAGATGGGCGGGCTCGACTGGCGCGTGATCGCGGCGCCGGGGCACGACACGCACGCGGTGATGTTCCATTCGCCCGAGGCGCGCGTGCTGATTTCCGGCGACGCGTTGTGGGAAAACGGCTTCGGCGTGGTCTTCCCGCAGCTCTTCGGCCGCGAGACCGCGCTCGCCGAGACGCGCGCGACCCTCGAGGCCGTCGGCCGGCTTGACGTTGACGTCGTCATCCCCGGCCACGGCCCGCCCTTCGGCGACGCCGGCGCGGCGCTCGAGCGCGCCTTCCATCGCCTGGAGGGATACGAGCAAGACATCGCGCGGCTCGCCCGCCACTGCGCCAAAGTGATGCTCTCCTTCTCCCTGCTGGAGAAGCGCTCCATGCCGCTCGCCGAGCTGCCGGCCTACGTCGCGCGCGTGCCCATCCTCGCCGAGCTGAACTCGCGCTACCTCCGCATGACGCATGCGGCGATGGCCGAGTGGCTGGTCAACGAACTCGAGCGCGCCGGCGCGGCGGGACGGAGGGAGGGATTACTGCTGGCGAGGGGGGAGTGAGCTGCGGCGGCAGGACGGGCGTTGTTGCCATACGCCAAGTCACTCGAAGTTATCAGAAAGATTCAGCCGGTTCGCTTCCAAAGAGTTTCGCGAAAGATCAAGGGCGCCGGAGCGCGCTCCAGGTCGCGATTTCGCGGTCTGCGCGCCGCACCGTTCCGCTCAGCGAATCGCCCGCAACGCGCCCGACCAGATCGACCGGGTCGCGGGCGACGACGCCGCGGGGCAGAGTAAGCCGGAGCTCGTCGCCGCGAAGTCTTCCTTCGGAGATAGGCAGGCTGCCGCCTTCGGGGAGGCGTGCAGTCCCTGAAACCCTCTGATATTGCTGCTCCAGCGCGAGGGAGATGCGGCGCGCTTTTCGGCCGATCCTGATTTCGATTTCCCACGCTCCTTCGACCTTCGCCGGAACGATCCACAGATAAACCGTGCTTTCCTTGCGCGCCCCGACGGCCTTGTCCGGGGCGGGAAGCGTCTCCTGCGCCTCGGGACGCCAGACCCCCATGTCGTAATCGTGCGAGACCACGCGCGTGCCCGGCTTCAGCTCGGCGAGAATCCTGGGGCGCAGCGCCATGTTGACGTCGGGCAGGAGATAGAGCGTCAGCACGTCCGCCTCGTGAAAGTCGGTCTTGAACAGGTCTTGCTGCAGGAATTTCACGCGATCGGCGACGCCGACGCGACGCGCTTCGTCGTTCGAGCTCCGCACCAGGCGCGGGTCGAGCTCGACGCCGAATCCCCGCGCGCCGTACTTCTGCGCCGCCGTGATCATGATGCGCCCGTCGCCCGAGCCGAGGTCGATGACCGTGTCCCCCGGTTTCACCTCCGCGAGCTCGAGCATGCGGTTGACGACCGCTTGCGGCGTCGGCACGTACGGCGTGTCGAGTTCCTTGTCGACGCCTTGCGCGAGCATACTCGACGGCAGAACGAGCACCGCGACGAGAACCCATAGTAGAAAAGCAGATCCTTCGCTTCGCTCAGGCTGACAGGCCACGCTCAAATCGCTCCGCTCTTGCGCAACACCTCGATCTCCGCGTCGCCGTACCCGGCTTCGCGCAGGATCTCGTCCGTATGCTCGCCGGGTCCGGGCGCCGGACGCTCGATCGAAAACTCGAATTCGCTGAACTTGACGGGAGAAGCGAACTGCGTCAGCCCGTCCTCCACGATACTCATGCCGCGGGCGCGCAGTTGCTCGTTCGCTAGCGCCTCATCCATGGTCAGGATCGGGCTCACGCAGCAATCCGCGCGGGCGAAAAGATCCGCCCATTCGCGCTGCGCGCGCGACGCGAAGATCTCCGCGAGCCGTTCTCTCACCGGCCTTGCCTCCTCGCCGTACACGATGTGCTTTTCCTTCAATTCGGGGCAGCCGAGTATATCGCACAGCGTTTCCCAGAACTTCCGCTCGAGCGCCCCCACCGCGAGGTGGCGCCCGTCCCGCGTCCGATAGACGTTGTAGCAGGGCAGTCCGCCGCCGAGCATGCCGGTGCCGCGGCCGGGCGCTTTGCCGCGCTCGAGGAATCCCACGAGAGGAAGGATCGCGTGCGCAAACACCGCGTCGGTCATGGCGACGTCGATGCGGCGGCCGCGCCCGGACGATCTTGCGTCGATCAGTGCGGCGAGCATCCCCATCACCGGCGTCAGCGCCCCGCCGAGCAGGTCGGCAATCTGGAAGTTCGGCACGACCGGCGCCTCCTCGGTCCCGATCTGGTCGCCCACGCCGGCGTACCCGATGTAGTTGATGTCGTGTCCCGCGCGATCCGCGTACGGCCCGTCCTGCCCGTAGCCGGTGATCGAGCAATACACGAGGCGCGGATTGACCGCGGCGAGCTCGTCGTAGCCCACGCCGAGCCTTGCCATGACGCCGGGACGGAACCCCTCGACCAGGATTTCGGCGCCTTTTGCAAGCCGCAGGAGCACCTCGCGTCCCTGCGGCTGCTTCAGGTCGAGGCGGATTGCGCGCTTGTTGCGATTGACAAGCTGGAAGAAAACCGAACTCCGCCCGCGCGCGGGACCCGTTGCGCGGGCATAGTCTCCCGTTTCGGTGTCCTCAATCTTGACGACGTCCGCGCCCATGTCGGCGAGATGCAGCGTCGCCACCGGACCGGGAAGGAGCCGCGTCAGGTCGAGCACGCGAACGCCGTCGAGGGGCTTGGGCCGCATACGCGGTTCAGTCGTATTTCTTTGCGTCTTCAATCACCTTGCCGTCGTTCGCGAGCTCGCCGGGCTTGGCGAACGCCACCTCGCCGCGCAGCTTGGTAATGTCGCGGATGCTGTCCGCGATCGCCCGATCGAGCCCCGCGGGCGGCGCGCCCTTCACTTCGCAGTGCAGCGTCATGCGATCGTTGCCCCCGGGATTATCCACGACGAGGCGCGCCTGGAGGATTTCCTTGTGCCGCTTCACGATCTCCGCGACCTGCGAGGGATGCACGAACATGCCCTTCACCTTGACGGTCTGGTCGGCGCGCCCCATCCAGCCCCGGATGCGCGTGTTGGTGCGGCCGCAGGGACTCGCGCCGGGCAATACGGCGGAAAGGTCTCCCGTGCCGAAGCGGATCAGCGGGTAATCCAGATTGAACGTCGTGACGACCACCTCGCCGACTTCGCCGTCGGACACCGGGTCGCCCGTGCCGGGACGCACGATCTCGAGTATCAGGCCTTCGTCGAGGATCATGCCTTCGAGCGCCTCCGATTCGTAGGCCATCAGCCCGAGGTCGGCAGAAGCGTAGGACTGAAGCACGCGGATGCCGCGCGCGCCCATCGCGGCGCGCAGCGCGCTCGGCAGGTATTCCGCACCGACCGCCGCCTTCTTCAGGCTGCCGATGTCCGCGTTCAGCTCGTCCGCCTTCCCGACGATCAGCTTGAGAAACGAGGGCGTTCCCATGTAGGCGCTCACGCGCAGGTCGGCGATCGTCGCGACCTGCATTTCGGTCTGACCGGATCCACTCGGCACCACGACGCAGCCGAGCGCGAGCGCGCCGGATTCGAGCATCGAGCCCGCCGGCGTGAAATGATAGGCGAAGGCGTTCATCGCCAGATCGCCGGAACGAAAACCAGCCGCAAACAAGGCGCGAGCCGCGCCCCACCAGTCGTGCCCGCGCCCCTCGGGATCGTAGATCGGCCCCGGCGAGACGAAAATCTTGCCGAGCTGCGGGACGGGAGTCGCGTTCAGCCCGCCAAAAGGACGTTCGGCTTTTTGCAGCGCAACCAGATCCGACTTGCGTGTGATCGGCAGCCTCGCAAGCGCCGCCCGGCCGGTGACGGCTTGGGGATCGACGCCGGCGAGAATGCGCGCCCAGCCGGCGGCGTTACGCTTGGCATGCGCGATCTGGCCAGGCAGCGCTGCCATCAGCGAGCGCTCGCGCTCCTGTGGATCGCGGGTTTCCAGACTGTCGTAGTACTCCGGCATCGAGATCGGTCGGCGAGAGCAGAAGTGGACCGAAGGCCTCGGCGACAGGCAACATAGCACACAAAATCAGGATGGGTTATAAGGAATTAATCTAAAATTCGTTCCCATTTCCGGGACCGCCCGGTAACTTCTCAGGCCGTGCTCCGGCGGTGCCGCAGATCCGGGGCGCATGCTGCTTCACAGGGGGAGCCATGGACCCAAAAGGCGTTAGTGAAGACTGGCTGTCGGTCTGGATCGGGTTGTTGGTTTTCGTGCTCGCGCTCGGCGTTCTCGATGGAGCCGACATCCTGGGATGGGTCGTCACCACGGCTGTCTGGGCTGACCCTTCCAAGGCGCTGGCTCCCGTTTCGAAAAATTACGCGGGCCTAGGAGGGGTCGGCGCCCTGATCGCCACCTATGTCGCCTTGCTCGCCGTCATGACGGCGGGCGCGGCCGCGTTGAAGGCCGATATCAAGCGCTTTGCGCTGGGCTTCACCGCCGTGTTCTGGATCAGCTACCTGTGCTGGATCGCAGGCAGCTACGCGAATTTCGCCGTGACGACGCCCGCCGACATGCAGAAATTCGGCATCAGCTGGTCGCTGAAGCTCACCAACGAAGGCGGGTTCATCGTCGCGCTCGCCGCCGGGCTCGTCATCGGCAATTTCTTCCCCGGCTTTGCCGGATGGATGAAGGAGGCGGTGCGGCCCGAGTGGTACATCAAGACGGCGATCGTCATTCTCGGCGGATTTCTCGGAATGACCGCGGCCGCGCAGCCGATTCTCGCCAAGTCGGTCATGTTCCGGGGCCTGGCAGCGATCATCGAGGCCTATCTGATCTACTGGGCGGTCGTGTACTTCGTCGCGCGCAAGTGGTTCGGATTCAGCCGCGAGTGGGCGGCGCCGCTTGCCTCGGGCATCTCCATCTGCGGCGTGTCCGCGGCAATCGCCACCGGCAGCGCGATCCGCGCCCGGCCCATCGTTCCTGTCATGGTGGCTTCGCTGGTGGTGCTTTTCGCCGTGGTGGAGCTGCTCATTCTGCCGTTCGCCGCGAACGCGTTCCTCTCGCACGAGCCCATGGTGGCGGGCGCGTGGATGGGCCTTGCGGTCAAGACCGACGGCGCCGCGGTGGCGAGCGGCGCGATCACCGAGTCGCTGATCCTCGCGGGCGCGGCCGCCGAAGGCATCAACTACGCCAAAGGCTGGATACTGGGAGCCACCACCATGGTGAAGGTCTTCATCGACATCTTCATCGGCATCTGGGCATTCATCCTCGCCTGGATCTGGACCCGGCACATCGACGTACGCCCGGGCGACAAGGCGAAGATCGGCGAGATCTGGGAGCGCTTCCCGAAATTCATCATCGGCTACGTCGTGACCTTCCTCGTGATCCTGCTCCTCGCGCTGGGCGCAACGCCCGAGATGACGGGCAAAATCCGCTCGTCGATGGGCGAGGCCAACACGTTCCGCGGAATCTTTTTCGTCATGACCTTCTTCTCGATCGGGGTGATGTCCAACTTCAGGAAGCTCTGGGAGGAAGGTATCGGCAAGCTCGCGGCGGTCTATATCGTCTGCCTGTTCGGGTTTGTCATCTGGGTGGGTCTGGTGATTTCCTGGGTGTTTTTCGGCGGGGTGAAGCCGCCGCTCGCGGCCGGTTGAAAGGGAGAAAGACTATGGTGCAACCCAAAGTCGGCGAAGAAATCCGCAAGATGCCTGTGGAGCCCCTGCTCCCCGTCGAGAAGAAGCTGATCGGCTGGAGCTTAGGCGTAGGGCTGGTGCTGCTGGTGATCCTGATCTTCGCGACCCGGGGGCCGATAGCGGGCTGAGCTGCGCTCAGTCGAACCTCGCCCCGGTTTCCCGGATCACGCGCGCGATGACGCCCGCGTCCCCGCGCAGGAAGGCGGCAAAATCCTCTGGCGAGCGCGAGCTGACAGCCTCGGTTCCGTCGCGCGCCAGCACCTCCTTGAGGCGTGCGTCCTGCAGCGCCTGGACGGTCGCGTCGAACAGCCGCTTCACGATGTCGCGCGGCGTGCCGGCCGGCGCGAAGAACCCGTACCAGATCGACAGGTTGTAGTTCGCGAGACCGGCCTCTTCCATACCGGGGAGGCCCGCGATCAGGGGCGAGCGGGCGCGCGTCGTCACCGCGAGGCCGCGCAGCCGCCCGGCTTGGACGAGCGGCATCACCGAGGGCGAGGTCGCGAACGTGACCTGGGTGTCGCCCGCGAGCACCGACTGCACCGACAGCCCTCCGCTCTTGTAGGGCACGTGCACCATCTCGATGCCCGCCAGGGCATCGAAGAGCGCCGCGGCGAGATGCGGCAGCGAGCCGTTCCCGGAAGTGGCGAAGTTGAGCTTGCCCGGAGCTTTTTTCGCCTCGGCGATGAGCTCTCGTATCGTGCTCACCGGCAGGGACGAATTGACGGCGACCACCAGCGGCGAGCTCGTCACCTGCGTGATGGCGACAAAGTCGCGCTGGGTGTCGTAGGCGACGCTCTTGTTGATCAGCGGATTCACGATCATGCCGCTCTGGCTGGCGATCATGATGGTGTAGCCGTCGGGCGCGGCCCGGGCTACGAACTCGGCGGCGAGGCTCGATCCCGCCCCCGGCTTGTTGTCGACGATGATGCCCTGGCCAAGCGCGCGCGTCAGGGGATCGCTCATCGCGCGCGAGATGATGTCGGCGGCGCCGCCCGGGGCAAAACCGACCACGAGGCGGATGGGCTTGGTCGGATACGTTTGCGCCGAAGCCGCGCACGCGGCGACGAGGACAATCAGCGTGACAGCCACTCTCATGCGCGGGTTCCTTTTCAAGCCAGCCACCGCTTCCTGCGGCGGTAGTGCTTCACGTCCTTGAAGCTCCTGCGGGCACCCGAGGATATACCGAGATAGAACTCCTTGACATCCTCGTTCGCAGCGAGCTCATGAGCGGCCCCGTCCATCACCACCCGGCCGTTCTCTAGGATGTAGCCGTAGTCGGCGTAGCGCAGCGCCACGTTGGTGTTCTGTTCGGCGAGCAGGAAGCTCACATTTTCTTTTTGATTGAGGCTCTTCACGATAGCGAAAATCTCCTCGACGATCTGCGGCGCGAGCCCCATCGAAGGCTCATCGAGCAGGATCATGCTCGGGCGAGCCATCAGAGCGCGCCCAAGCGCGGTCATTTGCTGCTCGCCGCCTGAGGTGTAGCCGGCGAGCGCGCCGCGCCGCTCCCTCAGTAGCGGAAAGTAGCCGTACACCCTTTCCAGGTCCTCTTTGAGCTGCGCGCGGCCTGCGCTGCGCGTGTAGGCGCCGGTGAGAAGATTCTCCTCGACGGTAAGGTGCGCGAAGCAATGGCGACCTTCCATCACCTGCACCACGCCGCGCCTCACCAGCTCGTCGGGACTCAAGCCGTCCACGCGCTGCCCGCGGAATTCGATCGTTCCCTTGGTGACCTCGCCGCGCTCGGCGCGAAGGAGGTTCGAGATCGCCTTGAGCGTGGTGGTCTTGCCCGCGCCGTTCGCGCCGAGCAGCGCAACGATTTTTCTTTCCGGTACCGAAAGCGACACGCCCTTCAGCACCAGGATGACGTGGTCGTAGATGACCTCGATGTTGTTGACGCTGAGGTAGGTTTGCCGCGATTCGGGTTGCGGGACGGCGGACATGAATATGGCCCCTCACCCCAACCCTCTCCCGCAAGCGGGAGAGGGTGCGAGCATAGCGAGCGGGTGAGGGTCGTTCACGTTCTCCCGCAAGCGGGAGAGGAAACAGGGAACGCTCAGCCTTCTTTCGAGCAATCGCGCGGCGTGATGCCCTTCTCCGTTGCGTACTTCGCCGCGGACTCCTCGATCATGGGCCGCACGATCGACTGGTCGGAGGCGATCCAGTCGGTGATCGTGTTCCACTTCGCGCCGTCCCACTGCAGGAACTTCACCGACCCGCCGCCCTCGTGGTCCATGCACGACACTTTCAGGGCCTGCATGAAGCCGGTGGCGCCGAGCTGCTTGAGCTTCCTGTCGTCGATGCTCAAGTGCTCCAGGCCCCAGCGGATCTCGTCGCCGGTCATCGGTTTGCCTTTTCCGAATTTCTCCTGAGCGGTACGAATCGCTTCCGTGGAGATGATGCCGAACACCACGCCGCGGTTGTAGTAGATGCTGCCGACGCGCGAGTGATCCTCCATTTCGCCCTTGCCCTTGGCATACACGTTCTTTTCGATTTCCTTGATCACCGGGTAGTTGCTGCCCGAGACGTTGAACGCCGCGGCGACGTAGCCCTTGGCTGCGTCGCCCGCCGGGATCACGTCCTCCTCGGCGCCGCTCCACCACACGCCCACGATTTTGGTGCGGGGAAAGCCCACCTTGGCGGCGGCCTTGAGCGCGGTCGGATTCATCACGCCCCAGCCGCGCAGGATCACCCAGTCGGGCTTGATCTGGCGGATCTGCAGCCACTGCGCCTGCTGCTCGTTGCCCGGGTGCGCAACCGGGATGTGCGTCACCTCGAAACCGTACTTCTTCGCCTGCGCATCGAGCACGGGGATGGTTTCCTTGCCGTAGGCCGAGTCGTGATAGATGTTCACGATCTTCTTGCCTTTCAGCTTGTCCATTCCGCCTTCCTTCATGCCGATGAACTTGATCTTGGCGGTGTTCTGGCTCCAGTAGTTGGTAATGAGGGGGAACACCCACGGGAACACGCGCCCGTCGGAGGCGTCGGTGCGCCCGTAGCCGATCGACACGATCGGAATGTGGTCGGCCGTTCCCTTGTCGATGAGCGAATAGGTGATGCCGGTCGAAAGCGGGTGCACGAGCGTCGCTCCGGTCGGGCCGCGTTTCTTGGTGCGCTCGTAGCATTCCACGCCGCGCGCGTTGTTGTACTCGGT
>Ga0066704_10001445_pt1 | contig 10288 bp, 7 predicted proteins | sample GraSoiAngelo_153_FD_66458 | JGI IMG/M metagenome (GOLD analysis project Ga0066704, IMG submission 66458) | Grasslands soil microbial communities from the Angelo Coastal Reserve, California, USA - 14_1009_12_40cm | ecosystem: Environmental > Terrestrial > Soil > Grasslands | place: USA... | reverse complement strand
CCTGGATCGGCCCACCGAACGATCGCGTACTGACTCTGCCCTTGCGGAAGCGGAGGATGCTCTGCGACCCAGAAACCGCTGTCCCCGCCGTAGCCCTGTCCCGGAGCCAGTCTGACCAGTCCTGCCGCCTGGATTTCCGGCAACGAGCGCACGCGCTCCAGCAGTGCTTCATAAAAAGCTACGCGCTCCGCGTCATGACTATATTTTGCTTCAGGCAGGCCAAGACGCATGGTGAGCACATTATTTGTGATACAGCCGAGCTCGTAGGCGCGTAGCCGCTGATAACTCTTCAGCAGCAGACCCGCCCCGACGAGCAGTACCACCGTAAGCCCCACCTCCAGCGAAAGCAGCCATTTGCGCAGGGTGACGCGCGCAGGCCCCGAGCTGTGTGAGCGCGAGGACTCCTGGAGCGTGGAGAGTATTTTGTCGCCGCCAGCCGAAGCCGAAGAGATCAAGCCTGCGAAAGCCGCGCAGAAGAAAATCAAAACCATGGTAAAAGCAACGACCACGCCGTCAATGTGAATGGCTTCGACTCGGCTTATGTCTTGTCGCGTGCTTACGAGCCACTGAATGACTGCTCGCGCCAATAGCAGCCCGGCCAAACCGCCGGCGGCCGAAAGCAGAAAACTCTCCGCCAGGTGCTCACCAATCAATCGCCAGCGGCTGCCGCCCAGCGCCGCCCGAATAGCAAGTTCTCTCCGCCGGGCTGCCGCGCGCGCCACCAGAAGGTTGGCAACGTTCAAGCACGCAATTAAAAGCACGCAGCCTGTCGCGGCCAGCAACACGTACAGCGGCGTCTTGATATCTCCAACCATATCCTCCAGCAGGGGGCGCGTCTCCGCGGCTTTGCTGATGAACGGATTGTCGAGGTGCTCGTTGTGAAGCCGCCGGACGATGAGCGAAATCTCCGCCCTCGCCTGCGTTTCGGTGACTCCCGGTTTGAGCCGTCCGACTGGCACAAAGTCATGGCTATCCAGAACTTCCATGTCCTTGGGAGATTCTTCATGGTAAATCGGTACCCACAGTTGCACACCCTGTTCTGGATAGGCAAACCAGGATGGCATAATGCCAATAACTGTGTAGGCCTTTGCGTTCACGCGTATCGTCTGGTTCAGGATCGAAGGGTCGCCGCCGAAGCGTCTCTTCCACAATCCCCAGCTCAAGATAGTTGTCGCATTTGCAGATGGCTTATCATCCGCCCCGGTGAAGCCTCTTCCGAACGCGGGTTCGACCCCGAGTGTTGGCAGCAAATCTGAGGAAAACTCGACGGCGCGCACTCTTTCGGGAAACTGTCCGCCCGCTCCCGACAGGTTGTATTCTCCCGAAGTCGAAACGATCGCCATGTCCGAAAAACTATGGCTTTGCCTCTTCCACTCGGCGAATATGCCGGCGGCAACCTCGTTGTACGGAAATTTATCGTCGGCGCTGTGCTCATACAGCCGTAGCAGCCGCTCCGGTTCCTTGAAAGGCAGCGGTTTCAGTAGCACTGACCGCACCACGGTAAATAGCGCCACATTCGCGCCGATGCCGATGGCGATCACCAGTATCGAGATGAACGCAAAACCCGGCGCTCTAGCGAGCGTGCGAATACTGATTCGCACGTTCCGCAGAGCCGTTTCAATCGTGTTCCAATTCCACGTCTCGCGCGCTTGCTCGCGCAGCAGTGTCGGATTGCCGAACGCTCGTCGCGCCGCGTAGCGAGCCTCTTCGGGACTCATTCCTTGAGCGATGTTTTCGGCGATTTGTTGCTCAAGGTGAAAGCGAAGTTCGGCATCGAGGCGTTGCACTTCCCGTCTGCGATGGAGAAGCATTTCTAATTGCACGCGGATCTTTTCCAGCCAGCGCATCGCCCCTCTTTCTCCGGTTAGGCTTTCTCAATCACCAGATTGATCGCGCCGGAGAGCCGGTTCCAATTCGTGGTTTCCTGTTCCATCTGCTTACGGCCCGCCGTAGTCAGCGAGTAGAACTTCGCCTGCCGCCCCGTCCCACTCTCCTCCCACTTTCCGCGAATCCATCCTTGCTGCTCCAAACGGTGCAGCGCTGGATACAACGATCCTTGCTGCACCTGAAGCACTTCGCCGGAAACCTGCTGGATGCGTTTGGCGATTGCCCAACCATGCTTTGGTTCGAATGAGATTGTTTTGAGAATCAGAAGGTCCAGGGTCCCCTGAACCAAGTCGCTTGGTTTTCCCATACCAGGACTATCTACACTAACCATTGTAGATAGTCAAGGTGTAGAGACTTTTCTGCAGTTCTTCAGAATTTTGATAGACGCAACGCAAATTTTGCGTTGGCCTCCAGCGCTCGGGAAGTGACAACATTCCCCATGTTCATCACGAGTGGCAAGATGACATCGCCATCTGTCGAACAAATCCCCGCCGGCATTAACGCCGTCGAAGGCTACAAAGCCTCGATGAACGGCGACGGCCTGCGCATCCGGGAACTCCTTCCGGAAATCATCGAGCGCGGCGCCGAAGCGCTCACGCCTGCCGAAAAAGAATTGTTGAAGTGGATCGGCGTGTTTTTCCGCAAGCCGACGCCCGGCAAGTTCATGATGCGGATTCGCATGCCCAATGGCTTTGCAAGGAGCGAGCAGCTGCGCACCATCGCGGAGCTCTCGCGGCGGCTTGGCAACAGCGTGTTGGATATCACCACACGGCAGCAAATTGAGCTGCGCGGCTTCACCCTCGACAGCGTTCCGGAAATCTTCGAGAAGCTCCGCGGCGTGGACCTACGCACGCTCCAAACGGGCATCGATAACGTTCGCAACATCAACGGCTGCGCTATGGCGGGCCTGACGCCTCACGAATGGTTTGACGCTTCTCCCGTTGTCCACGAACTCGATCGCATCATCGTCGGCAACGAGGGCAATCCGGAATTCAGCAACTTGCCGCGCAAATTCAACATCGTGGTGACCGGTTGCACGGACAATTGCACGCATAGTGAGTCCCAGGACATCGCGCTCATTCCCGCGAAGAAAGCTGGGCGGCTTGGCTTCAACGTGCTGGTAGGCGGGAAGATGGGCTCCGGAGGATTCACCGTCGCTTCGCCCCTGAATGTCTTTGTTGAAATCTTTCAAGCAGCGGCCGTGGTGGTCGAGCTGGTCAAAATTTACCGCGACCACGGCCCGCGCGAAGCGCGTTCCAAGTGCCGATTTGCTTTTCTGATTGAGGAATGGGGAGTGCGCCGTTTGCGCGCCGAGCTCGTGGCGCGTCTCGGCCACGAGCTGGCGTTTCAGGGCAGGGACATGCGCGGGTCCAAGCACTCTGACCATCTTGGTGTGAACACGCAGAAGCAGTCGGGACTTGTCGCCGTTGGCCTATGCATTCCTACCGGCAGAGTCAATCCCGATCAACTCGACGAGCTTGCACGCTTGTCCGACACTTACGGAAATGGCGAGATTCGCTTTACAACAGGTCAAAACGCCATCGTTCCCAATGTTGCGGCGGCTCGCGTGGCCAAACTCCTGGAAGAGCCTCTGCTTGCGCAGCTCTCACCCCGCCCCTCTCCATTTGTGCGCGGATTGGTCGCGTGCGTCGGAACGGATTATTGCAACCTGGCTCTCATCGAGACGAAGAGCCGGGCAATAGCGCTCTCCGAAGCTCTGCACAAAAAAATGGGCGCCGGCCTGAATCCGCTCACGATTCACTGGTCCGGTTGTCCGGCGGGATGCGGTAACCATCAAGCTGCCGACGTCGGGCTTCGCGGTTTTAAGACGAGAATTGACGGAAAGATTGTGGACGCGGTTGCGATCTACACGGGCGGCCGGACTGGTCCCCACGCGATTGCTGGCCAGGAGATTTTGGAGACTGTGCCGTGCGACGAATCGTTGCCCGATGTCGTCGCCAACGTCATCCAGTCGTATCGCTTCGATATGGAGGTCAGGCAGCACGCCGCTTTGAGTGATCCATTTTTCACGGCTGCCTCAACTGCGGGATTGGCCTCGTGGCGCTTCGCGCGCGTATTGCCGCTGCCTTCCGCGCCGGCTTGAGAAGCGTTCGCTGGCGGAACGTTGGATGGTGTGGCCTAAGAGCGGATGCATGCTTTTGACGGTCTGGTCCCGCAAAAACATTTGTGCGTGGGAGGAAAGAATCATGATGGATTACGTAAGCCCCAAGGACGTAATGCAAGAAGCAGTGCAATTGGCGAAGAGAAAGTCCGAGCTGCCGGCCCGTGACTTGTTGATTCGGGGAATCCTCGCAGGCGCATTTCTGGGGTACGCTACTTCGCTCGTGTTTGTGGTCGTGTCACAAGGTCTTCCTCCCATCGTCGGCGCGATTCTTTTCCCTGTCGGCTTCGTCATCCTCGTCCTTCTGGGAATGGAACTCGTTACGGGCAACTTCGCTTTGTTGCCCGCTGGAGTCATGGCCGGAACCGTCCGCGTCACAAAACTGCTTCGCAATTGGGGCTGGGTGTATCTCGGGAATTTGATCGGCAGTTTGCTCTACGCGGTGCTTTTTTACCTCGTGATTACCAACTGGCGCACCGGCAATGGCGGCGCCGTTGCGGATCTTCTGAAACAAGCCGCGCAAAAGAAGACCTTGGCCTATGCGGCGCTCGGTTACAGCGGCTGGGGCACCGCGCTGGTGAAGGCCGTTCTCTGCAATTGGATGGTGACGATCGGGGCTGTGCTCGCTTTAGTCTCGAGGTCCACGGTTGGAAAAATCGCGGCGATGTGGCTTCCCATCATGACGTTCTTCGCGCTTGGCTTCGAGCACTCTGTCGTCAACATGTTTCTCATCCCGTCGGGGATGATCCTTGGGGCACCTATTTCCCTGGGCCAGGCACTTTTTTGGAACTTGCTTCCGGTCACGCTCGGAAATCTTTTTGCGGGAACACTTTTGACTGGTATGGCGCTCTATGTGACGTATCCCACGGAGAAAGCTCCTGCCGTAAGTCAGGCAGTAGTACAAGCTCCTCCGCAAGGCGAACAGCAAGCCGCGTTCGCGGCCGCCGGCGGCCTGCAGTAGAACGCGCGTTTCGAACGATTCTTGAACGCTTGCTACTGAGAACTTCCGCAGCGGAGTTGGACTTCCGTCGCCAGTTCGGGGTCCATCAGCGCCGACCGCCCATGCAACGCGGAACAAACTTGCCGCGAAGTGATTCCCAAAGCGCCGCGCAAATCCGCGCCCGCCAGGTTCGCTCCGTCCATTTCAACTTCGCGTAAGACCGCGCCCGTCAAAGAGGCCCCTCGCAAATCCGCCTTTTTCAAATCAGCATCCAACAAAATCGTACCCTTCAAACGGGCGCCGGTCAGGTCCGCTTCTGCCAGCCTGGCCGAGGACAAATCCGCTTGCTCCAAATTTGCAAACGAGAGCACGGCATGTTCGAGTTTTGTGTCTCGCATGTCCGTTCTCGAAAGGTCCGTTCGAAGCAATTGAGCATTCCTCAAATTCACGGCGTAGAGCGAGGCTCCGGAAATTCTAGCGTTCGAAAGCACCGCGTTCTCAAACGTGCCGTAAGAAAGGTCCGCGAACCTCAGGTCCGAGGCCGATAAATTGGTTCCCGTCGCGTTGGCGGAAACCAAAACCGCGTGCGTCAGTTGAACGCGGTCCAAAATCGCCGACTTCAGCAAAGCCTCTCGCAAATTTGCTCCCCTCAAATCCGCTTCGGAAAGGTAAGCACCTTCCAAATTCGCGCGCCACAATTTCGCGTTGATCAAAAATGCGCGGTAGCCGCGCGCGAATCGTAAATTCATTTGATTCAAGTGCGCGCCGGCGATTCCCTCGACGGTTTCATCGTCCCAAACGGCGCCGCGCGGCGGAGGAGTCGAAAGCGCCGCTTCGGTCAAGTCCGCATAAGGCCGGTAGCCCACCGACTGGAAAACCAGCGCCGCCCAGCGCCGTGGATCGGATGGCGATTCCCCGGCTGAAGCGTTGCGGTCCGCGGGCAATCCGCGATTCACGCCGAGCGAAATGACAAAGAGGATGAAGCCGGTCGCCAGCGCCGCACGCGTGGTGCCCAGAATCATGCGCAGAATATTTTTCGATTTCGGGATTCGAATGTCACCCGGCCGAAGTACGCGCGACACTACAAACGGAACGCACGTCGCCGTCGCTACCGAAAGAGTCATCAGAAACACGTGCAGCAGAGTCCCTCGGAAATCCTGCCGCGGCAGATACCGAAGCCAAAAAAAGAACAACGTTGCCGGGACAACCCAATAAGCCAGAACCGTCGAGAGCACCGTTTCGAACGCGATCATCGTCGAACGCGATTCGCCCTGCCACCGGAAGTGTCTCCGCACCAGCCCCATCAAGTACCACGGGCCGTCCTTTTCCAGCGTTTGCCCGTCGGGGAAAACCGCTGGAAGGGCGGCCATGCTTCCCCACAATCTCAACAGCAGAAAATGAAATCGCAGCGACAGCGCCAGCAGCACTAGCGGTCCGCCAAGATAAAGCCCCGTCATGGGAAGCAGGTTCCCGAGCCGCGTCGTGTGCAACGCCGAGGAATTCACCAAGAGCCGCACGTCGCTGGTGAAGGCAATCAGCAGCAAGCAGACCGCGCTCACGCCCATCGTTAGAAAATAAAACCAGCGCGCCACTTTTGTGGCGTCACCGATGGCTTTCGAACTGTCCACCGCGGAAATCGATTCGGGCAGCACGGAATCGAAAAGATTCGTTCCGCCCAGCCGGCCAAACCACAATCCTTCCGCGCCATACAGGTTGGCGCCCATCAAATTGGCGCCTCGGAGTTCCGTGCCCAACAAATTTGAGTTCTGCAAATTCGAACGCACCAAACTGGCGCCGCGCAAATTTGCCATCGAAAGATCCGCACCCGCCAAATTCATTCGATGTAAATGAGCTCCCTGCAAATTGACGCCGGTCAGGTCGGCCTTCGCCAAGTTGACGCCGGTCAGGTCGGCTTTCGCTCCCGATTCTCCGCCCGATTCCGCCCAGATTTTGTGCTGATCCAGAATCTCGGCAAGTTCGATCAGCGAAATCGCAGTGGAATCTCCGCCGCTCGAAGTCTCTCCCGCGGCGGCAGTTCCTCCGGCGTCGATCTTCAGTTCTTCAATTTCTTTAAGCGCATTTATTTCCAGGCCCATTCGAGATCGTTCCCCCAGCTTTCTTTGCCCGCCCGTGGACATCCCCGTCGCTCCGCAACACAAACTCGCGCGCCGTCGCACTTCTCAATGCATTCGAATTCGTTGCGCGAATTCTTTTCGGCACGGTTCGCGTATCACCGCGGGCCGTGCCTCGCCGGGCAGCCTCCATCCTCTAACAGTGGCGCTGTGGAAATCGCCTGTCCGAGAGTACAGGCGGCGCAGAGGTAACGGGGGGCTCCTAATCTGAAAATGGAAACTAGAAATTAGTAACTAGAAAAGGGGCAAGAGAAAGACCCATCAGGGAGGAATTAGGGCACGGCAACCCGCGCGCAAAATTCGCGCTGCGTCGAGGGATCAGCGGCTACTTCGCCAACAGTCCTTGGTTGTGGTTGTAGCTGATCACGCGGGTGACCTTCCACGCGCCATCCTTGTTCTGCCATAGCGTCACAAACTTGGCGTCCCCCGCGCCATCCTCCGGGTGTCCGGGATGGTGGAAGCGATGTACCCCGATCTCTACCGCTCCATATCCCTTCAACGGGTACACTTCCAGTGTGTCCCGTAGCAGCGCCCGCTCCACCTTTCCGCAGATGTTCTGCCTAATGGCAGCGAGAAACGGTCCTTTGCCCACGGACAGTCCTGTCTGGTCGTGATAAAACTCCAGGTCATCCGACACCATCGCACCCAGCGTGGTCAGATCGCAGTGGTTGTATGCATCGAAGAGTTTGGTATCTAAAGACTGTATCGTAGTGAATAGAGGGTCGGGCTGCGCGACGGATTGCGCGTCTGCAGAAATGCTAGAAAGAACCAAAAGGACAAGCAGGAACAGGGGAAGCGATCGTTTCCAGTTCATCGAAACTCCTTCGCGGGATGTATGCTAGGAGTCTATACGGATCGCGGCCCGCAGTTGTTCCAGGAATGATTACCCGCACCTTAGATGATTCCGAGAAGGCTCTTCCTGTTAGCGGTAGGCGACTTGGGAGAAACCAAAACCCCCAGGTAGAAAAGCACAACCTGGGGCACCCGCCCATCATAGAAGGTGGCGCATCCTAGGGCCCTCGGAGAGCATCACAGGAGCGAGTTCGCTTCATTCTGAAATTCTCTTATGGCAAAAGCTTACAACGCTCCAAGTATCGATGAATATCTGCTCAAACGGCTGATGCCGGTGGAAGGAGCGATTCCTCATGTGCAAGGAATCGACATGTACGGCAATTCTATTCCCGCCGGAACGGTCGGCGGCGACCTCTTTGAGTACATAAACTTTCAGCAACGCTATGACATCGACGCGCGCATTCAGCGGGGACTGAAGCGATCGAAGGAGTACCTTGAGCCGCTTCCAGCAGGTGCGGCGCCACGCAATTCCGTGGACGACCATGTGGAATGGTTGAAATCGAGGCCGGGCTATAAACCTGAGATGGAAATCGAATATCGAGCCGCTCGAAGTTCGGAGCAGGTGCGGATCGCCGAAGACCTGCATGAGCTTTACAGTACAGCGGGCGTCCTGGTAGTGGACGCGCAAGGACACGGAATCATTTCAGCGAAAATCGCATCCACGGTTCACGACACGTTTCATGCCCTTATGCTTTCTGAACTCGATCATCGGGGAAGAACGACTGCGGAGTTGTTCGAGAGGATCAACTTGCGATTGGCTCTGTCAGTCACCGCTCGTAATGCTCTCGGCAGAAGTGAGAAAGAGAGCGCCCAGGAGATTGCCACCATGCTTTACGGTGAAGTACATCCTTATGGTTATTTTAGATTCGTGAATTTCGGACATCCACCACCGCTGGTCTTTTCCGCCGAATACCGCAAGTTCATGGACATTGATAAAAGCCGGATGGTGCAATTTCTCCCGCTCGGAGTGCAGCTTGCCGAAGATGATCCGGATCGCAACAGGTACCTTTCCCTGGAACTTCGGCAGAGGCGGGCAAAATCCTCGGATGTGGCAGAGCTAACGCTGATGAGTCCGGGGGACATTTTCTTCCTTTACACCGACGGGGTTTATGACGGAAGCGACAAGGAGGAGCGACAGCAGCTTGAAAATGTCATGCGCGAACACAACCAGCTGCCGGCAAAAGATATTTGCAATGCACTGCTCGAATACGCTCTCAAACGAGACGATCGTCTGCGACAGATCGGCGAGGAAGATCGTATTGACGATAAGACAGTTTTTATCATCAAGCGGAATTGACGTGGCAGGTGGCGCATCCGGTTATGAGGAAGTGACGAGTGGCGAGTAGCGAGGATATTATGGAGGCATTCGCGAATGCGCGTAATGGATCTTGAATCGTTCCTGGGGGAGGCCAACGATGCCTTTGGAAATAACGCAGCGTGAGATGAATGGAATCTACCTTCTGGCGCTCAAAGGGCGTCTGGTGCTGGGAGAAGAGAGCAGCGGGTTGCTTGCAGTGATCGACAATCTGCTCGCCTCCGGGGCCACACGTGTGGTCATTAATCTGGAGCAAGTCAATTATGTGGACAGCGCGGGCCTCGGCGCACTCATCGAAATGCATCGAAAGACAAAAGCCAAAGGCGGAGGCCTCAAGCTTTGTCATCTCCGGCCGAACTTGAAGCAAGCGCTGGAAATGGCCCGGCTGCTGCCGATCTTCGAAACGTGTCCGAGCGAGACTGCGGCGGTGGCAAGTTTCTGAGGGCAGCGGACGGCGGGCAGGGTTGGAAGATGGACAAAGGGAAGCTCCACTTTCGAGCTGAAGGAAAGTCAACACCCGCACCCTGAGAACCGTAGGGTGCGGCACCCAGCGGGCAACGAGAAAAGTCCGTTTGAATTTTGACCCCGATTGTCACGAATAAGAAATTCAAACGGACGAGAAGGGCGGACAAAGCACTGAGAAAGCCACCCCCAAGACCCAGGTTCAAAAGACGAACCTGGGGCACCCTGCGGCTCTCTGTGCTTGCCACGAGGAGCGCAGTGATACTCCCCTCCACGATCCTGATGAGCCCTGAGGTACGAAAGAAAGATGGCGAGGTAAACTCGCCGCTACAGGAAGCGGAGAAGAAAGACGCTTCGGCCCTACAACGTAGGGGATGAGCGGTGGTGAGGTTTTCGATTAGCTGCTGAAGGAAAAAAGTGCCGGGGCAGCTCCGCTGAGGGGCCGAGGCACCCCGGCTTTATCCCGCCCGCCTCCGCAGTGAGCGAGCAAGGAATTCGTCGAGAAACTTTAGCGCCGCAAGGAAGCGAGTGCTTCCCTTCCCAAAAACCCTTATTTGTCTTCGTCGCCGCGAAGAAAT
>Ga0066704_10001442_pt1 | contig 10293 bp, 9 predicted proteins | sample GraSoiAngelo_153_FD_66458 | JGI IMG/M metagenome (GOLD analysis project Ga0066704, IMG submission 66458) | Grasslands soil microbial communities from the Angelo Coastal Reserve, California, USA - 14_1009_12_40cm | ecosystem: Environmental > Terrestrial > Soil > Grasslands | place: USA... | reverse complement strand
GACGTCTTTCCAGCCGCGGATGATGAGCGGCGCGTGGCTCGACGCGTATACACCGACCAGCTCAGCCATGGCTCGATCTCGCCGCGGCGGCGGCCCCGGCGGTCCTCACTTTTCTCAGGAATTCCGCTTCGGGCATGCCGGCGACCACGAAGTAGAAACGCAGAAGGTAGGGGTTGACGCGCGGAGCGAGGAACGCGACGTCGTCGCGCTCGACGGCGGCGCGCACTTCGGGCTTCAGGGGATAGCGGTCGAGGATCTTCCTCCGGTCGGCCCGGTATTCCTCGCCGAGCGGAGCGGAACCCTGAAGATCGAAGAAGAGCTTGCTCAGCCAGTAATCTCTCATGAGCGCTATTCTGCCATGAGCGAGGGCGGGGGAAGAAATCGTCCCCGAGCGCAGGCAGTGCGCGGCTATTTCCCGCCGCGCTCTCTCGTGAAGGGCACGAATCTCACCGGCAGGGTTCGTTTTGTCGCGGTGGTGCCGTCGGGCTGCTTCTCCACGAGCAGGAGCTGCTGCGCGTCGTGGGTTCCACCCACCGGGATCACCATCCGCCCGCCGGGCTTGAGCTGGTCGACGAGCGGTTTCGGGATCTCTCCAGGCGCCGCGGTGACGATGATCGAATCGAAGGGCGCAGCCTCGGGCCAGCCGTTGTAGCCGTCGCCGATGCGCACTTCGACGTTGCGATAGCCGAGCTCGCGCAGGAGCCGCGTCGCCCGCTTCCCGAGCGGTTCGACGATCTCGATCGTGTAGACCTTGGCCGCGAGCTCGGCGAGCACCGCCGCCTGGTAGCCCGAGCCCGTGCCCACCTCCAGCACCGTATCCCCTGACTTGAGGTCGAGAAAATCGGTCATCAACGCGACGATATAGGGCTGCGAGATCGTCTGGCTCTCGCCGATGGGCAGCGGGCGGTTGTCGTAGGCGAAGATCTCCTGCAGAAAAGGGACGAAGCGGTGGCGCGGGACTTTTCTCATCGCCGCCATCACCGCGTCGCCGAACCTCGGGCGTCCGGTCTCCGCGCCGGTCTCGCGCGCCATCGCGGCGATTTCCTCCACCATGCGCGCTCGGCGCGCCGCCTGGCGATCCTGCGCAACCGAAGGCTCCGCGTGAGCCATCGCGAGCAAAACGAGCGCGGGGAGGAGGACGGCAAGCATGCGAGGCGCGAGCTAGGCGACCACCAGGTTCGTGAGGCGCTGCGGATCGGCGAGCAGATCCGCGCTCTGCCCGCTGTACGCCACGCGGCCGCGGTTCAGCACGAGCGCGCTCTGCGTCACTTCGAGCGCGACTTTGGCGTGCTGCTCCACCAGCACGACCGCGAGCGAGTCCTCGCGGATCAGCCGCTGCACGGCTTGAAGCAGGACCTCGACGATGATCGGCGCGAGCCCCTCGAGCGGCTCATCCATGAGCAGCAGCGTCGGATTGCCCATCAGCGCGCGGCCGATCGCGAGCATCTGCTGCTCGCCGCCGGAGATCTGGTTGCCCCAGTGTCCTCGCCGTTCTGCCAGCTTCGGAAAGAGATCGTAGACGCGCTCGAGCGTCCAGCGGCCGGGGCGCGCCGCGACCGTGAGGTTCTCCTGGACCGTAAGCGAGGGAAAGATCTCGCGTGCCTGGGGGACGAAACCGATGCCCAGGCGGCAGCGCTCGTAGACCGGCAGTCCCGCGATCGGCCTGCCGCGGTATTCGATGCTGCCCGCGCGGAAGCTCGTATGACCCATGATGGTCGCAAGAAGCGTCGTCTTGCCGACACCGTTCCGCCCCAGCACCGCGAGGGCGCCGCGCTCGGGCAGCGTGAACTCGACGTCCTCGAGAACGATGGTCTCGCCGTATCCGGCGCGGACCCCGAGGAGTTTAAGCGCCTCAGCCATGCCGCTGCTCCCCGAGATAGACCTGGTGCACGCGCCGGTCTCTGGCGATCTCCTCGGGCGGTCCCTCGACCAGCACTTCCCCCTGCACCAGTACCGTTATGCGCTGCGCGAAGCGGAACACGAGATCCATGTCGTGCTCGATGATCAGGATGGCGATGTGCTCGGGCAGCTTGTCGAGCACCTGCAGGATGCGGTGCGACTCGACCGAGGGCACGCCCGCGGCCGGCTCATCGAGCAGGAGCACCTTGGGCTTGAGCCCCAGCGCGATCGCGATTTCCACGAGGCGCTGCTTACCGTAGGGCAGGTCGAGGATGCGCTCGCCCGCGTCCTCGGCGAGGCCGAGCGTGGCGAGCAGCTCCATGCTCTCGTCGCGCACTTCACCGTGCGCACTCGCCGCGCGCAGCATGCGCGGGGCGACCCCGCGGCGCTCGGCCACGCCGAGCGCCACGTTGTCGAGCACTGAAAGGCGGCGAAAGAGCGCGTTGATCTGGAACGTCCGGCCCAGCCCGCGCTTCACTCGCGCGGCCTGTTCCGCTGCGGTGATGTCCTCCCCGCCGAGCACGATCCGGCCGGAGGAGGGCGCGAGCGCCCCCATGAGCATGTTGACGAAGGTGGTCTTGCCCGCGCCGTTCGGCCCGATCAGGGCGTGGCGCGCGCCGGTGTGCAGCCGGAAATCGATGTCGTCGGCCACCGTGAGCGCACCGAAGCTCTTGCACAGGCGGTGTGTTTCGAGCGCGACGCTCACGATTTCCTCCGCAGCCTGGCGAGCAGAACATCGAGGATCCCGAGGACCCCGCCTCGGGCGAACATCACGACGAGCACGAGCATCACGCCGATCCCGAAGCCCCAGTACTCCGGGAATTGCTTGGCGAAGAGGTCCTGCGCGATCAGGTACACGACCGGCCCGACAAAAGCTCCGTAGATGCGTCCCACGCCGCCCAGGATCAGCATCACCAGGAGCTCTCCCGCGGACTCGAAGGAGAGCACGTTCAGGCCTACGAACTGGCTGGTTTGGGTGAGCAGTCCTCCGGCGATACCCGCAATGGTCGCCGAAAGCGCGTAGACCAGGACCAGGCGCCAGTAGACCGGCGCGCCGATCGCGTGCATGCGCAGGCTGTTCTCGCGCACCCCGGTGAGCGAGGTCCCGAACGGCGAGTAGATCATCCTCCTCACGAGCCACCAACCGGCCAGCAGCACGACCAGGCAATAGAGATACGCCGTCCTGCCGAAGATGTCGAATCTGAACATTCCGAGGACCGGCGCCACGACGACGCCGGAAAGTCCGTCGGCGCCCCCGGTAAGATTTGTCGCCTTGTTGGCTATCTCTAGGCACACCGAAGTAATCGCAAGCGTGAGCATGAGCAGCGTGAGCGCCTTGGTGCGCAAGATGATGGCTCCGGTTGCGAGGCCGAGAAGCGCGCCGGCGGCCGCGGCGGCGACAAGCTGCACCATCGGGTCGGTGATCCCCGCCTTCGCGGCGAGAATCCCGGCGACGTAGGCGCCTAAACCGAAGTAGGCGCTGTGGCCGAGCGTGATGATTCCCGCGTAGCCGAGAATCAGATCTAGCGACAGGGCGTAGAGGATATAGATCAGGATGCGCGCCCCGAGCGACAGATACTCGGGCAGCAGAAAGAACCCGGCGAGAGCGAGGATCCACGGCAGCCACTCGATCGGGCGGACGCGGGGATCTGCGCTGTAGCCTCCGGAGTGCGCGCTCATGCGTGCCGCCCGAACAAACCCGCGGGCCTCCACAGCAGGACGCCGATGGTGGCGACGTAGATAGGGAAGGCGCCGTATTGCGGCAGCCAGTATTTGCATGCGGTGTCGGCGATGCCGATAAGGAGCGCTGCGACGAACGGCCCGCGCAGGCTGCCGAGGCCTCCGACGGAGACGACTACCAGGAAGTACACGAGATTCTCCAACGGATAGGTCGGCTGGATCGCGATGATCTCGGCGCCGAGCCCGCCACCCAGTCCCGCCAGCCCGCTGCCGAGCGCGAAGGTGAGCGTGAACAGGCGCTTGGTGTTGATCCCCACCGATTGCGCCATCGCGCGGTTGTCCACCGCGGCGCGCACCATCGCGCCCCAGCGCGTGCGCTCGACGCCGAACCACAGCAGCCCCACCGTCGCGGCGCTGAATACGATGATGAAAACCCGGTAGGTCGGGAAATCGCGGCCGAGAAGCGGAAACTGGCCCTTCAGATAATCGGGCAGAAACACCGGCTGCTGGAGCGTTCCGTAGATGAAGCGCGCCACCGCCACCGCGATGAAGATCAGGCCGATGGTGAACAGCACCTGCTCGAGATCGCTCGCCGCGTAGAGCCTGGAGTAAAGCAGCCGCTCGAGGATCACGCTGCCGGCGGCGACGAGCACGAATGCGAGCGCGAGCGCGAGCGGGAAAGGCATGCCGAAGCGCGAGATCGCCGTGGTAAGGATGTAGCCCCCGGCCATGGCGAACACCCCGTGGGCGAGATTGGCGAAGCCCATCAGGCCCATCGTCACCGACAGGCCGACCGAGATCACGTACAGGATCATCCCCAGCGCGGTGCCGTGAAAGGCGACGCTGACGAGCGATGCGAGGAAAGCCTCCAATTCAGAATCCTCGGGGAGCTTTTGTCATTTGCGCGTGAACACCTCCCGCGCAGGCGCACACCCCCCCTCGCGGGCGATGCTATGATAGCCGCAGTCCTGAAGAAATCACATGTTTCTCGAACGTCGCCTCGAACGGCTGATCGAAAAGCTCAGGCAATCCGCGGCCATTTCGCTGCGCCTGGAGCTGTGGAACGGCCGCGCCTTCGATCTCGCCAGCCATCCCAAGGTGAAAATCGGCATCCCCGGCCCGTCCGCGTTGCGCTTCCTGGTGCCTCCCGATCTGATGAAGCTCGGCCAGGCCTACGTGGAAGGGACTCTGCGCGTCGAAGGGCCGATCCTCGAGGTGTTCCGGGTGGCGGAAAGCCTCGCGCGGGCCGCCGCTTCCCGCGGGCGCAGCGGCCTGCGCCGCGTCTGGCGTCACTCGCGTAGGCGCGACCGCGAGGCGATCCAGTACCACTACGACGTCTCGAACGACTTCTATTCGCTGTGGCTGGACCGGAACATGGTGTATTCCTGCGCCTACTTCCGCAGCGAGACCGATTCCCTGGACGCGGCCCAGGAGCAGAAACTCGACCACGTCCTCAACAAGCTCATGCTCAGATCCGGCGAGCGGTTTCTCGACATCGGATGCGGCTGGGGCGCGCTCATCCTGCGCGCGGCGAAAAAATACGGCGCCCGCGCAACCGGCGTCACGCTCAGCCGCAACCAGTACGAGTTCGTTTCGAAGCGGATCCGGGAGGAGGGCCTCGGGGACAGCTGCGAAGTCCGCCTGGAAGACTACCGCGATATCCCCGGCGAACGCGTCTTCGACAAGATCGCGAGCGTAGGCATGTTCGAGCACGTCGGCTTGCGCCATCTCAAGGCTTATTTCGCGAAGATCCGATCGCTGCTCGCGGAGGGTGGCCTCGTCGTGAACCACGGCATCACTTCGAGCGACCCCGACAGCCGCTGGGTGGGGATGGGGGCGGGGGAATTCGTCCACCGCTACGTGTTCCCGCACGGCGAGCTCCCCCACCTGTCGCTCGTGCTCCGCGAGATGGCCAGCGCCGGACTCGAGGTCGCGGACGTCGAGTCGCTGCGGCGCCACTACGCCCGCACCTGCCTGGAGTGGGCCAAGAGCCTGGAACAGAACCGCGAGCGGGCGATCACGGCCGCGGGGGACAAGCGCTACCGCATCTGGCAGATCTATCTCGCCGGCTGTGCGCACGGCTTCCAGAACGAGTGGATGAACGTCTACCAGATGCTCGCGCGCAGGGAAGGCGAGGCGTCGAATCCTCTGCCGCTCACCCGCGATTACATGTACCGCGCAGGCTGATTCGGCCGCGCGGGCATTCAATTCAGTGAACCGCGTCGGACCGCGGCGCGCGCAGCAGCTTGTCGACCGCCTCGCGCGCTTCGTTCAGGTGAGGGTTGAGGCGCAGCGCCGCGTCGAAGGCGAAGAGCGCGCCGTCGGCATCGCCGAGCGAGAGGCAGATCTGCGCGAAGCCGCAGATCGCGCCGTAGTGGCGCGGCTCGAGCTGTAGCGTGTGGTGGATGCTGGCCACGCTTTCGTCGTCGCGGTTCTGCATGTAGTAGAGCGTGGCGCGCTTGTTCCAGGCTTCGGCGAAATCCGGATGGGCGGCTACGAGCCTCGCCAGGATGCGCTCGGCCTCCGGGAAATCGAGCGCGGTGAGAGCGCGCGTCGCCCGCTCCAGGTCGAACGCCGCCGTCGAGTCGCGGTAGGCCATCCACAGCCGCCAGATCTCGTCCTCTATGCGTTCGGCGCGCCCGCCGCGCGCATCGCCGAGCGAGCGGAACAGGCCATTCAGGCGCTCGGGCAGCCGCGGCGAAGGATGCCGCCGGTCGCCGGTGACGATCAATTTGAGCGTGTCTGCGTACATTTCAGTGAAAATCCCGCGACGAGGTGGCGAGCCTCCCCAGAAGAGCGCTGTGGTCGGTCAGCCGCCTGGCTACAAGATGCATCACTTCGCCTTCGCGTTCAAGCACTCCTTCGACTCCCATCAGGCGCGCGCCGAGCAGCTCGCGGCGCTGGCGCTCGATGAGATGGGGCCAGACGATGATATTGACGTAGCCGGTTTCGTCCTCGAGCGTGACGAACACCGTTCCGGAAGCGGTGCCCGGGCGCTGACGGCCCGTGACGATGCCCGCCGCGCGTGCCGGGCTGCCGCTCGGCAATAGCCTGATCTCATCGGCGGTAGCGAAGCGCAGGCGCGCGAGGCGCGGACGCAACAGCGCAAGCGGGTGGCGTCCGAGGGTGAGGCCGGTGCTCGCATAGTCGGCGACGAGGTTCTCTTCCTCGGTTGGAGGCGGCAAAATCACCGGAGTTTCCGCCACCGGCGCGTCGCGCAGGATATGCGCGCCGGTTTCGATTCCCGCGACCTGCCAGTAAGCGTGGTGTCGATGGCCCGAGAGCGCCTCCAGGGCTCCGGCCGCGGCAAGGCATTTCAGGTCGCGGCGGTCGAGCTCTGCACGGCGGGCGAGATCGTGGACGCCGGCGAACGGCTGGATACGCCGTGCCGCGACGACGCGCTCGGCGCCGGGCTGCGACAGGCCCTGCACCAAGCGCAAGCCCAGGCGGACCGCGGGTTTCCCTTCGGGCCCGGGCTCCAGGGTGCAATCCCATTCGCTCGCGGTTGCATCCACCGGTCGCACCTCGACGCCATGGCGACGAGCGTCCTGCATGAGCTGTGAAGGCGTGTAGAAACCCATTGGTTGGCTGTTGATGAGCGCCGCGAGGAAGGCCGCGGGATGATAGCGCTTGATCCAGGCCGAGCTGTAGGCGATCAGCGCGAAGCTCGCCGAGTGCGACTCCGGAAAGCCGTATTCCCCGAAGCCGCAGATCTGCTGGTAGATACGCTCGGCGAATTCCCGGGTGTAGTGTCGTTCCAGCATTCCGTTTATCAACGGCTCGCGAAAGCGCTCGATACTCCCGTTGCGCCGCCAGGAAGCCATGGAGCGGCGCAGCTGGTCGGCCTTTCCTGGCGTAAAACCCGCCGCGACCACGGCAAGCTGCATGACCTGCTCCTGGAAAATCGGCACACCGAGCGTGCGCTTGAGCACGTTCTCCACGTCCTTGCTGGGATACTCCACCGGCTCGATACCGTCCCGCCGGCGCAAATAGGGATGCACCATGTCGCCCTGGATCGGTCCCGGGCGCACGATCGCGATCTCGATCACGAGGTCGTAGAAGTCCTTCGGCTTCAGCCGCGGCAGCATGCTCATCTGCGCACGCGACTCGATCTGGAACACGCCGATGGTGTCGGCGTGCCGGATCATCTCGTACACCTTCGGGTCCTCGGCGGGGATATCGGCTACTGTAAAGGGCCGACCGCGCCAGGCGCCGATCAGATCGAGCGCGCGTCGAATGGCGGACAGCATGCCCAGCGCAAGCACATCCACTTTCAGGAGCCCGAGCGCGTCGAGGTCGTCCTTGTCCCACTCGATGACGCTGCGGTCCTTCATCGCAGCGTTCTCGATCGGCACCAGGCGCTCGAGCGGACCGCGCGATATGACGAAGCCGCCGACGTGCTGGGACAGGTGTCGCGGGAAGCCGAGGAGGGCGACGGCAAGCTCGATCGTCAGCTGAACCGCCGGACTGCGCGGATCGAGCCCTGCCTCGCGCATGCGCCGGGGAAGTGAACTACGCTCGTCCCACCAGGCGAGATTCTTGGTCAGCCGGCTCACTTGGTCCAGGTCCAAGCCGAGCGCCTTGCCGACATCGCGCAGCGCGCTCTTCGGCCGGTAGGTGATGAGGGTGGCCGCGATCGCAGCGCGGTCGCGGCCGTATTTGCCGTAGACGTACTGGATGACCTCCTCGCGCCGGTCGTGCTCGAAGTCGACGTCGATATCGGGCGGCTCGTGGCGCTCCTTCGAGACGAAGCGCTCGAATAGCCCGTTCATGCGCGCGGGATCGATCTCGGTGATGCCGAGCGCGTAGCAGACGGCGGAGTTCGCCGCCGAGCCGCGTCCCTGACAGAGGATTTTTTTCGAGCGCGCGAATTCGACCACGTCGTAGACGGTGAGAAAGAAAGGCTCGTATTCGAGCTCGGCGATGAGCCCGAGCTCGTGCTCGATCAGCCTGCGTATCCCGTCCGGAACGCCGTTCGGGAAGCGCCACGCCAGTCCCTTCTCGGTCAGCTTGCGCAGCCAGCTCGAAGGCGTTTCGCCGGCGGGGACGAGCTCCTCGGGATATTCGTAACGCAGCTCATCCAGGGAAAATTTGCAGCGCTCGGCGACGCGCACGGTCTCGGCGAGCAGCCCGGCCGGATAGATTTGCGCCAGACGCATGCGCAGCCGCAGATGCCGCTCGGCGTTGGGATGGAGCGCGTGGCCGCAGGCGTGCACGGGTGTGCCCAGGCGGATCGCGGTGAGCGTGTCCTGAAGAGGCCGGCGCGAGCGTACGTGCATGTGCGCGTCGCCTGCCGCCACGAGCGGCAGGCCGGAGACCTTGCCCAGCTCGCGCAATCCGGCGAGGCGCGCGCGGTCATCCGGCCCCCGCAGCAGCTCCGCCGCGATCCACGCGCGACCGGCGAAGCGCTCGGCGACGAACCGCGCATGCTCGGCGTCGTGCTTTCCGTCCGGAACCAGGAGGGCGAGACAGCCGGACAGAGTGCCGTCGAGGTCGGATCGGCCGAGGGAATAACTGCCTTTTTTGCTCCTGCGCCGGCCGCGGGTGATGAGCTCGGACAGATCGCCGTAGCCTTCGCGGTCGGTGGCGAGCATCACGAGCTTCAGCCCGTCGTTCAGTCGTATCTCTGAGCCGATGACCAGAGGCAGGCCGACCTCTTTCGCCGCGATATGCGCCCGCACCGCTCCGGCGAGCGAGCACTCGTCGGTGACGGCAAGCGCCGAATAACCCAGCCCGGCGGCGCGCTTCACCAGCTCTTCCGGATGCGAAGCGCCGCGGAGAAAAGTGAAATTCGAAAGGCAGTGCAGCTCGGCGTAGGCGGGGAGAGGGGAATACACGGTTTCAGGCGAAAACGCCGTGCAGGTACCATCCGCCTTCGCCGCGCCGCTCGCGGTAGATCCACACGAGCGCCTCGTTCTGCATGCGGGCGACAAAGTAGTCGCGGGCGACGTCGTCGCCGTCCCACCAACCGGACTCGATGCGTTCCGGGCCGGCAAGCAGCTCGAGAGGTCCTTCGTGGTGCGGCACGGCGCCGATCTCCGCAATCCGCTTTGGGCGCGCGAGCAGCCAAAACGGGCGTTCGCCGAAGTCCAGATGCAATTGCTTGGAATCCGGCTCGCCGACGCAGACTACGTGTTCGGGGCGATGCTCCGCCCGCAGGACAAGCCCGCATACGGCATCGGTCCCGAGCCGCGCGCGCAGCCGCTCGACCAGATGCTCCCAGTCACCCGCCGCCTTGCCTTCTTCGAGCAGCAGCCCGAGGTTGCGGCCGGCAAGCGGCACCACGTCGTCGGCCTGCAACGTGATTTCGCGCACCGGCTCGGCGAGCGCGAGGCTGAAAAGCCGCTCGCGCGCGAGCAGCGTGAAATGCTCGATGTCACGCGAGGGCGCGACCAGGCCGATCGCGACTTCGGTGGCGGCTCTGTCGCGGTGCCTCAAGCCGAGGACAAAGCGCTGCACGCCGCCCGAGCGCGCGGCAAGAAACCCGCAGAGCTGCACGATCAGGCGCCTCGCGGCGAAAAGCAGGGCTTCGGCCTGTGTGACTTCGGCGGGAAGCTCGATCGCGGCCCTGAACCGCGCCGGCGGGATGAAAAAATTCCGAGGATCGGAAAGCAGCCCGAGCGCTCGGTCGATCTTGTCGAGCAGTTCCTGTCCTAAGCGCCGCGCCACACCTTCGCGCGGCAATGCACGCAGCTCGCCGAGCGTGCGAACGCC
>Ga0066704_10001436_pt1 | contig 10302 bp, 6 predicted proteins | sample GraSoiAngelo_153_FD_66458 | JGI IMG/M metagenome (GOLD analysis project Ga0066704, IMG submission 66458) | Grasslands soil microbial communities from the Angelo Coastal Reserve, California, USA - 14_1009_12_40cm | ecosystem: Environmental > Terrestrial > Soil > Grasslands | place: USA... | reverse complement strand
GCCCAACGCCGCACGACCTCATACTCGCTCATCATGGCGACAAAGCCACTCAGAATCTCAGTGGCGCTGACGTTGACCGACCGGTCTTTGACTACCGCTGGTCCAGGGACGGTGGGTTGCTCGCCGTGGTTGGCGATGGCTTCCACTCGAAGTTCGTGGCCTTCACCGCCGAAGGCGCGCTCAAGGATGTCCCTGCGATTCCCACCAATCCGAATGCTTTCGGCGTTTCCGATTCCGGAGAGGTTGCTTTTGCCGGGCAAACCGCGACGACTCCCCAGGAACTATGGATTTGGGATCAGAAAAGCGCCCCGAAGCAAATCTCTCACTTGAATGATTCATGGAAGCAGTACATGCTCAGCGCCCCGGAGTTCTACAAATACAAATCCTTCGACGGCCTGGAAATCGAAGCGGCTCTTCTGAAACCACTCGGCTACGACGGCAAATCGAAGCTGCCGGTCATCGCCCTGATTCACGGCGGCCCCACGGGCGCCTGGCAGGACGCCATCGAAACCTGGGGGCAGCTCTTTGCGGCGCGCGGCTACGCGGTCTTCTATCCCAATATTCGCGGATCAAGCGGTTACGGCGAGAAATTCATTGAGTTGAATCGCAGCGACTGGGGTGGCGGCGATTACCGGGACGTCATGGTCGGTGTCGACGACCTCATCGCGCGGGGCCTCGCCGATCCCGAAAAGCTGGCCATTGGCGGCTGGTCGTATGGCGGCTACATGTCCGAATGGGCGATTACGCAAACCACGCGATTCAAAGTTGCTGTCTCCGGCGCGGGCCTCTCAAATCTCATCTCCGAATACGGCACCGAGCAGGGCCCTTCCTACGATGAATGGTTCTACGGCGTCCCGTATGAGCCGGAAAAAATCGCCGGCTTCTTGAATAGTTCGCCCTTCGTGCACCTCAAGAATGTGAAAACGCCGATCTTGATTCTTCAAGGAGACGCCGATTCGGTCGATCCTCTCGGCCAAAGCCAGGAACTTTATCGCGGCCTCAAGCGCTACGGCGTGGAGACTGAACTCGTCGTCTATCCTCGCGAGCCTCACACCTTTCATGAGGAAAAGCACCTCCTAGATCGCCTGAATCGCATCCTCGCCTGGTACGACAGGCATCTGAAAGAAGGATCGTCAGCTGCCAGGTAGGCCCAAGACGAGACGTCGGACATTCCAAAAACACTTGTGGCGTTAGCAAGGCGGCCACAAGTTGTGCCGTAAGGCTTTACATGCGATGAACATCGTGTTACTGTTTTTTCCCGTACCGCCATCCTGCGCCAGGCGGCTGGGCCTCTGACTGAGAACCTGCCAAACGTTCTGACAGGCCACCCGAGAAGGGTTGACCTGTTGCTCCGAAGACCCTCCCCTCGAGGAATGAAACGTCGTCCCTCTGCACGAGTTTATGCCCCAGCCGTAGGAGAACAGCTGGCTTTCGCAGTTTTCGAGCTGTATGCGAGTTCATGCTGGCAGCCGTGGGAGAAGTTGACGACCAAAAGGGGACATCTTGCTGAAGCTGCGAAAAGTCGAAATCGTTGGCTTTAAATCGTTTTGTGAGCGCACCATAGTCACATTCAGCGGGTCCGGCACGACCTGCATCGTCGGGCCGAACGGCTGTGGCAAATCCAACGTTGTGGATGCCATTTCGTGGGTTCTCGGCGAGCAGAGCCACAAATCACTTCGCGCCGAGCGCATGGCCGATTGCATTTTTAATGGGACCACCAAGCGCCCTCCGCTGGGACTCGCCGAAGTCACCATCACCATGGAGGATCCCGAGCTGGCCGAAGCGGCCCGCTTCGTCATGGCAAGCGCGGCGTCAGACTCTGGAGCGGATGCTACGTCCCTTGCCACCGAAAACGAAGAAGCCTCCGGCTTGACCGATACGACCGAAATTCCCTCGCCTGACCCCGCCGAGACCCCCGAAACGCAAGAAGAAGCCACTGAAGGTTCAGCTCCATCCCCAGCTGAACCCGGTGGCAAGTTCAAACGGAAGAAAAAGTCGTTAGACAAGCTGGTTTTGGCCATGAAACCGGGCGAAGTCGTGGTCAGCCGGCGGCTCTATCGTTCCGGCCAAAGCGAATACCTGATCAATGGCCGTGTGGGAAGGCTCCGCGATATCCAAGAAATGTTCATGGGCGTGGGCCTGGGGCCGGACTCTTACGCCATCATCGAACAGGGCCGCATCGGACTGATTCTCTCCACCAAGCCCATGGAGCGTCGCGCCATCATCGAAGAAGCCGCTGGTGTCACCAAATTCAAAACCAAGAAGCGGCTTGCGGAAGCCAAGCTGGAATCCTCCAAGGTGAATCTCTCGCGTGTCAATGACATCGTGGTGGAAGTCGAGAAACAGCTCGGCTCGTTGAAGCGCCAGGCCGCCAAAGCGCGCCGCTATTCCGAAATCCGCGATCAAATGCGCGGAATCGTTCGTCAAATGCTGGCGGGCAAGGCCCGCGAGCTCGAGGCCGAAGCCGAGCGCGTCGCGAAGCAGCTCGAAGGACTGAACGCCGCCGAATTGCAGCGCGCCACTGCCATCCAACAGCAGGAAGGGGAACAGGACCGGCTGAACCATCGAATTTATGAACTGGATGCTGAGATCCGGCAGAACCAGAATGTCATGAATCTCACTGCGCTCGAAGTCGACCGCAGCGAAAATCGCATCGCCTTCAACCGGCAGCGTGCCGAGGAGCTCGCCGGGCGTGACGCCCAGGTCGATGTGGAATTGGCGCAAGCCACAGCGCAGGCCGCCGAATGGGAATCGCGAAGTGCCTCGCAGATTCAGGCGGTTACGCTCCTGCGGGAAGAGTCGGGCGTCTTAACCGCTCACGTGGAAGAGCTTGCGAAACGCGCCGAGTCCCGGGCCGCCCAGATTGGCGAATCCGAAGCACGGGTCGAAGCACTGCGGCAATCCTCATCGGAAGCCGGCGAGAGCCTGCTGCGTCTCCATGGCGAGCAGAAGCAAGCCGAAGAGGCGCTGGTGCACCAGGGCGAAGCACTGCGAAAGCTCGAAGCAAGAGAGCACGATTTGTTGGAAACTTCGATGCGCGCGCGCGATGATGCCGAGCGCGCCGCTTACGATCATGAATCCGCGACCGGTCAACTCAATGCGCTGAAGCAAAGCGCCGCCGAGCTTCAAGCCAAGATCACCGGATTCCGGGAGCAGCGCGATACCCTGTCGAAGGAGGCCGCTGCGCTCCGCGATTCGTTGGCGGGGATTCGCGCTCGGCATTCGACGCTCACGCAAATCCTGAACGATCGCTCCTACACTGCGGACGCCGTGCAGAAGCTTTTTGCCGCCAGCGAACGCCGCGGCGGGAAGGATTTTCGCGCCGTCGGCGTGCTGGCCGATTATGCCGAAGTCGAGGAACAGCACGAAGCCGCCATCGAGCAGTACCTGCGCGACGAACTGGAATACGTCGTCGTCGAAACCTACGAGCACGCGCGGGTCGGCGTTTCCATGCTGCGCGATGAAGTGGGTGGACGGGCAACGTTCTTTGTGGATTCGCTCCGAAATCTGCGCCTCAGTTCCGAATACCAGCCCATCGCGAACTTCCGGGCGGAAGACGGGGTGATCGCGCGGTTCGACAAGCTGGTGGAGTTCCGCGATCCGCTTGGTGCGGCGGCAAAACAATTCCTGCCACGGCTGCGCTCGGCGTATTTGACGGACAGCACGGCGTCGGCGGAGAAATTGGCACGGGAAAATTCACAATACGCCTTCGTTACGCCCGACGGCACCTGCTACCAGGGCCGCATGGTCACAGGCGGCCGCCCCGATGAAGCGGGCCCGCTGGGGATGAAGCGCGAATTGCGGGCCCTGGACGCGGAAGTGATGCAACTTGAGCATCAGGTGAGCGAAAAACAGGCCGTGCTGGAGGCCGCCGCTGCCGAGTTGCGTGCAACCGAGCAAGCCCTCACCGATATCGATGAGCAGCAACGCGAAGCGGAGCGCGAAGCCATCTCCGCCATGCACCGCCACGGGCAAATGCAGAGTGAACTTGCCCGCCTCGGGCTGGAACTCACCACCTGCCAGAACGAACTCAAGCATATCCGCCTGGACGTGGAAAACACGCGGCAGCGTGCCGAGCGCGCAAAGAACCAGCATACCGCCGCCGCGCTAAGCCGCGCCGAAGCCGACGCCGAAAGCGTGCGTCTTGCGGAGGCACTCGTCCAGCTTCGCGGGTCCATCCAATCGGAACAGAACGAACTTGCCGCCGGTCGCGCCGCATTCGCCGCGATGAATGAGCGGCTCATGGCCGCCGAAGCTCTGGCCGCTCGGTTGAACGAAGAGCGCGCCGAGCTCGAACGCCGCGAAGTCGCTCTCCAACAGCAAGTGACGTCCATCGGCGACGAAACCGCCGCCCTGGCCCGGCAGAGCAAAGAGCTCGCCCTGCAGCTCGATGATCTGCGCGGCGAAAAGCTGCGCCTGGAAATCCGCCAGCGGGAGCTTGAGCAGGAATGGGACGCGGCCCGCACGCGCGTCACGCAGATGGAAGACCACCTGCGCATGGGCCGTCAGTCGCTGCAGGAAGTTCGCGAGCAGCGCAGCCACGCGGAAGTTGACCGAGCCAAGAATGACTCTGACCGTCAGCACTTGCGCGAAACGTGTATGGGCGAGGTAAACGCGCAGCCAGAGGATCTGATCGCCACAGAAGCGGCCTTCATGTCCGGCGAAGAGCTGGCCATCGCTGAAACCAACTACCGCGAGATGAAGCAGCGCATAGAATCGATGGGCCCCGTTAACATGATGGCGCTCGAAGAGTTCAACGAGTGCGAGCAGCGCTTCACATTCCTGACGCGCGAGCGCGACGATCTTTTGCAGTCGATTGCGGACACCCAGCAGGCCATTGCCGAGCTCGACTTCGCCACCAAGGAAAAGTTTGAGCACGCCTTCCACGCCATCAACAAGAACTTCTCCGAAGCCTTCCACACCATTTTCGGCGGCGGCATGGCGGAGATGCGTCTGACCGAGCCGGACAGCTCCGGCGACGCCGGCATCGACATCGTCGCTTCACCTCCAGGCAAGCGGCTGCAAAACGTGTTGTTGCTCTCGGGCGGCGAAAAGGCCATGACTGCGCTGGCGCTGCTCATTGCCATCTTCCGCTACCAGCCAAGCCCGTTCTGCATCCTTGATGAAGTCGATGCGCCGCTCGATGAAGCCAACGTCGGGCGCTTCACGCGCCTGATCGGCGAGATGAGCGGCCAGACGCAGTTCATCATCGTCACGCACAACCGCAAGACCATGGAGATGGGCAGTGTGCTTTACGGCGTAACGATGCAGGAGCCCGGCGTCTCGAAACTCGTCAGTGTGCGCTGGGAAGAACCGGAATCGTTGGCGCCAAAGCAGCATGCCGCGGCAGCCTCCGCAGCCTAAATTGGCTCCGCATTTGACAAGCAGAGGGGCAGCCTGGTCCAGCGCGAAGGAATGCGACGCCCCGGCCACTTCCCTCACGGCAAGCTGCATAATTTTTTCTTATGTCGTTTCGCAAAAATTCCACTCGCGTCCCTTTGACTTCGCGTTGCGCTGCGCTAGAATGCTTCTCACTTTGTCGGGAGAACTTCTCCGTGCCAGCTACTCCTGCCATGAGAGTTTTGAGCGAAACGCATTTCGCCGGCCTGTTGCCCGCCGCGCGTGGCAAGGTCCGTGACATCTACGATCTCGGCGGCCAGCTCCTCATCGTGGCCACCGATCGTCTCTCCGCTTTTGACGTCATTTTGCCCACGCCGATTCCCGACAAGGGCCGCGTCCTGACGCAGCTTTCTCTTTTCTGGTTCCAATTGTTGAAGGATGTAATTCCCAACCACGTCCTCAGCGCCATTGAATTTCCTCCTCCTTTCGACAAGTTCAAGGATGAACTCACAGGCCGTTCCATGATCGTTCGAAAGACGCAGCCGCTGCCGATTGAATGCGTGGCACGCGGTTACGTCTCCGGCTCGGGTTGGAAGGACTATCGCACCACGGGAAAAATCTGTGGCCTCCAGCTGCCTGCCGGTTTGCGCGAATCCGACCGGCTGCCAGAGCCCATCTTTACGCCCGCAACGAAAGCCGCCACCGGCCACGACGAAAACATCTCTTTCGAATACGCCGCATCACTCATCGGCAAAGAACTTGCCGAGAAAGTCCGCGGCGTGAGCCTGGAACTCTACCGCCGCGCTGCGGCTTATGCCGAGCCACGCGGCGTTATTCTGGCCGACACCAAATTCGAGTTCGGCCTCCTCAACAACCAATTGATCTGGATCGACGAAGCCCTCACGCCCGATTCTTCCCGCTTCTGGTCCGCTGCCCAATACAGCCCCGGCGGTCCTCAGGCATCCTTCGACAAGCAGTTTGTTCGCGACTATCTCGAGCGAATGCAGTGGCCGAAAACCCCGCCCGGCCCGGAACTTCCTCCTGAGGTCGTGGAGGCCACTCGCGGCAAGTACCGGGAAGCCTATCGCATCCTGGCCGGCCGCGAATTGGACTAGCAAGCCGGGCCCTCACACCATAAGTTATCGAGCGGAGCGTGCCATCGTGAAAGATCAATTGGAAGGGCTTGTCAATCAGATGGTGGAGCGCGGGATTCTGTTTGAAGAAGCGGTCGGCGAATTCGAAAAGCGCTTCATCAAACGTGTTCTGGACCGCGCGAACGGCAACCAGTCCCGCGCTGCCGAAATTCTTGGCATTCACCGTAATACGTTGAGCCGCAAGATCGACGAGTACAAGCTCGATTCGAACGGTCACCGCCGGTATGCGCGCTGACCGAACTCCAATCACTTGCAAGAACGAATACGGCTCCCCAGATTGGCCGGGGAGCCGTGTTCTCAACCAAGTCTAGCGAAGCTGGAGAAGACTAGCTCGGTTTTGCTGCTGGCCTTTTCGCTGCCGGCTTTCGCACGGGCTTCTTTGGCGCTGCCTTCTCCTTCGGAATATCTTCTTCCTTCACTTTGGCCTTTTCCCAGTGCAGGAAAAACGCCGGTTCGGGATCGTAGGCAGTCAGCGTGCCCGTAAAGTGGACAGCGCTGTCCTTTTCCACGCGTGCCGCTTCGGGCTGGACGACGACTTTCACGTCCATGTTGGGGGTGGTGGCGGCATCGAACTCTGCATCGTTGGTCACGAAGGCAATCTTCAGAACGATGGCGTCCGTACCGGGCACGACTTCGATCACCTTGCCCGGCACTTCGGGAAACTCCAGGCCGCAGGATGCCAGCCAGGTCAATTTGCTCTTGTCACCCCCGGCCTTCAGGTCCGTGACTACCGACGCAATGGTCATGTCCTTCTGGGCGGCAGAGAGGTCCGCCGCACTTGGTAACGAGTAGCTGGCGGGACGCTCTGCCGAGCTTCCGGCGAGTTGCAGGAGCTCATTCAGCTCTGCATCTGTCAGACTGTCGCAAACGGTTCCGCCCTGGTAATTGGCCAGCAACTTGCGCAGATAACCCTTGATTTGCTTGGACTGAGCTTCCGTTGCGCCCTTCGCCGTTACCGCCCGCGCGAATGCCCAGAAGGCGTCCATTTGCTGCGGTGGTGACATGGCTTGGTAGGCTCGGCCCAAGTTGTAACTGGTGACCGGGTCATCTGGATTCAACGCCAGTACAGCCTTGAAAGAAGCCACCGCGGCGGCGTAGTCCTTCATGGTCATCGCCGCGCTGCCTGCAGTGTAATTGAAGAGAATGGCGGGCTGCTGTTTCTGTTTAGCAAAGTCCTCGGCGGACATGGTGTCAGGCTTTTTTAGTTCATCGAGCGTCTTCAGTCCGAGCAGCGCCGCTTCTCGGCCCTTGGTTGACAGATCCTTTGCCGCCGAGTCCGTCTCTTTGATGTTGAGGCCGGCGTAGGAAAGGGCCCGGGCGTAGAGCGCCTCGTACCGGATTCCCGGCTCCGCCTTTTCACCCAGCGCCACCAGCTTGTCCGCGTACTCGATCACCTTTTGAGGATTCTTGAGCTGCGTGTAAGCGCGATAGTAAAGCGGATAGATGTAAACGAGGAGATCCGAATTTGGATACTTCGCGACAAAATCATCCGCACACTTGATAATGGCCGCAGGAACTTTCTCGGCCGCGCATGCCTGCTCGGCGTTATATTCCGCCTGTGTGTACTTCGGCCCCTTGGCCGCTCCCGCGTCCTGACCCGTCGCCGGCGCTTGCGCGAATGCACCCAGCCGGCTTCCAGCAATCAGGAAAAGGGTTGCCATGATCGCGAGCCCCGACAATGTTCGTGTTGCGTTCATTCCCATTTCTCCTCGCTCAAACTGCAAGCTTGAGTATTCTGCTTCCGGTGCACCCCAGAATGCTTCTGCCGGGAATCGCTTTGTTTCGGAAAACCCTGGGATTATAGGGAAACCCGCACCCTATCCGCAAGACGTTCCCTTTCGTTGACTTGATAACCTGAGGAAATTTCTCCATGCGGATAGCGGCTTTTCTATTTGATTCCCTCACGGCTACCAGGGGACCCCAAGTACTGCGGAAAACTCTGGTGATAGGATGAGTGTCGCACAAAAAGAGTGGCCCTTACGAGGGAGAATTCTCATGGCGGTAATAAGCAGAACAGATGGAGCTTCCCGGGTGAGGAAGCCGCTGAGGGGCGGTGTGGCGCTTGTCACCGGGGGGAGCCGTGGCATCGGTCGCGCCATCGCGTATCGGCTGGCCATGCTGGGAGCCGCCGTTTCAATTTGTGGACGGGATCGCGCGGCACTCGAGGAGTCAGCACGGGGGCTGGCAAGAATCGGCCGGCCCGTGCATACCCAGATAGCCGACGTCACAAAAGGTGCCGACATTACCGATCTGATTGCCAACACGGAGGCCGCGCTAGGTCCCATCACCATCCTCGTCAACAACGCCGGCATCGGCCTGTTCGGCCCGGCCCACGAAAAAACCGAGGCCGATTGGGATCGCGTGCTGGATACCAATCTTAAGAGCGTTTTTCTCCTCTCTCGCGCTGTGGCGCCTTCCATGATCCGCCGCGGTTCGGGCGACATCGTCAACATCAGTTCTCTGGCCGGCAAAAACGCATTCGCTGGCGGCGGCATCTATTGCGCCTCCAAATGGGGTGTCGTCGGTCTTTCTGGCTGCCTCGCGGAAGATCTCCGGGAACACGGTATCCGCGTCAGTGTGATCTGTCCGGGAAGCGTGGCCACGGAATTCTCCGGCCGCGGCCCCAAGGACTCGTCGAAAGCGTTGAGCCCCGAAGATGTTGCCCACGCTGTCGAAGCCATCCTCACACAAGGTCCGCGAAGTTTCCTGAGCGAGATCCACCTTCGGCCGCTGCGGAAGCCATAGACCGACCGGCCTGCCTCAGCCGGATTCTTTCCTCTTGACATTAGTCGTTATAACGACTATGTTGGGGCGTGAGCCTGCGGTTCAAACTCTCCAGTTCTTCCTTCTCCCTGGAGAAATGCGTTTTTGTGTCGCTCTTGCAAACAGCCGACACCCTCGGCCAGGAAGCAGAACAGCTTTTGAAAGCCGCGGGGCTTACGGGTGCGCAATACAACGTCCTGCGCATTCTTCGCGGGGCCGAGCCGAGTGGCCTGGCTTGCCGTGCCATCGGCGAGCGTATGATTTCTCACGACCCGGACATGACGCGCCTCCTCGACCGCATGGAAAAGCGCGGCCTGATCACCAGGGAGCGCCAGTCCGACGATCGCCGCGTGGTAAAGACGCGCATCACTGCGCAAGGACTCAGCCTGCTAAAAACATTCGACCAGCCGGTTCACAATCTTCATAAGCGCCAGTTCCGGCACATGTCGGCCACACGCCTTAAGATTCTTTATGATCTGCTCGAAGAAGTCCGCGTCCGCAAGCCTGCGTAGCCGACCTTTCGGGGCGAATTTCGAATGTCCAATCAAAAAAAGCGAGAAGGAGAAGAACATGGAAAACTATTTATCTCGAATCGCAGTAGCCGCGGGGCTCGCAGCCGTTCTGTCACTGACTGCCGGCGCGGCCACCTCCGAGTGGAAGCTTGATCCGCAGCATTCGTCCGCGCAGTTTTCGGTTCGTCATATGGCCATCTCCACCGTACGCGGAGCTTTCAGCAAGGTCAACGGCACGCTTGTGCTGGACGACAAAGACGTCACCAAATCCACCCTTGACGTCACCATTGACGTCTCGACCGTGGATACGCGCGAGCCCGCCCGTGACAACGATCTGCGCAGCGACAAATTCTTTGACGTTGCGCACTTCCCCACCATGACTTTCAAATCCAAGAAGGTCGAACAGATCGCTCCCGGAAAGCTCAGAGTCACCGGTGATCTCACCATTCGCGGCACCACCAAGGAAGTCGTGCTCGACGTTGAAGGTCCGACGGCTCCGATGAAAGATCCCTGGGGCAATCAACGGGTCGCGG
>Ga0066704_10001431_pt1 | contig 10312 bp, 13 predicted proteins | sample GraSoiAngelo_153_FD_66458 | JGI IMG/M metagenome (GOLD analysis project Ga0066704, IMG submission 66458) | Grasslands soil microbial communities from the Angelo Coastal Reserve, California, USA - 14_1009_12_40cm | ecosystem: Environmental > Terrestrial > Soil > Grasslands | place: USA... | reverse complement strand
CAATCAGGCCGACGTCGTGTTCACCGGCCTGCTGCCGAATTCGTCAGATCCCGCCACGACCGCGCAGCGCCTCGGCTTGCCCGCATCGTGTCTGCAATACTCAGGCTTGCGCGCGTGGCAGATGCCCGGGTTTCCTGCGGATCTGTGTCCTGAGCTGCGCGGCATCACGCGTGGGCGCGAGCTAGCCGTACTACTGCGCGAGCCCGGTCTGACCCTGCGCCTGGGGTGGCGCGGACTCAGCGCCTTGACCTCATGGGTTGCGCCCGGACTCGGGGTGGTCGAAGGCGGTAATTTTGCGCCACTGCCTGCAGACTTCTTCTCGCTGAGCGCATGGCTCGCGACGCCGCTGCTGCGTCTGATCCTGCTCGGCGCGCCGTTCGTCGCATTGGCAGGATTGTTGTTCGCGCGACGCTGGCGCAGTGCGCCGCGCTTGTATCTGATGACCGCGCTCACACTCATCGTCACGCTCGGCACGCTGACCGTGACCGTGCTTGGTGACGGCCTTGCCGATGTCCCGAAACAGGGCCATCTGATTTTCTCGATGGCGCTGGCGTGGTGGGTGACGGCGCTGGTGCTCGGTGGTCAGCGTTTACTGCAGACGCGACACACGGTGTATCAAGCGCCGTGAACGCCGTCGATTTCGATCAGGAGTTCGCTGCGGCAGATATCGCCGCGCAATAACAAGGGCATCGCCTGCGGCCGCGCTGCCTTGAGCAGTTGCGAGGCCGCAGCGATATCCTCGTCGCGGCGCACATAGGCTTTCATCAGATGCTGTGCGTCGTAGCGCACAGCCCTTTCGATCTGCGCCGCGTCGAGCACGCAGTCGATATTGGCAATGGTTTCGTCGAACTGCGAGGCAAAGTCCTCGCGGTAACGCGAGGCGTGACCGACGATAGCCGCGGTACCGGAAATGTATACCTGTGCGCTTCGCGTCGGCGCGCGCAGCGCGCGCGCGAAGCATGGCGCATCCGGGCCATACTCGCGCGGATAACGCCAGGCGCTCAGCTGGCGCGGATTCTCGACCGGCGTGCCGGCACGCCGCGCCGCCAGCCAGTACACCTGCAGCACGCGACGCCCATCGCGTACGCCGATCGCGGTCGCGGCCGGGTAGCCGTGCGCGAATGCCGCATGCATGCCCGACGCGCGGCCGCTGCAGAATTGCCGGTACCGCTCCTCGTCGCCCGTGCCGAGATTGATCGCGTCAATATGATTCCAGATTCGCAGCGCGTGCATACCGTGCGCGCCCAGCCAGCGGGCGAGCTGCAGATAGGCTTCCTGTGCAGCCGTGGCGAGCCCGCCGTGCGCAGCCTCATCGAGTTCGAGCGCGGCAAAGGCGAAGTCGCCGTCGCTGGCCCAGCGCAGTGGGCCGCGCGTGGCGGTTTCGACCGCACCCGGCACGCGCCATACCTCGTACGGAGCGCGTGCGACCGGCTCAAGTGCCACGCGCAGATAACGCGGATCGTCGCGCCATGCCGGCGCGGCCGCGCCGAAGCCGAACACCGCGAGCACGTCGGACTCCGCCAACAGCGCATCGAGCGCGGCACCATTCGCCGGCGCCTCGACGAATGCCATACGCGGCGCGGGCAGCGCCTCGCGCAGCATGCCGCGCGTGAAATCCATATCCGAGGTGGGCGACAAGCTCATCAGGCAGCGGTCAATCGGGAGCAGGCTGCATGATACACTGCGCGCCCTTTGGCGCTGCTGCCGGCAAGGCGCAGCGCGCGTTTCGCAGAGTATCCAAAAAGCATGAGCAACCAGACGCCCGCCGAAGCGGAGCTCGCCCAGCTGATCGTGGCGAGCCTCAACCTCGAGCACCTACAAGCGGCCGACATCGATCCGGACAAACCCCTGTTCGGTGCCGATACCGGACTGGATTCGATCGACGCGCTCGAACTGGCGCTCGCGATATCCAAGCGCTACGGTTTCCAGTTGCGCTCGGACAACGCCGACAACAAGCGCATTTTCGGAAGCCTGCGCGCGCTCTCCGTGTACATCGAACAGCAACGCCAAAGCTGATACGCGCATGCGCGTGCTGGTTTGGCTGCTGGTTGTCGCTCTGGCTCTGGCTGGCCGCCTGCGTCGGGATGAATGGCTCGCGCTGGCAGCGTTCGGTCTTGCCATCGTCCTGTTGCTCTGGCAGGCGCCACGCGCGCTGCGTTTCGGCGTTATCGCATTGGCCTGCGCAACCGTGGGTCTTCTAATCGCCTGTGGTGCGGCGCTCGCCGTTGCTGCGGCGCCTGCGTTGTTTTGTGCGCTGGTCGCATGGACATTCGCACGCAGTCTGCGTGCGCATCGACGCCCGCTGATCGCACGTGCGATGGCGATAGTGGATGGCGAGGCAGTTTCCGCGCAACCCGCCATGACCGCCTACGCGCGCGGACTGACCCTGCTCTGGGCGGTCTGGCTCGGGCTATGGGCCCTCGTTGCCGCCTTGCTCGTTGCGCTCGAATACATCGGCGTCGCGCCGGCGTTCACCTGGCTGCCGAGCGCGCGCCTGTTTGCGCTGGCGCTGCCGCTCGGCGTTGCGCTGTTGTTCGTTCTGGAATTCGCGCTGCGACGCTGGTTGTTGCCGAGTGCACCGTATGTGCGCTTCACCGATTTTCTATTGCGTGTTGCGCACGCCTGGCCGCGCTTGCTCGACGACGAAGTCGCGCCAGTCAATCCGCCGACACGGCCGGGGGTCGATGCTGCGCACGCGATCAGCCGGCAACCAGGATCAGACTCGACCTGATTGCGTTGCACAGGTTCTGCATCCGTCCGTGACCGCTCCGTGAGTCGTCGGTGCGAGGCGATGCTGCGCACGCGTCAATAGCGACCCCTCCTGCGTCGGTCGCTACGCTAACATAGGCGGCAGGGGACCGAGGACGTTTCAATGTCGAGTGCACACGCCAACAACAGCGATGTCAGCTATCACGAGGATTTTACGATCGGCGACGATCATCCGAGCCTGCCCGGACATTTTCCGGACCAGCCGATAGTGCCCGGCGTGGTGCTGCTCGATCGTGTCGCTGCAGCGCTGTCGCGCTGGCGCGGACGGCGCATCGCCGCACTGACCGTGGCCAAGTTCATTGCACCGGTCCTGCCGCTGCAAGCGCTGACGCTGACCCTGCGCGAGGACAGCGAGCGCTACCGGTTCGAATTCGTCAGCGAAGGGCGACTCGCCGCCAGTGGCACGATCGAAACGGTGCGTGCGGCATGAAATGGCAGCACCGCCCCGAAGCCGGGGGCCGCTTTGCGATCTGGCTGATCCGTGAAACCGCGCGCGTGTTCGGACGCGGTTTCGTGCGGCCGTTCCTGTATCCGATTTCGCTGTATTTCTATTTACGTCGCGTTCCCGAGCGGCGTGTGTCGAAAGCCTACCTCGCGCGCATCGCCCCGGCGCAGGCGAATGCGCTCGGCGTGCTCAAGCACATCCATGCGTTTGCCTCGACCATCCTCGACCGCATGTTTTTTTTGCTGCAGGGTTTCAAGCCTTTCGAGATCGTGCTGCATGGTTTCGACCAGCTGCAACAGCAGATCGAGCGTGGCCGTGGCGTGCTGCTGCTCGGTGCACACGTCGGCAGTTTCGAATTGCTGCGCGCGTTCAAGCACGGCAACACCGGCGTCGTGCTCAAGGTGGTGATGGATCAGCAGCAGACGCATGCGCTGAACTCGCTGCTGTATGCGCTTAATCCCGATTTCGCCGAACAGATCATCGAGGCTGGCGCCGATCCGATCGGACTCGCGCTCGCGCTACGCGACGTGGCTGCGCAAGGCGGCGTCATAGGCTTGCTCGGCGACCGCAGTCGCCCGGGCGAATTGACTGTCGATGCGGAATTCCTCGGCGAGCGCGCCACGTTTCCCGCGGCGCCGTACCTGATCGCGTCGGCACTCGAAATGCCGGTCGTGCTCGGTGTCGGCCTGTATCGCGGGCGCAATCGCTACGAACTGTATTTCGAGACGCTCGGCGAAAGTATAAAAATTCCGCGCAACGCGCGCGCGGCCGCGCTGCAAAACTGGGCGCAACGCTATGCTGCGCGGCTGGAACATTACGTGCGCATGGCGCCCTTCAATTGGTTCAATTTCTATGATTTCTGGCATTGCCCTGCTGACGAGCCTCGCGCTCGCGGCGACGCCGACCGCGCTGTCGCCTGAAGCACCGCCTGCGGACGCGGCCGCGCTGATCGCGCAGCTCAAACTGCCGGTGCCGTCGGATACGCCGTATGCCGAAACGCGCTTCGTCCACGTGCTGCGCAAGCCGCTGCAGTTGCGCGGCGAACTGCATTACGGCGGTGCCGGCGTGCTTGGCAAACGCGTCGACGCGCCGTATCGCGAGACGACGCAGATTGCGAATGACGAAGTGACGGTGCAGCGTGAAGGCAAATCCGCGCGGCGTTTCTCACTCGAACGCGCGCCGGAGCTTGAGGCGCTGCTCGAAAGCTTCAGCGCGCTGCTTGGCGGCGACGCGGCGGCATTGAATCGCTACTTCACGCTCTCACTCGACCGCCGCGATGCGGCTTGGCGGCTGACGCTGACGCCGCGCTCACACGACCTGGCGAAGCATTTGCGTGAACTTATCGTCGATGGGCGTGACAGCGCGGTGCGTTGCGTGAGCCTGCATGAAGCCGATGGCGATGCGAGCGTGATGCGCATGGGCGCGATCGCGGATGCCAAATTCGCCGATCCGCCGACAGCGAGCGCACTTGATGTGCTGTGCCGCGGTGCGGATCGCTGAGGTTGTCGATGCGCGCCATTGCGCTCCTGATCGCGTGGCTCGCCGCGCTCGCGGCACTCGCGTTCGTCGCGCAGCGCACACTGGTCGTATCGAGCGATCTGCGCGGCTTTATGCCGCCGGCGCAAAACGCCGATCAAAAATTGCTGCTCGATCAGATCGGCGAAGGGCCGGCATCACGCCTTTTGATGCTCGCGATCGAGGGCGGCGACAACAACGCGATGCGCGCGCGACTGAGCCGCGATCTAGCGCACGCGCTGCAGGGTGACGCGCATTTTGCGCGCGTGTTGAACGGCGAGACCGATGTCGCCGCGCTCGACCCCAAGCTGCTTCCCTACCGTTTCCTGCTCTCGCCGACGCTCGATACGAATCGCTTCGACGCCGACTATTTGCGCGATCAGCTGCAGCAACGCCTCGAAGATCTCGCCTCGCCCGCCGCGAGTCTGATCAAACCGCTGCTCGCGCGCGACCCGACCGGCGAAGTGCTCGCGCTGGTGCAACGCTGGACACCGGCGCAGACGCCACGATTGTGCGATAGCGTGTGGTGCGACAAGAGCGGTAATGCGCTGTTGCTTGTCGAAACACACGCGGCCGCTTTCGATCCGAATGCGCAAAGCGCGGCGATCGATGCGTTACGCGCGGCGCTTGCGCGGCTGCCCGGCAACGGAACCGTGCGGCTCACGATCAGTGGCCCCGGCTATTTCAGCGTCGTCGCCGCAGCGCGCACGCGCGCGGAAGCCGAGTGGCTGTCGGCGCTCGGTACGGCGGGATTCATCCTGCTGCTGCTCGTTGCCTATCGCAGCCCACGCCTCGTCGCGCTTGCAGCTTTGCCGATCGCCAGCGGCGCGCTCGCGGGCATCGCGGCAACCGCACTCGTGTTTGGGCCGATTCACGGCATCACGCTCGCGTTCGGCTTCACCCTGCTCGGCGTCGCGCAGGAATATCCGATCCGCCTGTTCAGTCACCGTCGCGCCGGCGCGAGCGCGCAGGCGAGCCTCGCCGGCGTATGGCCATTGCTGCGTCTTGCGATCGTCTCGGCCTGCATCGCATATCTCGCGTTCTACGCGTCGGGTGTCGCGGGCCTGCAGCAGCTTGCGACATTCACGATCGCAGGCCTCATCGTCGCGGGGGCGGCGACGCGCTGGCTGCTGCCGGCAGTCTTGCCGGTACAGTTTCGCGATGTCGCCGACGCGCACTGGCTTGAACGTTTTCGTCTCTGGCTCGACGCATTGCCGCCGCTGCGCTGGTTGCCATGGAGCGTGTTCGCACTCGCGCTCGGTCTGATCGCGCTGGCGCCGACGCCGCTGTGGCAAAACGATCTCGCCGCGCTGACGCCGCTGCCGCCCGAACTTCTTAAGCGCGAGGGCGAGCTGCGCGCCGCTCTGGGCGCACCCGACGTGCGCTATCTGCTCGTGCTCGAAGCGTCGGACGCTGATGGCGTTCTGGGCTTATCGGAGCAGATTTCCGCGCAAGTGGAAAAGTGGATTGCCGACGGCAAGGTCGACGATGTCGAGCTGCCGAGCCGCTACCTGCCGAGTCTCGCCACGCAGCGCGCGCGGCAGGCGCAGCTGCCCGATCGCGCGACACTCGCCGCTGCGCTGGCGCAGGCGCAACAGGGCGGCGAATTCGCAAGCGACCTATTCACGCCGTTTCTCGACGATGTCGCCGCTGCACGCGCATTGCCGCCGTTGACGCACGCGGCATTCGCGGCCGCGCCGCTCGGGGCGCGCCTGACCGCGATGCTGAGCAAACGCGATGAACATTATCTCGGTCTTGCCACGCTAGCCGGCGTGCACGATCCCGCCGCGCTCGCGACGATTGCGCAGCGAACCCAAGGGCGCGTGCATCTGCTCGATCTGAAGACCGCGTCCGAGTCGCTGGTGGCGAGCTACCGCGCACGCATCGGCGCGGCGTTGCTCGTTGCGCTCGTACTGCTCGCCCTTGCGGTTGCGCTCGCCTTCCGCGACCTCGCACGCGCCTGGCATGTGATAGCGCCGATGTCGCTGGCGACGCTCGCCGCGCTCGCGGCACTGCGCGCGGGCGGCGTGTCGCTGTCTTTGTTCCATCTCGTCGCGCTGACGCTCGCCGCGGGTCTCGGGCTGCATTACGCGCTGTTCTTCGAGCGCCGTGTCGATGATGCCGCCGAAGCGCGGCGCACGCTGCACGCGACGGTCGTCTGCGTCGCGAGCGCGGTACTCGTGTTCGGCCTGCTCGCGACCTCGAGCGTGCCGGTGCTGCGCGCGATCGGCGCGACGGTCGCGCTCGGCGTCGCGTTCCACTTTTGTCTATCGATCGTGATGGCGAGGAACGCTCGCAAATGACGCCGCTTGGAAAATCCGATTGGCAGCACCTGATCCCGCATCATGGCTCGATGAGCCTGCTCGACACGGTGATCGCGTGGGACGATGCGCATATCCATCTCAGCGCGCTGTCGCATGGCGATCAAAACAATCCGCTGCGCAGCGACGGCCAGCTGCGTGCCGTGCATCTATGCGAATACGGCGCGCAGGCGATGGCGGTGCACGGTGGCTTGCTGGCGCAGCGCGACGGCATGAGCGCTGCACCGGGCATGCTGGTGTCGCTGCGCGCGGTCGAGCTGCGGGTCGCGCGTATCGATGATTTGCCCGGCGCGCTCGACGTGTTTGCCGAAAAGCTGCTCGATGGTGGCGGCAGTTGGCAGTATGCATTCCGCGTCGAGCACCGCGGGCGCGTGCTCGCGCACGGCCGCGCCGCGGTGATGACGCGCTGAGTATCGAGCGCCGTCAGGCGCGTCCGGAACCCGCCATGCGTGCGGCAAGGAATTCACCCAGATAGTGCTTGAGCAGTACCGCCGCGCCGATCGCGAACGGAATCAGCGCGAAATGGCGGCCGCTGATGCCGTGCCAGAGAATTTTTTCGTCGAAGTCGAAGAACTCCGCCGTCATCCACCACGCATTCGCGGTGATCCAGAACACCACCGCGAGATTGTGCGCAAGGTCGGTCGCAAACGCGCGACCGCGCCAGGTGATCCAGATCGCCGCGCCCAGCGTCGGCACGATCATGATCATGCCGAACGTGCGCCACATCAGGCACCAGCTGATGTCCTTCATCAGCCAGAACACGATGTGCAGGTTCTCTTTGCGACGTTGCGCGAGAGGGATGGTGTAAAGCGGTTCGTTCATGATGCGTGCTTGTGACGGTCGGGCAGAAAGAACAACACGAGCAGGCCGAGCAGACTCAGCAGGCCGAGTGCGCCAAACCAGGGCGAGTGCCCCTTGCCGCGCGCGTACTGGGCACAGCCCCAGATGAACAGCGAGAATCCGGCAAGCGCGATCGCGACGCCGAGATAAAACATGTCGCCTTGTTCGGCGAGCGCGCGGCCGATCAGTTGCGTGATCACGCCGAAGCCGACGCCGATATTGGTCTTGCGTGCATATTCCTTGAGCATGGTTGAAAATCCTTCTAATGATGTCTAGCCATCTACGTACACCGGCTCGCACACCACCTCGGACTTGACCGAATTGGCGATGTAGCACAGTTCATGCGCTTCATGGTGCAAGGCGTCGAGGTCGGCACGCGTCGGCAGGTGTTCGCCGGAGAAATGCACTTCTGGCTTGAGTACTACGCGCGCCATTGCGACCTTGCCTTCGGCATTCTTGTGCATCGAACCGATCGCGTGATCGACGTAGCTGTCGACACGGAATTTCTTGCGTGCGGCCAGCGCCAGAAACCACAACATATGGCAGCTCGACAGCGCGGCGACGAGTAGTTCCTCCGGATCGACCGCGGCCGGATCGGACATCGGTGCGGGCACCGCATGCGGCGAGGAAGAGCCCGGTATTTCAAGACCGCCATCGAAACGCAGCGTGTGACGGCGGCTGTAGCGATTGTCGACGAAGGCCGCGTCGCCGCGCTGCCAAAGGGTTTCAGCGGTGTATTCGGACATGGCGCGCTCCTTGATCCTGCAGGCGTGTGCAAGAATGCCGCATGGACGAAAAAACAGCTACCGCGCCGCGCCGCGCACTCGTCACGGGCGCCTCGGGCGACATCGGTTCGGCGATCTGCCGAGCGCTTGCCGCGCAAGGACATCTCGTCTACGCGCACGCGCATGCGAATGCGTCGCGCGCGCAGGCGCTGGTCGACGAGATCGTCGCGGCCGGTGGACAGGCGCAGGTCGTCACGTTCGATCTGACGGATGGCACCGCGTCGCGCGCGGCGATCGAATCGCTGCTCGACGCCGGGCCGATCACCCTGCTCGTGCACAACGCCGGCATCCACGACGATGCGCCGCTCGCAGGCATGAGCGACACGCAGTGGCATCGTGTGATCGACGTTTCGCTGCATGGTTTCTTCCATGCGACACAGCCCTTGCTGCTGCCGATGGCGCGCGCGAAGTTCGGGCGCATCGTCGCGTTGTCGTCGGTCGCGGCCGTGCTCGGCAATCGCGGCCAGGTCAATTACGCCGCGGCCAAGGCGGCGTTGCACGGCGCGGCCAAGTCGCTCGCGCGCGAAATGGCCTCGCGCGGCATAACCGTCAATGTGATTGCGCCGGGGGTGATCGCCGGGCGCATGGCCGATGCGGCGTTCGACAAGGCGCAGATCAAGCAAATGGTGCCGGCCGCGCGCGCGGGCACGCCCGAGGAAGTTGCCGCGCTGATCGCGTTCCTGTGCTCGGATGTGGCGGGCTATATCAATGGGCAGGTGATCGGCGTCAATGGTGCGATGTGCTGAGCGCGCCTTTCGCCCCAACCCCGGCGCCGGTATAATTCGCGACCTTTAAGCCAAGCCATTCAGGGCGAAAAACCCGTGACCAACCCCATTACCCCGACCGACCGCACGTTCCTCCGCCACTTTTCCATGGTGATCGGCTTCCTCGTCGTGGTCATGTTCGCGCTGATCGGCTTCGCGCTGTACCTGTACGACAAGCATCCGCCGCCGAGCAATCCGTCGCATGCCGACGAAGTCGCCGCGCGCGTCGCGCCAATCGGCGGGGTGTATTCGGGTGATACCGGCCGCGCGGCGCTCGAGGAAGCCAAGGCGGCCGCGGCCAAAGCCGCAGCCGCGCAGGTCGCCTACGGCGGCACGCTCGACGGCAAAACCATCTTCGGCAACCTGTGCCAGACCTGCCACACCAATGCCGCGACCGGCGCACCGGTCATCACCGACAAGGCGGCGTGGGCGCCGCGCGTGGCGCAGGGCGTCGATACCCTGGTCAAGCATGCGGTGGATGGCTTTACCGGCACGAAAGGCATGATGCCGGCGAAGGGTGGTAATCCTTCGCTGACCAATGAGCAAGTGAAAGCAACCGTTGAGTGGATGCTGACGCAGGTCAAATAAAGGTTATTGCTGACAGCTTCGCTGCAGCAATAACTGCCGCCGTTGAAGTTGACCGCTGCGCGGCAACTTAACGCCGGCGCGGATAGACGGACGCTTGAGTGTTGGGTGCCGCGTTCATTGCAAGAACTCCTCAATCCCAGCGTGTGGCGTTCTTGGGAAATCCAGGGCGCTGAACTCGTACAACGCAGAATCTCTGCCCCGTCGGGGCCTGCATCACCACCCAGCGTTCCAGACGATCGACAGCATGCGCGCCCAGAGCTTCTAGACGTGCTACCTCAGCGGGAA
>Ga0066704_10001430_pt1 | contig 10313 bp, 9 predicted proteins | sample GraSoiAngelo_153_FD_66458 | JGI IMG/M metagenome (GOLD analysis project Ga0066704, IMG submission 66458) | Grasslands soil microbial communities from the Angelo Coastal Reserve, California, USA - 14_1009_12_40cm | ecosystem: Environmental > Terrestrial > Soil > Grasslands | place: USA... | reverse complement strand
ATGCCGAGTGCCACCAGCACGATCACCGGGCTGAGCACGATGAGCAGGAACAGCAGGACCGCTCCGGCGGCAGCGAGGAACGATGCCGCGTCCCGGGCAGCCCGCTCGATCCTTCCGGTGCTGTGCTTCTTCGTCACGCCGACCGCCTTCTGCGTCGTCAGGGTCAGCGAGATCCGCGACAGGTTCGCGGTCCGAAGGGTCGCCTTCCCGGCGCTCGTCGCGCGCGACAGGTTCTGCCGAGCCTCGTCGAGCTGCAGCTGGAGTCGCAGGCGAACGTCCGCGGGGAGCGAGCCCTGCAGGGCCTCCGTCGCGCGTGCGATGAACACCTTCAGCTGGAAGATGCGCGCGCGCTGCTGCTGGACGACCTGCTCGAGGTCGCGGATCGAGAGATGACGCTCGACCACGGTCCCGAGCACCGAGAGCTGCATCAGCGCGTCCTGCACGTTCGCAACCGGAACGCGCAGCACGAGATCGGCCTCTCCCGGCTGCCCCGCAGTCGTGGATTGCTCGACCGACGCGACGTAGCCGCCGTACGAACGCACGACCCGCATCGCCTCGTTCGTGCGATCGGTCAGCGTCTGGAGATCCTTGACGCGGACGGTCATCCACGCTTCGTAGTCCTGGTAGCGGTTCGGGTTCGGCGCCGGCAGCCCGAGTTCGAGCGGAGTCTGCGTCGTGGCCTGACCGAAGACCGGTGGCGTCCTCGCGGCCCCACCGGTGGCGCCGTGCTCCGTCCCTGCCTTCAGCGCCCGTCCTGCCTGAACGCCCGTCAACGTCTCGCGATGCCCGCCCGAGCTGACCACACCGTGCACGACGGCGGCGACCACGAGGCCGAGCACGCACGCTGGTGCGAGAACGAGCAGCGAACGACGCAGAGGGATCGTCCGCACGCGATCCCAGGCTGTCGGCCTCTGACCGGGCTCGCCGAGCGCGCGGACCTGTTCGCGGACACTTTCCGGCGCAGCGGTCGGAAGGGCGCGCAGATCGCGCACGAGCTCCTCGAACTCACGCTCGAAGTCGGCGGTCTCAGTCGCTGGCATCGCTCATCATCTCCTCGAGTCGTTTCAGTGCTCGGCTCAGGCGGGTCGAGCAGGCGGTGGTGCTGATGCCGAGCACGCGCGCGGCCGTCGGCCCGTCGAGCTCGAGCAGGACTCGCAACGCAATGACCTCGCGGTCGCTCGCCGAAAGCCGCGCAAGCGCAGCCTCGAGTGCTCCGGGTCCCAGCGCCGGCTCCTCCCGGTCCGGTTGCTCACGCGCGTAGCGTTCCTCGCGGCGCCGACGGCGCTCCTCCGAACGGAAGTGGTCGAGAGCCGCGCCGCGCGCGATCCTGCACAGCCACGCGCGCGGTGTCCCGCGCCGCGGATCGAACCTGCGCCACAGGCGGAAGGCCTTCTCGAAGGTCTCGGCGGTGAGATCTTCGGCGACGACTCGGTTTCCGGTGAGAAACAGGAGATACCGATGGACCGCGTCGAGCTCGGCCTCGGCGACCGACGCAAAGGTTGGCCGGTCGACCCCCAGGCCGGGCCACGAGGTCGTCACCGCGTTCACGGCCTTCATACGCCGCCGCGAGGCCGGATTGTCACACCGGGATCCTTAGCAGGGGCCGGCAGCCGACGGCCCGGCGGGGCCGACGAAGTGCTGCACGGAACCGCCGATGCCAGACTGCAGGCAGTACGTGGTCGCATCCGCTCGCACGAGCGTCACTCCGAACGAGGGCGGCAGAGCTGCACCCGCGTACGTCGCGTGCTCCGCGCGATAGGCCTCGAGCTCCGTTCCAGCTTGCGTGAAGTTGATCCCGCCCACGGCGGCAATCCCTTCGCTCTGCGCGCGCTTGGCTGTCTTCGACGTCGGCCCGTTCTGGCCCAGGTTGAGCGCCATCAAGACGGCGACGATCGCCAGGGAGCAAAGCACGACGACAAGACCGAATCCGCGACTCACCCCGCAGGTATCGGGACTCGCGTTGTCGTTCTTGAGAGAAGCGACGGGCGTGCCGTGACGCGCCCGTCGCTCACGCTACTGCTCGGACCAGCTCGCGTCCTCGGCCCAGCTCGCTCCTTCGGCCCAGCTCGCAACGATCCCAACCGCGACCTGTACGACCGGAGCGGGAGCGACCGCTGGAGCCGGTGCCGGAGCCGGCTTCGACGGGGCCGCCGCCGCAGGGCCCGCCGCGATCGCCGCGATCGCCGCGGCGACGGCGAGCATCACCGTTCCCCGCTTCCCAAATGTGCTCCTCACCATGTTCCCTTCCCTCTCGTGCACGGCGAACCGTGCACACCGCAGTGAATACCTACCTCCGAGCCCACTCTGTGCCGGCCAGAGGCGGGGTGCGTCCCCCTTCAGGGGGAGACGCTGACGCGATTCACTCGTCCGAGGGATCGTTCGGTCAGACAGACAAATTCCGTTGCAAGAAAGCGCAGCTCACGGCATCTGTGATGGGGCAACACCTTCCATGGGCAGAGCCCCGGCGACAGGCCGCAAGCCGCCGGGGCTTTCTTTTTTGTCCTGGCACGTCTCCGTTGCGAAAGCGTGCCAACTCCGTAACGGACACTTTCGCGCCGCGGATCGCGCCGGTACCAGGAAGAGACGACACCTCTCCCTTGACCGATTGGAGCGCCCATGGCCCGAATCCGCCTTCTCGTCCTGCTCATGCTCGCCGCCACTGTGCTCACCACGTCGTCGGCGCACAGCGCATCGTCCGACATCGTCGTCAGTCAGGTGTATTCGGGCGGCGGGAATGCGGGCGCGAGTTACACGAACGACTTCGTCGAGCTCTTCAATCCCAGCACGGCCGCGATCGACATAACCGGCTGGACGATCCAGTACGCGTCGGCCGCCTCGACGACGTGGCAGGCCACCGCTCTCTCAGGTTCGATTCCCGCGGGCCGGTACTACCTGGTGCAACTCGCGTCAGCAGCCGCGGTGGGCGCACCACTGCCCACACCCGATGCCTCCGGAACGACGAACTTCGCTGTCTCCGGCGGCAAGGTCGCCCTCGTACGCGGGACCACTGCTCTGACGTGCGGCACGTCAGCCGGTAGCTGCTCGTCGAACCCGCTCGTCGCCGACCTCCTCGGCTACGGCTCGGCGACCGACTACGAGGGCGCCGCGGCCGCTCCGGCACTGAGCAGCACGACTGCCGCTTTGCGCGCGGGTGCGGGTTGTACTGATACCGGCGACAACTCGGCCGACTTCATCGAAACGGCCCCGACTCCCCGAAACTCCTCGACGGCCGCCCCTCCCTGCACCGCGCCGCCGCCACCCGGCGCGGGCATCTCGCAGAGCGCTGCGGTCGACATCGAGATCCAACCCGTTCTCTCGATCTCGCTCGAGCGTCCCTCAGTCAGCTTCGGAAACGCTGTCTCGGGCGCCACTCCATCGTCGATCTCCGAGGCAGTCAGCGTCGTGAGCAACAACCCGACGGGGTACGCGCTCACGGTGCATCGGTCCGCATTCGCGCCGGCCGATCTGCCGCTCGCGATTTCCGCAACCTCGGCACCGACCGGCGGACACCTCGGGAGCGGACTGGGTGGAAGTGCGAAGGCCCCGATCCCAATCGCTCCGGCTCCGGATCTGCTCGTCGGCACGACGACGGCTCCGAGCGTCGGCACGGGAGATGCCTGGCCGACGAGTCTCGGCTTCGCAGGACCGCTCCCGGTCGTCGCTCCCGGCCGGTACACGGCGACCGTCACCCTCACGGTGATCGGCCGGTGAGCTCTGTCCTCGTTATGCCCGCCGTCCTGCTCGTGCTCGCGTCTGCAAGTGCAGGCGCGAGCAGCGCGCGGGCTCCGGTCTCGGTCGCAGCTACGCCTGCGCGGGTGACGATCTTCGGCTCGGGACGAGCGACGGTTCAGGTCACGAACTCCGGCAGCCGCCGAGTCGAGATCGACGTGAGACGCGCCGGCTTCGCGCTCGACCTTCGCGGACGGCCGAAGATTCTTCGACGCGGCCGCAGCGCGCGGACCACGGTCTCCTGGCTCACCGTCCGCCCGCGACGACTCGCGTTGCCCCCGGGAACGAAAGGCTCGTTGACGATCGCGTCGCACGTCCCGCGGCGCGCTCGTCCCGGAGACCACAACGCGCTCGTGGTGCTGACGACGCGCCCCGTCCACGGCGCAAGGGTTGCCGTACGGATGCGCCTCGGGGTCCTCGTAGTCGTACGCGCACCGGGCCGAATGTCGCGACGGCTCGAGCTCCGCAGGCTGCGGGTCCGCCGGATTGGCCCGCGTCGCATGCTGGAGCTGCTGGTGGCGAACCGGGGCGACGTCACGGAGGTGCTGCAGCGTGGGCGCCTGAAGGTGACCCTTCGCCGGGGGCGAAGGGTCGTGGCGAGGCTGCACGCCGCGGTCCGCGAGTTGCTACCGCAAACGACCGGGCTCGCACAGGCGCGCTACTCGGGGCGGGTCCGAGGGAGAGTCACCGCGCTCGTCGAGCTCGCGTACGACCCTGGTGGCGGAGTCGTCCGGCGTGCATTCCACATCCGGCTGTGATCGCTCCCAATGGATCGCGGTTCTACCAGGGCGAACAGGACCAGCACGACACCCGCGATCGCGACGGCCGCGAAGGTCTTGCGCGTCGGAAGGACTGGGGTCAGGTCTTGCATTCTTCCAAGCAACAACGGCGCGCCAATATCGACACCCTGAACGGTGAGGTGGGCGGAACTTGTCAGTGCGCAAGCCAGACCGTGAGCGCCAAACCGTTGTCCGTGGGGTGAGTTAGTTGAGGCTGAAGACGGGCCTCGCTATGCCTTGATCTCTGCGAGCAGCGTCCGCGTGCGTTCGATCGAGGGGACGATGCCCTTGCGCTCGTAGACGGCGAGCGCCTCCTCGAGGACCGGGCGCGCCTCGTCGTCGCGCCCCAGCAGCCGCAGCACCTCAGCTTGGTCAGACAGGCAGTCGCCGATGGCCTGGAGATGGTCGCTGCGGCGGATCCACTCGACTCCCTCTGCCGAGAGCCGCAACGCCTCCTCGGCTTCGCCGCGCCTCGCCAGCACCTTCGCCCGGATCGTCCGCCAGGATGCCTGCGCCCCGACGTCCTCGGGCGGTGTCGCCCGCTCGCTCCACCGCGTCCACTCCCCGGCCTCCTCCTCGCGGCCGAGCCGGTACAGCACATCGGCCAGGAGCGCGGCAACCGACGACAGCAAGCCCACCTCGCCGGCACGCTCCAGTACCTCGGCCGCTGCCCTGAGCTCGGGCTCAGCTCGTTCCGGCTGGCCGGCGAGGAGCGCGATCCACGCAAGATCGAGCGACAGACCCGCGTGGTCGATCTCCTGGCCAAGCTCTATCCGCACACGCCTCGACCGCCCCATCGCCCTCTCGGCGTCCTCGTAGCGGCCGGCGAACGCGTACAACAACGCGAGGTGGTCCTCGCCGGCGCGCTCCTGAGGGAAGTCTGCGAGTGCCTGCTCGACGCGGACGATTGCGTCCTCGACCGGCGACGGGCCGTAGGTGAGTGCCGCGGCGAGTCCGCGCACCGCCCAGACCTCCTCGCGCCTGATGCCCGCCCGCCGGGCGCACTCCAGCAGACGGCTCGATGCTTCGCCGACCAGGCCGTAGTCCGAGCGCAGGAACCCGATCTCCATCACCGCCCTCCAGACGCGTGCGAGCGACTCGGCGTCGTCAAGCTGCTCCAGCTCGACGATTGCCGCCTCCGCCTCGGCGAGTGCGGCTGCAGCCTCCTGCCCCGGACTCGTGCCGCGAAGGATCGCCAGCTCGTCCATCCGCGCCCGCAACTCGACGCCGCGCTGGCCTGCCGCCGCGGCTGCCGCTTGCGCTCGCTGCAGCGTTTCGAGCGCGCTCGGCGCGTCACCCCCTTCGTACGTGGAAGTACCGAGGAGCGCGAGCAGGGAGGGCAGCTCGGGATGCGCCTCCGGAAGAAGCCGGGTCGCACGCTCAAGCAGCAAGCGGGCCCCACCGTCGTCGCCACGCGCGTGTGCCCTGCGCCCTGCTGCGGCGAGCAAACTGCCCGCGCGGCGGGCAAGCTCGCGGGCATGCGCGTCCTCCGTCCCGAGCTCGACGCGGTACCGGAAGGCCTGCTCGACGTGGTAGCCGAGGATCTCGTCGGGCGTCTCGTTGCCGAGTTTCGACTCGAGCCAGCTGGCGAAGCGCTCGTGCAGCTGGGCACGGAGGCGCTTCGGGAGCGAGTCGTAGGCGGCATCACGGATCAGGATGTGACCAAAGCGGAAGCCGTCGTCGCCCGGAAGCTGCGAGCGGCCAGGGCGGATGAAGTCCTTGCGCACGAGGGTCATGAGGTGCCCGCCAACGCCTGCACGCGCCTGCTCGGGCAGCAGCTCCGCGACCGAGCCGCGGTGGAAGAGCCGCCCCTCGATCGAGGCGCGCTCGATCACCGATCGCTCCTCGGGCCCGAGGCGGTCGATGCGGCCTGCCAGCAGCGCCTGGATCGTGAGCGGGATCTCGAGCTCGCCGTCTCCTACCTCTGTCTGCATAGCGAGAAGCTGCTCGACGAAGAGCGGGTTACCTTCGGCAGCCTCGACGATCCGGGCCTTCGTCTCGTCAGAAACGTCGCTTAGCTCGTCGACGAGTATCCCCGTCTCTTGCTCGGGCAGCGGCTCGAGCGTGAGCAAGGTCGTACTCGCCTTGGGCGTCGCCCAGGCAGGCCGAAGCTCGAACAGGTCGGGCCGCGCGATGCAGAGGAGGAGCAATGGTGCGTCCTCGGCGAAGGTCGAGATGTACTCGATCAAGTCGAGCAGCGTGGGCTCGGCCCAGTGGATGTCGTCCAGGACGACGATCAGCGGCTGCTCGCGCGCAAGCGCCTCGAACAGCTTGCGAAAACCCCACGCGATCTCTTCGGATGAGGCAGCCGTCTCGGCGGTTCCGACCGCGGCGGCAATCCGCGAGGCGGCGAGCTTCGCATCTTCGTCAGCCCGAAGTACAGCTTGGACGTCGCCAAGCTGCGAGACGATCTCCGAAAGCGGCCAGTAGGTGATCCCCTCGCCGTAGGAGAGGCAGCGGCCGACAAGGACGCGCGCCTGGGTGCGCTGGATGAGCTCGCGCGCAAGCCTCGACTTGCCGATCCCGGGCGGGCCGACAATCGTCGCGAGCTGTGGCGAGCGCTCGTCGATCGCGCGGGCGAGCGTGCGCTCGAGGCTCTCGAGCTCGTCGTCTCGACCGACGAACGCGGCCTCGATCGTGCGGGCGAAGGCAGGGATGTCCGGCAGCAGCTCTAGCACGCGATAAGCCGGCACCGGCTCCGGCTTTCCCTTCAACGCGAGCGCCTCGACCGGGTCGGCCCGGACCGCGTCGCGGACCAGTGCGTGCGTGCCTTCACCGACCAGGAGCTCGCCCGCGTTTGCGGCCTGCTCAAGCCGGGCGGCGACGTTGACGGCATCGCCGGTCACGAGGGTCTCGCCGTTGCCGGCGACGACCTCGCCGGTGTTGACACCGATGCGCGCTTCGAGGCCGAGTCGCTCGACCGCGGCGCGGATCTCGTCGGCTGCGCGTACCGCCCGCAGCGCGTCGTCCTCGTGGACGTGCGGAATCCCGAAGACGGCCATGGCCGCGTCGCCGACGAACTTCTCGACCGTGCCACCGTGGCGCTCGAGGATCGTGCGTAGCTCTGCGTGGTATCGCGCCATCAGCTCGCGCAGCAGCTCCGGGTCCGTGCGGTCGCCGAGCGTGGTCGAGCCGACGAGGTCGCAGAAGAGAACCGTCACGGTCTTGCGGACCTCCACCGGCGCCTCGGCGGCGAGCGGCGCGGCGCATGCGTTACAGAAACGCGCGCCTTCGGGGTTACCCCGACCGCACTGGGCGCAGACCTGCATGGCCACAGCGTACGACTGCCGTTAGGCGATGGCGAACGTCCGCTTGACTCTCGAGGCCGCGTCTGAGCGGGAGCCGACATCCACCCGACCTGCCGCCTCGCTCAGTGGGCGCACCTGGGATCGAACCAGGGACCTCCCGCGTGTGAAGCGGGCGCTCTCCCGCTGAGCTATGCGCCCGGGAGAAAACCGCGGCGCCTGGAAGAAATGCTTAGCGCTGCTGCCTCCCGGCCCTGACGCGGTTCACACACTTCCACCGCCGCGGCATCGCGATGGTACCAACGGCTCGGCTGAAGTCACGCTCCGCTGAGCGCCACAACGCGCGAGCGGATCACATTCCAGGCTGCCTTCGAATACGCGCGACGTGATAGGGGTCGGTCGAGGCCCGCGTGCCGTGCGGGCCTCGATCCGAAGAGCCGTCAAGCCGTCACGAGCCAGGCCAGGTCGCAATCGTCGCCAGCGGATGGCTCCACACCGAATGCTGGGCGGGACCGACCGGAGACGTCCCGAACGGGACCGTGTTGATCGGCGCCGGCGCATGGAAATACTGGAGCTCGCCCCAGAAGCCGTCGAAGCCGACCCAGGGAGTGTCGTCCCCGATCATGTGGATCGGCGTCGCGGGCCCGTCGACTGCAGGCGGTCCGATAACCGGTCCTTCGAGCACATGGTCGGCGGGCGGGGGAAGCCCGATCCCGCTCAGGATCGCCAGCGCCGCCGGAGGAACGCACGCCACGTTGATCGCATGCGTGCCGGCTGTGAAGTAGTTCGCATGCGAGCCGAGTGCCACGTACACGATCGGATGCGTGCCGTCGATCGTTGGCGTATTCGTCCAGGCCCGGGTCTGCCCCAGACAGTGCTGGCTGTACGCCGCCGAGACGGGCTGCTCGTTCTCATCGAGTACGACGCTGACGACCTCCCAGTCTCCCTCGTGCGCCTGCCAGATGAAGTTGCTCGGCGGATAGGCGTACGAATAAACGTCGTCGTAGTAGAACAACCAGTACTCGAGGACGGTGCGCTCGCCGTCGTGCGCCACATGCCCGTAGACGACCGGACCACCGCTTCCCTCGTTCCAAGCTGCCGCGTAGCAGTCGAGGCCGCCAAGCGCCGAGCCCGGTGTACACGAGTCCTGGTTGAGACGCCAGATGCCGGTTCCGGCGGCGGGGAGATCACCCGGCTCCGGCGCCGAATCCACAAGCGACCAGGTGTTCGGTGCGGTGAGCCGCTCCAGATCCGAGTCGGCGATGAACGACTGGACGCTCGCCGGCCGGAACTTCTCCAGCGGATCGAAGTGCATGACGGGCTCGTACATCGAGAGCAGCCTCGGGGCGGGAGTTGCAGCCGGAGCTGTACCGACGACGACTGCGAAGACAAGCCCTACGGCCGCAATGGCGACCGCATGGCGGAATAGACGTTGCATCGAGTGATGCCTCCTTGTCGGGATCAGGCGAAGGTAGGAACGGCCTCTAATCCGGCTCTAATCGCCTCACCCAAGGGGGCAAGCGCCTTGAAGTGATTCGCGAAGCGTCCTACAGTTTTCGATGCATGGCTTCGGGGTTGGGGTCTGTTTCGAAGTGGCGAGCACCAAGGCTTGCCGGTCGGTGGCGAACCGTTGCCGCCCTGGCGGTCACGCTGTCGTCACTCGGAGCGGCCACCGCGTGGGCTGCCGGATCGCCGCCCGAGGGCCCGACCCTCGACACCATGGCGCTCTCGACGAGCGACTTCGCGCGAGGGGCCGTCGTGTACCAGCAAGGTTTCCAATCGGTCCAGACGCCCCTCGTCGCGAAATACGTGCGCTACTTCGCGCCCGGAGCCCGCCTCGGCGGACAGCGTCTCCTTTCCGTTGCGTCGATCGTCGACCTGTTCGACGACGCGGGAACTACTTCGCTCGCGTTCGACGCCGTGCGCGCTGCCTTCAACTCGCCTGCGGGTCGCCAAGTTATCGCCAAGCAGTTCATTCAAGAGATCACAGCCAGCACGAAGGGGAAGCTCAAGGTGAAGTCGGTCGCCTTCGGGCGCGTCGTCACGCTCACGGCCGGACAGGGCTCCTTCCGCCTCGTGATGAAAATCCGGACGAATGTCGGCCCGGTTGAGGTGGGGATCGTCGGGATCGTCGTTGACCGGGCCATCGGACTCCTCGCGCTCGACGGGTTCCCGCGCCGGCACGTTCCGGCGGCCATGGCCGTGCTCGGAGCCCAGAAGCTCGCGCAGCACTTCCAGGTGGCCTTCATGATTCGGAACATCACGCCCCCGACGGTCGCCGGGACGCCCGCGCTGGGCTCGACACTGACCGCCAACCGAGGCAGCTGGGCCGGCGGCCCGAGCTCGTTCACGTATCAGTGGAACCGATGCGACGCGGCCGGGGCGAACTGCACGGCGATTGCGGGAGCCGTCAGCCAGACTTACGTCCCCGGCACAGCCGACGCCGGGACGAGGCTCACGGTCACCGTCACTGCTACGAACTCCGTCAGCAGCATCCCGATCTCGTCTGCCGCCACCGCTCCTGTGGCATAAACCGGGCCGCAGGGCCAGGCGAATCCGG
>Ga0066704_10001428_pt1 | contig 10316 bp, 6 predicted proteins | sample GraSoiAngelo_153_FD_66458 | JGI IMG/M metagenome (GOLD analysis project Ga0066704, IMG submission 66458) | Grasslands soil microbial communities from the Angelo Coastal Reserve, California, USA - 14_1009_12_40cm | ecosystem: Environmental > Terrestrial > Soil > Grasslands | place: USA... | reverse complement strand
TGGGTGTGCGGCCGGGGGATCGGGTCGGGATCTTCATGCCCATGTGTCCGGAGGTCGCGATCTCGGTTCTGGCGACGGCCAAGGTGGGCGCGGTGATTATCCCGCTGTTCTCCGGTTACGGCCCTGAGGCGATCGCTTCTCGCCTGCAGGACGGCGAAGCCAAGGTGCTCATCTGCGCTGACGGCTTCTACCGCCGCGGGCAGGTGATACCTATGAAAGAAACCGCTGATCGCGCCCTCGTGAAGTCACCGACGGTGACGAAGGTGATCATGTTCCGCCGCGTCGTGCGTGACGTCCCCTGGACTCATGGACGCGACCAGGTGTGGGACGTGCTGCTCGAGGACGAGCCCGACCGCGCTCCCACGCACGAGCTGGACCCTGAAGAGCCGCTGATGATCATCTACACGTCTGGCACGACCGGCCGCCCCAAGGGCACCATGCATGTGCACGGCGGCTTTCCGGTCAAGGCCGCACAGGACATGGCGCACGGCTTCGACGTCGGCTCGGACGACACCATCTTCTGGTACACCGACATCGGCTGGATGATGGGCCCCTGGCTCATCCTGGGATCGCTTGCGCTCGGGGCGACGATGGTCCTGTACGAAGGCACTCCAGACCACCCCGCGCCGGATCGCCTATGGCGCATGGTCGCCGACCACAAGGTCACCGTGCTCGGCGTCTCCCCCACTCTCGTGCGCTCGTTGATGACACACGGCGACGAGCTGCCGGCGCGCCACGACCTGTCGAGCCTGCGCGTCCTCGGCGGTACCGGCGAGCCCTGGAACCCGGAGCCGTTCAACTGGTTCTTCAAGCGCATCGGCGGCGGCCGCCTACCCATCATCAACTACACGGGCGGGACCGAGATCTCGGGCGGCATCCTCTGCGGCAATGTGATCACGCATCTACGCCCGACCTCGTTCGCGGGTCCGCTGCCGGGCATGGCCGCGGACGTGGTCGACAGCGAGGGCCGCTCGGTGAGAGGAGAGGTCGGCGAGCTCGTCATCCGCAATCCGTGGCCGGGGATGACGCGCGGGTTCTGGGGCGACCGCCAGCGCTACCTCGAGACGTACTGGGGCCGCTTCCCAGATGTGTGGGTGCACGGCGACTGGGCTTACGTCGACCCCGAAGATGGCCTGTGGTACGTGCTCGGGCGCTCCGACGACACCATCAAGGTGGCGGGGAAGCGCCTGGGGCCGGCCGAGGTCGAGTCGGTGCTGGTCGGCAATGCGGCGGTCGCGGAGGCGGCCGCGATCGGGGTCCCCGACGAGCTCAAAGGCGAGGCGCTGGTGTGCTTCGTCATCCTGCGCCCGGGGCGCGAAGCATCAGCTGAGCTTGCCGTCGAGCTTCAAGACCTCGTGGCCGCGGCGCTTGGCAAGCCGCTGCGGCCGAAAGCGGTTCATTTCGTCACCGACCTGCCCCGCACGCGCAACGCGAAGATCCTGCGCCGCGTGGTGCGCTCCGTCTACACAGGTGCGGATCCGGGCGATCTCTCCTCGCTCGAGAACCCCAGTGCTCTCGCCGCCATCGGCGCAACTAGAAGCTGAGGACTTTCTCCGCTTCCATGGTCAGCCGCACCAGGTCTGGCGGGGTGATGAACTTGGCGTTCGGAGTCATCATCGACGGCAAGACCCCACGGGCCTCAGCGCAGCCTTTTCAAACGTAGAAGGGAACGTTCTGCTCCAGGCACTTGTCGAGCAGGTCACGGAGCGGCGGCACGCCCTGGCCGTACACGTTGGCGATGGTGTCGGGCTTCATGAGCTCGGTGGCATCGCCGGCCAGCGCAATCCCCACCTCGGTTCCCGCGGGCGTCGCGCCGTTGGCCGCGATGTGGAAGGGGATGCTGGCGCGCGTGGGGTCTATCGGCCCGCTCGACGCAACGATCAGCAGACGCGGCACGCCGCCCATTATGGCCGCTTGATGGGGCGGGGCGCGATGTCGTGAGGCTGACACGACGAGACGTGGTCCATCTCCTTCTGCTGTGGCTGGGCGGCATCGACATTCGCCTGACGATGCTGGCGGTGCCGCCACTGATTCCTCAGATCCATCACGAGCTCCACCTCGACGAGAAGGGCGTGGGCGCGCTGGTGTCGCTGCCCGTGCTGTTGCTCGCGACCGCGGCGGTGCCGGGTTCGCTGCTCATCGCCCGCCTGGGCGTTCGTGGCGCCCTCGCGACCGGGCTCGGCCTGGTGGCCGCTTTCGGCGCAATGCGTGGCTTCGGCCCGAGCATCCCGGTCCTGTTCACGACGACCTTCCTGATGGGCGTCGGCGTCGCGGTGACCCAGCCCGCGTTTCCGGCCATCGTGCGGGATTGGTTTCCGAGACGCATCGCGGTCGCCACCGCCGTTTACAGCAACGGCATCCTGATCGGCGAGACGCTGCCCACGGCGCTGACCACGCCTGTGGGCGTGCTGCCGCTGGCACACGGCGACTGGCGCTGGGCGCTGGCGATGTGGTCCGTGCTGGTCGCGCTCAGCGCGGTGGCGATCACGCTGGCCGCGCCGAAGCGCGGGCCAAGGCCGGTGGTGCCGACGCGATGGTGGCCGTCATGGCGGGAGGGCCAGACCGTGCGGCTGGGGATCGTGATGGGCATGGCCTCCGCCGTCTACTTCGCGACCAACGCCTACATCCCCGATTTCCTGGACCAGACCGGCCGGCATCAGCTCATCGCGCCGACGCTGGCCGTCTTCAACGGCGCTCAGCTCTTGACCGCGCCGGTCGTCGCGGTGTGGGACCGCCTGCTCACGGGTCGCCTCGGTTTTCTGGGCTCGGCAGGCCTGATGGCCCTGGCCCAGCTCGGCATCGTGGTGACTCCCGGGGCAGGCGTGCTGCTGTGGGCGCTGCTGCTCGGTTTCGCCGCCGCGCTGGCGTTCATCGTCGTGCTCACGATGCCGCCACGGATCGCCGCGCCCGGCGACGTGCACCGGATGAGCGCCGGCGTCTTCACGTTTCAGTACGCGACCGCGTTCCTCATCCCCCTCGTCTCGGGCGCGGTGTGGGACGCGACCGGCCGGGCCATGCTGGCCTTCGTGCCCGGGATGATCGCCGCGCTGGTGATGGGCTGGCTCGCCCTATCGCTGCGGATCCCGCCGGCCGAACCCCGCGTTACAGCGACTTGAGCAGGCGGTCGAACTCTCCCTCGTCGAGCGCGCGCATCGTCTCGGTCGAGACGTTGCCCTGCATGCCCGTGATGACCGCGAACTTGGCAGCGACATCGTCATCGGGCGCCTCGATGATCGCCACGATGTCGTAGCGGCCCATGGTCAGGTAGGTGTGCAGCAGCTTGCCACCCATCGACTCGATTCCTTTGGCCGCATTCTCTCTGCGTTTCGGGTGGTCCTTGACGTTTCTGATCCCCTGTTCGGTGAACTTCATCAATGAGATGTAAGTCGGCATGGCGGTGGCCCTCCTCTGTGAACGGAATTACACCCTCAACTCGATGCTAGCCCGACTGCGGGCTCATGGGAATATGCCGGCCTTGAAGTCGCCGAGGATCTCGTTGGCCGCGCGTGCGCCCTCCCCGGCGCCTCCCTCCATGAAACCCTGGAAGTTGATCGAGCAATGCTCGCCCGCGAAGTGGCACTTGCCAGTGTTGATGTCAGGCTGGCGCAGACGCTCGTATCCGCTGAACGACGTGTACTGTCCGACCTTCCAGTAGGAGTAGGAACCGAGTAGGAAAGGGTTCGTCAGCGGCACGTCGAGGGTCGCCTTGCCGTTCCACTGCTTGCCTATACCCGGGAAGACCGGCTCTAGTTGATTGAGGAACGTCTTCGCGAAACTCGCGACGACCTTCGGGTCCGTCGGATCGCCGCTGAACGAAGCCAGCGGCACGCCGCCGCCGGTGTAGTCGACAAGGATGCCCGTGGAGCCGTCCTGCGCACGAGTGACCTCCCAGGTGTTCTGGTAGCCCGTCTCTGAGTATGTCGATCCGTTGCCGATGCCCCACGGCCCGCTCTGGTTCCAGTAGCGATTGTTGAACTGCAGCTGGAGCTTGCAGTTCTTGCCGTAACCGAGCTGCTGGATCGCGGTCTGCTTGGTGCCATCGAAGCCCGCGGCGCGATACGCGGCGTCCGAGATGAGGATCGTGCGAAGCACGGAGAATGGGATCGTCATCACCACGCGATCGACGACGTTCTTGAACGTTCCGCTCGGTCCGTTGAAAGAGAGCGTCCACGAGCCGTCGCCATTCATGACTATTCGAGTGAGGGCGGTGTTGAGCTGTACGGTGCCCGGCGCCAGCGCGGCCGCGATCGCTTGCGGCAGCCGCTCGTTGCCGCCGGCCATGTGATAGCGCTCGTCTGACGCTCCAAAGATTCGGAACTGGCCTGGCATCGGCTGGAACCCGAGCAGATAGACCAGGTTGAGCGAGCTCTGCTCAGTGGTCACGTTGCCGTACTCGATGTTGTAGGCAATGTCGAGCAGGTTGCCCATTCTCGATGAATGCCCACCCGGCACCCGGGTCTCTATCCACTGGAACAGGCTCAGGTTGTCAAGAGCTTGACCCGCCGGCGTGAAGCTGTTGTACAGCGTTGGGAAGGGCGCCGAGTTCAGGTCCTTCTTGACCGCATTCCAGACGGGGTTGAAGTCGACGTTCTCCTCTGCTGATGTGTAGTAGCCACCCGAGAAGAAGTCCGTTTCGGTCGAGTGGACTGGCTCTGCCGCCAGCAGGTCGACCGTCGGGATCTTGAACCGGCTGGCCAGCCCCAGGATCGTCTTGTGCTTGCTGTCGATCAACTCGCCGCAGTGCTCGCTGGTCTGGCCGTACAGCCATGAGGTCGTGTCCGAGTGCATGCGCCCGCCCACACGTGGCGACGCTTCGTAAACGGTGGAAGCAAAGCCTGCGTCCTGCAGGGTCAGGGCGGCGTTGAGGCCGGCGATGCCGCCGCCGATGATCGCGATGCGCGACGTTCCGCCGGCTTTCGGGATCGAGGCTGCCAGCGCCGCCACCGGGCCCCCGAAGGCCGCTGCGCCGACGCCGGCGCCCGTGAGCTTCAGGAAGTCTCTACGGGACAGGCGCAGCTGTCGGCGTTCTTCCTGCACGGCCTCCACGCTGCGTCCCGACCTTTCGGCCTCCTCGAAATCCTCGAAGAGCGCCTGGAACTTCCGAATCAGGGGCGTGCGGGCCATTTACATAGCCTCCATTTCCAAAAAGAGTGGAGCCCCCAAGGTTATTGAGGCCTCGCTGCCGAATCGCAAATCATCTCTCTGTCGCTAGGGAATCGCGACCGTCGCCACCACCTGCTGCTGGAAGTGGCCATGGTTGCTGCCATCGTCAAACGTGCTGACCGAGGTCGTGTAGTCGGTCGATCCACCGGTCGTGTTGCCGAAGTAGTCACCGATGAAGCCCGCGGCCGCGTTGCAGACGCAGAACCGGTACGGCGAGTTCAGCTGCGGGTCCCAGGTGTGCTGGCTCAGGCGGATGTTGTGCCCAAGTGCGCCGAGTCCGGGCGTGTAGAACTGGATGCTGGTGTTGACGCAATAGTTGGTGGCGCCGTATGGCGGTGTGCCTGGGAAGTTCGGGTTCGCGAGATCCAGAGCCAAGCCGGCGTTTTTGGCTTCCGTAGTTCCGAAGGCGGGACAGGCCAGGCGTCGGTCATAGAAGTTGACGCTGACCGTGCCGCTCGCTGCTACCGCGAGGTTGGGCTGGAACTCGTCGACCGCGCTCGCGTTGTCATTGACCTGGATGGGCGTTGTCCAGCTCATGCCGCCGTCGTACGAAGCGGTGAGGAGGACGTTGGCGAATGTTGTGAGCTTCTCGTGGAACGCGATGTACAGGGGATAGTGGCCATTGACGAGTGTCGTCCCCACCGCAAACGTGTTGTCGATCCCGTCTGTGAACGTCGTGTTGGCGTACCCGCCCACGAAAGACGGTATCGGGATGTTCTCGATGGCGACCGCAAGCCCGGTCCAGTTCTTGCCTCCATCCGTCGAGCGATCGGTGGAGACCGTGATGCAGCAGCGCCCGTGCCCGCCCGGGAAGTTGGTGACCGACGTATACACGGTTCCATCGGGCGCCACGTGCGGCAACAGGTAGCTGTCGCCGGCGGTGCTGCTGATGGTGGGCAGGATCTGTGGCGCGGACCAGTCACTATGGGTGCCATCGGCGTTGGCCTGCGCGATCGACACGAACGGCTTGCTGCTGCTGACCCCGTCGAATACCACCCACATGGCGTAGATCGTGTTGTAGAAGGGGCTCTGCGGGTTGGTATCGATCGTGATCCACTGCTTGTCCGGCTCGTGACCCTTGGGCGCATACGGAGCCACAAAGTCCGGGCCGGTCACCCCGGCGGCGTTCAGATGGCTGGTAAACCACTGCTTCGCGGTGGTCGCACCATGCGGTCGCACAGCGATCGAGATGACCTCCGCCGGCTGCGACGGGTTGGGTTCCTTGTTCGGGTTGGTCTGGAAGTTGTGCGAGCCGTTGGCGTTGTAATAGAACTGGTAAGGGAGGACCAGCTCGTAGTAGTTGCCGAATCCGTCAAAGGCGCCCACGGGGTCGGTGTTGTCGGTCCAGCCTTCGTAGCCCGGGATATGGCCCTGGACCGGCCAAGTTGCCCCGCCGTCAAACGACTCATAGAAGCCGAGCACATGGTTGTAGCCTTCGGCGCTCGCGAACCATTTGACCGAGCCGATCAGGTGGCTCGCGTTGGTAGGATCGACCTGGATATCGGATTCGGAGTGGTTCTTCGCCAGGTTGGATGGGCCGGTGGCAAACCCGGGGTTGCTCCCAACCTGTGTGGCGTAGGGAGCAGTCGCGCCCGTGTCCTCGCCCGTCGCCGACCCCGGGCAAGGGGTTGCTCCGCTGTACCCGCCGTTCGGTCCTGCATTTGCCGTGTATGGGTCTTCCGGCCGATAGCAGCTCGTCTGGGTGGTCGCGAATACATTCTTCACATGATTGGCTGAGTAGCTCTGCGCGTACGCGGATTCGGGTTGCGTACCCGGTGGCGAATTGCCGACTCCCGAACCGGCGGCAGACAACGGCGTGACCGTGAATGAGGTGACCAGGATGGCTGGCACGGCGATTCCAACGAGCCTTAGCTTTTTCACGCGAAACCCTCCTTGAAGGAGACGACCCCGACGCAGCCTTAGGAAGATAAGCGATCAAAGCTTAAGAATCAATTTGGAGCGGGCGACCGGCCTCGAACCGGCTACCTCAACCTTGGGAAGGTTGCGCTCTACCAGGTGAGCTACGCCCGCACCGAGAGTCGATTCTAGGTTTTTTCGACCACACCCTCGGATTCGGGAGCTGCTTCTGTAACGACCGAGCGCACCAATGCGGAGTATTCCTCGACCAGCGAAGACGATTTGGCGGGATCGAGCGTGGAGGCGATGATGTGGTACTCGGGCCGGTCGGCGTCCGGCACCACCAGCACCCAGCCGCCATCGACGAACACCTTGACCCCGTCTGTGAGATCGACCCGATCCCTGAGGTGGCGCTCCATCATCGTCCGCATCACGCGCCCCTTGACGTCCCAGGGGCAGAACTCCACCGCCTTCTTGTGCGCGACAGCCGGGATGCGGCTCTTGAGCGTCGCGACCGAGGCGCCACTCTGCGCCAGGAGCTCGAGAGCCCGAACGGTCGTGAACATGGCGTCGAAGGCGATCGCAAAGTCCGGCCAGCAGTAGCCGCCTGATCCATCCGAGGCGAGCACCGTTTCGGCGTGCTGCGCTGCACGCAGCACCGCGCCGGGCGTGATCTTGGTCGGCACGAACCGGCTGTTCATCTCCTCGGCGATCATCGAGAACGCGAGCGACGACGAGGCGGGGCCCAGCAACATGCCGGGCTTGGCCGCGAGCGCCAGCTGGCTCAACACCGCGAATGCGGTGTCGTGGTCGAGGACCTCGCCGGTCTCGTCGACCAGGAAGCAGCGCTCGCCCGGCGAGTCCACGAAGATGCCCAGCCTTGACTTGACCGCCTTCGCGATCAGGCCCATCTCCTGCATGTGATCGCGGAATGTGTCCTCGGTCTGCTCCAGGACGATCTCGGCCGGCGACGCGTTGAGCGGGATGACGGTGCAGTTCATCTCCTGGAGCACACGCGGGAGGACCATCGCGGCGGCGCCGTTGTTGTAGTCGATCAAGACCTTCGAGGCCGCCCCGCGCACGGTCTCGAGATCGACCTTCGCCAGCATGTCCTCGACGTAGCGGTCGGTCTGGCTGTCGCGCCGGACGATGCGGCCCATCTCGTAATGAAGGACGCGCCGGATGTCCTCGCGGAAGTACAGGCTCTCGAGCTTGCGCTCGGTGCGGCTGTCGATGTCGAGGCCGTGGTCGTCGAAGAGGCGGATGTCGGCCGAGCGCGGATCGACCGGCGAGGTCTGCACATGGACGGCGGAAACGTGGTTGTGGCGCGCCCAGTAGCGCGCCACGGGCGCCGGCAGCACGGAGAGGTCGGTGGCGTTGGCGCCGGATGAGGTCATCCCCGACATGACGGCGCGGTGGATCATGCGCGCGGCTCTCGTGTAGTCACGCGAGATCGCGATCTCGGTTCCTTTCGGGCTGAGCGCTCCCACGGCGGCGCCCAGCCGCGAAGCAAACTCAGGCGTGAACTCGACATTGAAGAGCCCCGTGAGCCCATACGAGGTGAAGAGGCCGCGCTTCCACGACCCGGCCCAGATGATCGATTCGTGCACCACGGCACCGGGCTCGACCTCTTTGTTGGGCCAGATCCGCACATTCGCGTTCACGGTCACGCCGGAGCCGAGCACGACCTCGCCACCGATCACGCTCCCCTCTTCGAGCAGGCATCCGTTCTTGATCGTCACCGACCGGCACACCACTGCGCCCCGAAGCCTGGAGTTGAGACCCACATACGAGTGGTCCCACATGATCGAGTTGGAGATCTTCGCCCCCGAGTCGATGGTCGTATAGCCGCCGATCACGCACGGGCCGTTGACCCACGCCCCGGAACGCACCTGCGCACCGGCGCAGATCAATGCTGGACCGTCGATCCGTGCGCCCCCGGCCACCTCGGCCTCCTCGTGGATCCAGACCGAGTCGCCCTTGCGAACGGCGGGGATGTCGACCTTGACCCGGCCCTCGAGGCAGTCGAAGTTGGCTTTCACGTAGGCGGCATGGCTGCCGACGTCCTCCCAGTAGCCTGAGGTGACCCAGCCGAATACCGGCTCGCCCTGCTTCAGGAGCTTGGGAAAGACGTCACCCGACCAATCGGTGACCTCGCCCGGCCGGAAGAAATCAAAAACAGCGGGGTCGAGGATGTAGATGCCGGTGTTGGCAAGGTCGGAGATGACCTCGCCCCAGCTGGGCTTCTCGATGAATCGCTGCACGGCCCCGCCGTCGTCGACGACCACCACGCCGTACTCGAGCGGGTTGGGCACCGGCTTGAGCACGATGGTCGCGAGCGCGCGGTGCTCGCGGTGGAAGCGGACCGCGGCGCCGAGGTCGACGTCGGTCAGCGCATCGCCGGAGATGACGAGGAAGGGTTCGTTCAGCTGCTGGCGCGCGAGCATCACCGAACCGGCGGTGCCTAGAGGCGAGTCCTCGACCGAGTAGGTGAGCGCCACCCCCTGCTCCGACCCGTCTCCGAAGTAGTTGCGGATCGAGGCGCCCAGGTACTGCACCGTGGCGATCACGTCGCGCATCTGGTGGCGACGCAGGTGCAGAAGGATGTGCTCCATGATCGGGCGCCCGGCGACCGGCACCAGCGGTTTCGGCTGCCGGCTCGTCAGGGGACGCAGGCGCGACCCTTCGCCGCCAGCCATCACGACGGCCTTCATGTCGCACCCATGACAGTCGATACCATCGTAGGTCTTGCATGACGAACTGAATCAATTCGCTCGCGATCTGCTCTGGACCTGGGAGCCACGGATCGAAGGCTTGTTCGAGGCCCTTGATGGCGAGCTTTGGGAATCCACTCGGCAGAATCCGGTCCTTCTGCTGGCCAAGCTCGGCGAGAAGGGCATCGCCGACGCGCTCGAGCGGGCTGAGGTTCGGGAGGCGCTGGAGCGTGCTCGCGCCGCGTATCGCGAGTACTACGACCGGCGACCGCCGTTCATGGACGCCCGAGCGCCGATGGTCGTCGCGTACTTCTCACTGGAGTTCGGGCTGGCCGAGTGCCTGCCGATCTACTCGGGCGGACTTGGAGTGCTGGCCGGCGACCACCTCAAGGCCACCAGCGACCTGGGCCTGCCGCTGGTCGCGGTGGGTCTTTTCTACAAGCAGGGCTTCGGGCGCCAGGAGATCGACTCCAATGGGCGCCAGGTCGAGGCGTATTTCGAGAACAAGGGCGAGGACCTTCCCGTTCGGCGTGTCGAAGGAGTCGAGGTCGACGCTCCGATCGGTGAGCGCAAGGTGAAGAT
>Ga0066704_10001426_pt1 | contig 10322 bp, 11 predicted proteins | sample GraSoiAngelo_153_FD_66458 | JGI IMG/M metagenome (GOLD analysis project Ga0066704, IMG submission 66458) | Grasslands soil microbial communities from the Angelo Coastal Reserve, California, USA - 14_1009_12_40cm | ecosystem: Environmental > Terrestrial > Soil > Grasslands | place: USA... | reverse complement strand
GTCTTCCGCGAGGGCGAGCAGGGCCGCTCCATGTACGTGGTCGAGTCGGGCGAGCTGGTCGCCTTGAAGAGCGGGGACTCCGGGCGCGCCGTCCGGCTGATGCACCTCAAGCCCGGCGACTTCTTCGGCGAGACGACGCTCATCGAGATGCAGCCGCGCCCCTTCTCGGTGATGGTGGAGAGCGAGGCCCGCCTGCTCGAGCTCACCAACGCCGACCTCTACAAGCTGTACCAGGACGACGTGAAGTCGTACGTCCTGGTGCTGCAGAACATCAACCGCGAGCTGTGCCGCAGGCTGCGCCGGGCGTCCGTGCGCATCACCGCCTACGCCGACGAGGCCGGGGACGAGGTGACGCAGATCCGCGACACCCAGCCCGAGCTGCCGCGCGCCAAGCGGCGTTCTCCGTAGCCGCCGCGACTGGCGTCGCGTACTCTGCGCTGGTGAGCGCCACGGCGGAAGCCCTGCGATCCGAGGAAGTGTCGGGCGCGACGACGTTCGGCGGCCATCCGCGCGGGCTGCGCACCCTGTTCTTCACCGAGATGTGGGAGCGCTTCAGCTATTACGGGATGCGCGCCCTGCTCGTGCTCTACCTGACCGCGACCGCCGCGGAGGGCGGCGTCGGCTTCTCCATCGAGAAGGCGACCGGAATCTACGGCTGGTACACGATGGGCGTGTACCTCGCCGCGCTCCCGGGCGGATGGCTCGCGGACCGGTTCCTCGGGCAGCGGCGCTCGGTGCTCCTCGGCGGCGCGATCATCGCGCTCGGCCATTTCTCGCTCGCGGTGCCGAAGCTGGCCTTCCTCTACCTGGGCCTCTCGCTCGTCGTCGTCGGCGTCGGCTTTCTCAAGCCGAACGTCAGCACCATGGTGGGCGGCCTCTACCGCGAGAACGACGCGCGGCGCGACGCCGGGTTCTCCATCTTCTACATGGGCATCAACATCGGCGCGATGATCGCGCCGCTGGTCTGCGGGTTCCTCGCCCAGAGCTCGCTCTTCCGCGGGTTCCTCGAGCGGCACGGAATCGATCCGCGGCTCGGGTGGCACTTCGGCTTCGCGATGGCCGGCTTCGGGATGGTCTTCGGCCTGGTGCAGTTCTTCCTAGGGCAGCGCGACTTCGGCCCCAACGCGGACGGTCCGCGCGAGCGGCCGGCGGCGCAGCAGGCGAAGGAGCACGCAAAGCTCACCCGCGAGGACTGGATGAGGATGGCCGCGATCGGCGTCCTGTTCCTCTTCTCCTGCATCTTCTGGAGCTCGTTCGAGCAGGCGGGATCCAGCCTGAACCTCTTCGCCGACCGGCTGTCCGACAACCGGATTCTCGGCCACACCTTCCCGTCGAGCTGGTACCAGTCGATCAACTCGATCTTCATCATCACCCTCGCCCCGGTCTTCGCCTGGCTCTGGGTGCGGCTCCGCAATCGCGAGCCGTCCAGCCCGGCGAAGTTCGCCTGGGGGCTGTTCTGGGTGGGCGCAGGATTCCTGCTCGTCGCCGCGGCAGCGCAGATCGCGCAGCGCACGGGTCAAAGAGTCAGCCCCTGGTGGCTGGTCGGGGTCTTCTTCCTGCACACGCTGGGCGAGCTGTGCCTCTCGCCGGTCGGTCTTTCAACGGTGACGAAGCTCGCACCGGTCCGGTTCGCCTCGCTGATGATGGGCGTCTGGTTCACTTCTCTCGCGGTGGGCAACCGGATCGGCGGCTGGGTAGCGGGTCACTTCGATCCGAACGGATCCCTTCCCGGGCTCTTCCTCTCCGTGGCCGCCTTCGCCATCGGCTCCGCCGTGCTGCTCGCCGTACTGACCCGCCCCATCAAGAAACTGATGGCCGGCGTACACTGACCAAAAAGATCACCGCGGAGCCGCGGAGCGCGCGGAGATTTTTTCCTCGAGAAATCAACTCCGCGTCCTCCGCGACTCCGCGGTGATCTCTTAGTCCAGAGTGCCACCGCCTTGGGGGAGGACTTCGCGGGTGAGGTTGCGGAGGCCGTTTTCGCGGACGACCACGTCGTCTTCGATGCGGATGCCGCCGAAGGGCGAGAGGGCATCGACGAGCCTCCAGTCGACGGTGCGCGCGAGGGGCCCTTCGCGAAGCGGGCGGAGCAGCGCATCGATGAAGTAGATGCCCGGCTCGACGGTGAAGCACTGTCGCTCCGAAATGATGGTCGTGTTGCGCAGGAAGGGGTTCTCCGGCCGCGGCTTCACGCTGGCGCAGCCGACGTCGTGGCACTGCAGCCCTAGCGAGTGCCCGAGGCCGTGCGGGTAGAAGGCGCGCGTCACGCCGGCGGCGACGCCCTCCTCGCCTGACGTCTTGAGCAACCCCGTCTCGCGCAGGATCCCGCCTACCTGCCGGTGCGACTCGTCGTGCAGCGCCTCGTAGGGCAGACCCGTGCGCGCCTGCGCGCAGAGCCGCTGCTGCATCGCATCGACCTGCGCGACCAGCCCCGCGAACGCCGAACCCGCTCCGCCGCCGCCCTTGACCCACGTTCGCGTCACGTCCGAGCAGTACCCGGCGAAGCAGGCCCCGGCGTCCACGAGCAGGCTCTGCGCCGGCTGCGCGCGTTTCGAGTAGCTCACGTGGTGCAGCGTGGCCGAGTGGGCGCCCAGGGCGACGATGTTCTTGTACGGCGTGTCCGCGTCGTCCTGCTTCGTCGCGCCCAGGAAGGCGAGGTGCAGCTCCAGCTCGGGGCGATCGCCGTCCGCGAACAGCCGGCGCAGGTCCTCGTGTCCCGCTGCCGCCCGGCGATTCGCCTCCGCGATGCACTCCTCTTCGTACGGCGTCTTGTGCACGCGCAGCTGGTCGAGCGCTGCGACGAGCTGCGGCGGATTCACGTCCGCGATGCCCCAGGCCTTTGCCGCCGCGACTTCGTCCCCGATGAACGCGACGTGCGCCCGCGGGAGCAGATCGCGCATGGCCGGCGCCGAGCTCGCTTCCACCACGTCGAACGAGCCCCAGAAATGGTCCGTCTCAGGCGGGGCGAGCGCCTCCCAGAAGTTCGTCTCCCGAAGCCGCAGCAGGCGGGGCTTGCGCCCGGGCTCGACTACCAGCGCGCAGCCGGGCTCCATGAGCGGCAGCCAGTGCTGGAACTCGGGCGTGACGCGCAGTGGCCAGTACTGATCGTCGGCCTGCGTCCGTTTCTGCGGTGCGCCCGAATGCACCACCAGCGCGTCGTATCCGTGCTTCCGCAGCGCTTGCCCGGTATCGGCAGCCAGCCGAGAGACGTGCGCCCGGTGCAACCCCTCGAGCGTGTTTCGATCCATCGCGGCATTGTAGCCACGTTATGCTGGTCGGCGCATGACGGACGAGGACGAGGTGCTTGCCGCCAACGCGGCGTTCTACTCGGCGTTCGCCGCCTCCGACGCGAAGGCGATGGACGCGGTGTGGGCCCGCCGCGCGCCCGTCGCGTGCGTCCACCCAGGTTGGGAAGCGCTGGTCGGCCGCGACCGGGTGATGGAGAGCTGGCGCCGGATCCTCCGCGGCGGCGGCGCCTCGCCCATTTCTTGTGGTAACGCAGTGGCGCACCTCCTCGGCGAAGCGGCCTTCGTGACCTGTCTCGAGCGGCTCCCGGGAGCCACGCTCATCGCCACCAACTTCTTCGTGCGCGAGGACGGCCGCTTCCGCATGGTCCACCACCACGCCGGCCCCGCGGCCCGCCCCGAGGCAGCGCCCGCCCCGCCCCGCACCGAGCTGAATTAGCCGCCGCCGGATAGGGCGGCGCTACGTTTTTCAAAGCGCGGACCTGATCGTCGCGCTCTAGGCGGCGCGCAGCGCGATCCGCCAACACACCGTGAGCGCGGCCAGCGCTGCCAGTGCCAGCAGCGGCTGCCACACCGTGCGGCGCGGCGGGTGCCGGGCCAGAGGTCCGGCCGCTGCTCCGAGCGCCCCGCCGGCGGCGAAGCCGAAGAGATGGGCGAAGAGGTCGGCGTTCTGCCCCGTTCCGAGCAAGCCCAGGAGCGCCGAACCCGCGCCGAGCGCGAGCAGCGCCATGCGGCGCCGCGCCACCGCCTGCAAGAGAGCGACCGCGCCGAGGGCGGCGAAGACGGCGGTGGACGCGCCCACCGAGACGTATCCGCGCCGGACGACGGCCGCGGTGAGCGCGTTGCCCAGGAAGCCTCCGGCGAGCGCGATCCAGGCCGCCGCCGCCGGACCGATGCGCCGCGCGAGCGCCCAGAGGAGAAACGCACCCACGACCAGGTTGCCGACCGCGTGCGCGTAATCCGCGTGCAGCGTCAGCGCCGTCGCTGCGCGCCACCACTCGCCGCGCAGGATCGCCTCCGCGTCCGAGCTGCCCCGCGCGAACCAGATCACGCGCTCGTCGCGCGGTCCGGTGGCGAGATGGAACGAGCCGAGCAACGCCGCGTAGGCCAGCCACAAGAAGCTCGGGCCGTACTCCGGCTGCGGACGCGGCGCCGGCCGCGATCTCTCCGCATCGTGCGCGGCGAGCGCCGCCTCCGCCGCGGGCGCGTCCTCCGGCAGCACCGCGATCGAGACGGCTCCGGACTCCTCCCGCAGCTCGTGCAGGATTCCGAGGGCGGTGAGCACGTACGCCCACTCCTCGGCCTGCGCACGGCTCCCGGTCCTGCGCAGGACGCGCGGCAGCTCGCCGGGCGCGCTCATGCAACCGTCATTTCACCGGCAGTCCGTCGTGTGGCTTCTTCTCGCCCGGCTCGAGCCACCAGCGTGCTTCGGCCTTGCGCGCCTTCGGATCGACGCCGTCGAACCGGATGATCGCGCCTTTGGGAAAATCGATGCGAGCCGGCTCGACGTTGCCCAGTGCGGCCGCGACGCCGCTGAGCTGCGGATCGTGCCCCACCAGTGCCACGCGCTTGGCGTCCAGCTCGGCGACGCGCTCGAGCAAGCGCTGGACCGGCACGTCGGGACGAAGCTCCTCGAGCACGTACACTTCGTCGAGTTCAATCGCGTCGGCGAGGATCTCCGCGGTCTGGACGGCGCGCACCAGCGGGCTCGTGCAGAGCAGGTCGACGCGGTCCCCCAGCTTCGCGAACGCGCGCGCCGTCTCGCGGAACCTGCGCCTCCCCTTGCCAGTCAGCGGCCTCGAGTCGTCCGGGCCCTTCCACGCGTCTGGATCTCCTGCGATACCGTGCCGCACCAGGTAGATCTTTTGCACGAGCGCACCCTAGCGCGGCCCGCCCGGTCGGGCCAGTCGCGACTGATGGGCCCACGCTGCGCTGTTCACAGCGCGAACGTCACGGCGTGCGCTCCGGCGAGGCGGGGCGCTCGCGCCAGAACCGCCGTAGCGCGTCCTCGACGTCCAGAGGCGCGAGCGTGGTGGGGGGTCCCGTCACGGTCGCCGCGTTGGTGCGGGCGATGCGCGCATTCAGGTCGAGCAGGAGCGCGCGCGCTTCCTGCTCAGTGGGTATGCGTGCCAGGCGTTCGAGGAGCGCCTCGGCCTCGCGCCGGATGCCGATCGCGTCGGGAACGAACGAGAGCTGCTCGCGGCGGAGCTTGCGCTTGACCCACCAGAACTCGTCATAGGGCTCGTCCAGGTCGGTCAACGGGCGGCCGGCCCCTTCGAGCGCATCGAATTCCCCGGCCTCCTGCGCCTCGCGGATCTGCCGCTCGGTGAAGGATTCCCAGCTCTCGGCGGGCGGCTTGCGGGCCACGGCGGAGATCGTAACACGCGGCGGTCGGTCGGGCGCCATCGCGCGGATCGTGCTGCCGTCCTGCCCCTCGATCCCTGATCAGGAGCCCGGGCCGTCTTCGCCCTCGCCGTCCTCGGGCACCGCTCGGGCGCCGCCATCCTCCTCGTCATCGTTCGCTGCCGGCGCCGTCCGGGCCTTGCCGGGGACCGGCGTGGAGCGCAGCTCCGCCACCTGGGCGGCCGTGAGCTCCACTGGCGCAGACTCCTGCGACGGGGCGATCGCGATTCCAACCGCCAAAGCGATGGCCGCCGCCGCGGCCGTCAATCCCAGCACCACCATTCCCAAGCGCGTCATGTGTTCCTCCGGGTTCTGATCCCGGAGACTTGCCTTTCACGTCGCGTGCCGGTTCGCGTGCCCCGCTGGGACGGCGCTGGCTGCCCTTGGAAGCGGCGGAGCCGGCGGCCGGCAAGCTGCAATCTATAGATCGTAGAGTCCCGTTGACGCCGCGCCCACGCCGTGGTTTCGGAAGGCCATCCCGGGGGAGGACTCCATGGCAAAGAAGAAGACTTCGAAGAAGCCCGCACGCCGCAAGGCACCCGCCCGCAAGTCCGCCGCTCGCGGCGCCGGCGCGCGGCGATCGGCGGCGCGCCCGAGCCGCTCCGCAGCTCGGACCGGCGCGCCGGGCGCACCGGCAGGGATGCACACCGTGACCCCGCAGCTCACGCTTCGCGAGTCGGCTCGCGCCATCGAGTTCTACAAGCAGGCGTTCGGCGCGCAGGAGCTGATGCGCATGCCAGGACCCGACGGGAGGGGCATCTGGCACGCGGAGATCCGTATCGGCGATTCCGTCCTGTACCTGAGCGACGAGATGCCCCAGAGCCCCACTTCCGCGCCCTCTCCCACCCACAAGCCGACCGGCATCGTCCAGCTCTACGTGGCGGATTGCGACGCGGTCTTCCAGGCGGCCGTGCAGGCCGGCGCCCGCGTGACCATGCCGCTCGCCGACATGTTCTGGGGGGATCGCTACGGGGTGGTCACCGATCCGTTCGGACAGGTGTGGGGCATCGCCACCCACGTGAAGGACCTCAGTCCCGAGGAGATGGCGAAAGGCGCGCAGGATTGGGCGGCGAAGAACATGCCGCCGGGCGGGCAGCGGCCTTCGCAGACCCAGTTCAGTTGATCAGGCCTTCTGGACTGCCGGCGCGCCGAAGCCGGACCAGGCGCGCCGGTAGACGCGATCCATCGCCCAGGTCAGCACGAAGGTGCAGGCCACGAGCAACACGGTGAGCAGGGCGTACTGCGCCCAGTCGCACCGCTTCCCCCACAGCGCGTCGAAGGAAAACCCTGCGATCTGCTTGTAGAGCAGCGCTTGGTGGAAGAAGTACCCGGCCAGAGACGAGGTGCCGAACACCTCGATGAAGCGCACCGGGGCCGAGGTGCGCCAGCGCCCGTGCGACCGTTCCGCGGCCATCAGCACCAGGCCGAACGCGCACACCTGCGTCCAACGGCGCGCGTGGTTCGCGGGGTTGGTCACCCAGAACTCGTGGGGTGGGTAGATCGCCGTCAGCTGCGGCGTGAGGAGCCAGAGCGCGATGCCCAGCGCCAGCAGTCCGGCGATCCAGCGCGCCAGTGCCCGCGCATCCCCCGTCGCGGCCGTCGCGCCCGCCGAGGCGCCGAGGTAGACGTAGCCCGCCCAGGGCAGCAGCGGGAACACCGAGCCGGTGCTCCCGTTGGCGAGCGCGGCGAGCGGGCCGTGAACGCGCTCGGCGAACGGCGAGGCGCCGAAGGCGATGGCGGCGAGACCGAGAGCGACCCAGCGCAACACCAGAGGCCGGGGCGCCAGCGCCGCCAGGATGGGCAGCGCGAGCAGGAGCGAAAGCCCGATGCAGTGCAGGATGTCGACGCGGAAGATCCAGCGCGGCTCGCGCAACAGCGGGAACCACATCCAGTTGACCAGGGTCGCGACGAGCAGCACCTCGCCGAGGCGGCGCAGCGTCTTGCGCATCCGGGGCCACCGCGCTCCGGCGGCGGCGCCCCGCACCTGGACGAGCGCGAGGGAGAACCCCGCGGAGAAGATGAACGCCGGCGCCACCAGCCCGTCGATCCACTGCAGGCGCGTCCAGAGCGGACCGGTGCGCAGCTCGGGCCGCAGGAGCGACAACGCGTGGGTCTGGATCATGACCAGCACGGCGATGCCGCGCAGCCAGTCGAAGGAAACGATGCGGGAGCTCTGCGCCACTTCGGAAAGGCTACCCCAGCGGGCGGGACAGCGCGAAAACCCGGCTGGGGCCGATCGCGACACACCGTCGCCCGCGCGCGGCCATCTCAGCGCCGCCGCCGCGAGGGCTGGACGCGCGCAGGTTCTCCCTCCTGCTTCGCGTAGTGGGGGGGCCACGGCGCATCCCCCTGCCCCGCCGCGCGCTGCCGCTCGGACAACTGGAGCAGCCCGTCCAGCGAGCCGGCCTGATCGTCGATCGCCGCCGCCGGGTCGCCGCGCTCGGCGAATAGTTTCGGAACGGTCGCGACGGTGAAGTCGGCGGGATCGACGTCCGGCACCTCGCTCCATTCGAGAGGGGTGGACACGCGCGCGTCGGCGGTCGGGCGGACGGAGTAGGCGGAAGCGACGGTGCGGTCCTTGGCGTTCTGGTTGTAGTCGAGGAAGACGCCGTGCCGCTCCTCCTTCCACCACTTGCTGGTCGCGATGGCCGGGGCGCGGCGCTCCACCTCACGCGCCAGCGCGAGCGCGGCGGCGCGCACTTGCGGGAAGGTCCAGCGCCGCTCGATGCGCACGTTGACGTGCATCCCCCGCGAGCCCGAGGTCTTGGGGAAGCCGCGCAACCCGTGCTCCTCGAGCACGTCGCGCGCGAGCATCGCGACCTGGCGCACCTGCGGCCAGGGGACGCCCGGGACTGGATCGAGGTCGACGCGCAGCTCGTCGGGGTGCTCGAGATCGTCGGCGCGCACCGGATGCGGATTCAGGTCGATGCAGCCCAGGTTCACGACCCAGGCGAGCTGCGCGGCGTCGTTCACCACCACCTCGAGGGCGCTGCGCCCGGAAGGGAAGCGCAGCTCGACGGTGTCGACCCACACCGGACGCTGCGCCGGTGCGCGCTTCTGGAAGAAGAACTCGCCTTCCGCTCCGTCGACGAATCGCTTCAACGCCATCGGGCGGCCGCGCACTCCGCGCACGGCGCCGTCCGCGACTGCCAGGTAGTAGTGGACCAGCTCCCGCTTGGTGTACCCGGCGCGCGGGAAGTACACCTTGTCGGGATTGGAGATGGCCACCTCTCGTCCGGCGACCTGCAGCAGTTCCTTGCGAGCGGGCACGCGGCGCCCATGTTAGATCACGCCGCCAGGTGGGGCGAGGACGCCATGCCGACTTTCCATTACGCAAACCCGGAAGTGATCCATTGGGGCGCCGGATGCGTGCGCGAAAAGCTCGATTCCGAGCTGCGCCGCGTCGGCGGCCGGCGCGTGTTCGTCGTCACCACGAAGAGCGCGGTGCGGGAGCCGGCGCTCGCGCCGGCAGTCGAGGCGCTCCTCGGCGACCGGTTCGCCGGCCGTTTCGCGGACATCGGCCAGCACGCGCCGGCGCGGTCGGTGATGGACGCCACGCGCGCGGCGCGCGAGTCCCGGGCCGACGTCCTGCTCTCGCTGGGCGGCGGCTCTCCGATCGACGCGGCCAAGACGGTCGCCTTCTCCCTCGCAACCGGGCTCGACGTCACGCTCCCCGACGCGCCGGCGCGCGCGCGCGGCGCCAAGCTCGAGCGCGTGCTCCCGCACCTGGCGGTGCCGACCACCCTTTCCGTCGCCGAGCTCGCCGGCAGCGCAGGGTTCAGCGCCGAAGGCACCAAGGAGAAGGTCGGCGTGGCTGCGCCCGAGCTGCGCCCCACGGCCGTGTTCTACGACGCGGACCTGGCGGTGAGGACGCCTCTGGACCTGTGGCTGACCACCGGGATCCGGGCGGTGGACCACGCCGTCGAGACGCTGCTCGCCCCGGGCGAGCACCCGCTGCCCGACGTCGCCGCCCTCGACGGGCTGCGGCGTCTGCGCAAAGGGCTGCTCGCCACCAAGGCGAATCCCGCCGACAAGGCGGCGCGCACCGAATGCCAGCTCGGCGCGTGGCATTCGTACCTGCTCCCCGGCCCCGCCGCGAAGGGGCTGAGCCACACGCTGGGGAAGCGCCTCGGCTCCCGGCACGACATCCCGCACGGCGTGAGCTCCTGCCTGCTGCTCCCCCACGTGCTGCGGTACCTGGCGCCGGAAGCGCCGGAGACGATGAAGCGCATTGCGGAGGCTCTCGAGGCGCCGACCGCCGCGGAAGGAGTTGCACGGTTGGTCTCGCAGCTCGGCCTCCCGAACCACCTCGCCGCGTACAAGCTGTCTGAGGACGACCTGCGCGAGGCGGTGCGCCCGGTGGCCAGCGCGGACCATTCGGAGAACGACCTGCTCGGCATCCTCCGCGCGGCGCTCTGAGCGCCAACGGCTGCCTCACGCGGCACGCTGCGGCGCCGTGCGCAACAACCACGTTCGCGGCTCGACCACGAGAGCGGGATCCGCACCGGAGCGCTCCCGGGCCGCAGCAGACGAGTACGGGTCAACCGCGTTGGCCGCGACCTGCTCACCCCACTTAGCGGCGTGACGGAAGTAGTTCCCGAGCACGTACGCGTCGGCGCGCGCCACTTCCGTCGGGCTGCGAAGCACATGGGCGTGATACCGCTCGCGGAACAC
>Ga0066704_10001423_pt1 | contig 10324 bp, 8 predicted proteins | sample GraSoiAngelo_153_FD_66458 | JGI IMG/M metagenome (GOLD analysis project Ga0066704, IMG submission 66458) | Grasslands soil microbial communities from the Angelo Coastal Reserve, California, USA - 14_1009_12_40cm | ecosystem: Environmental > Terrestrial > Soil > Grasslands | place: USA... | reverse complement strand
GGCGTCCAGGGTCCACTGGCGCGCACGGCCGAGGATCTCGAGCTCGGGCTTGATGTCACGTCCGGGCCCGACGCGGGCGAAGACGTTGCCTGGCGGTTGGAGCTGCCCCCGGCCCGCGCGGACCAGCTCCCGGGCCTGCGGGTGGCGATCATGCCGGCGATCGACTGGCTGCCTGTCAGCGCGGCAGTGCGCGAGGCGCTCGACACCGTTGCCAGTCGGCTGGCTCGGGCCGGCGCGACCGTGCAGGTGACCCAGCCGGCGGCCTTCGGCGATGTGCGCGGTCATCATGTGCTGTACCTGTCGATGCTCAATGCGGCGATGTCTGTGCGCTTCAATGACGATGAGCGCGCGCAGCAGGCGGAGCAGCTTGGCCGCCGCGCCGCGGACAGCGAGTGGGCGGCGGCGCGGCTGGCTGGACTCCGCGCGAGCGTCGCCGATTGGTTCGCCTGGCACGCGCGGCGTGAGGCGTACCGGGCCGCCTTCCGCGAGTTCTTCGCCGAGTGGGACGTGCTGCTGGCGCCGATCACCCTGGGCGCCGCTTTTCCGCACGTGGACACGAAGTGGCCGCCAGACGAAACGGACCTCGACCGCACCATGGATATCGACGGGCAGCAGATTCCGTACGGACACCAGCTCGTGTATCCGGGGCTGGCCACGCTGTGCGGTCAGCCGGCGACCGCGTTTCCTGCCGGACTTTCACCGGCAGGCCTGCCCATTGGACTCCAGGCGATCGGACCTTACCTGGAGGACCGCACGCCGATCCGCGTGGCGGGGCTCGCGTCACGCGAGATGGGAGGCTTCACGCGCCCACCGGACTACGCCGGCCGCTGACGCTGCACCGCTACCAGGGTTCCGGGCGACCAGTGTGGCGGCGGCCGATGCTGGCCGCTGCGGCGGCTTGCTTACCGGCGCCGATCATCACACCGGCCGCGATCTGCTCGACCACATTCTCGGGTGTGACCATCTCGAGAAACGCGAGCTTGTTGCTTTTGCAGTGGGCGAGCACGCGCTCGCGCGCGGCCAGCATCGCCGGTGGATAGGGCGGGTCGTGGGCATCCGGAAAACCCAGTGACATGCCCATGTCACCCGGGCCCCACTCCGCGAATGCGATACCCGGCACGGCGGTGGTCGCTTCGGCAGTCCCCAGCGCCCGCACATTTTCGATCTTGAGTCCCAGTAACAGCTCGCCGTCCGGATTGAGCGGCCACGGGTCCGCGCGGCGCAGGTACTCGCCCACTTCCAGACCCCAGATGGCGGCGGCCTGCGCCTGGCCACCGCTGCCCCGGCGGCCCACATCCAGCCCGCGGTCCAGCCCGACGGTCACGAATGGATAACGGGTCGACTCCACGAAAGCCTGGACGGCTCCTGGTGACTCGGCGTGGCACAGCAGGATGCCGTGGACTCCAGTCGCCAGGACCTGGCTGACCATCCAGGAGTTGGCACGGAACGATTGCTCGTCGGCACCGGTGGCGGGCAACGTGACGATGACGGCTGGAGTCCGGTGACCGCTCGGAGTTGGACCTCCGTCCACCAGACCACGCATGAAGTCCAGCAGGCGGCTGACATCGAATGGGCCGTGCTCCATCTCGTACGTGATGTAGTCCGCCCAGGTCTGCGCCGCGGCCTTGCCGCCCGCGTAACCGCGGTCCTCGACACCGACGTAATAGATGGGTTGGCCTTGCGCCAGCAGCTCAACTGCCTTGTTGATTCGACGAGCCATCAGCGTTCAGCTGTCAGCCGAAAGGGCTCAGGCGCAATCGCGTGACGGATGCTCAGTGTTGTCACATCGTGAGATTACTCGCCCGAGCCGAACGGCCGCGACGCAACGTCGCTGCTGATGGCTGACAGCTGACAGCTGATAGCTATCCCTTTACCGAGCCCGCCGTGAGGCCGGCGATCATGAACTTCTGGCCCAACATGTAGAAGACGATGACGGGCAGCGCCGTGAGCAGCGAGGCGGCCATCAGCTCACCCCAGGGCTGCACATCGGCGACGATCAATTGGCCGAGTCCGACGGGCAGCGTGAACACCTCCGTGCTGCGCAGGAACGTCTTGGCGTACAGGAACTCGTTCCAAGACTGGGTGACCGCGAAGAGCGCTACCGCCAGCAGCGCCGGTCGCACCAGTGGCAGCACGACCTTGTAGTAAGTCTGGAAGCGGTTGCAGCCATCGATCATCGCCGCGTCTTCGAGCTCTTCGGGAATCGAACGGTAATAGCCCATCATCAGCCACGTGGCGAATGGCAATACCACGGTCGGGTACGTCACCATCAGCGCGCCGGGCGTGTTGATGAGCCTGAGCTGATTGAGGATGGCATACAGCGGAATGAACATGAGCGCCGGTGGCATCAGGTACGCGACGAGCACCGCCGTGCTGAGCGGACTGGTACCTCGCCACTTCAAGCGCACCAGGGCGTAGGCCCCCAGACTGGCGGCGAACAACGACACCAGCGTGCTGACGCCAGCGACAAGGATCGTATTCGCGTACCACGTCGCAAATGGAAGCTGGGTGAACAGGAACACGAAGTGCTCCAGCGTCCACGGCGAGGGCCAGAACATGCTCTGGATCTGCTGGATCTGGAGGGTGCTCTTGAAGGCGGTCACGAAGATGAAATAGAAGGGAAAGACCTCAAAGATCAGCACAACCGCGATCAACAAGTACACCGTGACGACCCCCACTTTGCGCGAGGTTGCGCGCCCGAGCAGCGGCGTTTGACCGGGCCGACGGAGTGAGTGGGCGATCGCACTAAAGGCTGCCTCACCAGCGCCGTTGATCGCCCAGAAGACCGCCGTGACTCCGCGCACCAGCATGCGCACCGGCCACAGCACGGTCATCAGCGCCCGCCAGGCCGCGCCCTCATCAGCGCTGGAGTAGGCCATATCCTCGCGGCGCATCATGTAGCGACCCAGCACCAGGATCAACAGGAACAGGAAAGGCGCCACCGTCATCGCCACTGCCACACCGGCACTGGTGCGCAGCGCCTGAATCGCGTATTCGTAGGCCAGGATGGCGTACACGCGGGTCGCGCCACCCGGACCACCGCCGGTGAGCAGATACGTCAGCGTGAAGCCATTGAAGGTAAAGATCGTCGACAGCAGCACGGCGACGATGATCACGTAGCGCAAACCTGGCAGCGTGACGTGCAAGAAGCGCCGCCACGCGTTCGCACCGTCGACCGCTGCTGCCTCATACACCTCGCGGTCGATGGACTTCAGTCCAGCCAACAGCAGGATGACGAAGAACGGAATACCCGACCATACGTTGACGGTGATCACGGAGGGTAACGCAGTGCCGGTGTCTGCCAGCCACGATGGAGCCTTGCTCGTGACGTGCAGGACGTTGACGAGCATGTAGTTCAGCGCCCCGAACAGTGGGTCGAGCAGGATCCTCCACGCGAGTGCACGGACGATTTCCGGAATGATGTATGGCAGCAGGACGATGCCGCCGAGGACCGACCCCCAGCGCGGCAGGTTGTGGAGCAACAATGCCGCGCAGAGTCCGAGTGAGAACTTGAAGACTTCCGAGAAGAAGGTGAATGAAGTGGTGGTGACGATCGAGCGGCGGAAGAAGTCGTCACTCCACAGATTGGCGTAATTCTGGAAGCCGACGAACGCCCCTTCGCGTACCCCGACGACGTTGAAAAAGCTCAGGAACAGCGCTCGCGCAAACGGATAGCCGATCAGGCCGAACAGCAGCAGCCCTGTCGGCAGAAAGAACAGCCAGCCGATCGGCCAATCTCGCCCCAGGATTCGCGTGGATGTTTTGAACCAGCCGGGACGGGCCGCCGACGGCACCGCCCCGACGCGCGCGACAGAGTGTTGAGCAGCCATGGCCGGATGTTTCTCCCGGACTCCTGTTATTCGCCCTTGGCGCCGAACTCCTTGAACGTCTGTACCGCCTTCGCGTGAGCTGACGCCAGGGCGTCCTCTGGTGACTTGCCGCCCAGGACCTCGCCGAACATATCGGTCAGGAAGTTGGAGTTGTCCAGAGCGTTGATCTGGGGTGTCGGCGGGCCAGGATAGGAGCTTCCCAGGTACCCGCTGGGATCGCTGGCTATCTTTCTCCAGTTCTCAGTGACGTGCTTGGCGTACGTGCTTTCGGTGATCTCGGGTTGGTCCCAGCCCCACTCGCGCGGCGGGTAGACGTAGCCGGTGCTGATCTTGAACATCTGCTTATAGACGTCCGGCGAGTGCATGTAACGAATGAGCTGTTCCGCCGCGTCGCGGTTCTTGGCGCCCTTCATGATGAAGAACACCATCGCTCCGCCAGCGCCTGCCAGCGCCCGCGCCGCCGGTCCCAGACCTTTCGGTTGCAGGATGAGATACGAGTCGTCCGCGACCGGATTCTTGTCGACCACGGCCTTGGCGAAGACCGTGCCTGCGTTGCTGGTGATACCGATCTTGCCGCCTAGCCAGGCTTCATTGTTGCTAGGGTCGGTCCAGCCTGCCACGCCCGCGGGCAGCATAGACGCCCACTTTGGATCGGTGTACGTCTCCTTGAGGAAATTGAGGCCGAGCAGCGTGTTGGTCCGATACGGCTCCTTGTTGAACACAACGACCTGGCCCGTCTCATCGGTGAGCTGGCCACCGAACATCCAGATGCCGTTGCGGAGCATCGTGTCGCCATCGCCTGAGCGGTTGGCGGTCATGCCCCAGCCCCAGAACTCCTTGTCGGGCTTGGAGATCTTCATGGCAGCGTCGCGCAGCTTGCCAAGGTCGCCCAGCTCGGTGAATGGGTCGATGCCTGCTTCCTTGAAGGCGCTCTGGCGCACCCAGAAGCCGCCCGCGCGAATGAAGTGAGGAATGGCCCACCACTTGCCGTCCAGGTGGTGCTCGCGCGTGCTGGCCGGATTGGGCTTCCCGTGGAACTTCTCCAGGTCCTGCTCGAGGGAGTCAACCTCATCGATGATGTCCAGGAAGTGCAGCTGCGAGGACCCGAGCGTATGGATGAGCACATCGGGAGCATCGCCGGCCTGGACGGCGGCGGTCAGCTTTTGAACCACGTCGCCGGATCCGGCGTAGGCCTCGATGTACGAGTGGTCGAGCGGGTAGTCCTGCTGCGCGGCGAACTCCTTGATCTTTGCTTCGATCAGCGCGTTGTGGTCGGGGTGGAAATCGCGGGACTGGACGACCGCCAACTTGCCGTTGATCTTGGCCTTGGTAAAGGTCGGCGCAGCCTGTGCCGCGGCAGCGGGAGCGGTCGTGGGCGCGCCAGCGGCGGCCGGCGCCTGCGTCGCGGCGGCGGGAGCCGTCGTCGGCTTGGCCGCGGGCGCGACCGTAGGCGCTGCCGCAGGCGCGGTGGTCGGCGGCGCCGGTGCGCCGGACGGGCCGCAGGCAGCAGCCACGGACACCGCGGCGACTGACAACACGCTGTAGCGCAAAATCGCGCGCCGTGTCAGACGGCGCTCAGCCAGCGCTGACTCTTTCGGCAGATCCATCACGCCTCCCTAAAGTGTAGGAGCAGGTCCCCTTCGCGCCGATTGTGGACCCCGCCCCAAATTTGCGTCAACGAAAGCAGTAAGCCGCCATGCCGCCATCCCGCCGCGGATCCGACGCGCCGCGGAAGTCGCCGCGCGCGTCGATACAGATCAACTGGTTGCGCCCGAAGCCTGGTGCGTAGTTGGTCGGCATCAGCCGCAGATCGAAGCCTGCCTCGGACAGCGCGTCCCGCGCGGCGCGCTGAACGCGACCCTCGACGAACACTGGCCCACCTTCGGGTCCCCCCTCGGGTCCCCCCTCGCAGTGCACGCGCGGCGCCGAAACCGCCTCGACCGGGGTGAGTTTGCCGTCAACGACGCCGACAATCACCTGGACGACGCTGGTCACGATGGCGTTGGTACCGGGCGCGCCAGTGACGATGGCCGGCCGCCTGCCGTCGAACACGATCGTCGGCGCCATGCCCGAAACTCGGGCCTTGCCCGGCTGAATCGAGTTCGGCCCGCCAGGCAGTGGATCGAACAGATCCATCCCGCTATTCAGGGCGATGCCAGTGTCGGGCACGATCACGCCCGAGAAGATGCCGAGCGTGTGGGTCAGCGCCACCGCGTTGCCGTCGGCGTCACAGGTGGAGACGTGCGTCGTCCCCTCACCACCCACCGTCGCGACAGCTCCGAGCGTAGCTTTGTTTCTGATCCGCTCGGCCGCCGCGTCCGCCCATGCGCCACCCGTGAGCTCATCGACGGGCACCGCGACGAAGTCCGGGTCGGCGACGGCTCGCAGCCTGGCGGCGAACGCCTCACGCATCGCGCAGGCCAGCAGCACGTACGACTCGGGCTGCTCGGGCACCAGGGCGGGAAAGCGGTCGAGGATCTGCAGCATCTGCACGCCGCTGATCCCGCTCGCGGGAGCGGACGAGCTGCGCACATCGAGACCGCGGAAGGTACCCCGAACAGGCTGGGACAGCCGCACCTCGTACCGGCGCAGGTCCTCCAGGGTGACGTAGCCACCGCCGCGCGCGAGCTCGTCGGCGATACGGGTAGCCAGATCGCCCACGTAGAAGTCGCGCGCGCCGGCGCGCGCCAGACGTTTGAGCGTCTCGCCCAGGTGCGGGTTCGCCCACTGGTCTCCAGGCTGCTTCAGACTGCCATCGGCGCGGCACCACAGCGATGCAGAATCCGGCGTGCATCGGGCTCGCTGCTCACCGGTCGGCATGCCGGGCTGCGGCAGGCGCCGAAGGCTCTCGAACGCGAACTCCGGCGCTGGGAAGCCGTCCAGCGCCAGCTTCGCCGCCGGCTCGATCAGCTGCGCCCACGGCAGCTGCGCACGACTGTGGAGGCTGGCCAGGCCAGCCACGACGCCGGGCGTGCCGACGGACGTGTGCCCGAGATTTGATCGGTGGTCGTCGAACAGGGTGTAGTTGCCGAGCTCAGTGCGGCCGCGGAAGTCGGCCGCCCACATGTCCGGAGTCGCGCGTGAGCCCGCGCGCGCATGGAACGCCAGGTGCTGACAGCCACCCGGCCAGGCATATGTCGCGCAGCCGAATCCACCGAGCCCGCACATCTGCGGGTCGGTCACCATCTGGGCGAACGCGGCGCCGATGGCCGCGTCGAAGGCGTTGCCGCCCTGGGCGAGAAGCTCTGCTCCGATTTCCGCCGCCGCGGGCTGGGGCGCGACGACAACTCCGCGCATTCTCAAAGGTTTTACCCCAGAGGGGACCCCGCTTGTGGGGCGCTGGCATGGTTACACTGCGGGCGATGGCCTCAGTCCCGCTGCCGCGCCTGGTTTCGATCCAGGTCGGGTTGCCGGCGGTGCATGGCGAGCCCGGCGCAGCCGATCCGATGGACGAGCCGTGGCGGACCGGGTTCTTCAAAACGCCAGTCGCGGGGCCCGCGTGGCTGGGCCGTACGAACCTGGTCGGCGATGGGCAGGCCAATACCCGGGTCCACGGCGGCCCCGACAAGGCCGTACTGGCCTACGCCGCGAGCCACTATCCATTCTGGCGCTCCGAGCTCGACATGCCCGACCTGGCCTTCGGCGCATTTGCCGAGAACTTCACCCTCACCTTCCTTGACGAGACAAACGTCTGCCTCGGCGACGTCTTCGCCATCGGTGACACGCGCGTCGAGGTCTCGCAGCCGCGTCAGCCCTGCGCGAACATCACCCATCGCTGGAAGACGCCCGGCCTGACCCAGCGCGTCGAAGCGACGGGACGACACGGCTGGTACCTGCGGGTTCTCCAGGAAGGCGAGGTAGCCGCTGGCGAGCCGGTGCTCCTGGTCGAGCGCCCGGCACCCGACTGGACGGTGGCGCGCGCGTTCCGAGCCATGCGGCTGCGATCAAACGATCGCGCCGAGGCGGCCGCTCTGCGCGAAGTGCCGTCGCTGTCGGCCGCCTGGCGCCAGACGCTGAGCCAGGTGTAGCGCATGGCCGCTGTGCACTGAGGTGGTCGAGCCGCGGCCGAGCGCGTCGGTCATCCTCGTTCGCGACGGGACCTCGGGGCTCGAAACGTTCATGGTCCGCCGCCACGCCCGCTCGCCGGTGGCACCGAGCGCGTATGTGTTCCCGGGCGGGACGATTCGCGCCGACGACCTCGAGTTCGAACCTGAGCTAGATCGAGAAGGCCTCGCTCAGGCGATCTCAGTGCGCGCGGACACGCCCGTGGAGCCGACCCAGGCCGCCGCCTTCTACGTCAGCGCTTTGCGCGAGCTGTTCGAAGAGGCGGGTGTGCTATTGGCGCGCGACGCCGCGGGTGGCGTGCTCAACGTGAGCGACTCGGACACCTCATTGAAAGAGCGCCTCGAGTCGACGCGCCTGGCGCTTCAGGCGCAGAGGCTGTCGCTTGCGCGAGTGTTTGCCGACTGGGGTTGGCAGCCGGCCTTCGACCTGCTCGTGCCGTTTTCGCACTGGGTCACACCGCGACTGCTCGCGGCGCGTTTTGACACCCGCTTCTTCGTGGCGGAAATGCCGCCTGGTCAGGCCGCGCTGCACGACACGATCGAGACCAGTGAAGGGGTGTGGCTATCGCCAGCACAGGCGCTCGAGGGCGACTACCACACGGTTTATGCCACCGCCCAGCACCTGCGGCGGCTGAGTCCCTTCTGCAACTCGCAGGAGCTGCTCGCCTTTGCGCGCAGCAAACCTATTCGTCGTGTCTCGCCAGAAGTAGTAGAAGGCGGCAGCGGCCTGAGCGTGTTTCTTCCGCCCGACCTCGTCGACTCCTGGTAGCTGACGGCTGATAGCTCGTCAGAGCCGGGTGCGCACGTCCCAGAGCTCGGGGAACGCGCGGGCGCTTTCGAGACCCTCGGCCAGATAGGCGACGCCCGTCGTACCTCCGGTGCCGGGGCGCTGGCCGATCGTCCGCTCGGCGATCTGGACGTGGACGGCGTTCAATTGCCAGAACTCCTCGGAGATGTCCACCAGCGCCTCGGCCACACGGTAGAGCGCGCCAGCCGCCGAGGGATCGCGGTACGTCTGCTCCAACGTCAGGGCGCGGGCTTGCATCGCCGCCCGGAATGCCACAAAGACGGGGCTGCCCGCATGGCCGCGCAGGCCCAACGCCTTCTGGACCTCGCGGAACTGCGCGGACTCCGATCCGCTCGCCGTCCCGAGGTACGGTCGAAAGGCGAGAAAGCTGCGCGGTGACAGATGGTCGAACAGCACCATTTGCTGCACCAGCAGGCGCAGGATGGATCGCGCTCGTTGCAGATGGTCGAGCGCCTGCTCGACGTCGCTGGCCGGCGGCGGCAGGAGCTTGGCGGCATCGGCGAGGTCGAGCAGGAGTTGCTTGAACCACAACTCGAACGCCTGATGAGTGACGATGAAGAAGTGCTCGGCGGCCCGTACACTGGGCCCCTCATTCTCAGGCGCAACCGGGTGCTGGGCGTTGAGGATCGCGTCCAGGTGCAGGTAACCGGCGTAGGTAAGGTTCGGCTCGGCACGAGTGGTCATGGGCGGCCTGGCGCGGGAAAGTCCTTAGACAGAGGATAGATCGAAGTCGTCCGCCAGGCGGTCCGTATCGGGAACCACGATCTGGCGCCCGAAGCGGCGGATGTAGCCATCCTGTTCCAGACGCGCGAGCATGCGCGTGACGGTTTCGCGGGTTGCGCCGATCTCGGCCGCGAGCTCGGAGTGCCGCGGCACCGCGCGCAGACGCATGCCACCGCCCAATTGGGTTTCGCTACTGTCGCGCGCCAGTCGATACAGCACTGCGGCCAGGCGTGCGCGCGAGCCCGTCGCCGTCATTCGGCCGAGCAGTTCGTCGCCAGCGCGCACGCGAACGCCGAGCCCGGCGGCCAGCTCGAGCAGCGCCGGCGGCCATTTCGACACGATGTCCAGGAAGCGCTCCCCCTCGACGAGGCACAGGTCGACTTCCGTTTCTGCCTGGGCCAGCAGTCCGCCAGCGTCGGTGATCAGATAGCCGGTCACGCCGAACAGGTGGCCCGCGAGCAGCCGCTCGATCGTCGTCTCGCGGCTGTCGGGTTCGCGATGGAACAGTCGGACGATGCCCGATCGCAAAATGCACACCAGCTCGGGCTGCGTTTCGGGACCGACGATGAGTTGACCCGGCGCGAAGTGCCGCAACGTCATTGCCTGCATCAGACCGTCGGCCTCATCCTGCGACAGACGCCGAAACATGTCCACATGGCGGATGTACCACGTGCATGCACGTCCCGCGGTCACGGTCATCGACCGGTACGTTAACGTACCGGGCATGCCTACCGAGCCGCGGGTCGTGCCCATCCCGTGCCCCTTCGGGCAAACGGGTGGCGTTGTGTACGTCTACTACATCGATGCGCCCCAACCAGCGCTGGTCGACACGGGCGTGGCCGCCTCGCCGCAAGCCACCATCGAACCGGCACTCCGCGCTGCTGGCGTCTCATTAAAGG
>Ga0066704_10001422_pt1 | contig 10330 bp, 9 predicted proteins | sample GraSoiAngelo_153_FD_66458 | JGI IMG/M metagenome (GOLD analysis project Ga0066704, IMG submission 66458) | Grasslands soil microbial communities from the Angelo Coastal Reserve, California, USA - 14_1009_12_40cm | ecosystem: Environmental > Terrestrial > Soil > Grasslands | place: USA... | reverse complement strand
GGTAACAAGGAAACCGGGGCGCGGGCTGCCTTGCCGATCTGGATAGATTTCATGAAAGTCGCACTTGCTGCTGGCGATCCAGGAGAATTTCAGCCGCCGGAGTTGCAGGGCAACGCGGTGGCGCACAAGTTGGATACTCCGGATGTGGCCCCCGGGGACGGAGAGACGCATTAAGCCGGCATTTTTTGCTGAGCTAACTTCTCTTGATTCGTCTGTTCGCAGCGCAGTCGCGCGACTACCAATCGGATTTCATCAAAGGTGACTTCTGGCGGCAGGACGTCTTTTAGCGGTCTGAGGCGCTGGACACCGAGACGAGCGCATGCGGCTTCTATGACCGAGCGTTTATTGTCGTCGATCCACGTGGGTTGAAATTGCAGTTGCCCGCTTTCTATGAGTTCGGCCACCAGGCTGACGATGGTGGTGAGTTGGCGTCCGCGAATTTTCGCTATTTCCTCGAAAGTGTTCCCGGCGGCGAGCAGGCGCATGGTTTCGTAAGCCGGCGTCGATTTCTTTACTGGCGTCCGCGTCATTCGGGCGCCTTCGCGATATCGTCTCAAGGCGCCGAAGATCTGCAGGCCATACATCTCAGCTTTGTGCTCGCCGAAGCCGGAGACACCCAGAAGTTCGGGGATCGTTGCCGGGCGTTTGCGGCAAACCTCGTCGAGCGATGTATCGTGCATCACGACGAAGGCAGGAACATTCTGTTGCCGGGCTGCGATGCGCCGCCACTCGCGGAGATAGTCCCGCAATTCGGGATCCACATCCGCAGGGGCAGGCTTTTCTTCGGGCTCGAACTGATGCAGGCGGTTGACTCGGACCGTCTCCGTGTGACTTGGCTGCTCTGTTTCGGGTGTCGCCAGCCACTCGGGCGTGCCGCTGCAAACATCGCAAGCGGCGCATGATGTCCACTTGGGAGTTTCGCCGAAGTGCACACAAATCTGGCGGTGGCGGCAGCTACTCGATTCGGCGAAGCGGCGGATAGTGCGATAGCGCTCCCAGGCCCGTTCCTTTTCCGCCGCATCGGTCACCTGCTCAATGAAGTAGGCCAGCAGGGCCGTGTCCCGCTTTTGCCAGAGCAACAGGCACTCCGCGGGATGACCGTCGCGACCAGCTCGTCCGGCCTCCTGGTAGTACTGCTCGATTGATTTTGGGAGCGAGAGGTGAATCACGGAGCGGACGGACGCCTTGTTGATACCCAACCCGAACGCGATGGTGCCCACCAGTACACGCACTTCGTCTGACATCCAGCGCTCTTGGTTGGTTCTTCGAGTTTTGGTCTCCATCTTGCCGTGATAGGAAACAGCGGGAATGCCCTGTTCCTCGAGAAAGTCCACCGTCTCTTCGACTTTAGCGATCGTCGGAGCGTAAACGATGATGTTGCCGTCCGGATACTTGCGCAATCCGCTAAGAAGCAGATCAGGCTGCGTATCGCCTTCACATTGCTTGACGATGTACCGCAAGTTGGGACGATGGAAGCTGGCGATGTATTTGTGCGGATTGTGCAATTGGAGTTGGGTAAGAATGTCCTGACGCACCCGGCGAGTGGCGCTGGCGGTGAAAGCCGCGATCGGGCGGCCGGGGAAATGAGCGCGCAGACGGCTCAATTGGCGGTATTCCGGACGAAATTCGTGGCCCCACTCGGAGATGCAATGGGCCTCATCAATGGCGAAGAATGCGATTGGAACGCGCTGAAGCCAGCCGATAGTATCGGGGCGCGCCAGCCGTTCAGGCGAAAGATACAGGAGCCGGTACTCGCCCGCCTGAGCTTCGCGCATCGCTGTCACCTGCTGGCTTTCGGACAGAGAACTGTTCAAGACCGCGGCGGGGATTCCCATTTGCGCCAACTGCGCGGCCTGGTCCTGCATCAGGGCAATCAATGGGGAGATGACGACGGCGGTTTGACCCAGGACTATTGCGGGTAGCTGATAGCAAAGTGATTTTCCTCCGCCAGTTGGCATGACTACACAGGCATCGTGCCCGGCCACCAGGCTGCGAACAATGCGCTCCTGCAATGGACGGAACGAATCGTAACCCCAGTAAAGACGGAGCGGAGCCAGCAGGTCGGTTTCGGGGGCCATATGGACAGTATAGGTGGTGGGCAAGGTCGCGAGTTTGCTTGTGCGGGGTCGGTTCCCGAAGTGGGACGTGGTTACTGATTGCCAGACTATAATCTCGCATGATGAAGTCGTTCATTCGTCTCGTGCTACTGGCGTTGGTACTGGTGACAGTTGCGCTGGTATCGGCGCTCACCGCGATGCGGCTGGCAATTCATGGCCGCGAGGTATCGGTTCCAAAGCTGGTAGGGCTCACGCCTACGGAGGCAGAAAAGGTGGCTTCCGCATTGGGATTACAAATCGTGGTGGAGAGGCAGTACTACAGCCCGAATATTGCGGAAGGCAAAATCATGTCGCAACTTCCGCAAGCGGATACACAAGTACGCCGCGGATGGCAGGTGAGGGTGGCACAGAGCCTGGGGCCGCAGCGGGTGGAGATTCCGGATGTGGTGGGAGAAAGCGAGCATGCCGCCGAATTGAATATCAGTCGTCGCGGGCTGGATGTGGGCGCGATTGCGCAGATTGATATGCTGGGAATGCCCGCGAATCAGGTGATCTCACAGAGTCCACCGGCGAAGGCAAGTGGCGTTTCCGCACCGAAGATCGGGCTGCTGGTGACGACCTCCGCGCCGGCACAGGCATTTGTCATGCCTAACTTTGGTGGGCAGCCGTTGGGGAGCGTGACACTGGCTTTGCGCGATGCCGGATTACGGCTAGGATCGATTACGGTCACCGCCGCGGCCGATCAGAGCGGGGGTACACCGAGCGCACGTACACCGGGCATTGAGCCCGCGCAAGCCGTGCCTTCGGCTTCTCCGGCGAGCATTATCGTCACGCAGACTCCCGCGGCTGGGCAAAAAGTGATGGCGGGAAGTACGGTGGATTTTGAAGTGAAGCCGTAGAGTGCGCGCGACAAACCCTTCTGTCATCACAATCCCTGATTGGATAATCGCTGTGCCTCTTTGGCTAGATCTTCTCCAGTATCGCGACGAAGAAGCCGTCACAGGGATGCAGCCCCGGGATTGTGCGGACAAACGGTCCGCTGATCAGGGAGTCAATATCTTTCCAAACGAGCTCCCCTTCTTTTTGCAGGATTTCCAACTCATGGCGACAATCCAGCAAGCGAAATGATTTGTCACTGGCAAGTGCCTTCTCTACGACATCGGAGTTTTCCTCGCGTTCGAGAGAGCATGTGGAATACAGCACCCTGCCACCCGATGCGACATGTGACATTGCAGATTGCAAGATCGAGAGTTGGCGGGACTGCAGGTCGGCCAAATCTTCATGTTTCAACCGCCACTTAATTTCAGGATTGCGCGCGAGAGTTCCGGTGCCGGAACAAGGCACATCCACCAGCACGCGATCGAATTGCGAAACCAAGGGAAGCCTGACGGCATCCGCCGCGAGCACACGTACGTTGCCGGCCCTCACGAGCCTGCGTAACAGGCGCGCCCGATGAGGGTGCAATTCGACGGCAATGATGGTTGATGTTGGATTTCGATCCGCGATGGATGCCGTCTTACCGCCGGGGGCGGCGCAGCAATCGAGAATATGCGAGCCTTTGCCAACCAGCCGGGCCACAAGTTGCGATGCTTCGTCCTGAATGGCAATATGGCCCTCGCGAAACGCTCGAGTTCTGGTGACATCTCCGGAACGGACGCTCCTGGCGGAAGCGAGCAAGATCCCGGGTGCGAGCTCGATTTTGTTGCTACGAAGTTCCTCTTCACTGCCGCCACTACCGAGCCGAATTGTGGTCGTGGGAACGGACTGGTCATGGGCGCAAATGAGTTTTGTCGTTTCCACCCCGAACTCGCGAAACCATCGTTCTACCATCCACAGCGGTTGTGCGGATGTTTCGGCCACCGCTTCCGGGGTTGAAGCGGCGTGAAGGGCCGCCAAGTGGCCGTTCGACGGCCGCGGAACTTGCGAAAGCTTGCGCAGGATTGCATTTACGAATGGGGCCGCTGAACGTTTGCGGGCGCGCTTGACCAACTCCACACTCTCGTGGATTGCCGCGCGTGCGGGAATGCGATCAAGGTGCTGCATCTGGTAGGTGGCGAGACGCAGCGCGGCCAGAACTTCGGTATCCAACTTCCGCACAGACTGGGAGGATGCAGCTGCGATATCCCGATCAAGCAACGAACGCCAGCGTAGAACACCCATCGTCAACTCGGTTGCGAGGGCGTGATCGGCAGGCGAAAGCTTGGCGTAATGTTCCGCGTGCAGAAGTTCGGATGCGTATGCGTCTTGCTGCTCAACGCGAAGGAGGATGTCGAAAGCGGCGGCGCGGGCAGGAGAGATAGGCATCGTGAATATCAGGACTCGCCGAGTTTGTCGGCGGTACTTGGGTGATACCCATGTATGAAGTCGCGGGCTGGCATGCGCTTCTTGCCCTCAGGTTGGACTTCCAGCAGCTCGAGCGAAGTGGCTTGACCACATCCTGCGAATATTCGATCGCCATCTACGTTCAACTCACCGAATGGGAGCACGATTGTTACGGGTCTTGCCGCCCAAACGTGCAGGTTCTTGCCGCGAAAAGTTGTAAAGGCACCCGGCCAAGGTTGAAAACCGCGCAGCCGATTACAAATTTCCGCCGCCGGACGATGGAAGTCAATTTGACCATCTTCTTTTTTCAGTAAAGGCGCCAGAGTAGCTTTTGAATGATCCTGGGGGCGAGGGTTAATAGTTCCGGCCTGTAATCCGAGAAGACTCTCAACTATGAGGTCGGCGCCGAGCGCGGCCAGCCGGGGTGCCAGACTTGGCGTCGTGTCCTCAGGCGCAATCGTCAATTCTCGTTGCTGCAGAATGTCACCGGTGTCCAGACCGGAATCGATGCGCATTGTGGTCACGCCGGTAAAGGTTTCACCGCAGGCGATCGCCCACTGGATGGGGGCGGCGCCGCGGTAATTGGGCAGGAGAGAAGCGTGCAGGTTGATGTTGCCCAACGGCGGAAGATCGATCATCCATCGCGGGATGATGCGTCCGTAACCGACTACCACGATGGCATCAGGATGCAGTGCGGCAAGTTGAACACGGAAGGCTTCGTTGTTTTTAATTACGTCGGGCTGGGTCGAGGGTAGAGCAAGCTCGATGGCGCGCTGCTTGACGGGAGATGCCGACAATTCCAACCCGCGTCCACGAGGCTTGTCAGGCTGGGTAACCACCAAAGAGATGCGGAATCCGGCTTCCACCAAGCTATTCAGCGTGGGAACGGCGAAGCGCGGAGTGCCGCAGAAAACGAGGTTTAACGACCGAGACATTGAGATGAAGCAATTGAATCTTGAGTCATTGAGTCATTAAGTCATTGCATCATTAAAACCACTCGGGCCATCGACCGACAAATGAATCAATCGCTCAATGACTCAATGATTCAATCCAGATTCTTACCACTCTCCCGCTTTCATCAGTTTGCGGATTTTACGTTTGATCATGTCGCGTTTCAGCGCGCTTAGGTGGTGAATGTAAAGTTTGCCATTCAGATGATCAGTCTCATGTACGAAAGCGCGCGCCAGCAATTCTTCGCCAGTCTTCTCGAAGAATTTGCCGTGTATATCCTGGGCGCGAACGGTGACTTTGCGTGGGCGCATCACCGGCTCGCGAAATTCGGGGATGCTCAAACAGCCTTCGTTCTGGATGTGACGGCCTTCGGTGTGAATGATCTCCGGATTTATGAGAACGAGTTTGGCGTCCGGGTCTTCTTTAAAAGTGATATCAATCACGGCTAATCGCTTGGCAATGCCGACCTGTGGAGCCGCCAAGCCTACGCCATGGGCGGCGTACATGGATTCGAACATATCTTCGACGAGCTTTTTCAATTCGCCGTCGAAGTTGCTTACCCGTTCTGCGGGCTTCTCCAGAACTGGATTACCAAATTTCACGATGGGATAGATCATTCAGTAGTTTTTCAGTTGTTGGCAGTAGCCTTGAAAATTGCGCAGGGTTTCAGTCATGGAATCTCCGCCGAATTTTTCCAGCGCGCAACGAGCCAGGGTGAGTGCGACCATAGCCTCGGCCCCTACTCCGGCGGCTGGAACAACACAAACGTCGGAACGTTCGTAGGCCGCCTTAACGGATTCGCGGGTGGCGAAATCCACCGATTGAAGAGGACGGCGCAAGGTGGAGATCGGCTTCAGGTATCCCCGCACGCGAATGTCCTGGCCGTTCGAGACTCCTCCTTCGATGCCGCCGGCATTGTTGCGAGTTCGGGTAAAGCCAGTCGCCGCCCCATAGCCTATTTCATCATGTACGGATGAGCCCGGGGAACCAGCGGCGACGATGCCGGTACCGATCTCGACGGCTTTCACTGCCTGCAGTGACATAACCGCGCCGGCGAGCAGGGCGTCGAGGCGCTCGTCCCATTGGGCGTAAGTTCCCAGGCCCGGAGGTACGTTGTGAGCGACCACTTCGAAAACACCTCCGACGGAATCGCCCGTTTTTAGAACTTTGTCTACTTCTTCTTTCATGCGCTGCTCGACCTCTTCGTCGGCGCAATTCAGGAGTATCTCCTGTTTTTCGCCCAACCGATGGATCTGTTCCCAGGGAATTTCTTTTTCAGAGATCAATACTCCACCAACGCCGATCACATGGCTAGCGACTTCAATTCCCAATTCTCGCAGGAAAAGCTTAGCCAGCGCGCCGATCGCAACCCTCGCCGCTGACTCCCGTGCGGAGGCGCGTTCGAGAACATAACGGGCTTCAGGAAAGTTGTACTTCAGAGCTCCCGCCAAATCGGCATGACCTGGGCGGGGAGAGCCAACCCGTTTATGTTTCGCCGGATCACCTTCGGCCACGGGCAGCGACTCCTGCCAGTTCTTCCAGTCTTTATTTTCCAATAAGATGGCGACGGGCGATCCGATAGTCTGCGCCTGCCGAACTCCAGAAAGAATGTGGGCCGTGTCGCGCTCGATCTTCATGCGACCGCCGCGACCGTAGCCCTGCTGCCGGCGCCACAGGTCGCGATCGAGGAACGCCTGATTTACTTTCAGGCCAGCGGGCAGGCCCGAAATGAAAGCGACCAGGGCTTCACCATGAGACTCGCCGGCGGTGAAATAGCGCAACATGAATTTTGGATTGTATCCGATGAGGAGCTACCTGGAACCATGAGGCCGACAGAACCTTTGCCAAGAAATATGCATTTTGGTAGCCAGTTGGCCTCAGAACCTGTAGAATAACCCTTTAATTACAGGGAATTTCCAAGCTCGCCACAAGCTTCGTCTGATCCGTGTAGTGCCTGTCCGTAGTCTCTCTGGCCAAAATCAGGAGGAGTCGTGTATTCAAACCAGGGATTTCCTGCTCGAACAGGAACTGGCACCACCCTAATCCGCTGCGTAGTGGTGGACGATCACGCCCTGCTGCGTCAAGGAGTGCGCCGCTTGCTGCAAGACGAGCCGGATTTCGATGTCGTCGATGAAGCCGGCAACGGGACAGAGGCGTTAAAGATGGTGCTACAGCATCGGCCCGATCTGGTGCTGATGGACATCGGAATGCCTGGGCCATCGTCGTTCGATACTGCGAAGATCATCGCGAAGAGTTGTCCGGAAACCAAGCTCGTGTTTCTAACCATGCACGAGGATGAAGAGTACGTCGTGCAAGCGTTGCAAGCTGGAGCAGCGGGGTATCTGTTGAAAGACACTCCTGCCCCGAAATTGATCACCTCCCTGCGTGAGGTGTATCACGGAGGAAAATGTCTCAGTCCGGAGCTACTGGGGAAGCTGGTAGACGACTTCCGCTCCCGGGACGATGGGCGCATCCGCGCTCGTCACTCCACCCTGACGCCCCGTGAACGGGAAGTTATGAAGCTGCTGGCTGAGGGGAACACGGTGCGCAGTATCGCTGGCATGCTAGGGGTGAGCATCAAGACCATTGAGGCGCACAAATTCAACCTGATGCGGAAACTTGATATTCACAACAAGGCGCAGTTGGTCACCTGCGCCATCCAGAAGAAGATTTTAAAGATGCCGATGCCCGCCTAGGCAGGGCGATTCGCCGTTAAAACAAGCGGAATCAGTCTACTTCCTGATTTCCAACGGCTCCTCCAGCTTAAAACTCACCGCTGATTCCGCTGGTAGCACCACGTCGCGATTGCCAGTGAACGCCGAGCCAGCAGTTCCGGCACCGGCCCCAGCCAAAGCACCGATAGCAGCGCCTTTACCCCCTCCGGCTAGCCCTCCAATGAGAGCGCCCACGCCTGCACCGCCGCCGATGAAGGTCGCCGTGCGCTTGCCTTTACCTTTTTGTGAGCGCAGCAATGCTGACGTTTGAATCGTGTGCTGCGTGCCGTTAATGGTGACAGAATCCAATTTCAGCCGCAGGACAGAACCACCTTTAAATCGCCCTGCTGGAATGGCTTCGACGACTGTGCCGGAAGCACTGGCACCGGCTGGGATAACGGTTTCGCCGGCAATCTGAACCGGTTCGGCCAAGGTGGCGCTGAACGTCTGGCCCGATTGGCTGATTTTGGTTCCGACAGCCTCGCCTAAGCGAACGGTCAAGATCGTACCCGTGGGGACTACAATCGGTTTAGCGGCTTCAGGCTTGCGGGCTTCTTTGTTTCCCGTCGTGCTATTCGCAGCTTGCGAGGCTGACTGGTTACTCTGCTCAGGTTCAGTAGTGGCAGGAGTTGGCTTATTGGTGCACCCGGCAAGTGAAATTACGAGACAAAACCCGAAACTAAGTATCAACAGGCGTGATCGCATGATCACCTCCATCTCAGAGAATTTGTGAAATGCTTGGGCCGCAGCGACTCTGGCAACACCAGAGCGCATGAAACTTCGACCCGTGAGTGACGTTCGGCAGCTTTAGTTCTCAGAACTTTACTCCGCATGCTGCTGTAACCACCTGTGAGTGTTCCTTTTTGTCGTCTGGAGCGCCCAATCCCGGAAGCGTGGGCGTTTGATTTTGAGGAATCCCCTCAGATTCTGAATTCGCAGTCATCGGAACCGGGGCCGAAGAGGGAACTGACGCCGCAACTGCCGCGGAAGCTGTACCCGTGGCTAAATCCGCAGCCGTTGCCGGGGCTGTAACCGCGGGTGCTTTCTTATCCAGGAATTTGGCCCGGTTTAACAAAGGACGTCCGAGGGACGGGTTGTAGGTGGTCCAAGGGCTCTCCAGATCGACCTCGCGTTCGAAGTGAGCGCGCATGCTTTCCATCTTCGAATCCAAGTCATCCAGGTAATGGAGCATAAGGGCCTCGGGAAACATCGGAAGTTTGGGTGAGCCGAATTCGTAGTGCCCATGATGACTGATGATCAGGTGCTCGAGCAGGGTCACAAGCTGTTCTGGAAATTCCGGAACTCGAGCAGCCTTGGCATGTAACATTTCCAACTCGATGATCATATGTCCGAGCAATTGCCCGCGAGTGGTGTAGGAAAATGAGCGCGTGTACGCCAGTTCATGGATCTTGCCGATGTCATGCAGAAAGGCTCCGGTGAGGAGCAGGTCGCGGTCCACCTGCGGATAATTACGACAGACCAGATCGCACGAATAAAAGAGCGAGACCACGTGATCCAGCAGGCCACCGATAAAGGCATGATGCAGAGTCTTGGCGGCTGGCGCAGAACGGTAAGCCGTGGCGATTTCCTCATCAGCCATAAAAGCCTGCAAAAGCGCTTTCAGGTAAGGATTCTGGAACGTCAACACGAAATCGACCAGCACCTGCCACAGCTCATCAAGGTTCTTCGTAGACTTCGGCAGGTAATCGCAGAAATCAACGTCCGCTTCATCCAGCCGGCGTACCTTGTGAATCGTCAACTGAAAGCGATTCTTGTATTTGTTGAGTAACCCTTTGACCTTCAGGAAATCATCCTGATCAAACACGTCGATGGCTTCTTCGACGTTATCCCACATCTTGGCTTCGATCTGGCCAGTGCGGTCGCCAAGCGTGAGGGCGAGGTAGGGCTCACCGGTTTTCTTGGGTTTGACCTGCTTGGAAACGACGACGAAGCTGGATGTGATGACCTTGTTTTCGTGTTGCGAACAGTCGCAGATGAAGAAGTCCTTCATAGGGCCTGGAACTCCGGGAACAAATAGAGCATGACGCCCCGGCAGGCTCCGTATAGGGCCTGCGCTCGGGCCGAGCAGCTTCAGCTTAAACTAAATAATCCCGAACTTCTTCTTCTTTTTGAGCTTCCTGGCGTTGGCTTCTTTGGTAGTGGTCTCGACTGGTTTGGTCTGGTTGGCGCTGGCACCGGTATCCACATAGCCAGGCTTAACATCAATGAAGGCTTCCTCGCGCAACTTAGTGAGATAGGCACGAAGAGACGGCTGCAACTTCTGCA
>Ga0066704_10001418_pt1 | contig 10341 bp, 11 predicted proteins | sample GraSoiAngelo_153_FD_66458 | JGI IMG/M metagenome (GOLD analysis project Ga0066704, IMG submission 66458) | Grasslands soil microbial communities from the Angelo Coastal Reserve, California, USA - 14_1009_12_40cm | ecosystem: Environmental > Terrestrial > Soil > Grasslands | place: USA... | reverse complement strand
AAGAGTCGAACATGGAAAGACGCAGTCTACGGAACTATGCGGAACATTTCAACTCATGGCCATCCGAGCGATGGCCGAAGGCGAGGCGAGCCCGGGATCAGGTACTCGGATGCTCAGCGACGACGGAAAACGCGCACGCGAACCGGCTCCCACTGCAGGAGCAGCAGCACGAAACCGAAGGGCAGCAGCAGCGTGCCCATGGCGAGCCAGAAATCGAACTCGCGCCAGCAGGTCCTCCAATCCCATCTCCGAAATCCGATCGCTCTCAGGAATCTCACGCTCGGTCCTCCTGCCCCTGTCTCAGGGCAATCGGAATGCCAAACCAGACGGTCAGCAGAATCAACCGGTTGCCGGGACGCCTGGACATGGCGTGGTTACTCCCTGAGCGGCGCCACTGGCGGGTTCCTCACCAGGGGCCGGGCGGCGGTGCGCACGTTGACACCCGGGGACCGTGCCGCAAGGGCCCGGGGAGGAGGAGAGAGCACGAGTCCTCGATGTTCGCCGAATCGCGCTGTCGTTGCTGGCCGGGATTTCGCTCGTCGTCGGCGGCGTACCGCCGGGCGGCGATACGCAAGGCACGATCACGATTTCGGCCACGGATGTCGTGGCGATCTCTCCTCGACACGGGACATCATCGAGAACGGCAAGGCCGCAAATCCTGGCGGCGAAGGTCAACGCGCAGGAGGACGCCGGCCGCGTCGATGTCAACCTGCTCCTCACGGGTCAGGATGCCGGCTCAGTGCTCGTCGAGAACGGACAGCTGGAAAAGCTGTTCCCACAAGACGAGAAGCTTTTTCCCTCGAGAAGCTGAAACGGTCCCGTGGGCTCGATCCTGGCCAGCCCGCCTTGCCGAACGTAGCGGCTACAGCAGCTCGACGACGTCGCCGACCGCGATCGTGCCGCCCGTGACCACCGCGCTGTCGAGCGCCACGCGGCCGCCGAAGTCGTCCACGATGCGCTGGAGCACGCCGAGGTCCTGGGCCTGCGTGTCGGGATCGTAGGTCGTCATCACGCAGCGGCCCCGGAGCTTCTCGAGTGCGACGACGACGTCGCCGATGCGCAGGCGACGTCCCGGCCATTGCCGCTCGGCCATGCCCTGGACGCCGGCGACCACGATGTTGGGGCGCAGGCGTCGGCCGTCGACGCCGAGCGCGGCGATGGCGCCATCGGTCGCCACCAGCAGCGGCAGCACGTCGAAGCGCTCTGGACCGTCGAAGCGCACGAGCGTGGCCCGGGCGCCGGCGGCGGCGCGAACCGCCGCGAGCGACTCCGGCGCCGCCCACGGGCGCCCATCGATCAGCGGCTCACCGTCGGCGCCGAGCACGGCGCGCAGGCCGAGCAGTCGGGGATGCGTCCGCGCGGTGACCGTGCGGCCACGGGCATCGCGCACGTGCACGACGCGATCGCCGGCGATCCCGTTGGTCGAGACCTCAGCGCGGCCCAGGGCCTCTCCCGCCAGCGACTTGACGGGATACCGCCACAGCTCCGCCACGTGCAGACCGGGCGTGCGGGGTCGGAGCGTCATGCGCTTGGGATGCCCGCCGCCGGCGCCGCGATTCGCGGTATCCTTCGCGTCCAACCCGGCCGGCAAGGAGGCGACCCTGGCCAAGCCGCTCGATCGCCAGCGTGTCCAGGAGTTCGCGCGGCGGATCTTCGGCCTCCACGCAGGGGCCGGGCACGAGCGCCGAGATTGCCCGGCGGGCGGGTCGCGGAAAGGGTCAGCCGCCGGCGGCGGCGCGCATCTCCTTGATCACGGCGGCAGGGTCCTTGGCGTCGAAGACGGCGGATCCGGCCACCAGGATCGACGCGCCCTGCTCGGCAAGCTTGCGCGCGTGCTCGGTCTTCACGCCGCCGTCGATCGAGATGTCGACGGCGCGTGGGCCGAGCAACGTGCGGATCTGGCGGATCTTCGGATACACGGCCGGGATCAGCTTCTGGCCGCCGAAGCCCGGGTTGACGGACATGACGAGGACGAGGTCGAGGTCGTCGGTCACGTAGTCGAGCGTCGACGGATGCGTCGCCGGGTTGAGGGCGGCGCCGGCTCGCACGGGCGCGCCGCGCCGGGCGGCGAGCTCGCGGATGCTCACGAGCGTGCGCTGCAGGTGCGGGCAGGCTTCCACGTGCACGGTGAGCAGGTCGGCGCCGCGCGCGGCGAACTCGGCGAGGTACTTCTCGGGCTCGACGATCATCAGATGCAGGTCGAGCGGCAGCCGCGTGCGCTTGCGAATGGCATCGAGGATCGGGAAGCCCATCGAGATGTTCGGCACGAACCGGCCGTCCATGACGTCGATGTGGATCTGGTCGGCCCCGGCCGCCTCGACCCTGGCGATTTCCTCGGCCAGGATGCCGAAGTCGGCCGAGAGGATCGAGGGCGCGATCTTGATCATGCCCTTCTTATACCCCAAACGCCTCAGCGACGGCGGAGGCGGATCGCGGTGAAGCCGTCGGTCCCGTGGCGGTGGGGCAGGCAGCGGACGAAGCCGGCCGCGTCGGGAGCGATCGGAAAGCCGGCGGGCGCGTCGACCACGAAGGCGTCGTGGGCGTCGAGGAACGCGCGAACGACGCCGTCGTTCTCCTCCGGCTCGAGGGAGCAGGTGGCGTAGACCAGCCGGCCGCCGGGCTTCACGAGCGCCGCCGCCGCCGACAGGATGCCGCGCTGGCGCTCCGCGGCGGCGGCGACGTCGCCGGGCTGGCGGCGCCACTTCACCTCCGGGTTCCGGCGCACGACGCCGAGGTTGGTGCACGGCGCGTCGACGAGGACACCATCGCCGGCGCCGGCCCACCGCGGCGCCAGCGCTTCCACCGGCCCCTCGACGGACTCCACGATCGTCACGCCGAGTCGGGCGGCCGCCTCGCCGACGCGGGCGAGGCGCGCGGGCTGCGGATCGAGCGCCAGGATTCGGCCGCGGTTGCCCATCAGCTGGGCCAGGTGCGTGGTCTTCGTTCCCGGCGCGGCGCAGGCGTCGACGATGCTGTCGCCCGGCGCCGGCTCGAGCAGGCGAGCGACGAGCATCGAGGCCTCGTCCTGCACGACGCAGGCGCCGTCGGCGAACGCGCGCCAGCGGCCGGGCGCGCCGCCGCCTTCCACGACGAGGCCCTCGGGGGCCAGCGCCGCCGGCCGCACGTCCAGGCCGTCCTCGGCGCGCAGTCGCTCGGCGACCGCCTCGCGGCTGGCCTGCAACGTGTTGGCACGCACGGCCAGCGGCGGACGCTCGTTCAGCGCGCGCATCAGCGCCTCGGCCTCCGCGTGGCCGTAGCGAGCGAGCCAGCGCGCCGCCAGCCAGGTCGGAAACGAGCAGCGCGTCGCCAGCGCGTCCACCGGGTCGCGCGGCGGCGGCGGCTCGCGCTCGGCGGCGCCGCGCCGTGCGAACGATCGCAGCACCGCGTTGACGTACTCCGCCACGCCCGGGGCGCCGCGAGCCAGCGTGACGGCGTCGTTGACGGCGGCGAACGCCGGGACGCGCGCCAGGAACACGAGCTGATAGGCGGTGAGCCGGAGCAGGACGCGCACCCGGGTGTCGAGCGACGCCAACCGGCGCCGCGAGTGCGGCGCCAGGATCCAGTCGAGATAGCGTTGCCAGCGCAGCGTGCCGTAGATCAGCTCGGTCGCCAGCGCGATGTCGCGCGGCGGCAGCGTCCGTCGCGCGAGCTCCGCGTCGAGGGCCAGCTCGGCGAAGGCCGCCTCGGCCTCCACGCCCTCCAGCACCCGCGCGGCGACGGCGCGCGCGGCCGCCGGCGGGGACGTCGCGCGCCGGGCCGGTTCGCTCGGGCGACGCGCGTGCGCGTCGCCGCGACGCGGGCTCATCGCACGGCCAGCGCGGCGCCGGCCGCCAGCCGGGCGCCGCGGAGGTAGTCGTCCCACGGGAGCGCGCGCCGGCTCGGCGGCTGCACTTCGAGGGGCAACAGCGCGCCCTCGCCGGCGGCGATGGCCAGGGTGCGGTCGTGGGCGATCAGCGTGCCCGGCGCGCCGTGCCCGGCCACCGCGCGGGCGCGCCAGATGGTCAGCGCTCCGGCGCTCGCGCCGGGCCAGGGGTTGCAGCCGCGGGCGAGGTTCGCCAGCTCGCGCGCCGGCCGGGTCCACTCGAGCACGCCGTCCTGCTTCTTGAGGCGCGGAGCCAGCGTCGCGCCCTCCGTCGGCTGGGCCGTCGGCGTGAGCGTGTCGAGCCGCGCGAGCGTGTCGAGGATCACCTCGGCGCCGAGCGGTGCCAGGCGCTCGCTCAGCTCGCCGGCCGTCTCGTCGGACCCGATGGGTGTCTCCGCCTGCAGCAGCACGGGGCCGGTGTCCATGCCCGCGTCCATCTGGAACGTCGTGATCCCGGTGACGGTCTCGCCGCGGATGATCGCCCACTGGATCGGCGCGGCGCCGCGGTACCTCGGCAGGAGCGAGGCGTGGATGTTGATCGAGCCGCGGGACGGCGCATCGAGCACGGCCTGCGGCAGGATCTGGCCGAACGCGACCACGACGGCGACGTCGGCACGCAGCGCGCGCAACCGCTCCGGCCACTCGGGATCGCGTAGCCGGGGCGGTTGCAGGACCGGAAGCCCGGCCGCCAACGCCGCCACCTTGACCGGCGGCGGTGTCAGGCGCTGCCCGCGGTGAGCGGGCCGATCCGGCTGGGTGACGACGGCGACGAGCGTGTGCGCGCGGCGCACGGCCTCGAACGCGGGGAGCGCGAACGCCGGGGTACCGTAGAAGAGGACCTTCAGTGGACTACAGCGCGAAGGCGCGGTGACCGACGTCCTCGGCGAAGCCTTCCTTCTTGATCCGGCGCTTGATGCGATCCCGGGTCACGGGATCGAGGCGATCGATGAACAGCACGCCGTCGAGGTGGTCGATCTCGTGCTGGAACACGCGCGCGCGCAGGCCGCGGGCGGTGATCGCGACCGGTCGCCCCTCGAGGTCCTGCGCCTCGAGCCTCACCCATTGCGAGCGCGTCACGTCGGCGAAGATCCCGGGCAGCGACAGGCAGCCCTCCTCGGCGGTGACGGTGCCGCCCTGCTCGCTGATGGCCGGGTTGACGAGGGCCTGGGCGCCGCGACCTTCCTCGTCGCCGACGACCATCAGGCGCAGCGAGGTGCCGACCTGCGGCGCGGCCAGTCCGATGCCGACCTCGTCGTACATGGTGTCGATCATGTCGTCGACCAGGCGCCGGATTTCGGGCGTCACGGCTTCGATGTCACGGGCGCGGCGGCGCAGGATCGGGTCGCCATAGCGGCGGACTTTCAGGACGGCCATTCGACGGGATCAACCTCCACGTCCATGATACCGCGGCTCCGCGGCCGCGGAGCGCGGAAGTCCTCCAGCGCCGCCGCCAGCACAGCCGGAAGATCGGCATGGCCCTTCACGACGATACGTCGCGCGCGCTCGCGCCGCTCGGCGACCGGCGGATAGACCGTGAGGCGCGACGAGGCGCGCAGCGCGGCCGCCACCTCGTCGGCCAGCCGGCGCCCCTCGGCGCCCCCCCGCACGGTCACCAGCGCCAGCCGCCGGAACGGCGGATAGCCGAGCTCGGCGCGAAACTTCACCTCGGCGCGGTAGAACCCCGCCAGGTCCTGACGGGCGACCGCCTCCAGCGCATAGTGCGTCGGATTCTGCGACTGGATCACCAGGCTGCCGTGGCCGCCGACGCGTTCGGCGGCCGCCCACACGAGGCCGAACATGCGCTCGCCCGCGCGGAAGTCCGGCAAGCGCAGCAGCTGATCGGGCGATACGAAGCCGGCCAGACCGAGCGACGCGGGACCGAACAGGCGCAGGGCCCCGCGCGTTCCGATGACGATCTCGGCTGCGGCGGCCGCCGCGCGCTGCGCCTCGCCGCGGGCGCCACGCGAGGCCTCGGGATCCCAGCGCGCCACCCGCGCCCTGGGAAAGCGCCGGCGCACGGCGTGCTCGACGCGCTCGAGGCCCCAGCCGAACGGTGAGAGGCGCCGGCCGCCGCAGTGCAGGCAGGTGTCCATGAGCGGCACCGTGGTCGCGCACAGGCGGCAGGCCAGCGTCGCCGCCGCGCGCGTGTAGACGAGCGCCAGCGCGCACTGCGGGCAGCGCGTGATCTCACCGCACTCGTCGCAGGCCAGCGACGAGGCCAGCCGGCTCACCAGCAGCAGCACGCGCCGGCCGGCGGCGAGCGTCTCGCGCACGGCCCGGGCGAGCGGCGGCGTGAGGGGCTCGCGTCGCAGGATGCCGCGCGTGTCGCTGATCGTCACTGCGGGCCACGGTCCCGGCGCCGGGGGCGCCATCGTCACGCCGCCGCGGTCGGCGGCTCGCACCCAGAGCTCGACGCTCGGGGTGGCGGCGGTCAACAGCGTGTGGCGCCGCTCGCGGGCGCCGCGCTCGAGCACGACGTCGCGCGAGTGGATGCGCGGCGGGCCGGGCGGCTTGTGCGCGATGTCGTGCTCGTCGACGAGGACCAGCAGCGCCCCCGGCGGCAGGGGCGAGAGCAGCGCCGAGCGGGTGCCGACCGCCAGCCCGCCATCGGCGCCCAGGCGCGCCCACGCCTCCGCGCGCACGTCGTCGTCGACGCCGGAGTCGAGCCGCAGGACCGGCCGCGCCTTGCCGAGCCGCTGGGCCCACCGCGCAGCCGCCTCCACGTCGGGCACGATCACGAGCGCGCCCGGCGCCTGCGCGATGCGCTCGAGCAATCGCCGCTCGCGCCCGGCCCCGACCAGCAGCTCGACGCCGGCGCCCGTCGGGGTCGCCGCCGGGCGCGGGGCCGGCGCGCGCTCGCCGGGCGCGGGCGTGGCCGGAGTCGCCACCGGCGGCAGCAGCGCGGCGCACGTCGAGCCGACCGACGACAGCGACTCGGCGGCGATCCAGCGCGCCAGCTCGAGGCCGGCCGCGTCCAGCACCGGCACGGGCTCGGCGAGCGACAGCAGCGGCTTCAAGGCGGCGTCGTCGCCGTCGCGGAGCCCGAGCACGATCCCGACCCGCCGCGCGCCACCCAGCGGCGCCAGCACGCGCTGGCCGCGCGCCGGCGCCCAGCCGGCCGGCACCCGGTAGGAGAACGGATGATCGACCGGGGCGTCGAACGCCACCTCGGCGATCACGGGCGGAGGTTGCCGGCTTTCATCGTGTCCTGCGCTGGTCGTACTCCCGCTTGGCGAGCTTCAGGTCGTCCCAGGCCATGCGCTTGTAGTCCTGGCCGGGGTTGCGGAGCAGGAACGCCGGATGGAAGGTCGGGATCAGCACGGCGTCGCCGTAGGGATGGAGGCGCCCGCGCAGCTTGCCGATCGGCTCCTTGGTGTGGAGCAGCGACTGCGTCGCGACGCTGCCGAGCGTGAGGATCACCTTGGGCTGGATGACGGCGAGCTTGTCGGCGAGGAACGGGGCGCAGGCCGCAAGCTCGTCGGTCTCGGGATTCCGGTTGCCGGGAGGCCGGCACAAGACGGCGTTCGTGATGAACACCTCGTCGCGCGTCAGGTCGACCGACGCCAGCATGCGCGTGAGCAGCTGGCCGGCGCGGCCGACGAACGGTAGGCCCTGGGCGTCTTCGTCGGCGCCGGGCCCCTCGCCGATGACGACGAGATCGGCCTGCGGGTTGCCGGAGCCGAACACGATCGTGCTGCGCCCTTCGCAGAGCTTGCACCGCCGGCAGCCCTGCAGCCGCTGCTCCTGCGCCGCTAGCCCCTCGGCGGGCGTTCGCAGGTACTCGCCCTCCAGGCTCACGTGCTCGACGCCGAGGTCGCGATGGAAGCGGAGCGTGGCCGCCAGGTCGCCGAGCGCGTCGGCGAGCGCGGCGCGCGGGTCGTCGCTCAGCGGACGGCCTTGCGCGCCGGGTGCGCGGCGCGCAGCGCGAGGATCGCGTCGAGGATGGCCTCGGCCACCGCCGGCTTCCCCATGCGCGGCAGGGCGCGGCTGCCGCCCCAGCGGTCGATCAGCAGCACCTCGTTGTCCTCGGCGTCGAACCCGATGTCGCGGCGGCTCACGTCGTTGGCCACCAGCAGATCGATGCCCTTGGCCTCCAGCTTGGCCCGCGCGTTGGCCACGACGTCGTTGGTCTCGGCGGCGAAGCCGACGATGAAGGCGCCGGTGGAGCGCGCCGCCACCTCGGCGAGGATGTCGGGGTTCGGCGTGAGGTCGAGCGTGAGATCGCGCTTGCCCTTGATCTTCTGCTCGGCCGGCCGCCGCACGCGATAGTCGGCGACCGCGGCAGCCTTGATCACGATGCCGGCGGCGCCGGTGTGCTGCAGCACGGCCTCCCGCATCTCCTCGGCCGTCTGCACCGGTACGAAGGTCGCGGCGGGCGGCGGCGTCAGCGCCGTCGGGCCCGAGACGAGCGTGACGTGGGCGCCGCGGCGGGCGGCGGCCGAGGCCAGCGCATAGCCCATGCGACCCGACGAGCGATTGGAGATGTAGCGGACCGGGTCGATCGGCTCGCGCGTCGGTCCGGCGGTGACGACCACGCGTTCGCCGGCCAGGTCGCGCTGCGGGGTCAGGGCGGCCAGCACCGCGTCGACGATCACGTCGGCCTCGGGCAGCCGGCCGCGCGCGCTCAGCCCCGAGGCGAGCGAGCCGGTGTCCGGCTCGAGCACGGTCACGCCGCGGCCGCGCAGCGTGGCGACGTTGTCGACGACCGCGGGATGCTGCCACATGCCCCCGTCCATCGCCGGCGCCATGACCACCGGGCAGCGCGCGGCCAGCAGCAGCGTCGTCAGGAAATCGTCGGCGATGCCGGCGGCGGCCTTGGCCAGCAGATTGGCGGTGGCCGGCGCGATCACCACCGCAGCCGCCCGCTCGGCGAGCGCCACGTGCTCCACCGCGGCGTCGCTCTGCGGATCGAAGAGGTCGCTCAGGACGGGACGTCCCGACAGCGTGCGGAACGTCAGCGGACCGACGAACTCGCGCGCGTGCTCGCTCAGGCAAACGCTGACCCGGGCGCCGGCGCGGGTCAGCTCGCGCAGCAGATAGACCGCCTTGTAGGCGGCGATCGACCCGGTGACGCCGAGGATGAGCTCTCGGCCGTCGAGCGTGGCGCTCATCCCTTCGTGGCTTCGCCCTCGTCCTTCACACGGTACTCGACCTTGGCGGCGGCGATCTCCTCCAGCGCCAGGCTGGTCGGTTTCTTGTGCTTGGACTCCACCCGTCCGGCGGCGCCCCGGTTGAGCTGGCGGGCCCGCTTGGCCGACAGCACCACGAGCAGGTAACGGTTCGAGACCTTGTTGAGCGCGTCTTCCAGCGAGGGGAACGACATCAATTCGGTACCTCCAGGTCGGGGAAGGTGAGAGCCAGGCGCGCCACCCGACAGCGTTCGGCCTGGATGATGGATTCCAGCTGCTCCATGGCTTCCTTCACGTCGCGATTCACGATCAGGTAGTCGTAGCGCCGCCACAGCGAGATCTCCTCGCGCGCGCGCTCGAGCCGGCGCCCGATCTCCTTCTCGGGATCGGACCGGCGCTCGCGCAGCCGCTGCTCCAGCTCGGCCATCGACGGCGCCACGACGAAGATCAGCACCGCGTCCGGGTAGCGCGCGCGGAGCTGGGCGGCGCCCTGCGTGTCGATGTCGAGCAGCACGTCGCGACCGTCGCGCAGCGCCGCTTCCAGCGGCTTGGCCGGCGTGCCGTAGAGGTTGCTGTGCACGGTCGCCCACTCGGCCATCTCGCCGCGGGCCAGCATCGCCCGGAAGTCGCCTTCGCTGACGAAGCGGAAGTCGCTGCCGTCGATCTCGCCCGGCCGCGGCGCCCGCGTGGTGACCGACACCGAGTAGGCCAGCTCGTGCAGCCGCAGCCGCATCTCGCGGCAGAGCGTGGTCTTGCCGGCGCCGGACGGCGCCGAGACGACGAACAGGGTGCCGCGGCGCTTGATCACTCGGCCGGGCCCCGATCGCTGGCCAGCTGCTGGGCCAGCGTGGCCGGCTCCAGCGACGAGAGGATCAGGTGATCGCTCTCGGTGACGATGACCGCTCGCGTGCGCCGTCCGTTGGTGGCGTCGATCAGCTTGGTGCTGCCCTTGGCGCTCTCGATGAGCCGCTTCACCGGCAGCGAGTCGAGGGCCACGATGGCCACGATCTGCTCGGCCACCACCACGTTGCCGTGCCCCACGTTCATGAGGTGCACGGCGACCCCGTTGCTCTTACTCAAGGTTCTGGACCTGCTCGCGCATCTTCTCGAGCACACCCTTGCCCGCCAGCGCGGCCTGGCTCAGCTCCAGGTCGTCGGCCTTGCTGGCCACCGTGTTCACCTCGCGACCCAGCTCCTGGAGCAGGAAATCCAGCGCGCGGCCGACGGGGCCGCCCTTGTCGAACACCAGCGCCAGCTCGGCCAGGTGGGCGCGCAGCCGCGTCAGCTCCTCGGCGATGTCGGCCTTGTCGGCCCACACGGCCGCCTCGGTCAGGATGCGCGCCTCGTCGA
>Ga0066704_10001411_pt1 | contig 10354 bp, 7 predicted proteins | sample GraSoiAngelo_153_FD_66458 | JGI IMG/M metagenome (GOLD analysis project Ga0066704, IMG submission 66458) | Grasslands soil microbial communities from the Angelo Coastal Reserve, California, USA - 14_1009_12_40cm | ecosystem: Environmental > Terrestrial > Soil > Grasslands | place: USA... | reverse complement strand
TTTTCAGGATGCACTTCCGTCTTCTTGGCGAGCACCATGTGCAGCCCGGCATAGACGAGAAACGCTCCCAGGAGATACATCACCCAGGAAAAGTGCTGGATCAGTTCCGCGCCCACCGCGATCATGATCCCGCGCATGACCAGCGCGCCGATCACACCCCACTCCAGCAGCCGGTGCTGAAACCGCTCATCCACCGCAAACGCGCGAAAAATCACCAGGAAGAGGAAAAGGTTGTCGACGCTTAAAGCCTTTTCGATCAGGTAGCCCGTAAAATATTCGAGCGCGGGTTGTTCGCCGTAGTAGTAGAGGACCGCCAGCCCGAAGAGCACCGAAATGCCAATCCAGCCGAAGCTCGCGATCGCGGCCTCGCGCACGCTGATCTTGTGCGCTTTGCGGTGGAACACGCGCAAATCGAGCGCAATCGTAATAAGCACGAAGACGTTGAACGCCAGCCATTGAAGCGGTGTGCCCATGGTCGTGGAGCTTAGCTGCACTAGGGATTGCTGCCGTGCGCGTCGGTGGAGTTCAAGTTCAACAGTTCGACTCGCGTCGTCTTGCCCGGCTGAATCACCACCGGCACATCCCAGCGCAACCGCATGTCGCCGGCGGCGGCATCCAGGTTGAGCGAGCTGATCCAGTAATTGCCCGGCGCGAGGCCTGAGACCGAACCTCGCCCGTCCAGGTCGGTGTCCGCCCTGGCAGCGAGGAACTTCGTCTGCGCGATGTCCGGCGCGGCGCGCTGCACCCGCTTGCGTCGTTCGTTCTGAATCGCCGCCCACTTTCTCTGCGGGTTGACGCCTTCCAGCTCCAGCTCCACTCCGGAAACCGTTTCCGGATGCGCCTGGATGAACTTCTTGAGTGCCGCCAGATATTCATTGACTTGCTTTTCGTACTTCTGGGAATTTCCCGTTTTGTCCGCGTCCGCATATTTTGGCTTGGGGATGCCGGAGGACACGCCGCCGCTGTTCGAGCGCTGATAAGCCAGCAAGAATTCCGGAACGTGAATGATGTCATCCGGCGTCATCGCTTTGTCCACATCGGGCAGCGTCAGATCCATGATGTCGTGGTTCTTCAGCCAGGCGCGAAGTTCGGGAGAAAGTTTGAGTCCTTCGATGAATGCATCCCGCGGAGGGATTGCATCCTTCTCTTCTACTTCCTTCACGATTTCCGCATAGCTCTTCGTCAGAATACAAAACGTAAACTGGCGAACCGGTTCCGGTCGCGCTGCCGTCGGCGTAATTCGCGCCACGAATTCCAGCGTCCCGGTCGTGCTTTGCGCGGACGCCCCGCCCGCGAGTCTCAAGGCCCACAGCACAACAGTGATGCTGAAAATGGCTGCTTTTCTCATGCAGGAATCGTAGCAGACTGCGGGGAAAGCCTGGAAGCGAAGAGAAAGAGTGTGCGCAAGGCTTTGGTAGCTCGAACCGATCAATGCCCGGCAAACAGCAGGAAAAATATCATGGCAGCTAGGCCGGCGAGAAGCAATCCGGCCGCGATGCGCCAGAGCAAGCTTGTGGGTGCGGAGGGGATTGGTCCGACTGGTCGTTTCGGAGGGCGCGGCGGATCGAGCACGCCAATGCCAGTGAATTTGCACGGAGGGCCGCCGCCGCGCGCAGACGAAGCTTGCGGCTCCAGCTCCGGTTCGTATTCAGCGAAATCGTGAGGCACTGAAACTGAATGTTACCCCCAGCCGCGCCAAGCGTCTAGAACAGCCGGAATACCGCTTCGACGGTCACCCAGGCTGGCACGGCGCGGCGCGATGCGTCCAGCGCCGGCACAAATTTCCAGCCGCGAATGGCCTGCACGGCCCGATCATCGAGTCCCAATCCAATTCCTTTCACAACGCGAATCTGCGACGCCCTGCCGTCCACGCCAACCAAAACCAGCAGCGTCACAACCCCTTGCAGCTTCGCCTCGCGCGCTTCGTCGGAGTATTGCGGATCCGGGCAATACGCGCATTTGGGCCACGTGACGCCCGGCCGGTACGGTCCCCGCGACACGCCCGTGCCCGCCTCTTCACCTGGAGACCTTCCGATGGAATCATCCGGACCGTCGCCAATCGTGTTGCCTTTTCCCCGGCCGGACGAATTGTTTCGATCTGGCATCCAAGGCAAGCCAATGTTGTCCACAGGCTTCAGCTCGCGCGGAGCCGAGGGGTCCAGAATCGTCGGCGGAATCGGCGGCTCCGGATTCTGGTTTTGTGGCAGCGTGGGTTTCAAGAACTGGATCGATGACCGCGGAGGAAGATTCCCCTGAGTCGGCGGGAGAAGATCATGTCCCGTGCCGCTCCCTCTCCCGCCATTAGGATCCTGGCCTCGAAGAATATCGAGCAGACCTGCAGGTACCGAAATGATGGGCGGAGTTTTTCCTCCAGTTGGAAGCGGATCGCGCTTAGAGCCGGGCGGGTGCACGGCAAGAATCATCGCAGCACAAACAATCGCGGCATGAATTACGGCGGAAACGCTCTGGGCGCGACCAGAGCGTGCGGACTTCTCCCATCGCAGCAAATGAATCGGCGCGCCGTTTGCCGAAGAAGGAAAAAGCGGCACTGCTGTGAAAAGCTGGCGAAGATTTTCACGAACACGCAGAAACCACGAATCGGACGAAGATTGCAGGGAAGTGAAACGCCCCGAAAGCGGATCGCGCATGGGCTGGCCTCCCCGCGCGCCTCAGATTGGCCCCGGCTCCTCGACGAGGCGAGCGGCGAATGCGTGTTGAGAATCCCAGTCCCTCAAATTGGTTGCCCGAAGAAATCGTTGGGAGATCACAGCAAGCAAGGAGTACGAAAAGAACTGCGCAAGAAAATAACCAGCAATGTTTGAATCGAAACGTATTTAGAAGAGCCGGAAAGTAACTTCGATCGGCACAATCGTTGCCACGGGCTTCCCGCTTGGTCCAGCCGCCGGCTTGCAACGCCACGTCTTCACCGCAGCCACGGCGTTTTCGTCCAGACCCATCCCGACTCCCTTGACGACGCGGATGTTGCTGATTTTTCCATCCAGGCCGATGATGCCTTCCACCACCACCGCGCCCTGGTATTTCACCTTGCGCGCTTCATCGGAATATTCCGGTGGAGGCTGGTAGAAACAAACTGGAATTCCGACTCCATTGATGCCCGCGCGGAAGACTCCGCCGCCCGTGCCACCGCCCTCGCCAGGTCCAAGACCGCCGCCCGACCCGCTGCCAATACCGGTGCCATTGCCATTTCCGAGAGAATCGGTGACGCCCTTGGCCAGGGGATCGCCGAAATTCGCCATGTTGGGACTGGGAACCTTCAAGTCCGGCGGACCCAGTAGGGAAGGGTCCATCGCCAGCTTGGGATTCAGATTCTCAATCTTTGCCTGAGGTGGCGTGAATTGCGTCCACTTGAACTTGGGGAGCTTCCCCTTCGACGTCGGAGTCAGGGTATGGTTGTTCGCCCCGCCTCCTCCGCCCGCCTTGTCAGCGCCCGCAGGCAGCTTTGCGACGTACGGCGAAATATCCAGCGGCGTCATGTCGATTTGTTTGTTTTTCGCTTCGGTGGAAGGCAAAACGCGCGTCAAGATCGGAATCACCAGCAATCCGAACAGCAACGCACCATGCAGGCCAAAAGCGATCGCCTGGCTCCAGCCAAACTTTTCATCCTTCGACCAGATTTCCTTCACCTTGATCGGCTTCACCGCGAAGGGCAGGGGCGCCTGCCTCGGAGGCGAGAAGAATTCCTTGATGCGTGTCCCAAACCCGCCGAAATTCGATCCCCAGGCGACGGCCAATCTGCTATTCACCGGACCTTTCGGAACTGGGCCGGAACTAAAGAAATCCTTGAGGTTGTCGCCTACACCCGCGCCAAACGACGTCTTCGTGAAAGGCGCGTCCGCGCGCTCGCGCACCTTGATAGGCCGTTCTATGAAGAACTGCTTCAGGTTCGACCAAAAATTATCGGGGATAAGAATATCCGGATTGACAAATTTCGGGACCGCCGAAGAAGGCACGGGAATCGCCGGCAGCGAGCCCGACACTCTCGGCCTCGTAATTTCAGGCGGCAGAAGGTTGATAAACTTGTGCGGCACCGTTTCCCTCTTACTTTAGACGCAAATCTCCGTAAATTGGTGCACCCATCCGATAAGATTCGCGCAGGCCGGGAAAGGTTGCGCGCCCCAACGGCTGACACCAGCCTGCATTCATTGTAACATACGTACTTACACTGCTTTCCGATGTTTCTCACCGTACACCTGAACCACCGTACGGGAAGTTCGAACAACACTTTTGTTCGGTAAACACAGGCTAACGCACGAAAGCACGCACGCAAATCAGGAGTTATCCGAACGCTCAGACCAATGGCCGAACCACTCGAACTGAAGAAAACACTCAACCTTCCGAAAACCGAGTTCTCCATGAAGGCCGGTCTGCCTCAGAATGAGCCCAAGCAGCTCGAAGCTTGGTACGGCTCCAACATCTACGAGCGCATCCTCGAAGCCCGCAAAGGCAAGCCGCTCTTTGTCCTGCATGACGGCCCGCCCTACCCCACCGGGGAAATCCACCTGGGTACCGGTCTCAACAAAATTCTCAAAGATTTGGTCGTCCGGACCAGGAGCATGGCAGGGCATTACGCCCCGTACGTCCCCGGATGGGACTGCCACGGCCTGCCCATCGAAACGCAAGTGGAAAAAGAGCTTGGCGGAAAGGGAAAAGTTCCACCGGCTGAGTTTCGAAAGCTCTGCCGGCAATTTGCCACGCGCTACGTCGAGCAGCACAAGAAAGATTTCAAACGCCTTGGCATTTTCGGCCGCTGGAATGATCCCTATCTCACCATGAGCCATGAGTATGAGGCCACCATCGCCGGCGCTTTCCTCGATTTCATGGAGAAGGGCTACGTCTACCGTGGCCGCAAGCCCGTCTATTGGTGCATCCACGACTACACCGCGCTCGCCGAAGCCGAGGTCGAATATGAGGACCATACCAGCCCTTCGATCTGGGTGAAGTTTGGCGTCGTGGGCGGCGGCAAAGGCGATGCGTCGAGAATTGGCAGTGACGTAAGCGCTGTCATCTGGACCACCACGCCCTGGACGCTGCCTCATAATCGCGCCCTCACCTTTCATCCCGATTTCGATTACGCCGTTGTCGAAACCGAAAAAGGCGCGCTGCTCATCGCCGCGGACCGCGTCTCTGCTCTCCAGTCCGAGTGCGGCATCAAGGAAGCCAAAATTCGCGCCACGTTCAAGGGCCGCGATTTCGAAGGCATGAAATTCCAGCATCCGTTCGTGCCCATCCAGGTCCCCGGCATCCTCGCCGATTACGTCACCCTCGATCAGGGCAGCGGCATTGTTCACACGGCTCCCGGCCACGGTGCCGACGACTTTAATTCCGGCCAAAAGTACGGTCTGGAAATCTATGCGCCGCTCGACGACAAAGGCGTCTACCTCGAAGGCCTGCCTGAATACAAAGGCAAAGACATTTTCACTGCGAATCCCATCATAGTGAAATTGCTCGCTGATCGCGGCGCGCTACTCGGCCATCACGAATACAAGCACAGCTATCCGCATTGCTGGCGCTGCCACAATCCGGTGATCTTTCGCGCCACCGAGCAGTGGTTCATCAAAATGGACCAGGCCGCGCATGGAAAACAAAAGACTCTTCGCCAGGAAGCCCTCGAAGAAATTCATCAGGTGAAGTGGTTTCCCGCCTGGGGCGAGGACCGCATGTACGAAATGATCGAGAAGCGCCCGGACTGGTGCGTCTCGCGCCAGCGCTTCTGGGGCGTGCCCATCATCGTTTTCTACTGTGATGCCTGCGGCACGCGCCTCGAAGATTTCGCGGCGCTGCGCAACGTTGTGAAATGGTTCGAAAAGGAAGGCGCCGACGCCTGGTATCAGCACACGCCCGAGGAATTGCTCCCCGCGGGAACGAAATGTTCCTGTGGCGCGTCGAAGTGGCGCAAGGAAAACGACATTCTCGATGTCTGGTTCGATTCCGGCTCCTCAAATTTGTCGGTCCTGAAAGGCCCCGAGTGGCCCGCCGACGTCTACCTCGAAGGTCCCGATCAATACCGCGGCTGGTTCCACAGCTCGCTGCTCGTCGCCACCGGCGTGCGCGACGCTTCGCCCTATCGCGGCGTCGTCACGCACGGTTGGACCCTCGACGAGCAGGGCCGCCCGATGTCCAAATCGCTTGGTAACGCGCTCTATCCCATCGAAATCTGTGAGAAGTGGGGCGCGGACTTGCTCCGCCTCTGGGTTGGCTCCGTCGAGTATCAAGCCGACGTGAAAATGAGCGAGCGCGTGATGACCCAGCTCGGCGAAGCCTACCGGAAAATTCGCAACACCTTCCGCTTCGCCCTCGGCAATCTCAGCGATTTCGATCCTTCGCGTGACGCTCTTTCGAACGACCAGCTCGAGGAAATCGATCGCTGGACGCTCGATCGCACCGCCGAACTCCTCACCAAGTGCCGCGACTGGTATTCCGTTTACGAATTCCACCGCGTCTACCACGCTATCCACGACTTCTGCGTCGTGGACTTGAGCGCATTCTATTTCGACGTCCTGAAGGATCGCCTCTACACCAAGGCGCCCAAGAGCAAATCCCGCCGCTCCGCGCAAACCGCCGTCTGGAAAATCACCAGCGCCCTGGTCCGTCTCATCGCGCCGATTCTCGTTTTCACTTCCGAAGAAATCTGGAAGTATTTGCCAAAGTCCGCGGGCGAACCCGAAAGCGTCCACATCTCCTTGTTCCCGGAATCCCAAGCCCTTGCCTCCGGCCTCGACAAGGACGCGTCTGAAAAATGGGCGCAGCTCGCGCAGGTCCGCTCCGCCGTTCTCGTTGCCCTCGAGCAAGCCCGCGCCGCAAAAACCATCGGCGGTGGTCTTGAGGCCAAAGTGTATTTGCACGCCGGCCCGAAGGCAGCGGGGCTGCAGAAACTTCTCGAAGAAAAGAAATCCATGCTTCCCGCGCTTTTCATCGTTTCCCAAGTCGAGGTCACGTCCTCGGCCATCCCCGCATCGTTCCCGGCCGAATCGCTCCCGGAGCTCGCCATAAAAATCGCGCACGCCGAAGGCGCGAAATGTGAGCGCTGCTGGAACTACTCCAGGCATGTCGGCGAAAACCCGCGCTACCCAACCGTCTGCGAGCGCTGCACCGAAGCCCTCGCCGAAATCGAACGCGACGGGTCTTCAAGCGCGGCGGTCACCTAAAATGTCCACCTCCTCGGCCTCCCTTACTTCCTCTACCTCCTTTACTTCATGACTCTTCCTTCTCGCCTCCGCTTCCTCTGGCTCACCCTCGCCGTCGTTCTTCTCGACCGCGCCACCAAGGCCTGGTTCGAATCGCAAACCACCGAAGGCTGGCGTCACGAAGTAATTCACCATTTCATCTATCTCGTTCGCGCCAGCAATCCCGGCATCGCTTTCAGTTTTTTCGCCGATTCCACTTCTCCCTGGACGCGCATCATTCTCATCGCCGGCTCGCTCATCGTCATCGCCGTTCTCGCCTGGCTCCTCGTCGCAAGCCATAGCGGCGGCCGTCTCACCGCCGCGGGCTTCGCTCTTCTTCTCGGCGGCGCCACCGGCAACGTCACCGATCGTATCCTCCACGGCGCCGTCACCGATTTCTTCGAAGTCTGGTTCGGCTCGTACCATTATCCCGCCTTCAACGTCGCCGACTCCGCCATCACCATCGGCGCTATCCTGATTATTCTGGAAGTCCTATTTCCTCCTCGCGTCCAGTCATCGCAAAGCGTAAAATCCTGACCTCGTCGGGGCTCCCAACAGAACGGTCATTCGAGTTCCTACAGGAGGCATGTCAATGACGCGCCAAAATTCCCTCAATCGCCGCGAATTTCTCTGCACTGCTCTTGGTGTGGCCGCGTCTTTTTCAATCCTGCCTCCCGGCCACCGCCTCGTTCGTGATTTTCTCGAGCCCCAGCGACGTTACGCGCCTTTCCAATTTCCCGAAGAATTTATCTGGGGCGCCGCCACCGCCGCCTACCAGGTCGAAGGCGCCTGGAACGAGGACGGCAAGGGCGAATCCATTTGGGACCGCTTCTCGCACACCACTGGCAGGGTGAAGGGAGCCGCCACGGGCGACGTCGCCTGCGATTCCTACCATCGCTACAAAGAAGACGTTGCGCTCCTCAAGGAGTTAAATCTCACCAGCTATCGTTTCTCCATTTCCTGGCCGCGCATCCAGACCGATGGCACTGGCAAGCCCAATCCCAAGGGCCTCGACTACTACAAACGCCTCGCCGATGCGCTCCTCGAAGCCAAAATCCGCCCGCTCTGTACTCTCTATCATTGGGATCTCCCGCAAAAACTGGAAGACGCCGGCGGCTGGCCCAATCGCGACCTAGCCGCCCGCTTCACCGATTACGTTGACGTGACCGTGCGCGCCCTTGGCGACCGCATCTCTCACTGGTGTATTTTCAACGAGCCCTGGGTCTTCACCTTCCTCGGCTACGGCTGGGGCATTCACGCCCCCGCGCGCAAGAATTTCGGCGATTGCATGCGCGCCACCCACGTCGTCAACATCGCCCAGGGCCAGGCCTTCCGCGCCATTAAAGCTATCAATTCCAAGCTCCAGGTCGGCACCGCCTTCAGCATGGCCAACTGCGAGCCCGCTTCCTCCAGCGACGCCGATCGTCAGGCCGCCGATCGCGCCCACGCCCTCGGCAACGTCTGGTTCGTCCACCCTGCCCTCCGCGGCGAATATCCCAAAGCCTTCCCCGGCGATAATCCGCTCGACCTCATGGGCGTCAAATCCGGCGACATGGAGCTCTGCCGCGCTCCTCTTGATTTTCTTGGCATCAACTATTATCGGCGCCAGCTTGTCTCCGCCGTTCCTCCCGGCGCGGGCGAATCCGCTACCGGCGTCCATAATTTCGATGCCCACGAAGGCCCGCTGACCGACTTCGCCTGGGAAGTCTGGCCTGACAGCTTTCACGATCTCCTCCTGCGCATTTCCCGTGAATACAAAGGCGTGTTCCTCGAAATCACCGAGAACGGCTGCTCCTATCTCGAGATGCCCGACGAACACGGCCGCGTCCGCGACGACCGTCGCATCCAGTTTCTGCGCGGCTACCTGGGCGCTCTCGGTGGCGCCATGTTGCACAGCGTCCCGGTACGCGCTTACCATCACTGGAGTCTCTTGGACAATTTCGAGTGGGCCGAAGGCTACGCTCAGCGCTTCGGCCTCGCCTACGTGGACTCCCGTTCGCAGAAGCGCACCATCAAGGACTCCGGCCACTGGTACGCCCAACTCGCCTCCACCGGCAAGCTCACTTAGGTGGCTTGAACACCATCACCAGAAACCGCTCCTTGGGAATATACTTTGAATCTGCAGAACCGTTGCGTGACTCGACCATGCTACATTCGCCTTCGGGCCGGTGAATTTTTGACTCTTCTCGGCCGCCGATTGAGGCAATCCAATGGCTTTTCGCGAAGAGCTCGTGGCGCGACTGACTCGCGCCGCCCCGAACTTCCTCCGCTACATTTTCATCTTCCAGGCCTTCGCGGGCCTGCTTCTCATTGGCCTGGGCTATTTCATGGGTGCCTCGCATTTCCATCTCGTTCGCGTAGGAATCAGGGCGCCCGGAAAAATCGTCGGCTACAAACAGCAGTACTTCACGAGCTCATCCGGAAGCACCTCTTCCACTACCACTGGCTATATGCCCATTGTGGAATTCCAAGCGGGGGATCGCGTCGTCCAATTTCAAGATTGGCTGGGAGCCAAAATCGCCGGAACCGCAAATGTCTCGGTGACTGTCTTGTACGACCCTGTCAATCCCTCTGTCGCCACGATTGATCGCCCAGTCTGGAATTGGATCCCTTGGGCCCCGACTTTCGCCGTCGGTGTCTTCCTGATTCTGGTGGCCGTCAGAGGCGCATTCCGCTTACTTTCTGTGTAAGGGGCGGGCTTCAGGCCGCTATCCTTCCGTACCGCGCGAAAGCTAACTTTAGTCGTGCAGGACCACACTTAGCAGGGAATTGTTGACGTGGATCTCGCCGTTGTATCGGATGAACCCGAGTTTCCTGAATTTGTTCATGAAAAAATTGACCCGCGACCGCGTTGTCCCGATCATCTCCGCCAGCATCTCTTGCGACACTTTGGGAAGCACCTTTTGCGGCTGGTCCTGCGCGCCATAGCGCGCCAGCAGCAGCAGCGTGCGCGCCAGCCGTTTCTCGCTCGAATTGAACAGCTGGTCGATCAGGTCCTCTTCGACTCGTATGTTTCGCGCCAGCATATACGCGATGAAGCGGTCGGAGAACTCGTGCTCCTCGTGGAGCACGCGAATCATCTCCTCTTTTTCAATGACCAGCATGGTGGTGGCCGCAATCGTGGTCGCCGTCGCCATGCAAATGGATTGGCCCGCCAGGCACCCTTCGCC
>Ga0066704_10001410_pt1 | contig 10361 bp, 10 predicted proteins | sample GraSoiAngelo_153_FD_66458 | JGI IMG/M metagenome (GOLD analysis project Ga0066704, IMG submission 66458) | Grasslands soil microbial communities from the Angelo Coastal Reserve, California, USA - 14_1009_12_40cm | ecosystem: Environmental > Terrestrial > Soil > Grasslands | place: USA... | reverse complement strand
GTCCCCGAGCGGAGCCGGGTGCAGATCGCCCGCTACCGCCCCGCCCTGACGCGGACCGACGGGTTCGCGATCCTCGTGTGGAAGCACGGGGACCTCGCGTCGTTCCTCGTGTCGGACATGGTGTCCGAGGTCGACCTCGAGAGCTTCAAGGGCTACTTCCTCCGGATCCGGGAGGCGACCGAGCCCTACATCGAGTAGCGGCCCCGACCCGGGTCGCCAGCCCGACAGGTCGCACCCGACTGGGGTAAGCTGTCCGCTCGGCGTCGGGGCCCGGCGCCGCGAAGGGAGCGGGAGACCAGATGGCTGACGCGCGGGCGGGACACGACGGCCTGCGGGACCGGGTGGCGGTCGTGACGGGGGCCGGATCGGGGAACGGCAGGGCGATCGCGCTCCGGCTCGCCCGCGACGGGGCTGCGCTGGCCCTCACCGACATCGCGGAGGCGCCTCTCGCCCTGGTGCGCGACCAGGTGCTCGCGCTGGGCCGACCCTGTCTCGCGCTCGGCGGCGACGTCGCCGACGTGGCGGGGACCGACGCGGCGATCCGCCAAACCGTCGAGCGGTTCGGCCGTCTCGACGTTCTGGTCAACAACGCCGGCATCCTGCGGATCTCGCCCTTCCCGGACTCCACCGAGGAGGACTGGGACCGGATCATGGCCGTCAACGCGCGCGGCCTCTACTTCGCGATGCAGGCCGCCGCGCGTATCATGCGGCCTCAGCGGAGCGGGAGGATCATCAACATCGCCTCGGTCGCCGGCATCGAAGCGAAGACGCTCTCGCCGCCGTACGCGGCCAGCAAGGGGGCGGTGATCACCCTGACCAAGGCCGCCGCCCGCGCGTTGGCCCAGTACCAGGTGACCGTCAACGCGGTCGCGCCAGGGCTCATCGACACGCCGTTCAACGAGCGCATCGACTACGAGCTTGGCGTCAAGCGCGGGCTCGCGCCCGGCGAGTTCCTCCGGCAGCGCGGCCAGGACATCCCCCTCGGCCGGATGGGGACCCCGGAGGACGTCGCCGGCGTGGTCGCGTTCCTTGCCTCGGCCGATGCCGCCTACATCACCGGCGAGACCGTCATCGTGGCCGGCGGCTGGCTCATGGCGTGACCGTCGCGCGGCGCTCGAAGGCGCAGCCGTCGCGATCGCGGCACGCATCCCCGACCGTCCGCGTGGGCTGGCTCGCATTAGCTCGTCGTATTCCTGCATGATCTGGCCCTTCTGTGTGTCCGGCAGCTTCGCCCACAGCTCCTCGTCGAAACAACACATCAGCATGTATTGCATCGTGGGGTCTCTCCTTTTGTGAGGCAGTCGAACGAGCCGCCAGACTATCGACAAGGGCTCGTCATTCTCCGCCGCGCCGCGGCCCGAGGGCCCGGCGCCGGTAGGCGTGACCCTCGCGGCGCGCACCGGCGTCCCCGGCGGCTCGACGTGCTTCCAGGTCGCCGCGAGCTGTCCAGCCGGAGCGGCGCCGGGCCCCGACCGTCGGCGCCGCTATCGGGGGAGCATCCGGGCGAGCGGCTCGAGGTTCTTCGGATCCGGCCTGAGCGTCCCGACGCCGTGGCGGTGGACCTCGGCCACGACGGCGTCGTTGAAGGGCGTCGGCACGCCAACACGCCGGCCCTGCTCGGAAACGTACCCGTTGAGGTAGTCGATCTCGGTGCGCCGGCCCTTCAGCACGTCCTGCAGGAATGAGGGGCGCCCCCCGCTCCGGCGCTTGGCCTCGGCCGCCATGTCGGCCTCGACCTCCTCGAGACCGCGGCCCGCCGCGGCGTCGACGAACCGCTGAGCCTCGAGCCCGAAGAGGGGTTCGATCTCGTGGCCCAGAGCGCGCCCGACTCGGATCACCTCGGCCGCGAGGTGGATCGCGATCCGGCGCGGCGCCGCCTCGCTGCGGACCTCGGCCGAGCCGAGGCCGGAGAGCCCCGCCAGCGGGTTCGCCATGCAGTTCACGGCGAGCTTCGACCACCGTTCACCCCAGAGGTTCGTCGTCACCGTCGACGGCGCCACCTCGTTCAGGATCCGCGCCAAGTCCCGCGCCCTGGCCGAGTCGGCGCCGTCGTGCTCGCCGACCTTGAAGCCGACGAGGCCCGTGTCGGTGCGCGTCGCGTGGCCGGGCTCGTAGAGACCGGCGCTGATCGTGATGACGCACCCAAGCGTCCGCTCCCGGCCCGCCACCGCCGCCACCCGCTCGTCATTGATCCCGTTCTGGAAGTCGACGACGACGCCGCCGGGCCGCCGGAGGTAGGCGAGGCCGAGCTGGGTCGCCCACTCCGTGTCGTAGGACTTCACCGCGACGAAGGCGAGGTCGAACGGCTCGCGGAGGCTCTGGACCTCGTGGAGGTGCAGCGCCCTGACCGGAATCGTATGGTCGCCGCACGTGCCGCTCAGCCGGAGCCCGCGCGTCTTCATCGCCTCGATGTGCTCGGGCCACTGATCGATGAGGGTGACGTCCCGCCCGGCCTTCGTCAGAAGCCCGCCGACGACGCATCCGATCGCCCCCGCCCCGACGATCCCGATCCGCGTGCCCATGACCCCTCCTCGCTCCCTGGTCCGGGTGAGTACGTCTTGGTTCCCGGCGGTCCGCGGCTCGCCGACGCGGTCAGGGCCGGTGAGGCCCTCTACGTGGCGCCCCGTCCCGTCCGGGGACGCTCGCGGCGGCGGCCGTCTCATTGTCAGCGGCCCGGCGCCGCCCCCTCCCGCGACCCGCGGGCCGCGCTCCCATAGAGTAGTCCACGAGCAGGCCGGCCGGGGGCGGAAACCCGCGCCGACCCGCGGGCCGGGTTACCAGGCGATGCACTCGCCCATGACCTTCATGCCGGGGAGGGTCACCGAGTCGCAGGTTGGCGGATCCAGGCTCCCCGCTCCCTGCTTGACGACCTCCACCGTGCCCTGGAGCGTGACGGCGTCCCTCTCGGTCCCAAGGTGCACAAGGTAGCGATGGCGGCCGGGACGGTCGAAGACGACCCAGAGCTGGACGGGCACCTCGAAGGCCCGGTCGTCCCCGGCGTCGCCGAGGAACTGGAGCCGCGCGATCCGGCCCGATCGGTTGATGAAGGTCACCCGGCGCGAGGTGGTCGTCCTCACGAGCGGCGGGCGTAGCCCATTGCCCACGATGACCACCTCGTCGTCCGCGCGCGCGGCGGCCGGCGCCAGCGCCGCCGCCAGGAAGGCGGCGGCGGCAGCGACGAGGCGCGACGCGCGGCGAGCCTGGCGTATCCCGAACGGTCCCACGCGACCCCTCTCTTTCCTTCCTTTTAGAGCGTGACGGGGCACTCCCGGTCGCTGACAGAGCCCACGCCAGAGCGCCGGGACTGACCGGACCGACCGGATCCCGGCCGTTACCTTGACACGGCGAAAGGCGGCGTGCTAGTGACGCGCTATGTCCGCGCCGGTTCTGCTCCAGACCGAGCAGCTCACCCGCGCGTTCGGCAGCCTGCTCGCGGTCGATCGCGTCGACCTCACGATCCGCCGCGGCGAGCTGCGCTCGATCATCGGGCCGAACGGCGCCGGGAAGACGACCCTTTTCCGGCTCATCTCGGGGGAGATCCGACCCACCGGCGGGTGCATCCGGTTCGACGGCCGGGAGATCACGGGCCTGCCGCGGCACCACGTGGCCCGCCTCGGGATCGCCAAGTCCTATCAGATCACGAATGTCTTCCCGCACCTCTCCGTGCTCGAGAACGTGCGCGTCGTCGTCCAGGGGCCCGCGCAGTCGTTCGACTTCTGGTCCCGCGCGGACCGCCTCGACGGCGCCCGCGATCGCGCAGTCGAGATCTTGGCCCGCGTCCGGCTCGAGCGGAAGGCCGGCCTGCTCGCCGCGCAGCTCTCCCACGGAGAGCAGCGGCACCTGGAACTCGCGATCGCGCTGGCCTCGAATCCCACGCTGCTGCTGCTCGACGAGCCCACGGCCGGGATGAGCCCGGAGGAAACCGACGAGACGATCGTGCTCATCCGAGAACTCGGGGCCGGGCGCACGGTCGTCTTGGTCGAGCACAAGATGAGAGTGGTCATGAAGATTTCCGACCGCGTCACGGTGCTCCACCAGGGGCAGGTGCTCGCCGAGGGCACGCCCGACGAGATCCGCGCCAATGGGCGCGTGCAGCAGACCTACCTCGGCGCGACCGCATGACACTGCTCGCGCTCGAGGACGTCCACGCCTTCTACGGCGAGGCGCACATCCTCCAGGGAATCTCGCTCACCGTGCACCCGGGCGAGGTCGTTACCCTCATCGGGCGCAACGGCGCCGGCAAGACGACGACGCTGCGGTCGATCATGGGCATCGCGGCGCCCAAGCGGGGCCGGGTGCGCTTCCGGGACGAGGATATCTCTCGGCTGCCGACGCACGAGATCGCCCGGCGCGGCATCGCGTACGTCCCCGAGGAGCGTCGCGTGCTGCCGAACCTGACCGTGCTCGAGAACCTGCGCCTGGGCACGCTCGGCGCCCGCCGCCACGGCCCCGTCGGCATCGACCAGGCGCTCGACTTCTTCCCCCGGCTCCGCGAGCGCATCGCGCACAAAGGGCGCTTCCTCTCCGGCGGCGAGCAGCAGATGCTGGCCGTCGCCCGCGGCCTGGTCGCCGCGCCCGCACTGATGCTGGTGGACGAGCCGACGGAGGGGCTGGCGCCACTCCTGGTGCGGACGCTCATGGACGTCCTCGCGGACGTCAACCGACGGGGCACGGCGATCCTGCTCGTCGAGCAGGCGCTGGAGGTGGCGCTCGCCCTCTCCCACCGCCTCTACGTGATCGACCAGGGACGGATCCGGTTCGAGGGGACGTCCGCCGAGCTCCGTCGGGACCCGGCGATCGGCCAGCGCTTCCTCGGCGTCTGACTCGACGCCGGCTCCCCCGGGAACGAGCAAGAGGTCGAGTGGCGGGGGGCCGCCGCGTCCTCGAGGAAGACTCGTCCTCCCCGGGGGAGGGCAGCCGTCAGCCCCGGGGACTCTCCCGGAGGCCGCCGAGCCGCGCGAGGACTTCGAACACGGCTGCCATGTCTTCCCCGCCGAGACCGAGGGCGCGGGCCGCCGTGTACAGCTCGTGCGTCAGCGCGGCGCTCGGCAGCGGCGCTCCCGCGGTCCGCCCGAGGTCGAGGGCGAGCCGAAGGTCCTTCGCCATCATCTGGACGCTGCCCCAGGCAACCTCGGGCATCTTCAGCACGAAGGGGCCCCGGTACTGGAGCATCGGGGAGGCGGCAACGCTCTTGAGCAGGGCCTCCACCGCGCGTTCGCGCGGCACGCCCCCTTTCTCGGCAAGGAGCACCGCCTCGCTGAACGCGAGCATCTGCACGCCCAGGCTCAGGTTGATCGCGATCTTCATCGTCACCGCGAGACCGAGTGGGCCGACGTAGGTGATCGTCGGACCAATGGCGGCGAGGTAGGGCCGCACCCGCTCGAGGACCCCGGGGTCGCCGCCCACCATGATCGCGAGCTTGCCCTGCTCGAGGGTCGCGATGCTGCCGGACACGGGCGCGTCGAGCATGGCCGCTCCGCGGGCTTCGACCGCGGCGCCGACCTCCCGGGTCGCGCTCGGGCTCACCGTGCTCATGTCTACGTACACCGCGCCCGGCCGGAGGCCGGCGACGAGGCCGTCGGCCCCGAGGGCCACCGCCCGGAGGGCCTCGGGGTCGGTCACCATGCTGAACACCACCTCCGCCGCCGTCGAGACCGCGCGGGGCGAATCGGCAAGCCGCATCCCCCGGTCCACGAGCGGCTTGGCCTTCTCCCGCGTCCGGTTGTAGCCGATGACCGGGTGGCCGGCGTCGAGCAGCCGCTGCGCCATGCGACTCCCCATGGTGCCGAGACCGACGAAGCCGAGGGTCGCCATCAGGCGCCCTGCGGGCCCGACCCGAAGCGGAACATCGCCGTCTCGATACCGAGCGCGCTCTTTCCGATGGCCTCCAGCATGCGGTCCACGGTCGGCGGCATGAGGGTGGCCGTCCTGAGGTCGCGGAAGGCGCGCTCGACCGGATAGTCGCGATAGGCGCCGCGGCCTCCGACGACCTGGATGACCTTCGAGGTCACGTCGAGGCCCACCTCGGTGGCGAGATACTTCGCCTTGTTGGCGAGGAAGCCGCGCTGCACCATGTCGGCTGCCTCCCACGCGGCGGCCGCCTCGGCGAGGACAAGGAGGGCTGCATCCAGACGGGCGCGCAGCTCGCCGACGTGGCGCTGGACGGTCGGATCATGGGCGACGGGCACGTTGTCCGGCCGGACGATGCGCTTCTTCGCGTAGTCGACGGCGAACTCGAGCGCGGCCTCGGCGATGCCGAGGTAGATCGCGGCGTAGCCGAGGCCGAAGCCCTCGACGACGCCCACGGTGGTGGCGGCGCCGGGCGTTCCGAGGGCCGCGTCTTTGCCGACGAGGCAGCGGTTGAGCTTCACCGACGGGCTGAACGTGGCGCGCATCCCGAGCGTGTTCCACTTGCCGTCCGTCTCGACCCCCGGGGTGGAGGCGGGCACCAGCACCTGCAGGAGGCCCTTCGCCATGTCGGGCTCGCCGTCGAGGGCGCACCAGACCAGGTAGTACCCGGCGCCGAGGGCCATCGTGCAGAAGTGCTTGATGCCGTCGACGACCCAGCCGTCGGGATGGCGTCGGACGGTCGTCTCCATGAGGAACGTGCGGGAGAGGCTCACGGCGGGCTCGCTGCCCCAGCTCCCGAAGAGCGTGCCGCCGTCGGCCACCGCGGCGAAATACTTCCGCTTTTGCGCCTCGGTACCGAGCGCGGCGATGAAGCGCATGACCGTCGAGTGCATGTGCACGGTCATCGCCGTGTTGGCGCACCCGCCGGCCAGCTTCCGGACGACCGCGACGTAGGTCGGCATGTCGAGCCCGAGGCCGCCGTAGGCCTTGGGGATCGCCGCCCCGAGGAACCCCTCGCGCCAGAGCGCGCGCCAGCTCTCGACCGGGTTCGAACCGGCGCTGTCGTAGCGGGCCGCGAGCGGCGCGATCTCCTCCGCGGTGATGCGGGCGACCCGCTCGACATAGCGCCGCTGGGCGGCCGAGAGCTCGTACACCGCTCAGCCCATGCGGCCGGCGGCGGCGGTCGTGGCCCGCCGGTCGCAGCGGCAGGTGCCGGCCTGGTGCAGCTCGATCACGTTGCCGAAGGGGTCGGTCATGAAGAGCTGCTCGGCCTCGGGGCCGGTGACGCCCTTGATGCCCCAGTAGTTGACGCCCAGGCGCTCCAGCTCGCGCCGGGCCTCCTGGATGTCCGCCACCGCGAGCGCGACGTGGGGCCCCGCCGGATCCCGGCCCGGCCCGTCGGCCAGCCGCGACACCCCCTCGACGCTGATCAGGTGGATCTGCGCGTTGGGGCCCACGTTGAGCCAGTAGCCCGGGATGTCCGCGATCAGGGGACGTCCCCTGTCCGGCGAGAGGCCGAGGACCTCCCGATAGAAGACGAGCGCGCGATCGGCATCGGACTCCGTCGAGCCGACCCGAATGCCGTGATGATGGAGCTCGAGAACCTTAACGGCCATGGATGCCTCCTGTCAGCGTGCCCCAGATGCCCTTCGGGAGGAACAAGACGAACGCCATGAAGATCGTGCCAATGACGAGCGGCCAGGACTCGGTGAGAACGCTCAGGCGGTCCTCCAGGACGAGATAGGTCGCCGCCCCCACGAACGGCCCGAAGAAGGTGCCGGCGCCGCCGAGCAGCGTCATCATGACGACCTGCCCCGAGGTCGTCCAGTAGAGCGACTCGATCGGGATGACCGTGAGCCGCAACGCCTCCAGCGCCCCCGCCAACCCCGCCAGCGCGGCCGAGAACACGAACGAGAGCAGCCGGACCCGATTGATATCGTACCCGCAGGCGACCGCGCGGTCGCCGTTCTCGCGAATCGCCTGCAGGACGGCGCCGAAGGGCGAGTCGAGGACGCGCCGGAGCCCGACCACCGCCAGCCCGACCAGCGCAAGCGCGAAGTAGTAGAAGGCGAGCGAGCTCTCGAGAGAGAGCGCGAGGAAGGGCAGCCGCGCCGGCAGCTGCGGGATGCCCCGCAGGCCGTCGTCGCCGCCGGTCAGGTCGGCGAGGTGGAAGACGACGAAGTACAGGAGCTGGGCGAACGCGAGGGTGAGCATCGCGAAGTAGATCCCGCGGCGCCGCAGGCAGAGGAAGCCAATGAGGGCGCCCCCGGTGGCGGCCGCACCGAGACCGAGGCCGAGCCCGCCCCAGACCGACCCCACTCCGAGCTTGGCCAGCGCAATCCCCGCCCCGTAGGCGCCCAGGCCAAAGTACGCGGCGTGGCCGAACGAGAGGAGGCCCGTGTACCCGTAGAGGAGGTTGAACCCGACGGCGAAGAGGCCGTAGATGAGGACCTGGGTCGCGAGCGCCTTGTACGGAACCAGGAAGGGGAACATCGCAAAGAAGAGCAGGAATGCCAGGACGGGATGGGTGCCGATCCGGGAGGCGAACCGCGCCGTCATTCGAGGAGACCCGCCTCCCCGAGCAGCCCGCTCGGCCGAACGAGCAAGACGACCGCCATGACGATGAACACCATGATCTCGGAGAGCTTGGGCGCGATCAAGGTCGTGAGGCCCACCACCTCGCCGATCATGAGGCCGGCCAACACCGCGCCGGCCAGGCTTCCCATGCCGCCGACGACCACGACCACGAAGGCCTCGATTACGACCGTCACGCCCATCTCCGCGTACACGCCGCGCATCGGCCCCGCGAGCACGCCCGCGAGGCCGGCGAGGAGGGTGCCGATCCCGAACACGAGGAGGCGGATGCGCCCGAGGTCGATGCCGAGCGCCTGCACCATCAGGGGATCGCGCGAACCGGCCCGGACGATCAGCCCGAGGTCCGTGCGGCTCAGAAACAGCCAGAGCGCCACCAGCACGGCCGCGGTGACCCCGATGACGAAGAGCCGGTAGGCGGGGAACAGCGTGAAGCCGAGGTTCACGGCCTGACCGAGCTCGCGGGGCGGGTCGAACGTGACGCCAATCTTGCCCCAGACGAGTCGCGCCGCCTCGATCAGCACGAGCGAGAGCCCGAAGGTGAGCAGCAGCGGATCGTCAATGCTGCGGCCGTAGAGGGGCCGGACGAGGAAGCGCTCGACGAGCAGGCCGACGCTGCCGACCATCAGCGGTGCCACCGCCAGCGACACCCAGAAGTTCCCGGTCAGCCCGAACAGGAAGAAGCCGAAGTAGGCGCCGAGCATGTAGAAGGAGCCGTGGGCGAAGTTGACGACGGTCAGCAGGCCGAAGATCAGCGAGAGCCCGACCGCGAGCAGCACGAAGATCATCCCGAGCACGAGGCCGGTGAAGAGCTGGGTTACGAGCGTCGCCAGCGAGAGGTCGACCATCGCGGGACCCGTTACACCGTCCGGCCCCCGGCTCCGGGGCGCCGCTCAGGCAAGGCCCTTCTCGGCGCAGCTGCGGTCGAGACGCTCGTCGGCCGGGACGCGGTTCACGACGTCGAGGAGGCTCCACTCGCCGCGCACCTTATCGGGGTCCCGCCCCCGGACGATCCAGAGGTCCTGGAACGCCTTGTTGTCGCAGCCCCGCCACCACTGCTTGCCTTTGTAGTGATCGTACACCGGGTGGGTGCGGAGAGCGTTGGCGACCGCGTCCGAGTCGGCCGACTTCGCCAGCTCGACGCCGCGGGCCAGCTCGAGGATTCCGCTATAGCCGTAGGAGCTGTAGTCGAGCGGGGGCGTGCCGAAGCGCTGGCGGAACGCCGCGACGTAGCGCCGGGCGGACGGGATCGTCTCCTCGACTTCCCAGTAGAAGTTGATGCCGGCGTAGATACCCGCGTAGAGATCGGGGCCGCCCTCCTTGGTCACGGGCATCCACTGCAGGGGCTGGGCGATCCGCATCTGCTTCTTCATGCCGAAGCTCATGACCTGCTTCAGGAAGGCGATATTGTCGGCCCCCGGCGTCGCCGAGAGGAGGACGTCGGGCTTGGCCGCCTGGATCTTCGGCAGATGCGCCACGAACTCGGCGTTGCCGAGCGGATAGGGGGTGGCCCCGAGGAGCGTGCCGCCGTGCTTGGCCAAGACGTCGGTGAGCACGGCGTTGCACTGCTTGCCCCAGGCGTAGTCGGCGTAGACGATCCACCACTTCGTGCCGAGGTTCTGCGCCACCCAGCTCCCGACGGCGCGGCAGGTGATCGTCGGGTTGAGCGCCTCGTGGAACGTCAGCGGGCTCGTGTCAGGCCGGGCGCTGATCTCGTCCGACTGGCTGACCGAGATGAACAGGACTCGCGACTTCTTTGTCTGCTCGTTGATCGCCATCTGGACGTGCGCGGCGAGGCCCCCCACGACGAACTGGACCTTCTCGTTCTCGATCAGCTCCTTGGTCCGCTGGGCCCCGACGGCCGGCTTGAGCTGATCGTCGCGGAAGAGCACCTCCATACGGCGTCCGAGCACTCCGCC
>Ga0066704_10001405_pt1 | contig 10371 bp, 12 predicted proteins | sample GraSoiAngelo_153_FD_66458 | JGI IMG/M metagenome (GOLD analysis project Ga0066704, IMG submission 66458) | Grasslands soil microbial communities from the Angelo Coastal Reserve, California, USA - 14_1009_12_40cm | ecosystem: Environmental > Terrestrial > Soil > Grasslands | place: USA... | reverse complement strand
GCTGCTGCCGTTCGGCGGCCACAAGGGCTACGGGCTCGCGGTGGTCACCGAGCTGCTCGCCACCGCGCTCTCCGGCGGTCCCAGCATCCATCCGGGCAATCCGCGCGCGGGCGGCATCATCAACAACATGCTCTCGATCCTGATCGACCCCGGGCGCTTCGCCGGCGTGGACTGGTTCCGCCGCGAGGTGGACGGCTTCGTGGACTTCGTGAAGGCCTCGCCGCCCGCCGATCCGCAGGCGCCGGTGCTCGTGCCGGGCGACCCCGAGCGGCTCGCGCGCGAGCGGCGCCTGCGCGACGGCATCGACGTGGACGCCATCACGTGGGAGGAGATCCTGGCCGCCGCCGACACCGTCGGGCTCGGACGCGCGAAAGCGCAGGCGCTGGGGGCGTCGTGATCGTCCACGTCCGCTTCACCTGCGCGGCCGACTACAACGAACGCCGCCTGCCGCACCGCCCCGCCCACCTCGCGCAGCTGGCCCAGTTGCGCGCCGACGGACGCGTGGTGGCCGGTGGCCCGGAGCCCGACGGCTCGGCCGCCCACATCTTCTATCGTGTGGCCGACGGCGCCGAGCTCGAGCGCCTGCTCGACGACAACGTCTTCCAGCAGGCCGGCCTCTTCGTCGCCCGCCACCCTCGCGAGCTCACCGACTTCCTGGAACCGCTGGCGCCGCCGCCGGTCGATGCCGGCCTCGAGGTGACGCTCGTGGGGGGCGCGCCCAGCGACCGGGCGAAGGCGCGCGCCTCGCTGGCCGCGCTGCAGCAGCAGAAGCGCCTCGCGTTCGGCGGCTTCTTCGCCGACGGCACCGCGCTCGCGGTCGTGGCGACGGCGAGCGCGGGAGAGGCCATCGGCTGGCTCGGCACGGCCGGCGGCTGGGACGTGCGCCATCTGCGCCCGCGCGCCTGGAGCCAGACGCTGTAGCGGCCGTCGGCTCCAGCGCCGCCGTCTACTTCTTCTTCATTTCCTCCATCGCCTTCTTCGCGCGTCGATCGAGCTCGGCGGGCGGGACGTCCTCGACGTGGGTGGCGATGTGCCACGTGTGTCCGAACGGATCCTCGAACGTGCCCATCCGCTCGCCGTAGAACTGGTCGGCGACGGGCCGCTTGGCCGTCGCCCCGGCCGCGGTGGCCTTGGCCGCCACCGCGTCGACGTTCTCGACGTACACGTGCATGCTCACCGGCGAGCCGCCGAACTTCTTCGGCGCGTAGGCGCCGTGATCGGGGAACTCGTCGGCCACCATCACGACCGTGTCGCCGATGCGGATCTCCGCATGCCCGATCTTGCCATCGGGCGCTTTGTGGCGGAAGAGCTCCGTCGCCCCGAACGCCTTTTTGTAGAACTCCAGCGCGCGCTCGGCGCCGTCGACGATCAAGTAGGGCGAGACGTTGTTGTGACCCTCGGGAATCTTCTTCACAGCCATCTCAGCCTCCTGGCGGCCATCGTAACGCCGGCGGGAATGACCTGAGGGAGGGCCGGCCGGCTATCGTGCCGCCGCCTCGCGTACTGCGATCGTCTGATCCCCCACCCGCAGCGTCGCGTCCCACGTGACCGCGATCGCGTCCTTGACGCTCTGGTGGGCGGGACAGCCCTCGGGGTGCACCTGAAGGGCGCGCTCGGTCGCCTCGCGCGCCTCCGGCGGCACCGCGATGTCGTAGTGGACGTGGATCGACTTGATGCGGATCGTCTTGCCGATGCCGCTGATGCGGCCCTCGACGGTGGCCTTGTAGGTGTCGCGGTCGAAGGCGATCTTGCGCCCTGCCAGGGCGCCACGCAGGGTGCCGTACATTCAGCCGGCGACGGCGGCGACGATGTGGTCCAGGGTGGAGGCGATCGGCGGCCCTTCCTTCGCGCCGTAGTACGTCCGCAGCGCGCCCTGCACGCCGTAGACGACCGGTTCGGGCACTTCGCCGAGATAGGCGCGACGGTACCCGTCGTGGTACTCCAGCCGAGCGCGCGAGATGTACTCGAAATCGTCAGCCATGGCAGGTCTCCCTTCGGTGCTAGGACACGGCGCGGGGGGCAAACGGTGCGGTCGAACCCGCCAGCAGTCGGCCGTAGCCGCGCACCCGCTCCTTCACGCCGAGCGTGGCCAGCGCGCACCACAGCGTCGCCGTCTGGCTCGTCACGACCGGCTTGCCAAGATCGCGCTCCAGCCGCTCGACGATGCCGGCCGTCGGCAGGCCGGTGCCGCTGATCAGCACCGCCTCGGCGTCGCGCGCGTCGGCCGCGCGGCCGAGGACGTAGGCGCGCTCCTCGCTCTCCTCGTAGATGTTCGTCACGCCGTCGAGCTGACGGTGGGCGACGATCGCGAGCCCGGCGGCTTCCCAGTACACGCGACCGGCCTTCGCGATGACGTCGGGGTACGGGGTGGCCAGCGCCACGCGGCGCACGCCAAGGTGGCGCAGCGATTCCAAGATGGCGCCGGCGGCCGTCAGCGCGCGCGTGCCAGCGAGCGTGGCGATGCGCTCACGCAGCGCGCTTTCGCCGGCGAAGCCCGTGAGGTAGCTGACGGCGGTGTGGGCCAGGACCACGACGTCAGGCTTCACGGCCGACAGCGACCGCGCGGCGGCCGGCAGCGAGTCGAGGTAGCGCAGCGTGCGCTCCACCATGCCGTCGACGCCGCCGGGCTCGCCGGCCAGGGTGTCGAGCCGCGCGAAGTGGATCGTGAGCGACGCGGGCGCCATCCGGTACAGCTCGGGCTCGATCGTGGGGTTGCCGGCGGGGACGAGAACACCGAGGCGCATCACGCTACGTCCGGCCGACCCCGACCAGCGCCGTGGTGGGCACGCTCAGCCGGCCGCCGGACTCGAAGCGCGACAGCGCGGCATGGGCGCGCACCCGGATCGCGCGGACGGCGTCGTCCGGCAGGTCGCGCAGCAGCAGGCCGACCCGGATGGCGCCCGTCTCGACAAGACGCCAGTAGTCGTCGAAGGACTCGAAGACGATCGCGTGCGTCTCCGCGGTCACGCCGATGTCGCGGAGCCCGGCGGCGGTCAGCACGTGCTCGAGCCGGCCGGGCTCGCCGAGGCTGGCGCCGCGCACGATCTCGTCACGGCGCTGCGGAAGGCGCTCCAGCAGCTCGGCGGCCAGCGGCCCGAACCAGGGTATGCGCTCGGCGCCGGCCCACACGAGGCTTGCGAAGACGCCGCCCGGATGCAGCGCGCGCCGGCATTCGCGGACGCCGGCGACCGGATCGGGAAAGAACATCAAGCCGAGCTGGCACACGACCGCGTCGAAGCTCGCCGCGCGACACGCCAGCGCCTGGCCGTCCATGGCGGCCAGGCCGATGCGGCGGCGATCGACCTTCGCGGCGGCGGCCCGCAGCATCGGGAGCGAGATGTCGACGCCGACGACACGGCCGCCGGCGCCGACCGCGTCGAGCACCATCAGCGCCGACTCGCCGGTGCCGGTGGCCAGGTCGAGCACGCGCTGGCCACGTTCGATGCGCGCCGCACGCAGCAATGCCGGCAAGAACGCGCGCGTCCAGCGCCCGATGAAGGTGTCGTAGGCGCGGGCGACGTCGTCGAAGGTGACCGGCATCACGTGTTGCGATACGCCGCCAGCACGGCCCGCGCCATCTCCCGCGTGCTCGCGCGGCCGCCCTGATCGGGCGTCAGCGTCTTGCGGTCGCGATAGACGCGGCCCACGGCGGCCTCGAGCCGCTGCGCCTCGGCGGCCAGTCCCATGTGATCGAGCATCATCGCGGCCGACAGGATCGTCGCCGTCGGGTTGGCGATGCCCTGGCCCGCGATGTCGGGCGCGGAGCCGTGGACCGACTCGAAATACGCCCAGCCGTCGCCGAAGCAGCCCGATGGCGCCAGGCCCAGGCCGCCGGCGGTCTCGGCCCCCAGGTCGGACAGGATGTCGCCGTAGAGGTTCATGCAGAGCACGACGTCCATCGACTTCCCAAAGCGCACCAGCCGGCGGGCGGCGTCGTCGACGTGGAAGTGCTCGAACGGCAGGCCGGCCTCGCGCACCACCCGCTCGCTGATCTGCTGGAAGAGCCCGTCGGACTTCGGCAGTACGTTCGACTTCGTGACGCACGTCACCTTGCCCGGCTTGCCGCGCGCCTGACGCTTGCGCGCCAGCTCGACGGCGAAGCGGGCGATGCGTTCGACGCCGGCCGGCGTGACGACCTTGACGGCGAAACGGCCGGCGCCGAAGTGGCCGACCGTGCGTCCCGTCTTGTCGGCAAGGTCCGGCATCACGCGCGCCAGGGTTTCGAGGTCGCCCTCGCGCCCTGGATAGAGATCCTGGCTGTTCTCGCGCAGGATCACGTAATCGATGCCGTCGGGATCCACCAGCGGCGAGTGCATGCCCGGGAAAAACCGGATCGGCCGCACGCCCGCGTAGGCCTCCATCTCCCAGCGCAGCCACGTCACCACCGCCGAGGACGACGGCCCGGCGGCACCGAAGAGCACGCCGTCGGCCTCGCGTGCCGCGCGCTTGGTCTCCTCGGGGATCGGCGTGCCGTGGTTCTTCAGCGCGGCGGCGCCCTGCGGCGGGTGCAGGATCTTGAGCGGAACGCCGGTGCCCTCCAGCACCTCGCAGGCGGCCTCGACCACCTCGATCCCGATGCCCTCGCCCGGCAACGCGACGATCGTCTTCATGGACGACTCCTTCTCACCCGCAGCGGTCGCTCACCCATGGGCAGCGTAGCGCTTCACGCCCGCCTCGTTCCAGGCGACACCGCTACCCGGCACGCTCGGAATCTTCAGCAGCCCGTCCTCGACCTCGAACGGTTGCGCGAGGATGGGCTCCGCCCAGTCCTGCCGCTCGAGCCAGTGGGCGGTCTCGGTCACGCGCATGAGCTGCGCCGCGAACTCGGGATAGAGGTGCGTCGACATCGGAATGCCGGCGGCGCCCGCGATCGCCGCCGAGCGGAGCCAGCCCGTGACCCCGCCGATGCGCATCAGGTCCGGCATCACGTAATCCCCGGCGCCGGCGACGATCGCCTGGTGCAACGCGCGCGGGCCGTAAAAGTTCTCGCCGATACCCCACGATGCCTTCGTCCTTGAACAGGCCGACCCGCGAGACGACGGGCCGCCGCAGCGGCACGACGACCCGCCGGACGTCGACGCTCTTCAGCGTCAGCGTGGTCTGCCTCATCCCTAGAACACCGCCAGCGGGTTGGCCGGGGAGCCGGTGCCGCCGATCACGCGCAGGGGCGCGATGACCAGCATGAACTCGTCGCGCTGCTCCTCCAGGCAGGCGTGGGCCAGCGGCTCCAGCAGGGCGTTGTCGAGGAGCGCGACGCCGTAGGCGAAGAGGCAGGCGTGCACGGCCCACGGGATGTCGTAGCCGATCGGCAGGTGATCGAGCATGTCCCACACCAGCACGCTCACGTCGTGATCGCGCAGGAACGGCAGGCAGGACACGTGCAGGCCCGGCCGCGTCAGCGTGGCGCCGGGGACGAACGGCTTGCTGTACGGCCGCTCGGGATCCTGAGCCTGCCAGGCCTCGCGCCCGGAGTAGACGCACACCGCGTCGCCCGGCTCGAGCGTGAGTTTCCGCCGGGCCAGGATGTCGTCGAGCTCCCAGCCGTGCACCGGCGTGTCCTCGGTCACGCACGGCACGCCGCGATGGCGGGGCACGTCGAGCATGACCGCGCGCGTGATGATGCCCTCGCTCCAGTGCTCGATCGAGCCGAACGTGGCGCCCTCGAACGTGATCTCCTTCTTGGGATTCCGGCCGTTCCACATCGCCTCGTCGTCCCAGGTGTGGCAGAGCGCGTCGATGTGGGTCGAGGCGACACCGTGGTAGAAGATGCCGTAGTAGTCGGCGGCGAACCCGCCCTTGCCGCGGGCCACGGTCTTCATGTAGTGGTGCGCCGGCAGGGAGTTGTTCGGCCCGGGCGCCGTCGGAAACGGCCGGCTCAGCGACACCGACCGGCCGCTCTTCACCAGCCGGGCGGCGGCCGCGCGCCGGGCCGGCGTGACGAGATTCAGCGCGCCCTTCTGGTCGTCCTTGCCCCAGCGTCCCCAGTTGCGGCGAGCGCCGCGAATGTAGTCCTTGACCTCCTGCTCGGTCGGCAGCGGACGGGGCGGCATCGCTCAGCGTCCCAGCGTGTCGTAGCAGGCGCGCGCCATGCGCCCGATGAGCTCGGCGGCCGCCGTGAAGCCCGGCGTGCCGTCGGCCAGCGCCTCCGGCACGTGCTCGGTGTAGGCGGTCAGGATGAGGAGCGGCCGGTCGCCTTTGTAGATGACGCCGGCGTCCATGAAGCCGCGCGAGCCGGTGCCGGTCTTGTGGGCGGCCTTCGTGCCGAGCGGCAGCCGAGACGGCAGTCGCGCCTTCAGCTTCTGCCAGGAGAGGATGTCGAGGCCCAGCCGGCACAGCTCGGGCGTGCCGCCCAGCCGGCCGGCCACCGCCGCGTCGGTCGTGCCCTGGAGGATCAGCTCGAGCAGCAGTCCCTGATCGTTGGGCGTGGTGGTCGTCACCTGCTCGAGCGTGTGGTCGCGGCCGAGCTTCGGCGGAATGCCGAAGCGATGGATGGTGGACGTCATGCCGATCGACTCGCACCAGCGCTGGATGGTGTCGAGGCCGACCAGGTCGACCACGGTGCCGGTGCACGTGTTGTCGCTGACGATGATCATCATGACCAGCGCGTCGCGGAAGGTGATCCAGAACCCCGGCGTGAGGTGCTGGAAGGTGCCGGACTCGTTGTGCTGGTATTTCTCGTCGATCGTGACCTTCTGGTCGAGCGCCAGCTTGCCGGCGTGGACCTGGGCCAGCGCGGCCATCATGATCGACGTCTTGCGCGTGCTGGCCGACGGCACCGGGACGCCGCCGAAGCGGTCGGCGCGGGCGCCGGTCGTCAGGTCCTTCAGATACCAGCTCGACTGAAACGGCAGCGCGTCGCACATCCCGTTGAGCGTCTCGACGAGCTCTCGCATTCCCTGGTTCTCCTAGCGCTTGTCCAGCGCGACGTTCCAGAAGTGCATGTAGGGGCCGGGCTCGTAGCCCTGGACGTCCTTGCGGCGGGCGTCGAGCCGGAAGTAGTCGCCGATCTTGAGGCGGGCGGCGTCGGCGTAGAAGAGCGTCTGCACCTTCTCCCACAGCGCGTAGCGCTTCTTCGGATCGAGCTCCCGCTGCATCGCCTGCAGCAGCTCGTCCTTCTCCGGGGTACACCACCAGCCGGGCCACTCGCACAGCACCTGGGCGGAGGTCGCTGGCTCCGGCACGAAGGTGAACGCCGTGCTGAACGCGTCCCACAGCTCGGGCTTGTTGCGCCGCTGCACGACGGTGGCCCAGTCCGAGACCTGCAGGTCGATCTTGAAGCCGACCTCCTCGAGCTGGCTCTTGGCCACCACCGCCGGCTTGTAGTGATGCTCGTACTCCGTCGTCACGATCCAGCGCATCGGCTGGCCGGCGTAGCCGGCCTCCTTCAGCAGCCGGCGGGCCTTGTCCTTGTCGTGCTGGTCGTAGAGCGCGGCGCCGGCGCGGGAGTGCCAGGCCAGCTCGCGGAAGAAGAGCCCGGGATCGAGCCGATAGAAATCCTTGTGGCCGAGCCCGGCCAGCATCATGGGCTCGACGTCGAGCGCCGCCTGGGCCGCCTGGCGCAGGCGCTTGTCGGTCATGAGGCCCTGCTTGAGGTTGAAGACGATCGTCGCCCACCCGTACGGCTTCACCACGACCGGCTCCACGCCCGGCGCCGACTTCAGGCGCTCGTACTGGTCGGGCTTCACCTGCTCGATGTAGTCGTACTCGCCGGTGAGCATGCCGGCCTGGCGCGTCGCGTAGTCGGGCACCGGCAGGAACAAGAGCTCGTCGACCATCGCGGCGCGCCGGCCGGCGAGGCCGCTGGCCGGCTCCGCGCGCGCCGTGTAGCCGTCGAAGCGCGCGAGCTTGATGTGGCGGTCCGGCTTGTGCTCGACGAACTTGAAGGGACCGGTGCCGACGAACTCCTTCAGCTGACCCTCGCCGGCGGCGTCGATGACCTCCTTGGGATAGATCGAGGCGGCGTTGTCGACCTGGGCCAGGACCGTCGGCAGCGCGCCCGAGGGCTCCTTGAGCCGGATCTCCACCACGCCGGGGCCCTTGGCCTCGACCGCCTCGACGCTCCTGAAGATCGCCTTGCCGGTGCTGGCCATCGCGCCCCAGCGCTTGAGCGAGGCGACGACGTCGGCCGCGGTCAGCGGCTTGCCGTTGTGGAACCTGACGTCCTTGCGCAGGCGGATCGTGTAGCGCTTGCCGCCATCGGCGACGTCGTGGCCCTCGGCCAGCAGCGGCGCCGGCTGATACCTGACGTCGAGCGCGTAGAGCCCCTCGAACATGTTGATGCCGATCTCGCGCGTGATCACGGCCGTCGTCGCGTGCTGATCGAGTGTCGGCGGCTCGCCGATCATCCCCACTCGCAGCGTGCCTCCCTTGCGGGGCGCCTGCGGGCTCGCCGGACCGACGGCGGTGAGCGTGAGGGCGGCGAGGACGGCCAGCGACGCGGGCAGCCTCGAGAGTCGGCGCATGCGACGGGTCCTCCTTCGGGACGGCCCTGAGGATGCTAGACTCCGGGCCGTTATGCAAACTCCCATCCGCTACCCCGATCCGGCGATCCAGGTCCTCGACCCGAGCTTCGCCAAGCACCGCATCAACAGTGCCGCCGTCGAACGCCTGGCCACGGGATTCCGATGGTGCGAGGGCCCGGTCTGGTTCGGCGACGGCCGCTACCTGCTGTGGAGCGACATTCCGAACAACCGCATCATGCGCTGGGACGAGGAGACGGGCGCTGTCAGCGTCTTCCGCAAGCCGTCGAGCTACGCCAACGGCAACACGCGCGATCGCCAGGGCCGGCTCGTCACCTGCGAGCACGACACGCGCCGGGTGACGCGCACCGAATACGACGGCACCCTCACCGTCATCCTCGACCGCTTCGAGGGCAAGCCGCTCAACTCGCCCAACGACGTGATCGTCAAGTCGGACGACTCCGTCTGGTTCACCGATCCGCCGTTCGGCATCCTCGGCAACTACGAGGGCCACGTGGCGCCGGCGGAGCTGCCAACCAACGTCTATCGCGTGGACCGCAATGGCACCGCCACGGTCGTCGCCGGCGACATTCCCCGGCCGAACGGCCTGGCCTTCTCGCCCGACGAGAGCAAGCTCTACGTGGTGGTCAGCGGGCTGGTGCCGCGCGAGATTCGCGTGTTCGACGTCGTCGGCGACAAGCTGCAGCACGGCCGCGTCTTCATCGACTGCGGCCCCGGCATCCCCGACGGCTTCCGCGTCGACACCGAGGGCAATCTCTGGTGTGGCTGGGGCGGCGGCGAGGGCCAGGACGGCGTGGCGATCTTCAACGCCGGCTCCACCCTGATCGGCCGCGTCGTGCTGCCGGAGCGCGCCGCCAACCTCTGCTTCGGCGGCGCCAGGCGCAACCGGCTGTTCATCGCCGGCAGCCAGTCCATCTATGCCCTCTACGTCAACGCCCAGGGCGCGACGCTGAGCTGACGCGATGGCGACCCTGCTGATGCTGCCGCCGCAGTCGGCGAAGACGCGCGACTGGGCGGCCCGCGTGGCGGCGGCGCTGCCGGCGCTCACCGTCGTCGTGGCCGAGACGGAAGCCGAGGCGGCGCGAGCGGCGCCGGGCGCCGAGGCGGCCTTCGGCACGCTGCCGCCGGCGCTGGTGCGCACGGCGGCCAAGCTCCGCTGGCTGCAGGCGCCGCAGGCGGCGCCGCCGGCCGGCTACTACACGCCCGAGCTGATCGCGCACCCGGTGGTCGTGACGAACTTCCGCGAGATCTACAATGACCACATCGCCGCCCACATCATGGCGTTCGTGCTGGCCTTCGCGCGCGGCCTGCACTACTACGTCCCCCGCCAGCTCCGGCGCGAGTGGCGGCCGGAGCCGCTCGACAGCGGCGTCGTCCACCTGCCCGAGGCCAGCGCGCTCGTCGTCGGGCTGGGCGGGATCGGCGCCGAGACGGCGCGGCTGGCGGCGGCCTTCGGCATGCGCGTCACCGGCGTGGACGCGCGTCGCCGCGAGGCGCCGCCCGGCGTGCTGAAGCTCGACGGGCCTGACGCGCTCGACTCGCTGCTGCCGCTGGCCGACTTCGTCATCCTGACGGTGCCTCACACGCCCGCCACCGAGGGCTTCATGCACCGCGCGCGCTTCCAGCGGATGAAGCGCAGCGCGTTCTTCATCAACATCGGCCGCGGGATGACGACGCGTCTGGACGACCTGGTCGCCGCGCTGCGGGCCGGCGAGATCGCCGGCGCCGCCCTCGACGTCTACGAGCAGGAGCCGCTGCCGGCCGACCATCCGCTGTGGACGCTGCCCAACGTCCTGCTGACGCCGCACACCGCCGGCTTCGGGCCCTTTCTCGACGACCGGCGCTTCGAGATCCTGCTCGACAACTGCCGTCGCTTCCTGGCCGGCCAGCC
>Ga0066704_10001403_pt1 | contig 10372 bp, 8 predicted proteins | sample GraSoiAngelo_153_FD_66458 | JGI IMG/M metagenome (GOLD analysis project Ga0066704, IMG submission 66458) | Grasslands soil microbial communities from the Angelo Coastal Reserve, California, USA - 14_1009_12_40cm | ecosystem: Environmental > Terrestrial > Soil > Grasslands | place: USA... | reverse complement strand
GACTGCGCGTAATTTCAAACGGGTCGCTGTGATCGTGTTCGTCTTCGTATTGCAGGTAACGGGGCAAGAGCCGTGAGACATGAGGAAGAAAGAATCGGGTTAGATCGGGAAAACAGGGGGTGGCGCCAGTATTGTGCACCGCCGGCAAGGTTATATAATTTAACTATCGAGAAAGCCGTATATTGTTTGACGCGCTTTCAACCCGTTCCTGTCTCGGGGGATTACTCTAGCGGAGCATTGCTCCGATCATTTTAGCCAGGAGGAGACATCATGAGCAGGATCTTTAACGCTGACCATGGGCTTATGCGGTGGCGGAAATCACGAACATGGATCATCGCGTGCTTAATAATTCTATGTGCTTTGGAAATTAGCGGCTGTAGCATGATGGGTAAACCACCGACTGAAGCCTTGGCTAATGCAGAACTGGGTCTCCGCGCGGCGAGTGAAGCCAGGGCTGCCGAATTTGCCCCGATGGATTTGCAGAGCGCCAGGGAAAAACTAGAGGGCTCCAAGCAGGCCATAGCCGCCAAGAGATACGAAGATGCGCGCCGACTCGCGGAAAGCGCTCAGGTGGAGGCGGAGCTTGCGGAAGTGAAAGCCGAAACAGAGATTATGCGGCGGGCCGCGGAAGAGCTCCAGAAGGGCATCGATGCGCTTGCGACGGACGCCGAGCGGGGCTCAAGGAAGTCATTATCCAAGGGACCTGACAAGGAGTAGATTATGAACAGGGATAGTACGTTGGTGGACCGATGGGAATTTTGGACGGCACTCTCACTGCTGGCCGTTATATCTGTAGGTTGCGAAGCGGTCCGTAATCCGTCCTTAGAGCGGGCACGTGACACCTATCAACGGGCTCGGCACGATCCCGAAGTCGTCGGGCGGGCTGCCGTGTCCCTGGATAAGGCCGGGCAAACTCTGGAACAAGCCGAGCGCGCATGGACGAAGGAAAAGGATGTAACGGAAGCGGAGCATCTAGCTTATATCGCTGAGAAAAGAGTCGAAATAGCGCGGGCCACTGCAAGGCGGAGGTTGGCGGCCGATGAGATCCAGCAACTCAAATCCAAGCGCGAATAAATTCTTCTCGAAACCCCTCGCAAGTTCGACAGCGAGGTCGAAGCCTTACAGATCGTTGAAAAACTCTTTGACTCCAAAAAGACTCAGCTGGGATTTTCGCTATATGGTAAAATGCCTCCCAATGCGATCTTAGGGAGAGCATGGTGATAGGCGAACTCCGCTGATAGCTATTCGCAAACTCCTTTTGAACAGACCGCTGGAGAGGGCTCCTCTATTTCCTCAACAGGATAGATGCGCCGAATACAAAATCATCCAACGCTATAACCCTGCCGCAGGTATACTACGGCTGTCCGTCTCACTAGGATAGGATCGAGCCGACAGTTGGAGAGAGAAGTGGGGCGCGTTGTGTGATGTGGTTACTTCAGAGCATGATCTCAGGATTGATTATTGCTTTGTGATGTAAAATATTCTTGCAAGGGAGTAGAGACTATTTTCCCTCTATTCGATCGGGGGTGGTCTTTAACTTGCCTCGAGGGACGTAGACTCGGATCATATGGCTCAGGGAAGTTCATGTGTTCCGTAGCGATCAAGACAAGAATACCTATCACGGTCGTAAATGCTGACAGATGAAGTAGCGGGTGTAAGGCACGGCCTGACATGATCCCGGCGACCCAGGCTGTACAGATTAATGCCGCGACGAGCAGGTGTGGCCAAAGCAGTAGATGAGGCCGAGGTTCGCCTTTGACTTTGCTGGTCAGCACATATGGTAACCGGCGATTTAATAGGACCTGAGATAGCGCTAGAAGGAAGTAAGGCCATTTCGCCAGTTGCAACAAGCCGGCCCTCCAGTGCCAACCCCATTCGTTCCGCGGGTCAAGGTAAAATCTCTGACGGTAGAACTGGCAAAGCACCGACGTTGCCAACAACAAACCGAAGTCTACTAAAATACGATAATTCAATGCTCTGGGTGCTAATCCCGTCGCAAGCATATAGGTCATAACTAAAAGACCTATGATTACAGTTGTCCCCTGGAGGTAATAAAATCCATGCATAAAGCTGATGATACGTTCCTTGACCGATAGTTTCCCTGCTATTTGGCGGTATTTTCGAAGCTTGATATCAAGTACGGAACGGGCCCACCGCAGTTGCTGTTGTACGTAGCCAGGCCAATCAACGGGAGTTAGGCCCCTCGCGAGAATCCTTGGCACGTACACGCCCCGCCACCTACGGGATCGGTATATTAACGTGATCAAAAGATCGTCTGCATCGTGAGGCGCGAAGCCACCTACTTGCTTCAACGCCGTAACTCGGTGCGTGTTATGGCAGCCCGTCACCACCGGGTACCCCATGGCGAAACCGAACATCTGGGTGGAAGAATAATACTCGTAAGTCTCTTCGGCCGCACCACGTGCAATAAAACTCGCCTCCTGGTTATAATAGGCCTGAGCCGCCTGCACATAGCCTACCTGCGGGTCGTTGAAATAGCCGAGCACCTCGGAAAGAAAAGCGGGTTCCGGCACGTGATCAGGATCGAATGCTGCGATGATTTCGTACCTTTCAAAGCCGACCTCATGTAACCATGCATTGTAATTCCCATGTTTTGATCGAGCCCGGAAGGTGCCGTTCTCAGTTTGATAGTGCGGGAAATTTTTTCTGCTGAAATGGAAAACACCCAGTTCTGTGCATAGGGATATGACCCGCGTATCATTCCCCTCATCCAAGACCCACGTGTCATGCGGGTAGTTCAATGCGACTAAGGCTCTGATCGTCTCCTCCAGCATCTCGATCGACTCGGCGCCGGGCACGAAGGTTGTGGCGACGCCGACCTTCCAACCTGGGCGTGGGGTCATCGGTACTGGTTTTCTCATGAAAGGTAAACACCACCACCTGAACTGGTTGATTGCTAACCTGCTGATGACAATCAGTGTTAAACCCCAAAAGGCGAGCGGACGAGCAAACCAATCTCCATAAGCGAACCAGTTCGCTATAAAGTAGGCAATGGCGGCAGAGCTTACAACTGTTAATAGCGCAAACAGCAGATAATCAGACAGCTTGAAGACTTTCTGTGACTGAACAGATGCATGAAATTCCTTGGGATCAGCAATCATGCAATCGATTTCCTTTCAGAGTGGTGACGAAACGAATGCATTGCCTTGACCATTTCAGGATCATTGAATCCCGCTCCTCGATGTCAATGCTAAAGATCAGAATTGACAGTGGAGCAAAAATGAAGCCACCTAACATCGATATGCTGGTGCGCTTGTTCCGGGCTTTTATTAGGCCGTCAAACTTTTTGTTTCTGGCGAGATTCTAGCGGGGTTCCAATATGTTAATAAAAGATCCTTTAGCGTTTATTGGGCGATCTATTGGTCTAACGATGGCTGGGGCCTTCAGTTTTCTAGTGACAGTGACATCTGATTTGTCAGACAACGCCCATCGAATTGTCACAAATGTTTTCATACTCCGTAAACCACCTGTATCATCGAAAGGGCGACGGGTAATGGCGTGTTCTCAGTTTAGACTTTGCCGCCTCCGGAACAGGTGACGCGAGCAGGTTCGGTCAAGAAGAGTTTTATGTTTAATTTGGATGGGTTAATAGTAAGTTTTCTCGGGCTAGTCGCCCATTGTGCCTTGCTCCAGAAAGCGCTGCGAGTTTGGTTATCTGTTAAAATGACGGGGAGCGCCGTCATATGAAGGACGCCCGTTCGGCTACGTTTAATAAGTTTCCGGTCGTCCTGCCGCAAGTCTAATCGAAAGGGTTTCTGTGTCAGATTAAGGGACTTGAAGTTGCAATGATCCTCTTACGAGGCGTGAAAAGAAATCCAATTCCCATACGACCTATCCGTGGCTGGATTTGTCACCGACGGTCGTAACAGTGATTTGAGACGATCTTCGTGTCCATGTTGGCGCTGTGTCGGACCCCCCAACTGTCTTGATGTACACGGTTCACGACACTTTCACTCACGCGTCTAATGACACCCATTCAGGAATTGAGAACTTGCTTAACGATGGAAGCGATTCTTTCGACATGATCGAAGCTCACCTCCGGCTCACAGGGCAGCTCGATTAGATCGGCCCAGACTCGTTCCGCGCGCGGAAGACACCCGTGGGCCCGTGTTTCATAATGGGACAGAAGATGGATCGGAACATAGCTGCCTTGAACTTCATAGCCCGCGCTGCCCAGGACTTGAATCAGATGCGCGGCCAGGTCATTGCCGCGATGTTTTGGCAAGACCCGAATAACCTGTGTCAGGCAGGCGGACCCGCTTCGGTGCGGAATGAATTCTAAACGCTCTTCTGTTCCGAGCAAATCTTGATAGGCCTGCACACGCGCGCGTCGGGCGGCGATGTTCTCAGGCAAGGTTTGCATGAGACTTAAAGCAACCGCTGCGTTAAGGTTGGCCATGATTTCCTTCCGATATGGAATCGGCGGCGAATCGGGAGTGGTGGTTTTCACACGAGACAACGCCGCCTGCACAGGAAGTGTCCAGCGCCTCCAGCGCCGCCAAATCATCGTGGACAAGAAATTCCGTACTGCGGGAGAAAGCTCAGCCGGCGCCAGATCAATCTTGGAACTGCCGTTAAGAAAATCTCTATTCCGGGAAACAACAATACCCCCGCCGAGGCCGAAACAAACTTTCTCGCTGCCAAAACTCAAAATTCCCGCATCGCCCAATCTGCCGATCGGTCGACCATCGATCGTCGCGCCCAAAGCCTGTGCTGCATCGTCTATGACTCGAATGGTCCTGCCGCGGGCGAGCTCCATGATCGCCTTTATGTCCGCGGGATTGCCAAAAAGATGCGGGACGATGATGGCCTTTGTTTTGTCGGTCAGTACCGCCTCGACTGTCTCTGCAGTGATACTGAGATCCTCGCCTACGTCCGCCAGCACGGGGAGCGCGCCCACAGCCAAAATGGGCGAGACGACAGCAGTGCAACAGAAGGTGGGAATCACTACTTCATCGCCCTGCCGGACGTCGCACGCCCGCAAGGCGATTTCCAGCGCTAAACTTCCGGAGCCGCAGAGGACGGCTTCTTCAACACCGAGTGTCTCGATCACTAAAGATCTCAGCTCGCTGAGGTCCGGCCCGTCGATGACGCTGCCTGATAAAAAAGAGCGAAGGATTCCTCGATACGTTGCGCCGTTCCAATAAGGCACGCAGAGAGGCACACGGTAAAAGTAGCTTGTCAAATTCATGAGATAATTATTTCGCAGGGTCTTGACAAACGGCAAGCGGAAAGGCGGAACGCTGAAACGGTTTATTGAACCCCGGCGGCCTTCAGATATTGTAGATCAATGAAGCGTTCAGCAGCGGGAACCGGAGTCGGAATGACCCCAGCTTCACCCATGAGCGTGAGCACGCGATTGAATGCGCTCAAGCTCAACTCGCCTCTCTTGGGCAGGACGTTTTTATCGGGCTCCAGGTAGGGCGCAAATAGCTGCCGAGCGATCTCTGCGGAAATTTTTAGAGATTCCATGACGATGTTGATCATCTCGCCGCGATTCTTGGGATCGTTCATGAACTCGTAGGAGGCCGCGAAACCCCGGGCCATCCGAACCAGCGCGTCTTTGTTCTTCTCTCCCCACCTGCGCCGCGTCATGTCGACGTTAAAGATAAGATCCGCTCCCGCCTCATAAGTAAAACCAAGCCTTGGATAGCCCTCTTTGATGGCGCTCAGATCTTCCGGCTGGCCCATCGGCACGGCGCCGCATTCTCCCGATTTCACGCAATCGAAGCGCGCCGCCGTACCGACGATCGCCTTGGCTTGGAAATCCGGAGGCTTGATGCCTTTGAGGCGGAGTAGCCTCACTGTCGCCAGTGTAATCGTATCACCGGGAGTCGAGAGGCCCACTACTTTTCCCTTGAGGTCGGCGAAGCTTTTGATCTCGGGTTTCACGATCAGGCTGTAAACCGGATTGGTAGTCTGGCTCAGGATGGCCACCGCGTCGGATCCCTTGAGCACCGCCTGGATCAAATAGGGCGTGGCGTTCTTTCCGGCGTCGATCTCACCTTTGTCCAGCGCCGCAACGATCCTGTCCGTTCCGCCGGGAATCGGAACGACATCGAGATTGATCCCTTCGCGCACAAAAAATCCCTTGCGCTCGGCGACGGTGAGCGGAAGAGACGACAAGCTCCCCGCCGAGGCCGCATTTTGTCCATAGCGCAAGGTGACTAGGTCGGCCGCGTAGACTGCCTCGATCAAGCTGAGAAAAAGCAGCGCGCCGACAACGAACAGAATTCGATGAGTCATAATCCCGCCGGCTCATCTACCGTTGCGCACTTTGGCGGCCGCTCGCAATCCCTCCATATTCCCGGTGTCCCCATGAATTCCAGCGATGGTCCCCACGTCGAGCTTGAGCCGTTCGATCCCTTGCAGTAGCTCATTGACCAGGGGCGCGGGCCTGATCTGGTTCTTTCGCTGACTGGCGTGATCGGCCTCGATGAGGATTTTCTCGCGCGGCAAATAAACCAGCTGAAAATCGTCTGCGTGGGAGGTCGGCAGCGGATAAATTTCGATTTGCTGACTTCCATCGGTCACCACTCTAGGATCCGTGTGAGATTCAATCATTACCGCGTGTGGGGTCTTCTGCAAACTGTCCGGACGGGACAACCGGGAAATACAACGGAAAGATGTATTCGTGCAAGAGCTGGCAGTTACGCGCAGGCAATGAGGATCTGGATTTCAAAGCGTGGATGGCTCGAACACCAGATCACCCTCCGGCCTGAACCATTGAACCGGTTAACCGTTTTGAACGGCTTGAACTCTTCGAGCCGTCTAGTTGAAAGTGCGATCGAATCGGCGAGAGGAATTAGCCAATATCGGGCGCGACGCAATCTTTCATGCGGCAACAAAGGCGAGCGAGAAGGGATTCAGCTCCCTCAGGAGCCTTGACTGCCCTATGTGATCCTGCCATTTCTCGATTGAGGTAGACTGCTAGCAAGGAATAGGATTGAAGAAGCTGATATCCGAAAAAGCTGAGCGATTTACCGAGTCGGTGATCCGCGAGATGACGCGGTTAGCTAATAGATATGGCGCGGTTAACCTTGCTCAAGGGTTTCCTGACTTTCCTGCTCCTGAGGAGATCAAACGAGCCGCCATCCGCGCGATCGAGGACGACTACAACCAGTACTCGATCACTTGGGGTGCGAAGAGCCTGCGCGATTCAATCGCGAAAAAGTACGAAACCGATTATGGGCTCAGGATCGATCCTGAGAGCGGCATTACCGTCTGCTGCGGATCTACGGAGGCGATGATGTCCGCCATGCTTGCGGTCACCAACCCCGGCGACGAGGTGATCATTTTCGAGCCCTTCTACGAGAACTACGGCCCGGATGCAATCCTCTCAGGCGCCACCCCGCGCTATGTGACCCTCCATGCTCCGAACGTAAACGACGATCCTGAGGGCACCTGGCACTTCAACCCTGACGAGCTAGAGGCCGCGTTTAACGACCACACGAAAGCGATCATCATCAATACCCCGAACAACCCGACGGGCAAAGTTTTCACACGCGCGGAGCTGGGGCAGATCGCGCGCCTCTGCCAAAAGTGGAATGCATTGGCCATTACCGACGAGATCTACGAGCACATTATCTACGATGGTGCCAAGCATATTCCTATCGCCACAATCCCAGGCATGCGCGAACGCACGATCACCATCAATGGCATGTCCAAGACCTACAGTGTCACCGGCTGGCGCGTCGGCTATGCCATTGCTGCTCCGCATCTGACCAGCGCTATGAGGAAGGTGCACGATTTCCTCACCGTGGGCGCGCCTGCGCCGCTCCAGGAAGCCGGCGCCACTGCGTTCGCGCTTCTGCCAAGCTACTATGAGAATCTCGCGCGCGATTACGCGCAACGGCGCGACTTGTTGCTTGGGCTCCTCGGCCGAGCCGGGTTCAGGTGCTACAAACCTCAAGGCGCATATTACATCATGACGGATATCTCAGAGTTCGGCTTTACCAATGACACGAAGTTTGCACAGTACCTCACCAAGGAGATTGGTGTGACTGCGGTGCCGGGAAGCAGTTTTTATCATCAGCCCGAATATGGCTTCAAGCAGGTACGCTTCGCCTTCTGCAAGGTTTTAGATACGCTGCGGCAGGCTGGTGAGCGATTGCAAAAGCTACGTACGGTTAAAACCTACACATCAAAGTGATCGGCCGATCTTCTCGACCGCACAATTCGAAGCTCACCTGCTCTTAACTTGTTTGGCGCCGGGGGTCTGGCATGCGTTATAAGCTATTCCCCTCACTTCGCCAGCGGATCGGGACGAAGCTGGAAGTGCAGGACCTTGGGCTTTGTCCCTTTGCCGCCTTCGATGTGGAAAGGAGTCCGGTTGCCGAAGGTCGCCCACAAACCTTTGCCCTTCCAGCCGGCCTTTGGATCGTCGATGCGCCCATCCATCCATTTGGCGTAAAAACCCATGGGATAGGGCACGCGAAGAGTGACGAATTTCCCGTCCACCATGGCCAACAGCGCGTCATTAAGATTGCCGGTGGCGATCGGCACGTCTTTACCCAAGCCAAAGGTGTCGAACTGATCCACCCAGGTGTAATAGCTCGACTCGGCGCTGCCTGAGGCCTTGAGGTTCTGAAACTGCGGCCCGGGGAAAGGATAGAGCGTCCAGCCCTCGGGGCAGTGCTTTCCCGTGGCGGTCGGTCCGTTGAGGACCTTGCATTTACGACGATCGAAACTTCCGAGATGACCGCTGGACAGCGATACCCACGCGACTCCGTTGCGGTCGATGTCCATCCCGCGGATGCCGTATCCGTTGTTCTCGATTGGCACTTCGTAGTATTCCGTCAAAGCGGTCACCGGCGGGTTATCACCGAGATTCAGCCGAATCACTGCGCCGGGAAAGCTCAGCACGGACCCCCAGATGGAACCGTCCACCGGACTCACGGCGATGCCATATAGGCCCGCCACGATCCGTTTGTCTTTAGCGGGATCCACCGCTTCCTTCGGCTCGACCCACTCGTCGCGCTTGCCGTTGCCGTTGGTGTCGAGGACAAACGGCGTCCAACCCTGCGATTTCGCCTCGTCGCCGGTCTCCTCGAACATCTTGCGATTGAGCCAGCCGACGACGTTGCTGGTCGAAGCGCCGCTGCTCAGCCACAAGGTGTTATTGGCGTCCTCTGCAAACACCAAGTGATGCGTGGAGAAACAGGTGCTGATCAAAGTGAACTTCTTGGTTTTCGGATCGTACATCGAGACGTGACGGTTCGCATTTTCGAGCGGGAAGACCTTCGCTGAAGAATGGTCTGAGCCCTTCTTGCAGAAGTCCGGATTAGCCGGTGGACGCACTCTCGCCGTGAACCACACCCGCCCCTTTTCATCGTACATCGGATTGTGCTGGTTGGACTGACTATCCCATATCGGTTCGGCTCCCCAGTAAGGCGACGGCGATAGCGGGTCCGTCTTTGCGGAGGGAGTATTCGGATCACGCACCGGGTGCTTAATTTCGAACGCCTTGTGATGAACGGGATCCAATACTGGAACCAAATCCGTGCTCAACTCGGTCGCGCCAAAGATCAAGCCGTTGGCGTTGAGAGTGGGGTTGCGTTTGTCGGTGGAGATTTCATCGTGCAAGTAAGCCTTGGGGTTGCTCCAGTCCCACAACGTGACGACGATGTTGCGCTCCACGCCCTGCGGCCGCATTGGCTTTGTCGCGGGTAATTCGCCAGCGGCGATGCGATCGGTCCAATCACCGAACAACCCGGTGGCTTTGTTTGCCCCCATCTCGTTGATGCGGGTGACCATTGTGGTCATGGCTTGTCCGGACACGATGCGCCGCTGCCACGCTTCGGCGGAGGAATTGAAATGGCCCAACTCTTTGGGGATCGTCCGCGTCGCTTTGTTGCCGAGCTGGTGGCACGTTATACAGCCGTTGGTCTTCGCCACGTTCAACCACTCGTTCTGAGTCGCTATTTTACCTACGGGGAACTCACTCTTGTCGGGAATCTTGAGCATCGAGTACCAGTAAATGGCCGGATAGTATTCCGCCGCCGCTGCCTCACTCGGAGCCGGCACCGCTTTCAAATTGAGAATCTTCCCGGGCACGGCTTTGACCTTCGGCGAATCCACCAACCCATAGCCACGCACCCATACGCTGTAACTGGCTTTCGGTAGATCCGGCATCACGTAGCGCCCTTGATCGTCAGTCACCACGATCTTCGCCATCTTGGTGGGAAGATCCGTCGTTTCCGCGATCACCCAGACGCCGGCCTCCGGCCCCTTGGCGCCGGTGACCACGCCGCCGATATCATCGGCGTCGATGCGGACCGCTCCGCCGTTGTTTTGTTGCGCCGTGAGCCCAACCGGCCACGGAGCGAAAAGAAGGGCGACGCCGAGTACG
>Ga0066704_10001401_pt1 | contig 10377 bp, 10 predicted proteins | sample GraSoiAngelo_153_FD_66458 | JGI IMG/M metagenome (GOLD analysis project Ga0066704, IMG submission 66458) | Grasslands soil microbial communities from the Angelo Coastal Reserve, California, USA - 14_1009_12_40cm | ecosystem: Environmental > Terrestrial > Soil > Grasslands | place: USA... | reverse complement strand
CGACGGAGGTCGTGCAGCAGCAGCGAAACGCAATGCTTGAATTGTGAGCATGGCCTTATCGAAATACACTGTCGTCGTCCTCGCTGGAACATCTTGTCAGTCCGGTGACGGCTGATCTGCATGGCCACGCGCTGCGGGACTCCTGCCCGATCAACCACTCCAGAGAAGCGCCACGGCTCCGCCGGGGAGCTGCGAACGTTTGGGGGTTTGGGGGCCATGTCGGGGCCCCCATCTCAATAAATCCGCAGCGCGACCGTGACCGGCTGGCGGGCGGCGCGGATGGCGGGGAGCAGGCCGCCGGCGGCTCCGATCAGCAGCGCCCACAGCAGGCCGCGGGCGAGTAGCCCGCGCGTGACCCGGAAGTCGAACGCCACCTGCGAGAACGTGTTGAAGTTCAGCGTGGAGAGCGAGGCGCCGTCGCAGTAGAGATAGGCCAGCCCACCACCGACGGCGCCGCCGACCAGCGCCAGCAGCAGCGCCTCGATCATCACCGAGGCCACCACCGGGGCGCCGCTGAAGCCGATCGCGCGCAGGGTGGCGATCTCGACCTGGCGGCTGGCGATCGCCGAGTACATGCAGTTGAGCGCGCCGAACGTCGCGCCGACCGCCATGAAGGCGGCGACGCTGTAGCCGAGCACGCCGATCAACCGCGACAGGATCGTGGCCTGCCTGGCGTAGTACTCGGGCTCGCTCAACACGCTGATCGACAGCCGCGGATCGCGGCTGACGGCCTCCTTGAGGCCGGCCACGCCGGCGGCCGAGCCGTCGGCGAGCGTCGCGGTGACCGACTGGAACCCCGTGCGCCGGAAGGCCGACATCGCCACCTCGGCGTCGGCCCAGATCTCCGACTCGTGCACGTCGCCGCCGGTGACGAAGATCCCGACCACGGTCCAGTCGCTGTCACGAAAGGCGATGCGCGAGCCGACGTCGAGGCCGGCGAACTGGCGTGACGCTTTCCGTCCCACCATCACCTCGCGCACGCCGCGCTGGAAGCGGCGGCCCTCGACGACACCGACCTCGTCGCGGATGGTGAACGCGGCGGGCTGCACGCCCCGGAACGGCACGTTGTTGGGGTCGGCCTGGCCCTTGCGGGGCAGATCCACCATGACCACGAGCTCGGCGGACGCCAGTGGCCGGCCCTCGCCGTCGCGAGCGACGCCCGGCAGGCCGGCCAGCAGTGTGGCCTGCTCGCGCGCCACCCCGCTCGACAGCTCGGCGTCGGAGCCGGCGCGCAGCATGATGACGCGGCTGCTGCGCCCGGTGCTGGCCAGGGTGTGGCGGAAACCTTCGCCCATGGCCAGGACGGAGACCAGGACCCCCACCACGCCGCCGATGCCGACGACGATCACCAGCGAGGTGCCGAGCCGCCTGGGCACGTTCTGCAGATTGATCAGCGTGATCTGTGCGACCTGGTTCAGCCACGCCATCGCGTCACCGCCCCGCCAGCGCGTCGACGATGCGCAGCCGGCCCACGCGCACCGCCGGCGGCAGCCCGATGGCGACCGTCAGCCCGGCCGCGATGAGGGCGGCCAGGAGCCAGCTGCTGCCGTCCACGAACAGAGGCGGAAAGCGCCCGCCGGTGGCGCCGTTGAGGAGGGGCATGAGCCCCAGGGCGGCTGTCATGCCGAGACCGCCGCCGAGCACGAGCAGCAGGGCGGCCTCGCCGAGGACGAGGGCCGTCACCGCACGGTCGGAGAATCCGAGCGTCTTGAGGATCGCCAGCTCGGGAATGCGCTCGCGGATCGACTGCGCCATGGTGTTGCCGGTCAGGAGGAGGATCGTGAAGAACACCGCGATCAAGATGCGGGTGACCAGCGCGCCGACGTCGCCGATCTGCTTGGCGAAGCCGATGGCGAATTCCTTCTCGGGGGCCGTCTTGGTCTCGTCGGGCGAGTTCATGAAGAGGGTGTCGATCGCGCTGGAGACGGCCCGGGCCTGCTCGGACTCGACGACGCGGACGACGTACCAGCCGGTCTTGCCTTTCCCGAATTGCCGCGCTTCGTCGAAGTGGGCGACGTTGATGAGGACGACGTCGGTGTTGCCGCGCACGGCCGGATCCTCGGCGTCGATGAGGCCGACCAGGTCGAACTCCCAGTTCAGGCTGCCGTCGGCCTTCGTGTGGATCTCCGAGCTGATCGGCAGCTTCTGGCCGACCTTCCAGCCGTAGCGGTCGGCCAGGCGCTGGCCGGCCACCGCGCCCGTGCGGGTCTTGCCGAAGGCCTCGCGCTGCTCGGGCGCGATCGCGAACTCGGGGTACATGTCCAGATAGCGGGCGGGGTCCACCGCGAAGACGGGGAACGCGTTGCTCTCGTTCTGGTACTTCGCGCCGAACCAGTCGGCGAAGGCGACGCCGGCCACGCCGGGAACGCGCTCGATCCGCGCCAGGTACGACATCGGCAGCGGCTCGATGATGGAGTAGCGCGCCGTCGTCAGCAGGCGCCGCGCGTCGGCGGCGTCGGCGCCCGACTCGAACGCCGTCTGCACGGCGTGGAGCAGGCCGAACAGGAGAAAGGCGATCAGCACCGACAGCAGGGTGAGGATGGTGCGCGTCCTCTTGCGAAAGAGCTGGGCCCACAGCAGCGGCAGGTACTTCACCGCTCGTCCATCTCGCTCGCCGCCGCCAGCGTCCCCTTGTCGAGATGCAGACGTCGGCGCCCGTACTCGGCGGCCTTGGGGTCGTGGGTGACCATCACGATCGTCTTGCCGTGGTCGCGGTTGAGCATCTGCAGCAAGGTCATGATCTCGTGGGCCGTGGCGCGATCGAGGTCGCCGGTGGGCTCGTCGCAGACGAGCAGGGTCGGGTCGGACACGAGGGCCCGGGCGATCGCGACGCGCTGCTCCTGGCCGCCCGACAGCTCCCGCGGCTTGTGGCGCGCGCGGTCGCGCAGGCCGACGAGGGCGAGGGCGATCTCGGCGTGCCGGCGGCGCTCGGCCGCGCCGAGGCTGGTCAGCAGCAGTGGAAGCTCCACGTTCCGTTGCGCCGACAGGACCGGCAGGAGGTTGTAGAACTGGAAGACGAAGCCGACGTGGGCGGCGCGCCAGCGGGATAGCTCGCCGCTGCCGAGCTTATCGATGCGCCGGCCGTCCACGGTGATGGTCCCGGCGGTCGGGGTGTCGAGACCGCCGATCAGATTCAGGAGCGTCGTCTTGCCGGAGCCGGAGGGGCCCATCAGGGCCACGAAATCGCCGCGCGGGATGTCGAGGTCGACGCCATGCAGCACCTCGATCGCCTCGCCGCCGCGCCGGTACGTCTTGGTGACGCCCCGGATCTCGATGAGCGCGCTCATCGCGCGCCGTCGGCCGCCCGCACGGGGTCGCCGTCCTTGAGGGCCGCCGGCGGCGACATCACCACGCGCTCGCCGGCGCGCAGGCCGGCGACGATCTCGCGGTCCCCGCCGACGGCCTGGCCCGCCGTCACCGGGCGGCGCTGCACCCGGCCGTCGGCGTACACGAACACCACGGCGGTGGCGCCGTCGCCGCGCACGGCATCGACCGGGACGAGCACGACGACCGGCGCTGGCGTCCGCGGCGCGGCGGACGGCGCGCTCAGGAAGGCGACCCGCGCGCCCATGTCGGGCACGATGCGGGGATCCTTGGCGTCGATCGCGATCCGCACCTTGACGGTGGCCTTGCTGCGGTCCGCGGTCGGAATGATCGCGATCACCGAGCCGGGGATCTTCCAGTCGGGATACGCATTGAGCGTGGCCTGCACGGGCTGCCCGGAGACGACGCGATTGATGTAGGACTCGTTGACGTCGACCTGGATCTCCAGCGAGTCCATGTCCACGATCGTGCCGATGCCGGTGCGGGTGAAGCCGCCCCCGGCCGAGATCGGCGAGATCATCTCGCCCGGCTGGGCCGCCTTGGCGATCACGACCCCGCTGAACGGCGCCAGGATCACCGTGTTGTCGAGCTGGACCTGCGCGACCGCGACCGACTCGCGAGCGACCCGGATCTGCTCGGCGTTGTTGGCGAGCCGGGCCCGCTGCGTGTCACGCTGGGCGAGGGCGGCATCCAGCGCCTGGGCCGGCACGAGCTGGCGCGCGAACAGCTCCTGCTGCCGACGATAGTCGCGCTCGGCCTGCTCGAGCTGCGCGCGGATCTCGCCCTCCTGCGAGCGGGCGGCGGCGAGCTGGGCCCGCGCCAGGTCGCGCTGGGCCCGGGCCTCGGTGTCGTCGAGACGGGCCAGGACGGCGCCCTCCTTCACGCGCATGCCTTCCTCGATCAGCACCTCGGTGACCTTGCCAGTGATCTTGGCGGAGACGGTGGCCTGGCGGCGCGCGGTCACGTAGCCGCTGGCGTCGAGCACCGAGCCGGCGCCCGGCGCCGCCGCCCGGGCGGTGACGGTCCGCACGGTGGGCGGGCTCACCCGTCCCCACGCGAGCCACAGCCCGCCGGCCAGCGCGAGCACCGCCGCCGCGGCGAGCGCGAGCCAGCGGCCGCGCGCCCGCGCGGCGCGGCCGTTGCGGTCGATGCGCAGCTCCTTGAGAAGTTCGGACGTCTGCATGCTCTCGGGCGGAGTCACGGACACGTCTTCTCAGTGTGCCACAAGCACGGCGCCCGGTCGCGCGGGTCAGTCGGCGTTCAGGTAGACGGGATTGGTCCAGGTCGTGAGGAATATGTCAAGGATGCCGGGGATGTGTCAGCTCCACGGCCTGCCCGTTGGCCGCCGCCTCGGCGGCGGCGGTCGTGCAGCCAGCCTGCGCCTTCCGGCTCAGTGCGTAATCGGCCGCCTCGCCCTGGCAAGCCTTCAGGCTCGCGTAGTCGCCGGCCGCCGACCAGCCCTGGCCGTGATTCACCATCATCGTGTACGCGCCTTGTCCCGCATCGGTCTGGAACGGGAGTACCTGCGACGCCAGGACGAACGCGACGACATGCACGATGCGCTTCACCGTCCTCGTCATATTTCGGCCTCCCTTGCGCCCTTGCTTCCGCAAACGATGTGCCATTCCTCGATCGAAAAACAATCAATAGGTTAGGGCTGGCGCTCGACCTCCGCAGTGGTAAGAGACGGTCCGGCCGCCGGGCCGCGACGGGTACTTTCCCGCCTGGGTGCCGGGCCTCGGCCTACGTATTTGCGGGTCGCTGGCCGGGCCGACATCGCCAGGACGCCGCGCGCTCGTCAGAATTTCTCGCCGAAGAGGACGTGCCAAGATCGTGGGATGATGACGGCCCGATGGTGCCCGTCGTCCTCTCCGTGCTCGTGGCGGCCTTCGTCAAGGGCTCCATCGGCTTCGGGTTTCCGACGCTCGGCACGCCACTGCTCTCGCTGTTCGTCGACGTCAAGACGTCGATTCTGGTGCTGATCGTCCCCAACATCGTGATGGACGGCGTGCAGTTCGCGCGCCGGGGCGCGCCGCTGGCGACCGTGCGCCGGATGGCGACGCTGGTCGCCTTCGGCGCCGTCGGGACCGTGCTGGGCACGCGCCTGCTGGCGCTCCTCAGCTCGCGCACGGTCATGCTGATCCTGGGCGGCTTCATCCTGCTCTTCACCGCGTTCGGGATCGCGCGCGTGTCGCCGCGGCTGCCGCCGCGCTGGGAGCCGTGGGCGTCGCCGGTGGCCGGTTTCGTGGCGGGCGTCGTCGGCGGGATCACCAGCGTGCCGGGGACCCCGCTGGTCCTCTACTTCTACGCGCTCGGGCTCTCCAAGCACGAGTTCGTCAGCGCGGTCGCGTTCACGTTCGTCCTCTACAAGGTCGTCCAGCTGGCGGCGGTGACGTGGTACGGCCTCTTCACGTGGACGCTGCTCCGATGGTCGCTCCTGCTGACCGTGGTCGCGCTGGCCGGCTTCGCCCTGGGCCTGCGCGTGCAGGACCGCCTGGATCAGCGCAGCTTCAACCGCGCCGTCCTCGTTTTTCTGACGCTGCTGGGCGCCTGGCTGGTGTGGCGGGCGCTATAGCGGTCGAGAGGGGCGGATCACGCCGCCAGCAGCTCGAAGATGCGCCGGACGAGCTCTTCGTGGTCCTCGACGTTGTGGGGGAAGAGGCCGAACTCCTTGACCTCGGCGAGATCGATGGTGCGGAGCTTCTCGCCGCTGCGCACCGTCTCGAAGCCGAGCGTCTGGAAGCACGAGCGGCCGGCGTCCGGTCGCTCGGTGACCAGCACGAAGTACACGTTCGGCCACTGCCGCCGCGCCGTGTAGAAGATCGACTTGTCGCCGCGCTGGTTCTCGACGGAGATGAACTGCTCGACCGACGGCCGGTACTTCACCTCGATGAGGAACGCCCGCTCCTCGTTGTCGGTGGTGGTCTGGGTGACCCGGAAGTCCGGGGAGAAGTCTTCCCGGCCGAAGCGCAGGGGCAGGGACGCGCTGGAGCGAAACGGCGCGACCTCGTACCTCGCGCGGCGGAAGATCGACTCCACCAGAGCCTCGGCGATGCGGCTCTTCGCCTCGATCAGATCCATGCGACCTCCTGCGATGGCACGCAAGCCCTCGAAAAGGCGGCTCGTACGCCATAGTATGATTCAGCCTGTCCACGACTCGGGCACAAAACCTTTCGAGGAGGAACCCATGGCCGTACCGACCGAAACCGGACTGACGCGCCGCGAGATGATCGTGGCGGGCTCGACCTTCGCCGGCTACGCAATGAGCGTGGAGAAAGTGCTGGCCCAGGCGATCAAGACCGATACCGAGGGGCTGGTGGCCGGCGACCAGGCCGTTCCGGTGGGCGGCTTCAACGTCCCCGTCTACGAGGCGCGGCCCGCGACGGGCAAGGACCACCCGATCGTGCTGGTGATCTCGGAGATCTGGGGCGTCCACGAGTACATCAAGGACTCCACGCGTCGCTTCGCGAAGGCCGGCTTCCACGCCATCGCGCCGGAGCTGTTCGCCCGCGAGGGCGGCGTGGCCCAGCTGCCGAACATCCAGGACGTGCTGAAGATCGTGCTGGCGCAGAAGCGCGAGCAGACGCTGGGCGACCTCAAGGCCGCGGTCGACTGGGCCAAGACGCGGCCCGGCGTGAAGGCCGACCAGATCGGGGTGACCGGCTGGTGCTGGGGCGGGTCGACGACCTACCAGGTGGCGGCGACCAACCACGACATGAAGGCGGCCGTGGCCTGGTACGGGCCGCCGGCACGGCCCTACCAGAGCGCCAGCGGCCCCGTGACCGGCTTCGACGTCGCCAAGGACATCCACATCCCGCTGCTCGGGCTCTACGGCGAGAAGGACACGGGCCCCTCACCGGACGATGCGAAGAAGTTCATCGACATGGTCAAGCAGCACGACAAGGACGTCGACAGCGTGATCTACCCGGGCGCCGGCCACGGCTTTCACGCCGACTACCGGCCGTCCTACAACAAGGAAGCGGCCGAGGACGCCTGGAAGCGCTGCACCGGCTGGTTCACCAAGTACCTCAAGGCCTGAGCGCCACGGCGCCCCGGCGGCCGACCGCGGCGTTCGCGGTCAGCCGCCGAGGCGCTCGACGAGCGCGCGGGCCCACGCCATCCGCGCGGGGTCCATCACGAGCTTCTCGCCGAACGGCTCGCCGAACGGCCGGGTGGCGTCGATGCCGAGCTTGGCGGTGACGCCGCGGTCGTCGGCGCTGGGATCGAGCATCGCGCCGAGGCTGCCGCCGATCACGACCAGGTCACGATCGGCCTGCATGCGGGTGGCCACCGCCCACATCACGTCCGACTCGTCGAAGACGTCGACGTCGTCGTCGACCACGATCACCAGCTTCAGGTAGTGGTCGACGCCGAGCACGATCGGGATCACGTGCTTGGCCTCGCCGGGCCGCCCCTGCTTGATCGCGACGTAGGCGGTGAACGACGACGTGCCCGACAGCGGCACGTGCACGCCGGCGACGTTGGGGATGACGCGGCTGAGCGCGTTGTGGATCTCGGCCTCGCGCACGAGGCCCAGCGTGGTGATGTGGTCGCCGGCCCGGCCGGAGCCGATCGACTGGAACCACGGCCGCTCACGCATGGCGATCGCCCGGGCCACGAACACGTGTTCCGTCGAGCGGCGCGAGAAATAGCCGGTGAACTCGCCGAACGGACCTTCCGGCTCGCGCACGCCCGGCAGGATCTCGCCCTCGATGACGATCTCCGCCGCCGCCGGCACGTGCACATCGATGCTCGTGCACGGCGCGACCTCGAGCGGCTGGCCGAGCAGGCCGCCCACGACCTCGAACTTGCCGACGTCGGCCGGAGGATAGGCGAGCGAGCCCATCGAGACGAGCGGGTGCAGGCCGAGCGCGATCGCGCACGGCAGCGGCTGTCCGCGCGCCTCGGCGCGGCGCTGGTACTCGAACATGCGGCGGCGCGAGTGGAGGCTCACGCCCATCCGGTCGCGGCCCTTGAGCTGGAAGCGGTGATAGCCCTCCGTCTCGACGCCGGTGTCGGGATCGCGAGCCACCAGCATGCCGGCCGTGAGGTAGCGGCCGGCATCGCCCGGAAAGTACGCCGGAATCGGCAGCCGGGCCAGGTCGAGCTCGGGGCCCGTCAGGACGCGCCGCCGGAACGGCGGGTCGCCCACCGTGACCGGCTTGATCGGATCCTTGAGACGCCGGGAGTACTCGAGCGCCAGCTGCGCCTCCGGCACGCCGAGCGCGAAGGCCAGCGCGCGGCGGCTGGCGATCACGTTGCACACGATCGGCACGTCGAAGCCGCGGACCTGCTCGAGGACGAGGATGGGGAAGCGCCGGCGCCGCTCGTATTCGAGGACGAGCGCCATGATCTCGTAGTCGGCGGAGATCGGCTCGCGGACGTGCACGACCTCCGCGGGGAAGGCGCTGGCGTAGGCGGAGATGAAGGAACGGAGATCCTGGTGCATCGCTATTTCTATCAAAGGGGAACCCGCTCAGAAGTGGAAGTGGGCGCCGAGGCCGATGTATTCGATCTTGCTCTTGAAGAACTGGCCGTTGGGCGAGTGGCCGAAGAAGTACTCGAACAGGATCTGCATGTTGCGCGAGGCCAGCACGCCGTCCAGCTGCACGCCGGCCCGCGCCGAGAAGTCCATCGACCACTCGTTCTCCTCGCGGTGCTGGAAGTCGACGGCGGCGATCGGCCGCCAGCCGGCGTTGCGCGACGGCCACGGGCTCGCGAACTCCGCGCCGTACTGGAGCGACCACGGCTGGATGCTGGCCGGGTCCCGATCGAAGAGGTAGCCGGCGCCGCCGTACACGCGCAGGGCGTCGCCCCAGAACTCGTAGGAGACCTTGCCGTCGAGCCCCTCGTAGCTGAGGTTGATGCGCTGGGAGCGGGTCCGCAGCAGGAACTCGTCGCCGAGGTGGCTCGACTGGTGGAAGACGCGCAGCAGCCCCGAGAGATCCCCGCGCCGGAAGCCGAACGGGAGCGCCACGAAGTAGTCCGCGTTGATGAGGTCCTTGGACACGGCGTCGAGGTCGAAGATCGCGAAGACGCCGGCCTGGACGCCGACCTCCCACCAGGACGACCAGTAGCGCTCGCGGAGCAGCGAGAACGTCTCGCCGAAGCTGACGCTGGCGACGTCCTTCAGCGTGGGGTCGCGCAGGTACCGCTGGTAGGAGGCTGCGAAGTGCGGCCAGCGGGGATCGGCCAGCAGCGGCTTGAAGAGCGTGCCGCCGGGCAGCAGGCCGCTCTGGTAGTCGACGATCACGCGTGGTGTGACGGGCTCGGCCGGCGTCTCCGCCGGCGCGGCCGCCGCGGCGACGACCTCCGCCCGCGTCGCGCCGCGGATGGCGCCGAGGGCCTGCAGCACCCGCTCGCGGTCGGCGCCGGCGAGGTCCTGGGCGCCCACCGTGATCACGCCGTCCCGCACGCGCAGCGACGGCGCCGCCAGTCGGAAGTCGCGCTCGAGGACCGCGGCGGCATAGCCCTCCAGCCAGGCATCGGACGGCGGCGCCGCCCCGGCCGACCGGGCGCCGGCGACCGCGAGCAGGACGGCGAGCGCCAGGCCGACCCGGCGCACGCTCAGTCCACCATCGCGAAGAAGCGGGCCGGCGCGCCCTCGGTCTTCGCGATCTTGTAGAAGGGAGCGGCGAAGTCCACCCGGCGGCGCGGCAGCGCGCCCAGGTGCGTGAGACCCTCCAGGATGACGATGCCGGCGCCGAGGATCACACGGTGCATGGGGAAGTCCTCCGACGAGAAATCGGGCAGCCGCGCGCAGTACTCCTCGAAGAAGTCGAAGCCGATCGTCTTGGGGCCCCGGGCCACCAGCCACTCGGCCGTCGCCGGCGGAAAGTACGGCGACTGCGTGAAGTAGTCGGGCCAGGTGCCGTACATCTTGTCGGTCCAGTCGGTGCGCAGCAGCACGATGTCGCCGGGCCTGACCTGATCGGCGCCGCCGCGCCGCAGGTCGTCGATCGTCAGGGCGTGGTTGGCGCCGGCGAACGAGCAGTCGACCACGACCGCCTCGCCCATGACCTGGTCGAGCGAGATCTCGGCCGTCGTGATCCC
>Ga0066704_10001400_pt1 | contig 10380 bp, 9 predicted proteins | sample GraSoiAngelo_153_FD_66458 | JGI IMG/M metagenome (GOLD analysis project Ga0066704, IMG submission 66458) | Grasslands soil microbial communities from the Angelo Coastal Reserve, California, USA - 14_1009_12_40cm | ecosystem: Environmental > Terrestrial > Soil > Grasslands | place: USA... | reverse complement strand
CCGCCCCGGCCGAAGACGAACGGATCGCCGCCCTTGAGCCGCACCACGAAGCGTCCGCGGCGGGCGTGGCGGACGAGCAGGGTATTGATGTCGGGCTGCTCGAGCACGTGCGCGCCGCTCGCCTTGCCCGCGAAGATGCGCAGGGCGCCCGGCGGCGCCTCGTCGAGGAGCCGCGGGTCGACGAGCCGGTCGTAGACGACGACGTCCGCACGCCGGAGCAAGGCGAGGCCGCGCACGGTCATGAGGCCCGGATCGCCGGGCCCGGCGCCGACGAGCGCCACGCCCCCGCCCGCGAGGCTCATGCCGGCATCTCCAGCCGCGCGCGCAGCTGGCGGCGCGCCTCGTCGAGGCGGTCCTCGACGATCAGCGCGCGCACATCGGAAGCCAGCGCGCGGCGCCATGTGCCACCGTCGGCGACCCGGCCGGCGGCGCGCAGCTCGCGCCGCGCCTCGGCCGCCAGCTCGGCCAGCGTCCCCCATTCGGGACCGAGCGACGCCTCGAGGTAATCGCGCAGGGCGCGCGTGAGCGCCGGCGTGGCGCCGCCGGAGGCCACCGCGACGGTGAGGGCGCCGCGCCGCACGACGGCCGGCAGGATGAAGCTGCAGTGGGTGGGATCGTCGGCGGCGTTGAGCCAGACCGCGCGCTCACGAGCCTCCGCAGCGACGGCGGCCGTCGCCGCGGCATCGTCGAGCGCGGTGAACGCCAGCGCCGCGCCGGCGAGATCGCCGTGACGATACGCGCGCGCGACGTGTCGGATCCGCGCGCTCTCGCTGAGCGCGCGCAGCCCGGGCGTGAGATCGGGGCTCACCACCGTGACGTCGGCGCCGACCGCCAGGAGGCCCTCGACCTTGCGCTCGCCGACCACGCCGCCGCCGATCACGACGCACGCGCGGCCGTGCAGCTCGACGAGCAGTGGATAGAAGCTCACCCGTCCACCCCGTGCGGCGGTCGCGCGGCGGGCGTGTCCCGCTCGACCGCGGCGACGAGACCGCCGGCGAGGAAGCCGCGGAGATCCTCGTCGGTATGGCGCGCGCAGAACTCCCGGAAGGTCTCGGCGGGCCGGCGATCGTCCAGATAGGTCCGCAGCAGGCGCTCGATGGCCGCCGGCACGTCGGTGGCGGCGACGCGGTAGCCGACCGGTCGCGCCACCGCCTGATGACGTCCCACCGCGCCGCCCACGCAGAAGTAGTAGGCGTCGACGAGGCGCCCGTCGACCTTCAGCTTCTTGCCCTCGATGCCGATGTCGGCGATCCAGTGCTGGCCACACGAGTTGGGGCAGCCGGTCACGTGGATCTTCACGTGGCGATCGAAGCCGGGCAGCCGATGCTCGAGATCGTCGACCAGCCACCGCGCGAAGCCCTTCGTCTCGGTGAGCGCGAGCTTGCAGAACTCGCTGCCCGTGCACGCGACCGTGCCGCGCCGGAAGGGCGAGGCATCGAGCGGGAAGCCGAGCCCCGCCACCTCGTGGGCGAGCGCGCCCGCCCGCGCGCGGGGGACGTCGAGGATCAGCAGATTCTGCATCGTCGTCGTGCGCAGCTCGCCCGAGCCGAAGCGCTCGGCCAGGTCGGCCACCGCGCGCATCTGGGACGGCGAGAGGCGGCCGCGGAGCACCGGCAGGCCGACGTAGCACCGGTCCTGCTGGCGCTGGGCATGGACGCCGACGTGATCGCGATAGACGTCGTCGGGCGCCTCGTCGTCGACGCCGGGCGCCAGCCGGAAGCCGATCCGCTCCTGCAGCGCGGCGAGAAACCGGAGCGGCGTCCAGCCCTCGTTGAGGAACAGAAACTTCAGCCGCGCCTTCTCCCGGCTCTGCCGCAGCACGTCGCTGTCCCGGAAGATCTCCGAGATGCCGCGGATCACCGGCAGCACCTCGCGCCAGCGCACGAAGGCGTCGAGCGGCCGGGCGAGGTGCGGGTCGGTGGACAGCCCGCCGCCGACGCGCACGGCGAACCCGACCTCCCCGGTGGCGGGGTGGCGCACGGCCGTGAGGCCGACGTCGTTGATCTCGGGATAGACGCACCAGCTCCGGCAGCCCGTGATCGCGACCTTGTACTTGCGCGGCAGGTTGTAGAAGTCGGGGTTGCCGTTCAGCATGCGCGTGGCGCCATGCACGAGCGGTGAAGCATCGATCAGCTCGTCGGCGTCGACCCCGGCCACCGGGCACCCCGTGACGTTGCGGGTGACGTCGCCGCAGGCGCCGAGCGTGGTGATCCCGGTGCGCCACAGCGTCTCGAACACCGTGGGCAGGTCCTCGATCGTCACCCAGTGCAGCTGGATGTTCTGCCGCACCGTGAGGTCCGCGATGCCGCGGGCGTGGCGCTCGGCGAGGTCGGCGACGGCGCGCAGCTGGTGAGCCGCCAGGGCGCCGTTCGGGATGCGGATGCGGACCATGAAGTAGGGCACCGCCTTGCCCTCGCCGCCCTTGCCGCCGACGGCACCGGCACCGTCGCCCTGGCTGTAGACGCCCCACCAGCGGAAGTAGGTGGCCCACTCGGGCGGGATCGATGCGTGCCCCTCCCGCGCGAAGCGGCGGATCTCGGCGTACGCCTCCCAGGGGTTGAGCGCGCGCTTCAGTCGCTCGGCGCGCTGCGCTTTCGTCTCCTTCGTCGCCTCGCTCACTGCCGGCCTCCGATCCTGAAAGGGCGAAAGCCGGAAGGGCGGAGCGCTCCGCCCTTCCGGCTTTCGTCCTTCGACCGCGACTTTTGCCTGGCCTCGCCCGCTCGGTCCCGACTCACCCGACGTACTTCAGCGGCACCTCCACCCACGACTTGCAGCGCGGACACTTGGCCGTGACCCGGCCGCTCGCCGCGTCTACCTTTAGAATGGCGTTCCGGATGACGACCTCCTCGGGGCCTCGCACGAGGAGGGTCGCCCGGCACGTGGGGCAGCGGCCACGGTCCTGGCTGACCTGCACACGTGGAAAGTACCCATTGTCGATCGGTATTGTCAAGAGTATGATGAGCCGGTCGCAAGTGGCCTCATAACCATCGAGCCAGGAGGTGCTTCATGTCACTACGGTTGGGCGATACGGCGCCGGACTTCACGGCCGAGACCACCCAGGGCAAGATCCAGTTCCACGACTGGATCGGCAACTCGTGGGCGATCCTCTTCTCGCATCCCCGCGACTTCACCCCCGTCTGCACGACGGAGCTCGGGTATGTGGCCCGGCTGAAGCCCGAGTTCGACCGGCGCGGCGTGAAGGCCATCGGGCTGTCGATCGATCCGGTCGATTCCCACGCGAAGTGGTCGGACGACATCAAGAAGACCCAGGGACACGCGCCGAACTTTCCGATCATCGCCGACCCGGAGCGGACGGTCGCGAACCTCTACGGGATGATGCACCCGTCCCACGACGAGGTGTACACGGTCCGGACGGTGTTCGTGATCGACCCCAAGAAGAAGATCCGCCTGACGATCACCTACCCGCAGACCACCGGTCGCAACTTCGACGAGATCCTCCGCGTCATCGACTCCCTGCAGCTGACCGACGCCCATCGCGTCGCCACACCGGTCAACTGGAAGCAAGGCGACGACGTCATCATCGTCCCCGCCGTGACCGACGACGAGGCGAAGCAAAAGTTCCCCGGCGGCTGGAAGGCCCTGACCCCCTACCTGAGGCTCACCAAGCAGCCCGCGGCGAAGTAGTCCAGCTTTCGGGGCGAGCGAAGCGAACCGGTCTCGGGGCGAGCGCAGCGAGGCCCCGCTCCGACGACCGATCGCGAAGCCGGGACGATCAACAGGGGCCAACGACGCAGATGGCCCCTTTTCATCGCCCCGCCCGAGCAGCGCTGCCGCGCTAGACCTTCAACCGCGGGTCCAGCGTATCCCGCAGCCCGTCACCAAACAGGTTGATCCCCAGCACAGTCACAAGAATCGCAAGCCCCGGAAACGTGGCCAGCCACCACGCCGTGGAGATGTACACCCGCCCATCCGCCAGCATTCCCCCCCACGTCGGCGTCGGCGGCTGCACGCCCAGCCCCAGGAACGACAGCGCCGACTCGATCACGATCACCCGCGCCATGTCGAGCGTCGCCACCACCAGCCACGGCGTCAGTGCGTTCGGAAGGATGTGACGGACGAGCACTCGCGTGTCGCCGCTGCCCAGCGCCAGCGCGGCCTGCACGAACTCGCGCTCGCGCAGCGACAGCACGGCGCTGCGCACGATGCGCGCGTAGACCACCCACGACGAGACGCCGATCACCACGATGATCGTCGTCAGGCTGGGGCCGAGGACGCCGATCACGGCGATGGCCAGCAGGATGAACGGAAAGGCCAGCTGGATGTCGGCCAGGCGCATGAGCACGTCGTCGATGCGCCCGCCGAAGTACCCGGACACCAGGCCGGCCGCCATGCCGATCACCCCCGAGATCACCACCGCCGCGAAGCCGACCAGCAGCGCCGGCCGCGCGCCGTAGATGACCCGGGCGAGGAGATCGCGGCCGAGATGGTCGGTGCCGAGTGGGTGCACGTGGCCACCGGCGTCGCGGAAGCCGGGCGCCTTGAGCCGGAGATCGCCGAGCTCCTGTTCGATCGGATCGAACGGCGACAGCAGCGGCGCCGCCGTCGCCAGCGCCACCACCACCGCCACCACCGCCAGCCCGAACAGCGCGGTACGCCGGGCGGCCAGCCGGCGCAGGAATACCACCCACTCCGCCCGCTCGGGCCGCGCGCCGTCCGGGATCGTGAGGGCGGTGGCCCGGACACTCACCGGGACAGCCGGATGCGGGGATCGAGGTAGGTGTAGACGAGGTCGACCAGCAGGTTGACGACGACGAACGTCGTGGCCAGCAGGAACACGGCGGCCTGCACGACCGGGTAGTCGCGGTTGTAGATCGCCTGCACGCTGAGCCGGCCGACGCCGGGCCAGGCGAAGATCGTCTCGGTGATGACCGAGCCGCCCAGCAGCGTTCCCAGCTCGATGCCCACGATGGTCACGATCGGGATCGCCGCGTTCTTGAGCGCGTGCTTCCACACGACCGGCGGATCGCTCACGCCCTTGGCGCGCGCGGTGCGGATGTAGTCCTGGTTGAGCACCTCGAGCATGCCGGAGCGCGTCAGCCGCGTGATGCGGGCGGTGGTGAAGAGGCCGAGCGTCACCGCCGGCAGGATCAGGTGCTCCAGCGTGCCGCGACCGGACGACGGCAGGAGCTGCAGCTGGACCGAGAAGAGCAGGATCAGCATGATGCCGAGCCAGAACGTCGGCATCGACTGCCCGAGGAGCGCGACCACCGTGGACGCGTAGTCGAGGAGGCTGTTGCGCCGCACCGCGGACACGATCCCGGCCGGAATGGCCAGCACGAGCGCCAGCCCCAGCCCGGCTCCGGCCAGCTCGAACGTGGCCGGCATGCGCTCGACGACGAGGTGGAACGCCGGCTCGCCGTGGCGGACCGACTGGCCGAAATCGCCGCGGACGGCGCCGCTCAGGAAGCGCCAGTACTGCACGAGGAAGGGATCGTTGAACCCCATCGCCTCGCGGAAGCGCCGCACGTCCTCGGGCGACGCGTCGGGGGACAGCAGCACGAGGGCGGGATCGCCGGTGAGGTGCAGGATGAAGAAGACGACGAAGGACACGCCCAGCAGCACCACCAGCGACTGCAGCAGTCGCCGGGTGAGGAACGTCCTCATGCCCGCGTCAGGCGCGCCACGGCCTCGATGTGCGGGGTCTGGGGAAACATGTCGACCGGCTGGACCCACTCCAGGCGATAACCGCGGCAGACGAGGTCGCCGACGTCCCGGGCGAGCGTCGCCGGGTTGCACGAGACGTACACGATGCGGGCCGGCGCCAGCGCCGCCAGCGCGGCCAGCGCCTTGGGATGGAATCCGGCCCGCGGCGGATCGGCAACCACGATCGGCGCGCGCACGCCCTCGCTCATGAGCCGCGGCAGGACGTGACGGACCTCGCCGGTGAGGAACGTGCAGTTCGCGATCCCGTTGGCCTCGGCGTTGCGACCCGCATCGGCGACCGCCGCCGCCGAGATCTCGATGCCATACACGTGCCGGGCGCGGCCGGCCAGCAGGAGGCTGATCGCCCCGGTGCCCGAGTAGAGATCGATCACCGTCTCGCCGCCGGCGAGGTCGCACGCCGCGGTCACCAGCGCGAACAACCGCTCGGCCTGCACCGTATTGGTCTGGAAGAACGACGCGGCCGAGACGCGGAAGGTGACGCCGCCGAGCGATTCCGTGATGTGGTCGCGGCCGAGCAGCAGATGCTCCTCGCTGCCGACGGCCACGCTGGCCTTCTTGTCGTTGACGTTCAGTACGACACTCGTCGTCGTCGGCACGCGCGCCCGCAGCCGCTCGGCGACCGGCACCAGCGTCTCGACATCGGGAGCCGCGGCCACCACGTTCACCATCGCCTCGTCGGTGCGCCGTCCCTCGCGCACCGCCACGAAACGCAGCAGGCCGCGCTCGGACTGCGGATCCCAGACCGACAGCGCGCGCTCTCGCACCTGGCGCCGGAGCTCGTCGAGGAGCGTGTTCATGCGCTCGGACTGCAGCAGGCACCGCTCGATGTCGAGCACGACGTCGTACCGCTCGGCCTCGTGCAGGCCGATCACCGGCCCCGGGCCCGCCACCGTGAACTCCATCTTGTTCCGGTACCCGTACGGCTCCGGCGCGGGCACGATCGGCCGCAGCTCGAAGGGGCCGAGGCCGCCCAGGCGCGTCAGGCACTCGCGCACCTGCCGCTCCTTGAACGCGAGCTGGGCGGGATAGGCCAGATGCTGCAGCCGGCAGCCCCCGCATCGCCCGAAGTAGGGGCAGGGCGCCTCCACGCGGTCGGGCGAGGGCGCGAGGACGGCATCGATGGTCGCCCGCCCGTACCGCGCGCGCGACTCGGTCAGCGTCACCCGGAGGCGATCGCCGGGCAGCCCGCCGCGCACGAACACGACGTAGCCGTCCGCGCGGCCCACACCCTCGCCGCCGAAGGCGAGGTCGTCGACGACGAGCTCAATGGTTTCGCCACGTTTCGGCTTCGCCATGATGTCAGGCCACTATAAACGAGGACTCCGACGCTGGCCAGCCGACGGGCGGCGGGAGTATCATAGCCATTCATGAAGAGCAGGGCTCCGCGCGCCGTCGGAGAGCTGCTGGTGAGCGCGCTGCCGCAGCTCGAGGATCGCCTGCTCGTCCAGCGCATGCGCCGGGCCTGGGGCGCGGTTGTCGGCGGCGACCTCGCGCGCCGCACGCAGCCGCAGGCGCTCGTCAACGGCTGCCTGACGATCGTCGTCGACAATTCACCGTGGCTGCACGAGCTGACACTGCGTGCGCCGGAGCTGACGGCCCGGTTGCACGCCCAGTTCCCCACGGTGCAATCGCTCCGCTTCAGTCTCGGCGCGGCCGCCGCCGAGGAGGCGGCGCCGGAGCGGCGCCCGGCCGCCCGCCGTGAGCGGCTCTCCGAGGAAGACACGCGCGCCATCGACGCCGCCGCCGCTGCGATTTCCGATCCGGCTCTCGCCGCCGGCGCCCGCCGCCTTCTGGCGCGGGCGTGGCCGCCGGCGCCGGCACGAGGTAAGGACCGATGACTGTGGGCCGCGTTGTTCCGGGCGTCCTGCTTCTCCTGGCCGGCACCGTCGCCGGGTGTGCGACGGCGCCGTCGACCGCGGGCCCGGGCGCCGCCGGCGGGGTGCCCCGGCGCGTCGCCCACGAGTCCGACGCGACGGCCGACGCCTACTACCAGTTCACGGTGGCGCAGATGCTGGTGCAGAACGGACGCTTCAAGGACGCGATCCCTCCCATGGAGGAAGCGCTCCGACGCGATCCGAACTCCGCCTTCCTGTGGGCGCAACTCGCGCAGTGGCTCGTGCGCGCCGACCAGCCGGCCGAGGCGCTGACCGCCGCCCGCCGGGCCGTGCAGCTTGCGCCGGACGAGTCCCAGCCGCACCTGACGCTGGCCGAGCAGCTCCGCGCGCAGAAAAACTACACCGAGGCCGAGGCCGAGCTGGACCAGGCCATCGCGCTGAGTCCCAACTCCGACGAGGCATACCTCACCCTCGCCCGCTACCAGGTCGAGCAGAAGGCGCTGGACCGCGCCCGCGCCACGCTGCTGCGTCTGGCCGAGCGCCAGCCGCGCAACGTCCAGGCCCAGTTCCTGCTGGGGCGGCTCGCGATCGAGTCCGAGCAGTGGGACGAGGCGATCTCGCGGCTGACCCGGGCGACCGAGCTCGATCCCGACCACGACGGCGCCTGGACGGCGCTCGGCTACGTCTACGAGTCGCAGCACCGGACCGATGACGCGATCGAGACCTATCGCAAGGCCGTCAAGGCCAACCCGGACAATCCGGCGTTCGTGGAGCGCCTCGGCGACCTGCTGATCCGGCTTGAGCGCTTCCAGGAGGCCGAGGCCGAGCTCGAGGCGCTGGTCGAGCTGGCGCCGCGCGACCCGCGCGTGTGGATGAAGCTCGGCGCCGTGTTCTACCAGCAGAAGCAGTGGGACAAGGCCGGCGATGCCTTCCGCCGGGTGGTGCTCCTGGAGCCCACGAACCTGCGCGCCCGCTACTTCCTGGCCACCACCTACATGGACGCCGGCAAGGACGCCGACGCCCGGGTCGAGCTCGAGAAGATCCTGCGCGCCGATCCGCGCTCGATCGACGCCCGCGTGCAGCTCGGCTTCCTGCAGGGCAAGGCCAAGCGCTACGACGAGGCAATCGCGCTGCTGCGCGAGGCCGTCAACCTGGATCCCAAGCGACCCGACCTGTTCCTCTACCTGGGCACCGCGTACTTCCGCGCCAAGGAGTACGACCGCGCCGTTCAGACCCTGCAGGAAGGGCTGACCCTCGACGAGAAGCAGAAGGACCTTCACTTCCAGCTCGGCGTCGTCTACGAGAAGCAGGCGAAGTTCGACGACGCCGTCCGCCAGTTCCGCGAGGTCATCACGCTCGATCCCAAGCACGCCGAGGCCTACAACTACGTCGGCTACATGTACGCCGAGCGTGGGCAGAACCTCGACGAGGCGATCCAGCTGATCTCCAAGGCGATCTCGCTCGAGCCCGAGAACGGTTATTTCATCGACAGCCTCGGCTGGGCGTACTACCAGCAGGGCAAGTATCCCGACGCGCTCCGTGAGCTGAAGCGCGCGGTCGAGAAGGCCCGCGAGGACCCCGTCATCCTCGAGCACCTGGGCGACGCGCTGCTCAAGAACGGCTTCGATGAGGACGCGGCCAGCGCCTGGGAGAAGGCGCTCCAGCTCGATCCCGCCGCCGATGGCGTCAAGCAGAAGCTCGAGGACGTCCGCGCCCGGTTGCGGCGGGCCCAGGGTGAGCGCTCGAAGGCCTCGCAGTAGCCTTCTCCTCGCCCTCCTGACGCTCGCGCTGGCGGCCGGCTGCGCCATCGCGGTCCGGCCGCCGCGCCAGCCGGTTACCGAGGACGCGCGCCACGCCATCGATCTGCTCGTCACGCGCTGGCACGCCGTCACCGACTTTCGCGCCCTGGCCGACATCGTGCTCGAACGCGGCGGCCAGCGTCAGCAGCTGAACGGCGTCGTGCTCGCCAAGGCGCCGGCCAGCGTGCGGTTCGAAGCGCTGTCGCCCTTCGGCCAGCCGTTCCTGCTCGCGGTCGTGCACGACGGCCGCCTCACCGCCTACAACGCCGTCACCCGCGAGGCGACCGTCGGGGACGCGACCGCCGAGACGACCGCCCGCCTGCTGAACCTGCCGTTCGAGGCCGACGATCTCGTGGCCGTGATCACCGGCCACGCCGTGCCGCCGCGCGGGCTGCGGCGGGCGGAGATCCTGCCGCCGGACACGCTGGGGCCGTCGATCTCACTGATCGGCGACGTCAACGAGCAGCGCGTGTGGATGGACTTCCAGACGGGCATCGTCCGCCAGCTGCAGATCATCGGCGGCCGGGCGGCGGCCACCGTGACCTACGATCGCGACGCCGAGGGGCGCCTGACGGGCTTCGAGGTCAGCGCGGTGGACCGCTACATCACCGCAAGCGTGAAGTACCGTAGCTCCGCCACCGGAGTCGGGCTCACGCCCGATCGCTTCGCCCTGACGCTGCCCAAGGACGCGAAAACACAACCGATCCGTTGACGGTGCCGGATCGGCGTGCTAGCCTTTCGTGTCTTGTCGAAGGGGTCGGGGAACGCCCGTCGGCTCGTCGTCAGCGCTGCGGCCAAGGTCAACCTTGCCCTGGAGGTCCTCAGCAGGCGGGCTGACGGCTATCACGAGATCGCCACGGTGATGCACGCCGTGGACCTTTCCGATCGGCTGGTGCTCGAAGAGGCGGACGCCCTCGAGGTCCGCACCACCGCCCCCGGCGTTCCGACGGACGAGCGGAACCTCGCGCATCGTGCCGCCGCCGCGCTGCGGAAGGCGGCCGGCGTCGATCGTGGCGTGCGGATCACGCTCGACAAGCGCATCCCGGTCGCGGCCGGGCTGG
>Ga0066704_10001392_pt1 | contig 10403 bp, 6 predicted proteins | sample GraSoiAngelo_153_FD_66458 | JGI IMG/M metagenome (GOLD analysis project Ga0066704, IMG submission 66458) | Grasslands soil microbial communities from the Angelo Coastal Reserve, California, USA - 14_1009_12_40cm | ecosystem: Environmental > Terrestrial > Soil > Grasslands | place: USA... | reverse complement strand
GCGTTGAGCGACTACTAGAAACTCACCCGCCCGGCGCCGCCACCTCATCCGCCTGCCCCGCCCCATTGGCGTCATCCACGGATGCGACCAACCACCCCAGCGCAGGCTGCTTCGTCTGCTGGTCGGTGTCGACCGTGAGCGTGAACGAGGCCGACCCGCCGGCGGCGATGGAAGCGAAGGCCCCGCTGGACACCGACGGCGTGTACGGGTTGATGGAGGCCGAGCCGGTGAAATCGACGAACCCCCCCGGCACGATCGAGAACGCCGCGACGCTGTACGTGATGCCTTCCTTCTTCACCGGGCCGACCCCGTTTGCCTTCTGCGACAAACCCAGGTCGCTCGCCAGTGTCGGCAGCTCCACCACGGAGCCGTTCATCGGCGCGTCGGCGAAGAAAGCGTCGACCACGGCACCGGTGTGGGCGTCGATTGTGAACGAGGCGTATTGACCATTGAACGCGCCGGCGAGAACCGCCCCAAGGTCGGCGCCCACCACGAAGAAGTCGGCCAGGCCGTCTCCGTTGGTGTCGATCGCGATGTCGAACTCGTTGACAGATTGATTCGTGGACTGGCCCCATGTGTTGATGAGGAACACCAGGCTTCGGTCGGCGTCGGTTGAACCGAGCGCCGCCCCCGGCAGCACCTGCACGCCTACTGCGCGCACGTCCGCCGGCTGCCCTCCAGCCCTCGGCGAGCTGATGCCCCACGAGTAGAGGTCCGCGGTGCCGGCGTGGATGCCGCGGTTGGACAAGGGAAGAGTTGCCGAGATCGTGTGGCCGGGCGTGCCCGGCGCGCCGGCCGAAACGTTGGACCAGGTGCCCGGCGCCCCAGCGGCCACGTCCGACAGGCCTCGCGGCACCAACATGAACGGCAGCCTCAGCGTCTGGTGGTCGGCACTATCGCCGGCGGCGGGCGACGCGAGGATGTCGCCGCGAACAGTCACGAGCCCACCAGGACCGACCGTGAAGGTGTCGTCGCTCGGCAGCGCCGCAAACGCGGCCGCAGACATGGACAGGGAGACATGGACGGAAGACGTTGCGCCGGCCCCGACCACAACGCTGGCCGGCGACACGGTGATCACCGCGCCGCGGGCGGAGCCATTGACCACGACGCTCAAGTTGTACGTCGCCACGGATGACCCGGTGTTGGTCAGCGTGAATGACTTCTGGGCCGCGTAAGCACCCGACCCCGGCACGTACCCGAAGGCGATGGAGTCCAGCGCGTCGGCCGTCGTCGCGAGCACTGACGAGTTGACCGCGTTCTGTGCCTGCACCACGCCGGTGCCGGCGAGGCGGCTGTTGTAACCCACGTTGAGCGCGGGATTGGCGGTGTTCATGATCGCGGCCTTGATCTGGACGCCACTCCAGGTCGGGTGAGCTTCCTTGACGAGTGCCGCGATGCCTGCCGTCATCGGGCAGGCCATCGAGGTTCCGGAATTGAAGAGCGACCCGGTGCCCGTGCCCATCCCGGCCGACGCAACGCTCACGCCAGGCGCGATCACATCAGGCTTCGGCGCCGAGTCCGGGTTCCGTGGCCCGCCCGAGGTGAAGCTGGCGGCCGTCTTGTAACCCGGGTTGGTGACAGTCGTCGCGGTGAGCGTCACCGAGCCGCCATCGGCTGCCACCAGCGCGGCGGTGTCGGCGATCCGCACGCCGAGGAACGGGATCGTCACCTTGTGCTGCTCCCCGGTGTCGGGGTTCGAGGTGATCGGACCCTCGAAGGGCGGGTACCCACTGGCGTTGTTGATCATCACCACCGCCGCGTCCCCGGCTTCATCGCCGAAAACCGCACGCGCGACGCGCGCGCACGAGCCCCGCTTGGTCACCACGACCTTGCCCGCGGTGCCGGCGTATTCGGCCTTGTTGCAGCCGAGCGAGACCGTGCCGTCTGGGTTCCGCAGCACCTTGACGGTGAACGACCCGCTTGGCAGCGCCGCGCCGTTGGCGTCGATGGCGGATACCGGGCCGCCGGCCAGGTTGAGCGTCGCGCCGGGATACGTGGGAACGCTGCCGTCCATCGCGGCGACCGACAGGACGCCGCTGGCGGTGCTCGGCGAGCCGACCAGGTAAGCGTTCGAGCCGGAGTTACCGGCGGATGCGACCACGGCGATGCCGTCATTGAAGGCGTTCTGGGCCGCGACCGAAGTGGGGTCGTCGGCGCCGCCGAGGACCGAGCCGAGCGACATGCTTATCACGTCGACTCCATCCGCGACCGCCCGGTTGATGGCCAGGTCGACGATGTTGCTCGAGCCCGCGCAGCCGAACACGCGGTAGGCGTAGATGTCAGCGCCCGGAGCCACCCCGGGACCTACGTTCCACGAATGCGACGAGATCGTGGACGAGTTATACGGTCCTTTGAACGTCGTCCCATCGCTGAGCACGCCGAAACCGGCGAGCGTGCCGGCCGTGTGCGTTCCGTGGCTGTTGCAGTCAAGCGGGTTGGGGTCGGGGACGGGTACGGAGCTCGGGTTGTTCGCGTTGTAGGCGTCGCCGACGAAGTCGTAACCGCCCTTCACCTTCGGCGCCGCCGGGCCGAAGAGGCTTGGGTCGGCCGCCGCGGTGCTCGCTGCCTTGGCAGCGCTCCAGGCGGCGGCGGTGCCAGGCCCGCCGAAGTCTGCGTGCGTGTAGTCGATGCCGGTGTCGATGCTGGCGGCCTTGACGCCTTTTCCGGTCACGCCGAAGCTCTCCCACGCCTGGGGCGCGCCTACGAACGGCACGCCGTTGACGTTGTCGGGCATGAAGGTCTGCAAGGCGTGGATGGCGGTGACCCCGGGAAGGCTCGCGAGCTGCGCGAGGCTCTTCTGGGGCACGACCACCTGGATGCCGTTGTAGGCGTCCTGCATCTGGCCCACGACCTGAGCGCCGGCGGCCGCAAGCGGACCGTGCAGCTCATTCTGCTGCGCCTCAAGCTGCGCCCGGATCGCGTGCTTGTCGGCCGGACTCAGCTTCTCGCCGCGCTTCTGCGCGTCAGCGTCCTGGACGGCGACCGGCGCACCGGACAATTGCAGAACGACGGAAACGGTCCGGTCGCTGAGCGCCGCAGGAACGAATGCCGAATGCGCGCCGGCGGATTCGAGGAGCGACTGGTCGATTTTCGCGAACCGAGAAACGCTCTGCAGACTGTCGTCACCGGTAGCGGCGGTGCCGCCCATGGCCGCCACGACGCTCAAACCGACGGCAGCAGCCAACGCCCACATCCCACGTCCCCGTCCCATCTACCCCACTCCTCGTCCAGTGACAGAAAACGGCTGCACGACGCCGGCTCTTTTCCGCGGCTCAAACGGCCAACTCACACTAAGTGCAACCGGTGCACTCGTCAAGAACACCGTTGCGTCGAGCGACGCGTCAATGGCTTATGACGCGCGGAAGAGGACGCCCACTCCGTACGTCAGCGCCGCCACGACGGCGCCGACACCCAGCATCTCCACGCCAGAACGGACTCCACCCTTGCCTGTGAAGAACGAGCGCGCGGACCCGATGAGGAAGAGAAAGACGCCGCAGATGAGGAACGCGATGGCCAGAGAGCCGATCCCTGAAAACGACGACCCGACGAGGAGACGGCCCAGGAGATAGCCGAGGACCGGAATGCCGCCGCCGACCAGGGTGGAAACCCCAGCGACAAGGCCCTCGCGAGCAGGGTTCTCGAACTGCGACGCGTCCAGCCCAAGCTCCTCGCGAGCCTGCGTCTCGAGCCATACCTTCTTGTCCTGGGTGATTCGATCGACGATCGTCCTGGCCTCGTCCGCCGTGAGCCCCTTGGAGCGGTAGATTTCGATCAGCTCCGCCTTCTCGAGCTCCGGCATCGCCTCGATCTCAGCCGCCTCGCGCGCCAGCTGGCCTTCGAACACCTCGCGCTGCGACTTGGTGGCGAGGTACGCCCCTCCGGCCATCGACACGCCTGACGCCACCATCGCCGACAGGCCGCCGATCAGAACGACGCGCGCATCGACGGTGGCGCCGCCGACGCCGGCAAGCACGCCGAGGGTGGCGGTGAGGCCGTCGTTGACGCCGTAGATCACGTTTCTGATGCTCTCGGCGCCGCCGCCATGCCACTCCTCGTCGGCTGCGACCGGCGACCGCGTTTCGTCCGGGCGAACGGCAACGTCGTCCGGAGTCTGGTGGTCGAGCTCCTCGGGCAGCACGCGGCGGAGCACGCCCTGGGCCTGTTGGTTGGAAACGGTCGACACCTGGCTGAGATATGCGCGCAGCACCTGTCCTTCGGCGACGCCCGCGAGCGCCAGCGCCGGACCGATGCCGGCCACGCGCGCAAGCATCGCCAGCACGCGTGCGGTGATGTAAGGCCGCCGCTCCGATACCTTCACCCCGCATGAAGCGAGCAGCTCCGCCCATGCCTGCGCGTGGCGTCTTTCGGTCTCGGCCAGGGTCTTCAGACGCGCTCGCGCGCGTGGATTCGATGCGACCTCGGCCAGCGATTCGTAAACGCTCGCCATGCGCTCCTCTCCGGCCCAGTTGGAGCGCAGCGATTTGACGTCGGAGTCAGAGAGCGACTGGACCGTGCTGGGGGCGGCCACCTGACTATGGTAGGGATCGACCTTGTGACTTGATTTAAGGTATGGGGCCCCTATGACGACAGAGCCAGGAAGCGACCGCACGCGCCGTGTCCTCATAACCGGCGGCGCGGGATTCCTCGGTGTCAACGCCGCGGTTCACCTGATCGAGCGTGGCTGGCACGCGACGATCCTGGACAACCTGAACCGCGCAGGCACGGAACGAAACCTGAAGTGGCTCATCACCCAGCACCCCACGCGCACTACCTTCATTAAAGAGGACGTGAGGAACGCTCCCGCTCTCACCGAACATATCAGCGATCAGGATGCGGTCCTGCATCTCGCCGCGCAGGTTGCCGTCACGACCTCGCTGACCGACCCAGATACGGACTTCGACATCAACGCAAGGGGCACGCTGAACGTCCTCGAAGCGGTCCGCAAGACCAATCCCGATGCGGCCTTCGTGTTCGCATCCACGAACAAGGTCTATGGCAAGCTCGACCACAAGAGCGGACCTTGCAAGGAGACCCAGCCGCTCGACTTCCACAGCCCGTACGGCTGCAGCAAAGGGACCGCCGACCAGTACGTGCGCGACTACGCGCGGTGTTTTCACATGAACACCGTGGTGCTTCGGCAGAGCTGCATCTACGGCGCGCATCAGTACGGAACCGAGGACCAGGGCTGGGTGGCGCATTTCGTGCATTCGATCCTCCGGGGTAAGCCCCTCACCATCTACGGCGACGGCAAGCAAGTCAGAGACCTGCTCGACGCGAGGGACCTGAGCGAGCTGTACGAGACCGCCATCGAAAAGATCGCGATCACACGCGGAGAGATCTACAACGTCGGCGGGGGCGAGCCGAACCAGCGCAACCTGCTCGAGGTCATCGAACAGGTCGGCGAGCTCGTCAACAAGAAACCCCAGTACACCTTTTCCGACTGGCGCGAAGGCGACCAGGCGTATTACGTGAGCGACGTCTCCAAGGCGAGAAAGGAGCTCGGCTGGGAGCCGCGGATACCGTTCGACCGCGGGCTCAAAGACCTCGTCGCCTGGGCCGCCTCGCTGGACTGAGCGCGCGTGCAGGTGAAGTGCCCGCACCCTCCGGGCAGGTCCGCAAGGAGCGTCGCCTCCCCCCACGCCAGTGTCGCCACGGTCATGGATACGGCCCGCATCAACGAACCGACGATGCCCTCACGTGCCGCCGCCATGTCCTCGACCGAGCCGCTGACCGGCCCGCGCCAGTCGAGCCATGTGAAATAGAGGATGTCGAGCACCTGCAGCACGAAGTGATAGCTCCAGCGGGTGGCCGTCACCGGCAGCCCGCAAAAAGCTGCAAGACCTGAAAAGCGCTCCGCGGAGAACACCTGGATGTGGCCGCCGTGGCGCACCTTTGCGGTCCAGCGTGTGCCGCAACCGATGAATCGGTACAGCGTCCAGGGTTGCCCCTCGAGCGGGAGCACGATGTGGAATCGACCGCCCGGGCGCAGGACGCGAGCAACCTCGCGCAGGACCAGCTCGGGCTTCTCGACATGCTCCAGCACGTCGAAGATCCACACCACATCGAACTCTCCGTCGGCATAAGGAAGCTTCTCGGCTTCGGCAGCCCGGAACGCCACCCCCTCCGGCGACGCCTCGGCGATGGCGAGCGCAGAGCGGCTCACGTCACAAGCGGCAACATCCAGGTCGGGTCTCTCGCGCTTGACGGCTTTGGCCACCGACCCCGCGCCGCAGCCGAGGTCGAGGACCTTGCCCCGCACAGGCCCGAGGTCGGCGAGGAGGTAGCGGAGCTTGAGGCCGTTCATGAACCACGGCCGCGGGCGGAGCATCGCCGAGCCCCAACGCTTGGCCTCGTAGTCGAACGGTTGGGCTAGCGGCTCGCCGATCTCACCGCTCCACGCAATCTCAAGCGGTCTGGGCCTGGGCGGCCACCTGCTCGTGCGAGCGGGCGACCTCGATGATGCAGTGCTCGAGTGTGTCGAGGTGCCTCTCCCAATCGAAGCGCCGCGCCCATTCGAATGCGCGGTCGCCGGTCGCCTGGTTGGCCTTCGGGTCGTCCAGCAAGGCGTTGATCCCGGACGCATAGTCGCTGACCTCGAGCGGTTCGGCGAGGTGGCCCGTGCCGGGCGCGACCGTCACCGTAGGGCCCGCCTGGTTCCACGCCACCACGGGCACGCCCTTGGCCATCGACTCGATCACGCCCATGCCGAAATCTTCCTCCGGGGCGGGATACACGTACACCGCCGCGCCTTCGTAGAGCTTCTGCAGCTCGTCCTCGGCGATCGCGCCGAGAAAGAGGATCGCATCGTTGAGGCCGACCTCGGCAGCGAGAGCCTTCAAGACCGGCGTGTGCGACGTGGACGGACCGGGGATGAGGAGCTGCACCTTCGGGTGGCGCTTGCGAACCTCCTGCATCGCACGGATCGCGAGGTCGAAGCGCTTCTGCGGATAGTGGCGATTGGTCAGCAGCACGTACGGCCGTCTGATCGGGTAGCCGTTGATCGTGAGGCCGCCGGCGAATCGAGCTTTGGTCGGCAGCGGAAAGCCAGACTGCGCAACATGGCATCCGGCCGGGCAGTCGATGGCGTCACGCCGGTAGATGCGGCGGATGATGTCGCCGATGTAGTCGCCGTTGACCAGGAGCTGGTCCGCCTCCTGCACGGAACGGCGGTCCGCCCAGGCGACGAACTTCGTCGCGCGCAGGACGATTGCGGCGAGCAGGCGGTAGTCGGCGTTGGCCACCCACCCGGTCTCGCGGTCGATGCTCCGGGGATAGACGAGGCGGTTGGGCTGATTGAGATAGACGACGTAGGGGACGTCGATGAGCCGCGCCGCCCACCATGCGATCCACGCGCTCGGCTGGTTGCAGCCGACGATCACGTCCACGCCGCGGAATCGCCAGGCATAGAGCGGCATGAGTAGGGACGTGGCCGCCATCTGGACGGCCTCGCGGAACGGAAACCAGCGCGGCAGCTGGGGCAGGAAAGTGCGCACGCGCACCTCGCCCATGAGGTCGGGGTAGCAGCGCGACGCGTCCACGGTGGGCGCGTAGCACTCGACCTCGAACCCACGCCTCCGCAGGCCGAGCACCTCCTCGATGACGATGCGCTCGCCGCCTCCTGAGTATGTGAAGCCGCAGTGGAAGACGGCCACCCTTCGCGGCCCGGTCCCACGCACGCGACGCCGGCCGCCCACCAGCAGGAAGCCGAGGAAGCCGAGCACCAGCGCATAGCCGGCGGTGATCGCGTGGTAGAGGACGATGGCCCCGGCGGCGACCGCGGAGCTCAAACCCAAGCCTCCACCCAGAACGAGCGAACCCGCCACCTCCAGGCTGCCGACATAGCCGGGGCCGGCCGGGACCGCGAACGCGAGGAGCAGGGCCGGGTACGCGGCCATCGCCTTCAGCGTGGGAACCGGCACGCCCACCGCCCAGAAGAGAAGGCTGAAGTTGAAGGCGTCGATGGCGAGGGCGATCGCCGTCAATCCGGCGAGCCGGCCGGCGAGGCCCGGGCTCCAGAGGCCCTTCGCGCCGGCCCGAAACGCGAAGGCCTGGCCGGCCAGCCCCGCAGCGAGTCGCTCGGGCAGCAGCCGTTTCACCAGGGGCGAGCGCGCGAGTCTTGGGCCGAGCAACGCGGTGCCGATCACAGCTGCCAGTAGGAGGATGGCCAGCGCCGCCGCCCCGAGTAGGCCGCGCGGCGCGCTCACGAGACCCGTTGCCGCCACCAGCGCGAGCCCGCCGAGAACGACCGCGACTCCTGCGAGATCGCAGGCCTTGTCGATCACGATCGTGGCCAGGGCGGATCCCGGCGGCACCCGATGGCGGCGCCACAACCACCAGGCGCGCATGGCGTCACCGGAGCGGATCGGGAGGATGTAGTTGAGAAGGCCGGCTGCCGCGTTCATCGCAAACCCGCGCACCATGCCCACAGGGGCGATGGGCCGCAGCAGCACGAGCCAGCGCCGAGCCCTGATGAGGCTGGTCACGAAGAACAACGCGAGCATCAGGAGAACCGCGCCCCAGCTCTGGACGCGAGCGTGGCTCAAGACCTCGCCGAGCGAGACGGTGCGCAGCCACAGCACCAGCAGCGCCAGGGCGAACACCGTCTGCAGGCCGCCCCTGATCCATTTGTTCATGAGGTCATCGTCTCCAGGTCATCCGACGCCGCAGGAGCAAGAATCCAGCGCTGCACGGCGAACCAGAAGGCGAACAGCCACACGATCACGAGGATGGTGCCGCCGTAATCGTGAAAGATCAGCGCCGGCAGGTGGCCCCAGGTCGCCTCGAGCGCCGCCACCGCCGCGACGCGCAGCAGGTTGAGGAGCAGGGTCCCGCCCACGCCGATGACTATCACCTGGAGCCTGGATCCCACCGCCTGCTCCCCGCGCAGGCCGGAGAAGAAGCTGGCCCCGAGGAGCAGCAGGCTCTGCCAGCCGATGCAGTTCCATGAGATGAAGAGCGTGTGCATCGCGCCGGCACCATCCCAGACCACGATGTGACTGCCGGAAGCCGCGGCGTGGACGCCGGCAATGCCGAGCAGGCTCACCACCATCCGCGCTTCGACCGGAACGATCGACTGCAGGGGGTTGTCGACACCGAGCTGCAGCGCCCATGTGGTGAGGAAGTCGTCGAAGGTGGTGACCAGCGGCAGCAGCATCAGCAGGGCGCAGCTCGTCGCGAGCAACGTCATGTTCAGCGCGTCGCGGTCGCGTCGCTTCATTTGCGCAGCCTCAAAGCCGACATCACGCGCCTCCTCTGGGTGACGAGTGGGACCAGAAGCCCGAGGCCGAGCCAGCCGATCAATGACTCGGGCACCACCGTCGTCGGCGGGGCCAGGCGCGTGTCCGCGAGGCCTGCGCCGCCGTCATAAGTCATGGACGGTTTGCCACCGGTGTTGTGAGTCAGGACCACCTGCAGGCACAGTGACCCGCCGGCCGGAATGACCAGAGGCAGCTGGCTCGCGCTCGTGCTCACTGTCAAGGGGCTGGTGGTGTTGGCGCCTGACGACCCGAATGTGGTGGTCCACGTGCTTGGGGGATTGGGCACAGTGGCGACGAATCCCACACAGCTGGCTGTGGCCGAGATGCCCGCGCTCAGAGTCACCGTGTCGTTGGTGGCGCCGGTGCCGCCGGTCCAGAACATGGTGAAATCCCATAAGCCAGCCGAAACGGTTTGCAGCGGCAGGTTGGTGAACTCGAAGACGGTCGTCACCCCGCCGGCGCTCGATTGGACGCTGCACGGCGTCGCGCGCGACCCTATCAGCTGGTCCATCGTTGGAACGGTGCAGCCCGGCGCGATGCCGGCTCCGTGCATGTACAACGGGTTGCCGGCCGCCTGCACGAGCGTCACGCGCGTGGCGCCCCACGCCAGCGCCCCAAAGGCGACGAGCATCGAGCCGGCGACGAACCAACCGACCCATCGCTGGCCAACATGCCGGGTGGGGAGGCCGGGCGAGCGCGAAGCGCTTTGCCGGGTGGGGGGAGCAGCTGCCGGCGGCTTGCGCGCGTAGCCGCCGCGCGGGCCGAACAGCCATCGCCTGAGCATGTGCAGCCGGCGCAGGTGCTTGACCGGGTCGGTGATGATGCCGGTCTTGGGAGTTCGGAACCATGGCCCTTCCTCTTTCTCCAACAGGCCCTTGAGCGCGGCCCAACCCTGGAAGGGAACGAGGGCGAATGAGAGCACCAGCGCGCCCAGCACCCCCTGGAGGTCACGTACCGGGGAGTCTTCCAGAATCAGGCCGCCGAGGTTCATGAGCGGCAGCGCGAAGATATTCGAGAAGATGAGCGACCACCCGAGGGCCGCGGTCCACCCGGGGATGTGGGCGCGAAGCACCACCTCGGAAAGCAGCCAGCAGAAAGTGCCGGCGGCGAAGAGCGCCGCCTGCAAGTAATAGGCCGCATCGAATA
>Ga0066704_10001388_pt1 | contig 10411 bp, 7 predicted proteins | sample GraSoiAngelo_153_FD_66458 | JGI IMG/M metagenome (GOLD analysis project Ga0066704, IMG submission 66458) | Grasslands soil microbial communities from the Angelo Coastal Reserve, California, USA - 14_1009_12_40cm | ecosystem: Environmental > Terrestrial > Soil > Grasslands | place: USA... | reverse complement strand
GAGCATCTCAGCTCGGCTTGCCGTTGCCCTGGGAACCGCTGGATTCGGCTCAGGGAAACCGCTATGCGCCGCGTTGGAACGACGCCGCCAACTCATATCGCTCGCTCGAAATCATGGGACTCCCCCAAAAGGAAGTTGGCATCCGCCAGCAGGTGTACCTGCCAGTTCAGCGCATCCTGCAGTACACGGGAAGCATTTACGTCAAGCATCTCGATGGTCCGCCGCAGATTGAAATTTCCATCCGCGAGCGGAATCACGCCGAAAACGTTTTAGCGCGCGCGCCGATCCACTTGAGCGGCAATGCATGGAACAAGTATCCGTTCACCCTTGAAATGCCAGAGGGAAGAATCAGGCCCCTTCAGCCGTCCGATTTTGTTTTGGTGGTCAGGGATGCCACGCGCGTGCTCGTTGACCTGGCATCGTTGATGGCTGCGGATAACGTACAGGGCATGGATCCTGACATGATCGCCATGGCGAAAGCGATGAAGATCCCCCTCCTGAGATTTGGCGGCAACTTCACTTCGGCCTACAACTGGCGCGACGGCATAGGTCCGCGCGACAAACGTATCACCATGCTGAACCTCGCCTGGGGCATGCCGGAATACAATCAGTTCGGCACCGATGAATTCCTCGAATTTTGCCGTCTTATCGGCGCGCAACCGCAAATCGCGTTGAACCTCGGGACTGGCACACCGGAGGAGGCTGCGGATTGGGCACGGTATGTAGATCAACGTTGGGACAATCACAGCGGCTTAACATGGGAACTCGGAAATGAATTGTGGGGTGCTTTTCAAGTGGGCTACCCACCTCGCGACCAAGTCGGAAAACTGACTAAGTCGTTCAGCGACGCAGTTCGCACCGTAGACCCGAGCGCCCGCTTAATTGCCACTGGCGCTGATCCAGACAGGTTTCGCGACTGGAACGCGGTACAGCTCGAGAACCCGCCCGGCACGTTCAACTATTTATCGACCCATTTTGTAGTTACCACCAGCGACCTGGTCCAGAAGAATGCCTCAGCGGAGTTTACCGCCCAAGCAGCGTTTGCCTTGCCGGTGCAGTTAGAGCGGCTGTTACGTGCCATGCACAACCAAATCGCCGGGAGCCCGGACCAGGACGTCAAGACCGCGTTTACCGAGTGGCTCTTTTGGGCTCCGGATGCGACTTACCCTCGATACGACAACGTGGCCGGTGCTATTGGCGCCGCAGGAGTTTTTAATATGTTATTGCGCTCCGCGGATATCGTCCCCATTTCCGACATGACCGGGATCATGGAGTTTGCCGGGATTTGGAAAAAACGGAGCCAAGTTTTTGGCGCTCCCGCCTATTACGTCTTCAACATGTACTCAAACGCCGGGGTAAGCCGTCCGGTGGAGACTCGCGTGCAGAGCGAAACCTACAATGTGCATCAAGGCGACAAGCGGCTCCCCGAAATTCCGGATGTGCCCTACCTCGACGCGGTCGCGGCACTCGGCGACGATGCCAGGACGCTCACCCTGTTCTGCGTGAATCGCCACTTGACCCAGGACATCCGCGCGCTTATATCGCTCCGCGGCTTTTCTTCCGCGTCCGAAGCCGTTGTCACGAGCTTATCTTCGGACAACATCTACGATCAAAACGACGCGGAAGCGCCGAAAAAGATCTATCCGCGCGAACAGCGCCTGTCCATACCAAATGCGCCCCTTGAATACACATTTCGGCATGCCAGCGTCACGGAAATCCAATTCTCCAAGCGTTAAAAGAATCTTGCAGATAATTGCAACACCGCGAACTGCTCAACATAGAGGTTAGTTTGACACTCATTTTCCCTTCGGCTACCTTCGCCTAATGCCTGTGAAGTATCAAACGTCCGTTCCCTTTGCAGCATTGGCCCTGCTTCTGATTGCTCCGTCTTCACATGCGGAGTGGACCAGCTCCTCACGCCCGCTGCCATTCTCCGGCGTGCGGCCAGCGTCCCAAGATGACCAGGTGAAAGCGAACCTGCGTTCCGGTGCAGAAGCCATGCACACCGGCAAGGCAGACGAAGCCGAGCACTACTTCCGCGAGGTGACACGCATCGCCCCGGACCTCCCGGAGGGCTATCTGGATCTCGGTCTGGCTCAGCTACGCCAAGGCAAACTTCCCGACGCGGTTGCGTCGCTGCAAAAAGCTTTGGTTCTGAATCAGCGCATACCAGCAGGCCACATGTTCCTGGGCATCACCTACTACCAGATGGGTCGTTTCGACGACGCGCGAACTGCGCTGCAACAAGAAATCGAGCTTAACGCCGGAAATGCCGAGGCGCTCTTGTGGTTGGGAATTACGGAACTCGCTGCGGGCCATCCTCCAGAAAGCAGTCGCCCCGCTAGATAGAGCTGCCGACCTCGCCCCCAAGGACATCAACATCCTGGACTACCGCGGCCGCGCTCACCTTCTTGTTTCCAAGAATAGTTACGCGCAAATGTACGCGCTGGACCCAAACTCCTGGCGCATGCACCGCTTGAGCGCGCAAATCTACTCTGAAGCGAACCAGCACAAAGAAGCCATTCGCGAGTTTGAAGCCGCGGTTAAGCTCTCGCCGAAACAACCGGACCTTTACGAAGAATTGGGCGATCTCGGCAGCACCCTCGTGGAGCAAGGCAAGAGTCAGACAGGAGTGCCGTTGCTGAAAGAAGCCGTCAAAATCCTCGGCGGGCCGACGGTAGCAGATTATTATCTTGGACGCGGGCTGGCAGATCTCGGCATGTAACAGGAAGCGGCTGGCCATTTAGAAAAAGCGACTAAAGTCGTCCCGCAGGACGAAGTCGCGCGGCGTGTTGGTTCTGGTTGGACTAGCTGCTAGCTATTTCTGGTGGCCACTCTCCCACTTTCGCCACATTTCGTGATTCGCAATCATCGGGAGGAAGACGCCGCCTACGACAGACCGCGCCTGGAATCCTTGTTGTTTTCCATCAGTTGTCCAGTACCAATCTGTTAAAGGTACCCGGCTTGGAGTCTTCCTGAGAAATCGCTGGAGGGGTGCCATCATCCGGTCGAAATCCTGCCGGTTGTCCGCGAGCGTGGCCGTCCAGACTTCCCAATCCAGTTTGGTATAGTCGCTTCGGTTGTCAAGTGGCAAACCAAATTCATTCAGGTGAGCCTGGTAAAACTGCGACTCCGTCCGTGCAACGCTGGGCGGAAATACGTTGAGGTCGACTATTCGATCCCAGACAAGATTGTATTTCTGACTCCACGTTCCCGGCTTATCAAATGCGAGTCGAAAATGATCACCGTCCCCCGCCAACTGCACCCATCTCTCGGCCATGTTTCGGCTCATGTCGCGATATTCGAGGGCCTCGGCCCTGCGGTTCGTCTGGTCCGCTAAAGTTGCGAAACCTGCCAGCGCCAGGATCGCTTTAATCGACAGATTCGAGTTATGTGCGAGGTGGCCAGAGAAATCGTCCGTGGAAAGCTGATTGGCTGGATCCATCCCCTCTTGTCGAAGATATTCCGCCCACTGTTGTAACTCCGCCCAATAGCGGTTGGCGAAGTCAGCATTGCCCTCCACTTTGGCCAGCGCGGTGAACATCAAAAGCAGGTTACCGCTCTCTTCAACCGGCATCTGATTCTCTTCTGTGCGTTCTCCGCCCCCGTACACCTGCCCGTTGGCCTGGGGATATGTGCCGAGGTCGTGTGGTGCGAACGGAAAACGCCAGCGCCCGGTTCGCGTGTACTCCATCAACGGGCGCAATTCCGCCTTCAAAAGTTCGGCGTTGAAGAGCAAGAAAAACGGCGAAGAAGGATAGATCACGTCCACGGTCGAGATGCAACCGTTGCTAAAGTTTTCCTTCGGAAACAACATTGGCTGGCCATCAACATCCACGACCAGCTTGTGAGCCGCAATCGTCTGCCGAAAAGCAACGGTCGCCAGGTCGGCGTATGCTTCACCACCGACCTGCCGCAGGTCGGAGGCCAGTAGCTCGTCGAATTCTCGCGAGCGCCGGTCGATCGCCGAATACTCTCGTTCTGCGGTCTCGAGTAGCTCGCCTATAGTCATACCTTTTCGGCGCCAGTACGGACGCATCCACCGTTTCAAATACTCAATAGAATAGAGATCGTCGTAACCGACGAGGATGTGCCGCGAAACTGATCCTGAGCCCACGTGGCCGAAATCTAACGAGACAGCTAGAAGGGCCCCTTCGCTGGCACGCCGTGGCATATCGAGGTCATCGCTCACCAACGGTTTGCCCGCTGCGAAGTTTGACTGTGCAGTTTCCCTCGCCTCCGTCGCGGCGCTGGCCCCAGACTGGTCTGGGACTGCAAGCAGCACCGAACCCCAATCGATCCGCAAGTTGTCGCCAGCTTTCTCTAGGATTGGCTGCTGAAAATCAGACGCGCGGAGAACTGTCATTCCTCTCAGTCGCGAACGGGACCAAAGGACTTCCTGCGTCGGAGTGTCCGTCGCCAACACTGGTGATACTCCGAACAGGAGTTGAACATCGTGTGAAGCACGGTCCGTGGCTATAATCGTCGCCGTGACATAGCTAATGGGGCGCGCCATAACCTCCAAGTCAAAAGGCAGTAGCGGAGAAAGGAATGCCACTTCCAATCGGATGCCAGCCTCTTCAAAGCGGTATGTCGTGCGTGTGCTAGTCACCTCTAGAGCAGTCTGCCCAATACTGGGAATGGACTGGGGCCAGGTACCCATCCACCGAAAACTCTTTCCATCAATCCTTAGCAGCCCGATCAATGGCTGCACTGTGCCAGTCCAATGACGCGTTTGACCGTCTGTCAATTTGTCATTCATGGACCAGACGCTGAAGTACGGGTCATGCGTTAAGAGAGGAACCGCGGGCACGCGGACGGATTGGGCAAAAGAATAGCAAGTAACCCAAAAGGCGCAGAATAGCAGAACGAGTCGGTAAATAAATCTTACGCGCAAGGAAGCCTCCGAGCAGAAACCGCCTGATCACCTGTCTATCGAAGATTAGAATAATAATGCCCTGTTGGGCAAAAACTCTATGGCCATGGATCGCAGGAACGGTTCCTTAGTTTTCAAGACGCTGGATCATTGGCCATTCACCAAACAACGAATGTTCTCGGTGCGACGTTTCAAGTACGGTCCGGAGAATTTAGGAATGGGCGCGCTTATTATATTAGGACCTGGCTCGACTCAAATTTCCCCAGATCGTGGTCCCGTTGCTTCCCCATCCATTGATGAATATTCGGGACCTTGGTGGCCGGGACATGGGCATCGGGCACCACCGCCGCTCCCAAGATTTGCCAGTTCAGTTTCTCATTCACAGTCGCGCGTATCGGCCCGGCGTTGAGGTTGGTGATTCCCATGATCAGATTGTTAAACATCGTTGGACTAAGCGCGTAGGTATCGTTCAAAGCATAAGTCGCCACGCTGTGCTGATAGAAACTACTGTCGGAGTATAGCGAAATGTACCGACGTCTCGGCCCCTATCCTTACGACCGTGACGCTCTACGGCCCTGCTGGAGACTGACGATCCCTAACGAGCGTTGCGCCGATCCCGGAGATGATCGCAGGCCACAGATTCCTTACTAGCGCAGGTCGAACGCTAGATTTCTGAACCGGCGAGATTTCTGCGCGGTCAAAAAGCTCGGCAAGGTAGAGCAGGCAGGCGTTTGGGGGAAGAGGAGATCGATCGTGGAGGTTTTACTGCGCGTGGCAATGGCGAAAAGATGGTATCTATACATATGAAAGCTCGCCGAGATTTCCTGAAGCTCGCTGTAGTGGCGAGCGCAACCGGGGCGACGCGTGCGCTTGCGGCACAATCAACTGACCTAATTGCAGGCTCTTCGGAAAATTCCGGAACTGCCGACCGAGGCTATTGGTGCGACATCGCCGGCCGACTTGCGATACCAGTGCTCGATGCACTGTCCCGGCGCAGGCTCAATGCGGAAATGCCCGTCCAGGTGCACGTTGATCGGGCCGACTACACGGACCTCGAAGCACTCGGTCGGCTGGTGTGCGGACTTGCGCCGTGGCTGGAACTCGGCGGCGACTCCTCCGCCGAAGGCCAAGCGCGTAAACGGTATGCGGAGCTCGCACTCGGTGCAATTGATGCGGCCACCGATCCAGCATCGCCCGACCGCATGAATTTCTCAAAGGGCGCGCAGCCGCTCGTTGATGCTGCGTTTTTAGCGCAGGGGATGCTGCGCGCGCCAACGCAGCTTTGGAAGAACCTCGAGCGGCGCGTAAGGTCAAACCTTATCGCGGCGCTGAAGTCCTCCCGGACGATTAGGCCCGGCGAGAACAACTGGAAACTGTTTGCCACAATAGTCGAAGTGTTTCTGCACCGTGCTGGCGAGCGCCGCGATGACGCGCGCCTGTTTGACGGAATCGCGAAACACCGCGACTGGTATGTTGGAGATGGTGTCTATGGGGACGGTCCGGAGTTTCACTGGGATTATTACAACTCGTTCGTCATTCAACCAATGCTGGTTGAGGCGCTCGACATCGTCGGCGACGAAGGTCCCGAGTGGAAAACCCTGCGCGACAAATCACGCGCACGACTCACTCGCTGGGCCGAAATCCAGGAGCGCCTGATCGCGCCAGACGGATCGTATCCCGCCATCGGCCGCTCACTCTCGTATCGTTGCGGAGCGTTTCAAGGTCTCGCTCTCGCTGCTCTTCGTCATATGCTGCCGGACAGTGTCGAACCCGGGCAAGCGCGGCGTGCGCTCACATTAGTAATTCGCCGCACACTGGAATCGCCAGGTACTTGGGATGCGGATGGATGGTTGCGCATCGGCCTCGCCGGACATCAGCCAGCACTCGGCGAGCCGTATATCTCTACCGGCAGTCTCTACTTGTGTAGCGTTGCCTTGCTTCCGCTTGGCCTTCCGGCAACAGATTCATTCTGGAGCGCACCGGCGGGGCGCACAACCGCGGAAAAGGCATGGGGAGGGATAGATATTTCGGCCGATCACGCGCTGACCGGCAGATAGAAGAACCGTCTGACAGTCACTTGCGCGGAGTTTGAGGCTTCAGAGCAGAATTGTGCGGTGTCCAAATCGAATACTCGCGACATCCGGTCAATCAGGCTTATGGCATCACTGGGAAATAAGACCAGGCATAATACCGTGTCAAATGCAGAATTATAGTCTGACCGTGGGGTACTGGGTTCACCCGCATTTCCCGGTGCCATGGCACTTCCGGACGGCGTTGCTGCAGTTGCCCGGCTCGGCCAGTTGGCCGTCTGGTCCGATGCATGTCTGGGTGTGCATGCACCAGAACAAACCGTCGTTGCAGGCCGGCACAGTAGCGTCGCGCTCGGCATCAATGAAGAGTCCCTTCCAGCGAAGCGCGGAACACAGGTGCGGGTGACTCGTGTCGAAGCGTTGGCGCTCGGGTTTCGCCATCATGCCCCACCTCCTCTTTGCGCGGTCGACAGATCAGGCACCGTCTGCCCCACAGCGACAAGTAAGGCTCGCTTTACGGCCACCGCCGCCAGCTTCACCTTGTAGTTGTTGTGGCTTAAAGACCGAGCCTTACTGACGGCAGCCGCTCCGGCCGCGCTGGCAGTTTGCTCGTTGATGGTTTTGTTGGCAATCGCCTGCGCGGCCTCTTGCGAAACCCAAGGCACGGGTGCGACCGCGCCCATAACGATGCGCGCGCTCTCTACAGCGCTTCCGTTCATCCGCAAGGCCACGGCGGCGGTGGCCAGCGGCCAGTCAAACGACGCCTTCTGGCGCACTTCGTAATTTGCGGCGCGCACACCCTTTGCAGATGGAAGGAGAATCTCAGTAACAAGCTCATTCGGCTTCAGGTCATGCTCGCGCTCAGCATCGGAGCCTGGAATCCGGAAGAATTTTTCGAGCGCTAGCTCGCGCTCTCCATCCGCTCCGGCGATGCGCAGGCGCGCACCATAAGCAATCAGCAAAGGTACAATCGTTGAGGGGCTTACGAAGTAGGCGGGACCTTCATTACCGAAGATGGCGTGGTATCGATTGTCGCCCTCGACAACCATGGACTTCCCATCCGGCGTCTTTGGCAGCAGGCCCATTCCGTTCCGGAAATACCAACAGCGGGGGCGTTGGCACAGGTTGCCGCCGATGGTAGCCATGTTGCGGATTTGCGTACTGGCGGCATCGGCGACGGTTTGCGCCAGGGCAGGATAGTTTTGCCGGATGTGCGCGGCCTCGACGATGCGGTCCAGTGTGACCAAGGCGCCGATGCGCGCGCCGCCATCGCCTTCGCTCCTTATCGCCTCCAGGCCGGAAACGTGTTTGATATTGACGACGCGCTTGGGAGTGAGAACGAAATCCTTCATGAGGCCGAGGAGATCGGTCCCACCAGCGAGGACTTCGGTATCGCCCCAGTTAGGGGAGAGCAAGCCAAGCGCCTGTTTCACCGAGCTCGGACTTAGGTACTCGAACTGAATCATGCGTTTTCCCCTTTCTGCTCTCCCAACGCAGCCAGCACGCGAGCTGGCGTGAGGGGCAGCATGGGCACGCGCACGCCAATCGCATTGGCCACGGCATTACTGATGGCGGCGCCGGGCGAAATGACCGGCGGCTCTCCGAGGCCGATAACACCGCGGCCGTCGTATTTGTTGACCATCATGTGAACGACCAGCTCGCCGATATCGCCGATGCCCGCGAGCCGATAGAACTCCATATTGGGGTTCAGCATGCGCCCACTGGTCGGGTCCATGACTTTCTCTTCAAACAGGGCATAACTGATGCCCATAATTAGCGCGCCATAACACTGCGATTCCGCCGTTTCTAGCGAAACGACCAAGCCACAATCCTGGACGGCGACCATCTTGTTGATTTTGACGATGCCCGCCTCGGTGTCCACGGACACGTCGGCCATTTGCACACCACCGACACCGCTGTTCATCAGCGGATCGCGACCGCCGAGGTTTTTGCCGTGGGCGTTGATAGGAACGGCGCCCATTTTCGCGCAGGCTTCCTTCCAGCTTAGAGCCTTGGAAGCCTGGCCTTTCACGCGAACTTGGCCCTTCACGACTTCGAGCTGCTCGGGCGTGGATCCGAGTACCGGCGCAACTTTCGCGAAGAGCGCATCGCGCGCGTCCACGGCAGCCCGACGCGTGGTGGAGGAAACACCGCCAATGGTCGTGCTACCGCCAGAACCACCAGACATGGGATACCGCGTATCACCGTAAAGCAAGGTGATCTGCTGAGGTGTGAGGCCCAGGGTATCGGCGGCGACCGCCAGGATGGCGGTCCGCGTCCCTGTGCCGAGATCCTGCGTGCCCATGTTGATCGTCACGGAGCCGTCGGGCTGGATGGTGAGGTCGCATTCGCTCTGATGTCCGCGCCCACCCCACGTATGCATGGACATACCGAGCCCGCGCTTGATGGGCCCAGGTGTTTTGTCGCCGCGCGGGTGCCAACGCTTAGACCAGCCCATCAATTCGTCGGCGACAGGAAACTCGTCCATGTAAATGTTGGCGCGCGGCCCAGTCAGCTCGATGTTCTTCTTGAAAAACTCGAGCGGGTTCATGCCGAGCTTGTGCGCCAGGTCGTCGAGAGCGGCCATAGTGATCAAGCAGGCTTGCGGATGGTTAGGCGCACGCCACGCGCGAGCCGGGCCGATGTTGTTGACGACTGCGGTCCACTGAATGCGATAGTTGGGGACACGATCGCGAATCAGATAAGGGATGGGGGGCGAACCGCCGCCGCCGGGCCCGCCAGTGCCCCAGCCGAACGAATCCCAGGCGGTCAGCTTTCCGTCCTTTTTCGCGGCCACACGCACGCGCGCGTAAGCTGAGGGGCGGCAGCCCGCAACTTCGAGTTCCTCAGCGCGGCTGAGCATCATTTTGACAGGGGCACCGCCCGCTTTCTTTGATAGCTTCGCGCTGTAGATCCCCCAGCGGTCTGGTCCGAACTTGCTGCCGAACCCTCCGCCGATGTTCTCCTGCACTTGCCGAATGTTGGCGGCAGGAATGCCCACGACCTCCGCCATCTGACCGGGAATGCCGGAGATGTATTGGGTGGACACGTGTGTCAGCAGGTGATCGCTATCGGTCCATTCGCAAACAGCGCCATGCGTCTCAAGGCAGCAATGCGTGATGACCGGTAATCCATAAAGCCCTTCCGAGATGACCACCTCGGGAGCCTGGAAAGCGGCATCCGCATCACCCTGCGTTTCCGCGGCGGCCGGTTTGTACCAGGCCGGAGGCTTCTTTTCGGCGGGCTTCTGCTTGGCCGATTTCACCGCCTTGGCGATGTCGGCCGGCATGCGGTCCAGCGGAGCCTCTTCCGGTTTGAAGGTGATGCCGCGCTCGTTAATTTCCTTCACCATCTGAGCGGTGGGTACCTGATTTCTAGCCATGTCTTCGAGATCATCGAGGCCCAGCGGACTGGTATCTGGCGGGATATTGTGAGGCGGCTCCTCGGAATCGATAACCAGATGCGGGAGTTGCTCGTAGTCGACTTTGACGGCGCGCACGGCGTC
>Ga0066704_10001387_pt1 | contig 10413 bp, 7 predicted proteins | sample GraSoiAngelo_153_FD_66458 | JGI IMG/M metagenome (GOLD analysis project Ga0066704, IMG submission 66458) | Grasslands soil microbial communities from the Angelo Coastal Reserve, California, USA - 14_1009_12_40cm | ecosystem: Environmental > Terrestrial > Soil > Grasslands | place: USA... | reverse complement strand
CATGTCGTGACGCGCGCGATGGTCAAGAACATGCAGAAGGGCAGCGTGCTCGTCGATATCTCGATCGACCAGGGCGGTTGCTTCGAGACCTCCAAGCCGACCACGTACAAGGATCCGACTTACCTCGTCGATGGCGTGACGCACTTCGCCGTGACCAACATGCCGGGCGCAGTGCCGAAAACCTCGTCCGAGGCGATCTGTGCGGCGATCCTGCCGTACGTGCAACGCCTTGCGGCGGACAAGAATTGGCGCAAGTTCGCGCCGCTGAAGACTGGCATCAATGTCGAGAGCGGCAAGCTCATACATCCGGCGCTTCAGGGCATGAAGCTATAAAAACAATAGGTTAATGGAATAACTTAAGGTAGAATCACGCGGTGGCGCGCGAAACGAAGAACACACTGAACAAGTCGGGCAAGGCATCGGGCGCAGTCGCGCAACGCGTGCTGCGCGAAGTCGGCATCATCGTCTTACTGACCGTGGTCGTGTACTTGTTCGCCTGTCTTGCCACCTATAGTCCGGAAGATCCGGCCTGGTCGCACGCTACGCTGAACGTCGGCCGCTTGCATAACATCGGCGGTCGCGTCGGCGCCTATCTAGCCGATCAGGCGTTTTACTTGTTCGGCTACATCGCCTTCGCGCTGCCGTTGATGCTGCTCGCGCTCGGCTGGAATCTTTTGCGCGATCGCAATGGCGAAGGTGAATCAGCTTTGCAGCCGGCGATGCGCCTCGTCGGCGGCGTGCTGTTCTTCCTCAGCGGCAGCGGCCTCGCATCGCTGCATTTTCGCAACGTGGGCAATTTGCCGGCGAACGCAGGCGGCATCCTCGGCATGGCCGTCGGCAGCCCGTTGATGCACGGTTTTTCGTTTCCAGGCGCGACGCTCGTGTTGCTCGCGTTGTTTCTGATCGCGGTGACGCTCGCGACCGGCCTGTCGTGGTTCAAGTTGATGGATACGATCGGCCGCGGCGTCTATACGGCGTTCGAATGGTTTGGTGCCAGCGCGAAGAAAGTCGATGAGGTGCGTGTCGCGCGCGCGGCGCGGGTCGAGCGCGAAGAGGTGCGCAAGGTAGAGACGGTCAAGCAGGCCAAGCGCGAGCCGGTGCGCATCGAGCCCGTCGCCGCGCCGATCGAGAAGAGCAAGCGCGCCGAGAGCGAGCAACAGATTCCGTTATTTTCAGGCATTGCCTCTAGCGATCTGCCACCACTGTCGCTGCTGGATGAACCGCAACAACAGGTCAAGGGCTATTCCGAGGAAACCCTCGACGTGCTGTCGCGCCAGGTCGAATTCAAGCTCAAGGATTTTCGCATCGACGCCCAGGTGGTCAGCGCGCATCCGGGGCCGGTGATTACGCGTTTCGAACTGCAGCCGGCGCCGGGCGTGAAAGGCAGTCAGATCAGCAATCTGGATAAGGACATCGCGCGCGGTCTATCGGTGATCAGCGTGCGCGTCGTCGATGTGATTCCGGGCAAGTCGGTCATCGGTCTGGAGATTCCCAACGTCAACCGCGAGATCGTCTATCTCTCCGAGATTTTGAAATCGGAGAAGTACGACAGCACCAAGTCGCCACTTGCGCTCGCGCTCGGCAAGGACATCAGTGGCCGCCCGGTGGTTGTCGATCTTGCCAAGATGCCGCATCTGCTCGTCGCCGGCACCACTGGTTCGGGCAAATCGGTCGCGGTCAATGCGATGGTGCTGAGTCTGTTGTACAAGGCCACGGCGCAAGAAGTGCGGTTGATGATGATCGACCCGAAGATGCTCGAACTTTCGGTGTATGAAGGCATCCCGCATTTGCTGGTGCCGGTCATTACCGACATGAAGGAAGCCGCGAACGGGTTGCGCGGATGCGTCGCCGAGATGGAGCGGCGCTACAAGCTGATGTCAGCTGTCGGCGTACGCAACCTTGCCGGCTTCAACAAGAAAGTTCGCGATGCGCAGGATGCGGGCCAGCCACTGCTCGATCCGCTGTTCGTACCCAAACCCGATTTGCCGATGGCAGTTGCGCAGCCACTCGAGCAGCTGCCCTACATCGTGATCATCATCGACGAATTCGCCGACATGATGATGATCGTCGGCAAGAAGGTCGAGGAGCTGATCGCGCGCCTGGCGCAGAAAGCACGCGCCGCCGGCGTGCATCTGATACTCGCGACGCAGCGTCCGTCGGTCGATGTGATCACCGGCCTGATCAAGGCGAATATTCCGACGCGCATCGCGTTCCAGGTGTCGAGCAAGATCGATTCTCGCACGATCCTCGATCAGAGCGGTGCCGAAGCGCTGCTGGGCCACGGCGACATGCTCTATCTGCCGCCGGGCACCGCGACGCCCGAGCGCGTGCACGGCGCGTTCGTCAGCGACGAGGAAGTGCACAAGGTTGTCAAACATCTGCGCAGCCAGAGCAAACCGGACTATAACCTCGGCTTCATTGCCGAAGTGCAGTCGCTAGGCGATGGCCGCGTAGTCGGCGATTCGGGCCTGCCCGAGGAAAACGAAGACGCCGACGGCGAGACCGACGCGCTCTACGACAAGGCCGTCGCGATCGTCACCGAGAGTCGCCGCGCCTCGATTTCCGGCGTGCAGCGGCGTCTGAAGATCGGCTACAACCGCGCCGCGCGTTTGATCGAGATGATGGAAGCGCAGGGCATCGTCAGCGCACCGCAACACAATGGCAATCGCGAAGTACTCGCGCCGCCGCCGCCGGAAGCGTAGTCGTTCGAGACGACTGCGCTACTTTTTGAACGGCTACGCTGCGCCTGTGTTCAGCATCGCGCATTGATAATCGCGCAATAAAGGTTATGGAATTCCCATGCGCTACTTGGTGTTAGCTCTTCTGTCGATCACGTCCGCGGCGGCCGTTGCCGCGGACAACGCGCGCGCGCGTCTGGATGCGTTTTCGAAAGGATTGAATGCGATTTCCGGCAGCTTCGAGCAGACCGTGGTCGATGCGAATGCCGGCAAGACCAAATCGAGTCGCGGCACGCTCGCACTCAAGGCGCCGCGACAATTTCGCTGGGACACGACGACGCCGTTCAAGCAGACCATCATCGCCGATGGCGACAAAGTCTGGGTTTACGACCCCGATCTCGAACAGGTCAGCGTGCGCGCGCAAGGCACCGAAGAGGCGCACAGTCCGCTGACCGTGCTGACCGATCTGTCGCAGCTCGATCGCGATTTCACGGCGGGCGAACAGGGCGAGCACGACGGCCTCACCTGGCTGCGCTTGAAATCGAAGGACAAGGAGCCGCAATTTGAATACGCCGATCTCGGTTTCGATGGCGCGGGCCTCGCGCGCATGACGTTCAAGGACGCGCTCGGCAACAGCACCGAGATTCGTTTCAGCGCATGGCAGCGCAACGTGAAGCTCGCGGTCGACACATTTAAGTTCACGCCGCCGAAGGGCGTCGATGTGATCGGCGATCCGACGCCGGCGGCGCAAGCGCATCCGATCAAGAACTAAACTCTCGCCCGTCATTCCGGCGAAAGCCGGAATCCAGTTCCTGCCATTCCATAAATCAGAATGGAATCCGGCTTTCGCAGGATAACGGTCAGATCTGGCGCGCAAATTCGAGCGCCTGCCTGCGGCCGTCAGCATGAAACCAGCAAGCAGCGTAGACAGGATCGGGCCACCGTAGCCGAATTTCTCGATCGCCGTGAATACAACCGGGATGAACGCCGCGGTCGGTCCGCCGATCTGCACGCGCGAGCCGCCGAGGAATGAGATCAGAAATCCCGCGATGATCGCGGTATGCAGGCCTTTTACCGGCGTGGTTCCAGTGGCGAGCGCCATTGCGAGCGGCAGCGCGACGATCGCGACCGTGAGCCCGGCGATCGCGTCATGCCGCAGATCATCGAGACGGTAGCCGCGACGGATCACCGTCCATGGCTTGGGTTCGTACGGGCTTGAGAAAGAAGCGGCGGTCAGTGTGCGGGCATGGGTTGCGATGCAGCAGCCGCGCGGGCGCGATGAACGTCCAAATGCTGGGGTTGCATCGCGTATCATGCCGCGATGCCGCGGAAGAAGCCTGCAACTCCCGAATTATTCGTCGCGCCGGAGGGCTTGAAGCCGCTGGCCGAGCGCATGCGTCCGCAGACGCTCGATGAAATCGTCGGGCAGACGCGCCTGCTCGGCGCCGGCGCGCCATTGCGGCGATCGATCGAGGCGGGACACGTGCATTCGATGGTGCTGTGGGGGCCGCCGGGTTGCGGCAAGACCACGCTGGCCTTGCTGCTCGCGAAGTACGCGAGCGCGCGTTTTCGCTCCATTTCCGCCGTGCTCTCGGGCATCGCGGAGGTGCGCGCCGCGCTGGCCGAGGCGGAAGTTGCGTTTGCGCAAGGCGAGCGCAGCGTGCTGTTCATCGACGAGGTGCATCGCTTCAACAAGGCGCAACAGGACGCGTTTTTGCCGCATATCGAACGCGGCGTGATCCTGTTCGTCGGCGCGACGACCGAGAATCCGTCATTCGAATTGAATTCCGCGCTGCTGTCGCGCTGCCGTGTGCACGTGATGGATGCCGTTGTTCCAGACGCTATTGTCGCTGCACTCGAACGTGCACTTGCCGATCGCGAACGCGGGCTAGGTGTGCGCGACTTGCGCATCGATAACCATGGCCTTGATCTGATCGCGCGGGCCGCCGACGGCGATGTGCGCCGCGCGTTGACGCTGCTGGAAATAGCCGCCGATGTCGCGCATGACGGCGTGATCGACGCGGCGACGCTGACGCAAGTGCTGGCCGATCGCACGCGTCGCTTCGACAAGGGCGGCGAGCAGTTCTACGACCAGATCTCGGCGCTGCACAAGTCGGTGCGCTCGTCCGACGCCGACGCCGCGCTGTACTGGTGCACGCGCATGCTCGATGGCGGTGTCGATCCGGCCTATCTCGCGCGGCGGCTCACGCGCATCGCGATCGAGGATGTCGGCCTTGCCGATCCGCGTGCGCTGACGCTCGCGCTCGAAGCGTGGGATACGTTCGACCGCCTCGGCTCGCCCGAAGGCGAACTCGCGCTCGCGGAAGTCGCGATCTATCTGGCGATCGCGGCAAAGAGTAATGCCGCCTATGCCGCCTTCGGCGAGGTGAAAAGTCTCATTGCCGAAACCGGTACGCTCGAGGTGCCGCTGCATCTGCGCAATGCGCCGACCAAACTGATGAAGGGGCTCGGCTACGGCAAGGATTATCAATACGATCACGATCGCGAGGGTGGCATCGCCTACGAGCAGCAATGCCTGCCAGATGCGCTCGCCGGGCGCGAGTTGTATCGGCCGACCGAGCGCGGGCTCGAAGGCAAAATACGCGAAAAGTTGCAAAGTATACGAGGCGCGCGCGCGCTGGCGCAGAAAGGAAAGGCCCAATGATCGCTGCGATCCGCCAATTGCCGCGCACCGTTTGGCTGCTCGGACTGATCAGCCTGGTGAACGACTCGGCCAGCGAGATGATCTATCCGCTGGTGCCGCTGTATCTGACCTCTGTGCTAATGGCCGGGCCGAAGGCGCTAGGTTTGATCGAAGGCATCGCGGAAGCCGCATCGAGTCTGCTCAAGCTTGCCGCCGGCGTTCTCGCCGACCGGACACGCGCAGTGAGGGGCTGGGTGATCGCCGGCTATGGCATCGCAGGGTTGGCGCGGCCGCTGATCGCATTCGCGACGAGTTGGTTCGGCGTGCTTGCGTGCCGTTTCGCCGATCGCGTCGGCAAGGGGTTGCGCAGCGCGCCGCGCGACGCATTGCTGACCATGAGCGTGGATGCGAATCGACGCGGCCTCGCTTTCGGCTTTCACCGCGCGATGGACAATCTCGGCGCCGTTGTCGGCCCTTTGCTCGCAGCGGCGTTACTCGCGCTCGGCATGCCGTTGCGTCAGGTTCTGTTTGCGGCCGTCGTACCCGCCCTGATTGTGATCGCGCTGACGTTGGCGGTACCCGAGCCCGAACATACTCCCGATGCAAAGCCGGTGCCTTTCACCTGGAATCTGCGCGAATTTCCACCGGCGTTTCGACGCTATCTCATCGTGCTCGCGCTGTTCATGCTCGGCAACTCCTCGAACATGTTCCTGTTGCTGCGCGCGAAGCAGATCGGCATGAGCGACGCGGCTGTGCCGCTGGTGTGGGCCCTGGTGTCGCTCGTGGCGGCTGTGCTGTCGACGCCGCTATCGGCGCTGTCCGACCGCATCGACCGGCGCAAGCTGATTGTCGGCGGCTGGAGCGTCTACGCCGTGCTGTATCTGATCTTCGGATTGCTGCCCGCGCAGCCGTGGCTGCTATGGCCGCTGTTCGCCGCATACGGCGTGTTTCTCGCCGCGACCGAAGGCGTGGAAAAGGCGCTGGTCGCCGACATGGTGCCACGTGGGCAGGCGGGCACCGCGTTCGGCTGGTACAACCTCGTCGTCGGGATTTTTCTGCTGCCCGCATCGGTGCTGTTCGGCTGGCTGTGGTCGACGTTTGCGCCGCAATGGGCGTTCGCGTTCGGATCGGGCTGTGCGCTGGCGGCGGCGCTGCTTCTGCGGTTCTGGGTTGCATCGCCCGGCGACAGCCGCGCGCCCGGCAGGTAAAATTCGCGGTCCGACGCCGCCTATGGCTCGGCATTTGGAATCATCAAGGAATTCGCATGCTCGATCCGGCCCTGCTGCGCGGACAACTGGATACCGTCGCCGAAAAACTCAAAACGCGCGGTTACGACCTGCCGCGCGCGCAAATCGAAGCGCTCGAAGCGCAGCGCAAGTCCGTACAGACGCACACGCAGGAATTGCAGAACCTGCGCAACACGCGCTCCAAAGCGATCGGCATGGCGAAAGGCAAGGGCGAGGACACCAGCGCGCTGATGGCTGAAGTCGCCGGCATCGGCGATCAGCTCAAGGCGAATGAGCACCAGCTCGCTGAGATCCAAAGTGATCTTGCGAAAATAACGCTCGGCATTCCGAATCTGCCGCATGAGTCGGTGCCGCTCGGCGCGGACGAGGCGCACAACGTCGAGCAGCATCGCTGGGGTACACCGCGTCAGTTCGATTTCACGGTGAAGGATCACGTCGATCTCGGCGCGCGCCACGGCTGGCTCGATGGCGACGCGGGTGCGAAGCTGTCCGGCGCGCGCTTCACCGTGCTGCGCGGCCAGCTCGCGCAGCTGCATCGCGCGCTCGCGCAGTTCATGCTCGATCTGCACACCGGCGAGCACGGCTATCTCGAATGCAATGTGCCGTTGCTGGTGAATCCGGAGACCATGCAGGGCACCGGACAGCTGCCGAAGTTTGAAAACGACCTGTTTTGCATTTGGCAGTCTTATGAAAATTCTCAAGAGATCGTGAGGACGCCATTTGATGAACTCCGAGAGCGGGATGATCTAAATGTGGCTCAGAAAACCAATTTGCTGGTGCAGCTGCTTGATGGGCTTCGAGGTAGATATCTAATTCCCACCGCCGAAGTTTCACTGACCAACATCGTCGCCGACGAAATCATCGAAGCGGAAAAGCTTCCGCTGCGTATGACCGCGCATTCGCCGTGCTTCCGTGCGGAAGCCGGATCGCACGGCAAGGACACGCGCGGCATGATCCGGCAGCATCAGTTCGAGAAAGTCGAACTCGTGACGATTGCAACCCCGGCGCAAAGCGCCGACGAGCACGAGCGCATGACGCGCTGCGCCGAGGTCGTGCTCGAGAAGCTCGAACTGCCGTATCGCCGCGTGCTGCTGTGCACCGGCGACATGGGTTTTGCCGCGACCAAGACTTACGATCTCGAAGTCTGGCTGCCGTCGCAGAATACCTATCGCGAGATTTCCTCGTGTTCCAACTGCAGCGATTTCCAGGCGCGCCGCATGCAGGCGCGCTGGCGCAACCCCGCGATCGGCAAACCCGAACTCGTGCATACGCTCAATGGGTCGGGCGTCGCCGTCGGTCGCGCGCTCGTCGCGGTGATGGAGAACTATCAGAATGCCGATGGATCGATCAACGTTCCGAAGGCGTTGCAGACTTATATGCGCGGCGTGGATCGCATCGCATAGCGTCATTCCACCCACCTTCCGACGAAGGTGGGTGGGTGGAAAACTTACGCCGCCAACGCAACCGGCTGCGGAATCGACGCATGCGCCGCCGCAAGCGCTTCGCTGCGATGTTGCGGCGAGTAATTGACGCCTTCGGCGCGCACGAACTCGATATCGGTGATGCCGAGGAAACCAAACACCTGGCGCAGGTAGTTTTCCTGAAAGTCTGCCGGGCCGTTGCCGTGGATGCCGCCACGCGCGCTTGCGATGATGACGCGCTTGCCGCCGACCAGGCCCTCCGGACCCGTTGCGGTGTAGCGGAAGGTTTTGCCGGCGACCGCGATACGATCGATCCATGCTTTCAATGTCGAGGGGATTCCGAAGTTGTACATCGGTGCGCCGATCACGATTACATTGCTGTCGAGGAACTGTTCCAGGATGCGCTCCGCATTGGATGCTTCGGCGGCATCGGCTTTTGCCAGCGAGCGAGCGGTCAGATGCGGCACGGGGTCGTGGTCAAGATCGCGATAGGCGACCTTCAGACCGGGGTGTAAGCCCTTCCAATTGGCGACGATGGCCGCGCTGAGTTCACGGGTAACGGAGGAGGCGCCCAGGACGCTCGAATCCAGATGCAGAAGTTTCATGGTTTCTTGGCCTTACGCGGGCGGGAATCGTCCGCTTCGGCTGCATAATCTATATGTGCACAAATTTGTTTATAAGTAGGATAGAATCACATTCACTGTCCTGAAATTGAGACAATTGAGAATACCATGCAGGATCTAAACGACCTCTATTACTACTCGATCGTCGTCGAAAAAGGCGGCTTCGCCGCGGCTGGGCGCGCTTTGGATATCCCAAAATCGCGCTTGAGCCGGCGCATCGCCCAGCTCGAGGAACGCCTCGGCGTGCGCCTGATCCAGCGCTCCACCCGCCGCTTCGCTGTGACCGATACGGGCCAGCGCTTCTACCGCCACTGCCAGACAGTGATCGCCGAAGCGAGGGCGGCCGAAGACGCGGTAGCGGAGCTGACGACCGAGCCGCGCGGCCTGGTGCGTGTGAGTTGTCCGGTGTCGATCACCCAGAATGTGATGACCTCGATCCTGCCGGAGTTCTGTGAAAAGTATCCGAAGGTACGCGTGCTGTTGATGTCGACGAACCGCCGTATCGATTTGATCAACGAAGGTGTCGACATTGCCTTGCGCGTACGCTTCAAGCTCGACACCGATGCCGAGCTTGTTGTGCGTACATTTGGCCTGAGCCATTCATCGCTGGTTGCGAGTCCCAAGTATCTCGCCGTGCACGGTCGTGTGAACGAGCCGGAGGAGTTGTCGCGCTATGACACGATCAGCATCAGCGAGTTGGAAAACCAAGCTTGGGAATTGAGCGGCTCCGACGGGAGAAAGTTCGTCTTCGAGCATCAGCCGCGCCTGATGTGCGGCGATTTCCCGCTGACGGTCGAGGCGGCTGTGCGCGGATTGGGAGTTGCACTATTGCCCGCAAGCGTATGCGCGCGCGCGGTCGCAGCGGGCGAACTTGAAATACTGCTGCCGCAATGGAGTCCGCCCGACGGCATCGTGCATTGCGTATACGCCTCGCGCCGCGGGCTGCTGCCGGCAGTGCGCGCGTTGATCGACTGGCTCGTCGAGAAAATGCCCATTGCGATAGAGAACCAGGTCCGCGGGATCTGAATCGGTCGAGGTTCGCTTATACTTTCGCTTTGGATTGCGCGCCTGCGAACATCGGCGTTGAGCCGATGGCCCGAAGGGCGAGGGGCAGGAGCCCCGAGTCAAACGGGCGTGTCGGTCCGACACGAAGCGCACGAGTTTGAAGCACGGAGAGATGGCCGAGCGGTTTAAGGCACCGGTCTTGAAAACCGGCGTGGTAGCGATACCACCGTGGGTTCGAATCCCACTCTCTCCGCCATTAATCGTACGAGCGTTGAGCACGATGCGGCCGTCGATTTTTTTTCGGCCCTCTCGTCATATCGCCTCGCTGCCGATCCAAGGCGAAGTACTCGATCTCGAAACGAGTCGGCCATCGCACGCAGCGCGACCGTGATCGGGCTTAACGCATCCCTGGTGCGGATGTTATCGTTCATCCACTTTTTAATCCCTCGCGCTGCTGATGAGTACTCCGCACGAAGACAATCTGATTTGGATCGACCTCGAAATGACCGGGCTCGATACAGGCGAAGACTCTATTCTAGAAATAGCTACAATAATTACAGATAAATCATTGAATATATTGAAAGAAGGCCCGGAGTTCGCGGTGTATCATCCGCTCGCCGCGCTGGAGGCGATGGACGAGTGGAACCGCAATCAGCATCGCAAATCCGGGCTATGGCAACGCGTGCTGGATTCGACGGTCGATCTGGCAACAGCCGAGGCCGTGACCGTGGATTTCCTGGCGCGCTGGGTCCCTGCAGGCAAGTCGCCGATGTGCGGCAATTCGATCTGCCAGGA
>Ga0066704_10001386_pt1 | contig 10417 bp, 10 predicted proteins | sample GraSoiAngelo_153_FD_66458 | JGI IMG/M metagenome (GOLD analysis project Ga0066704, IMG submission 66458) | Grasslands soil microbial communities from the Angelo Coastal Reserve, California, USA - 14_1009_12_40cm | ecosystem: Environmental > Terrestrial > Soil > Grasslands | place: USA... | reverse complement strand
TTCAACTGAACCAAGTAGAAAATCTCCAGGTCGAGCTTTTTGAGAAGAAGTTCCATAGAGTTCGGGACGCCTCGGTCCGGTCGCTCCAATCGGGTTATCCATTCTCTGAATCTTTCGCCCTGTCCTCTTTTATTGCCGCCCCAGTAATACTCGTGAACCAATCGGGTAACTTGCCATCGCGGGCATACTCTTCCAGTTCAAGAGAACTCATGCGATTGAAGAGTTCATTTAGATCGATTCGTTCAGAGCGCTCCACCCATTGACCAGCCGCATTGATACGTGCATAAGCGCTCACCGCACTGACCACCGCGGTCGCACTGACTTCGACTTGCCCGGCTCTTTCAATGATCTTTTCCAGTGCCGCCCGTACATTCCGCTGCCGCTTCGGGAAGAGGCCCAAAGCATGCGCATGGCGGTAAACGCTTGCGCGGTTACGAAGCCCATATTGCTTCGTTATTGCAGCGGGACTTTCCCAATTGATGAAGGCGCGCTCGATTTCCTCTCGCTGGGTGTGCGTGCAGATCTTGCACACCGCCGCGTGCCGGCCGAGATTGACAGGATTTTTCAATTCAATTTTCATGATCTATTTTGTGACGTAATTGTGACGTGAGGTTTCAACTCTGTTCCCTCATCCCCAACGTTATCAACACTCCCGAATTTCCTTCCGTGCGGGCGAATTTTTTCGTAAACCATTTCATTGCAAATGGTTTATGCCGTCTTTCTGACGGAGCCGCACACCGATTCGTAATCGGCAGGTCATCGGTTCAAGTCCGATCGTCGGCTCCAGCTTCCTCTCGCTGCACTGCCAACTCACTGTGATTTCTCCGATCGCGGCGCTCGCGCTCCAACACCATCTGATCAAAGGCGTGCGGCAGCCCTTCGCGGACGGAGTATGGTCCGGGCTTGTAGGCGCGCGATTTGATGCCGGCTTGTGAGAGCTGTGAGATTCCCCAGTCTTCCTTGTTGGTCAGATCCCAGAATTTCACTGCGTCGTCGGCCTGGAAGTCGGGCTTGGCCATTTCCTGCGGGTGGAAGTGCCACTCGCAGATGATCTCGGTGCGGTCCACGGCGCGCGGCCACAGCGTGTGTGTCATCATGTAATCGGGATGCAAGCTCAACAGCAAATTGGGATAGACCGCGTAATACTTGACTTCGGTGCGCTGCGCCTCGGTCAGGCAGGGCAGGTAGTCGCGGCGCAATTTGCCATCCAGGCTCATGGTTTCGATGCCCGGCTTGAATCCCATGGTGCCGCCGATGTAGCCGCGATGCGGCGTGTCATTGTCGCCGCTCAGGTAGTCGGTCAACTGGTTCAGCGTGGGATGCAGCACCGGACAGTGCAGGCACTCGTTGTAATTCTGGATGATCAGCTTCCAGTTGGCCTGGGCGTCGTACCTCCGGCGCTGATAGAACCGCAAGTCCTGCATGCGCCAATTCGCAAACTTCTGCTGCAAATCGTCCAACTGACTGGCCAGCGGCGCGGGACGGGGATCGAGAGTGATAAAGATGTGTCCATCCCACAGTTCCGCGCCAACCGGGTTCAGCGGATAATCCTCCCGCGGCAAGTTTTCCATGTGAGGCGCGCCGATCAATTTGCCGTCGAGGGCGTAAGTCCAGCCGTGGTAGGGACACTGAATGCGTCCAGCAAACTTGCCTTCGGCAGCCGTGCAGATGCGCGTGCCGCGATGGCGACATACGTTATAAAACGCGTGCACCTGACCGCTGTTGTCGCGATTGATGATGATGCTTTCGTCAGCGATTTCCCGCAGAAAGAAGTCGCCTGGATTAGAAATCTGATCGGCGCGTCCGGCGCAGATCCAGCCCTGGCAGAAAAAACGTTCCAGTTCCTCCGCAAAGATTGCTGGGTCGGTGTAGTAGCGGGCCGGAAGTGTCTCACCGATGCTGTGGACGTGCGTTGCCATCCGAAATCCTCCCCCGACGGTGGGGCGACAGTATATGATACCGCCGAAGGCGCCCGCCTCTTTGCCCCGACTTGTGGAGGGGACGGAACGACATGTCCTCTTGCATCGGGAACTCACAACTCCCATTTGACTTCCCACCCTTCAGCGGGTGTATAAGTAGCCTCCTGCGCACCGGGTGGGCCCTGCGCAGCGGCTCCTGATCGCCCAGCCTTCCTAAACTTTCGAAGACCGGACCTTCACCAGTCCTGTTCCTCGAGTCTTTAGTTTTTGCCCACAACGGCCTGGTTCCGAGATTGCCTACGGCGTAACTGACGCCGCACGTCTGAGGTGAGACATGGACGAGCGCGAACTCGCCAATCACGTTCTGGAAATTGTCGATCAAACGGCTTATCGCGTTGCTGCGCGCCAGGTCATCGGCGTGCATCTGGCAGTCGGAGGCCGTCGCGGCTTCGATCTGGATCTTCTCCACACGGCCTTCAGCGATGTGGTGCGGGGCACGGTCGCTGACGGCGCGGAGCTTTTTGTGAAGGTTCTACCGGTTCGTCACCACTGTCCAAACTGCCGAACAAACTTCGAGGCCACGAAGGATGACTGCCCGTGTCCCGAATGCGGCCATCCTCACACCGAAATCATTGGCGGCGAGGAGCTGCGTGTGCTCAACCTGGATATCGATGACACTGCTGCCTGAATGAATTTTCGAACCAAAGGAGGTTCGTCAATGGCAACTGCCCGAATTCCCATTCCAATAAAACCTGAAGAAGATCTCAATTCGTTTCGTATCGCGATGCGCCAATTCGATACTGCGGCCGAGAAATGCGGCCTGGAGCCCGGTCTGCGCGAAGTGCTGCGCCGGCCACGGCGTTCGTTGTCGCTTTCGTTGCCGGTGAAGATGGACGATGGCACCATCCGTGTCTTCGATGGCTATCGTGTACAACACTCGAGCGCGCGCGGCCCCTGCAAAGGTGGAATCCGTTACCATCCCAATGTCACGTTTGACGAGGTGAAGGCGCTGGCCTCATGGATGACGTGGAAATGCGCGATCGTGAATATTCCTTTCGGCGGGGCAAAAGGCGGCATCGTTTGCGATCCGCGACAGCTCTCTAAAAATGAGCTGGAACACCTGACACGGCGCTACGCTTACGAAATCTCCCCGATTATCGGACCCGACAAGGACATCCCCGCACCCGATGTTTATACCGACGCACAGACTATGGCGTGGATCATGGACACCTACAGCATGACTCACGGCAGCAGCGCCCCGGGCGTGGTGACCGGCAAACCACTTTTCCTGGGCGGATCTTTTGGACGCAATGAGGCGACTGCCCGCGGTTGCCTGTTCGTGATTCGCTCCGCCTGCGAAGTCACAGGGATCAAGCTGAACCGGGCGACCGTGGCGATTCAAGGGTTCGGCAATGCGGGGAGTATTGCGGCGGAACTGCTGGCGCAGAATGGCGCCACCATTATTGCGGTGAGCGATTCGCGGGGTGGCATTCTCAACCGCGCGGGACTCAACGTTACCGCGCTGCTTGAACACAAGGCAAAGACTGGTTCGGTCGTCGGCCTGCCCAACTCAGACCCCATCTCAAGTGAGGACGTGCTCGAGCTGCAGTGCGACATCCTGGTTCCCGCGGCTCTGGAGAATCAAATCACTCTGGAAAATGTGGACCGCATTCAGGCGCGCATCGTGGCGGAAGCCGCCAATGGTCCGACGACTCCGGACGCGGATATTGTCTTGTATAAGCGCGGGGTGCTGGTGATTCCAGACATTCTGGCCAATGCCGGCGGAGTCACGGTGTCCTATTTTGAGTGGGTACAGGATCTGCAGGAGCTCTTCTGGGACGAGGATGACGTGAACCGCCGTCTGGAACGGGTGATGGTGAAGGCGTTCGCCGATGTTCACAGCGCGTCCAAGAAGTACGACGTGGATATGCGCACCGGCGCTTATGTGGTGGGCATAGAGCGAGTGGCAAATGCCACGCGCACGCGCGGCATTTGGCCGTAGAGATTCGATTCTGAGCATGGCGAACGCAGGGGCAGGACCCGCACGGGTCCTGCTCGTGCTTAGCATCCGGGGTCAAAATTTGGAGATGTGTATGAGCCGGATTCTCTCTGTAATAGCGATCATTCTGGTCACTGTGGGAGCCGCCGGTTTTGCTCAGAAACCTGCGAATGAAGCTGCGGAGCGAGCGGCCATTCAAGCTGTGCTGGACGCGCACGGCGCGGCATGGACTAAGGGAGACGCTAAAGCAGCGGCGGCAGTGATGACTGAAGATGCGGATTGGGTTTCGGGAGATGGTTCAACCAGTACGGGCCGAGCCGCGATCGAGAATGATCATCGCGAAGCCTTGAGCGGCTTCGCCAAAGGCAGTCGGCACACTCATCCGGGCACGCCCAAGATCCGCTTTGTTCGCTCCGACGTGGCGATCGTCGATGGAGACAGCTACATGGCCGGCTTGCACGATGAGAATGGCAAGGAAGTGCCGCCTCACGTTTCAAGTTATATGGCTGTGCTTGTGAAGGAACACGGCGGCTGGAAAGTAACTGCCTTCCGCTCACTTCCGCAGGTCAAACCGTAAACGGTAGCGCAATAAAGGGTGCACTGACCTTGGCCTGACAACCCTAAGTGCCGGGCAGGGTCAGCCTATGTCTGGCTGCAGTGGCTGGGACGGAGAATTTGCCGAGATTCCCACGCCGCCGCCCCCGAAAATACGGCCGCTTCTGCCGGTGACAAAATGCGCGGCGTCCAGGATGACTCCTCCGTAGTCGAAACGCAAGTTGGATGCCGCAAGGGGATGTTAGAAGACCATCACCAATCCGTTTGAATCCGCTTCCTTACTTTGCTACGGTACAAGCAACATGATCGACATTCATTGCCACATCCTGCCTGAAGTGGATGACGGGCCAAAATCCTGGGACGCAGCCCAGGAAATGTGCCGTATGGCGGTTACGGATGGCATCATGCACATCGTTGCCACGCCGCACGCGAACAACCGCTACCACTACGATCGTGATTATCTATCGGGCCTACTGGAGCATCTGCGCGGCCTGGTTGGCGATGCGCCCGAGCTCAGCCTGGGTTGCGATTTCCATCTTTCCTACGAGAACCTTCAGGACGTTCTCGCCTCGCCCGAGCGATACGTTATCGGCAACACAAATTATTTGCTGGTCGAACTCAGCAACTACAGCATTCCGGCGCAGATCTCGGACTGCTTCATCAAGCTGGGGGATCGGGGAATCACTGCCGTGCTCACCCATCCGGAGCGCAATCCGATCTTGCAGCAATCACCGCAGCGCGTGTTGGACTGGGTCGAGCAGGGATGCGCGATCCAGGTCACCGCCTCCGCGCTGACCGGGTCTTGGGGAGAGCGAACCCAGGGTGTCGCTAAATGGCTGCTGGAGCGCGATGCGATGCACATATTGGCCAGCGATGCGCACGACACAAAGCGTCGTGTGCCGGTGCTTTCCGCCGGGCGCGATGCCGCCGCCGAGATTTGCGGCATTGAGATAGCCCAGGCGCTAGTCGAGAAGAATCCGTTAGCCGTAATAAGTGGGCAGCCGCTTCCCTATTTCCCAAAACCAGTGATGAAGAGTTGAAGAGCTCTGGACAAGAGCGAACGCCGGCAAAAAAGGTTCCGCGGACTAAATGCCCAAGGGCTAAACGCTAAGTGCTTTGGGATTACTGGTGAGGATTCTTGCCGGGATCAGCCGGTCTGGAAGCGCTGGTGTTTACAGCTTGCGGGGCAGTAGTCATCGCGCTTTCGGGATTCAAGAGATGATCGTGACTGGGGCCAAGTCCCAGCTTGATGAGGGCGCGTGAATCCGGAACAGTCTTGTTCTGCCAGCCGTTCGCGGCCTGGTAGCGCCGCAGCGCGTTCTGGGTAGCGTCATTCCATTTGCCGGTGGGCTCACCGCTGAAGTAATGCTCGCGAATCAGGGCTTCCTGAATTTGCCGGGTACGCTCGGCATCGATTTTCTGCTGTCCGCGATGACGCCAGCCGCGAGCTGTCTTTCCTGATTTTTTGCTTTTGCGGGTGCTGCGCGGAGTAGCGGCACGCGAGCTCGTAGTCTTTTTCTTCGCTGGTGCGATGGTCTGCGCCAGTGCAATAGCGCACATCAGCAGTACGCCACCTAGCAATTTCCTCGAGAATGAACCCGCAAACTTCATCTTTTGCTTCCTAAGAAACCGGCACTGAGATGATCCCTGATTCGGGCTCTCAGTGCCAGTTCCGGTAGGTCAATGCCCTTACGGAAGAGTTCCGGCGATGAAGATGGTGCCATCCTGCCGACCAGCACCTCTGGGGCGCACCAGGAAGACAACATCCTGACCGCTCTTCAGAGAAGACTCGATGCGGGTGAAGTCGTCGGCACTGTTTACGGGTTGCTTGTTGATTTCAAGGACAACGTCGCCTCGGTTCAGTCCGATATCTTCGGCGAACGAACCGGGCCTTACGTCCTGCACGATCACGCCTTTCCCTGCGGGAACGTCGAGGCGATCGGCGATTTCTGGGGTCAGGGCGCGAACCGTTACCCCGAATTTGCTTTCTTTGGGTTTCTCCGCATCGCTATTTTCTTCGTCTTCGCCCAGGCGGGAAGCGAAGAGTTTGGCACGGTCGGCGATGGTGACGGTGGCATCCTGTTTCTTACCGCCGCGAATGAACGTCAGCTTGGCCTTGCTTCCGGGCTTGCGGTTGGCAATGTCGGCCACCAGGTCGTCGCCATTTTTGACTTCGCGGCCGTCTACAGCGGTGATGGTGTCACCCACTTTGAGGCCAGCCTGGTCAGCCGGGCTGCCAGCGACGACGTCTGCAATCGTCACTCCTGAGTTCACGCCGTAAACCCGAGCGATCGCGGGGACGGCCTGAGCATTAAACTGCACGCCAATCGATCCACGGGAAACGCGGTGTTCCGGCCCAATCAACTGGTTATAAACCTGCACCACTGTGTTGGACGGCAAGGCGAATCCGACGCCAGCGTAGGCATTTGTGTCGGTAAGAATGGCGGTGTTGATGCCGATGACCTGGCCTTCCATATTGACCAGTGGTCCACCAGAATTGCCGGGGTTAATGGCAGCGTCGGTCTGAATGAAGGATTGGAACTGGCGGCCGGGAACGATACTGCGACCTTTGTAGGAAACGATGCCCGCGGTCACCGTCGCATTCAGTCCGAAGGGACTGCCGATGGCCAAGACCCAGTCGCCCACTTGCATGCTCTCGGAATTACCTAGCTTGGCGGCGGGCAAAGGCTTATCCATCTCAATCTTGATCACTGCCAGATCTGTTTCCGTGTCAGTGCCAATCACCTTGGCATCATGCTGCACGGTGGGCGGATCATCTTGCAAGCGGACCCGCACCCGATCCGCCTTTTCGACTACGTGACGGTTGGTGACGATGTAACCCTTGGGATCAACGATCACTCCTGATCCGAGTGAGCGCTCACGAATCGCGCCACCATTACCACCGGGGCCACCCTGGCCGCCAAAGAAGCGGTCAAAGAAATCCTCGAATGGATTCTGATCGTCCGGGTTCGCCGGCTCGCCGGGTCGGGCACGCCGCCGGGTCGGGGCCTTGATCGTCGATTCCGTATTGATATTGACGACGCTGGGCTCCAATTGCTTGGAGATCTGTGAGAAGGCATTGGAAAGCTGTTGCGGCGCCGGCACGCTGAGCGGGGTGGCGTCGGAGGCTTTCTGGCCCTCCTTGCCCTTCACCCCATAGGAAATGACAGTGCCAATCAGGATGCCCACTGTTAATGTGGCCAAAATTGTCAGGGTGTAGGCGAAGCGATTCGCTTTCAAACGCACCCAGAAAGCGCTTGCGCGCTGATCCATAGCGACTTCCTCCGAGAAAAATGCAAACCTTGATTATACCTGTTCAGCAGTCAGCGGATGGAAACTGCAAACAGAAGAATTACTGTTATTAGACGCATCAAACCGGCAAAACGTTACCGGGTTCCAACCCCAGCCAGACCCGGCTTCGATTTTGTTTCAAACTCAGGAACGCCCGCCGGAACTCCGGCGTGGTCGGGGCTGGCAGGCAGGGACTCGACGCTGCCCTTTTCCTCGGAGGTCAAGACTCCCGTCAGGATTAACAATGCACCGAAGCCGGCGCGGGTCCCTAGCCGCTCTCCGAGAAATAGAAATGACGTCAGCCAGGCGAATACCGGCTCCAGAGAAAAAATCAACGCGGTATGCGTGGCAGGAGTGAACTGCTGCGCCCAAGCTTGCACGGAAAATGACAGCGCCAGACTGAGGAATCCGGTGATCAGAATTCCAGAAATAACGGTTGGCGACCATACGACGGCAGCTCTTTCCGCGATGGGGACGGTGATGATCATGAGCAGGGCGGCGGCACTGGTTTGAACGACTGCAATTTGGCGCCAGGAGTGTTTCTCGGTAGCGCGTCCCATGAAGATAATGTGGAAGGCAAATATCACAGCCGCGCCCAAACTAAGCACATCGCCACGATGAATGCTTTGCAGGTTAGGGGTTGAAGAGGATGGAACGGTGAGAAGGTATAGGCCTACAAATGCCAGGGCGATGCCCAGCGCGCTCCAACGGTTGATGGCGCGCTTCCAGATCGCAGCCAGGAGCACGGGGACGAGCACAACCGCAACCCCCGTAAGGAACGCTGACTTTGAGGGCGTAGTGTATTGAAGCCCGCTAGTCTGAAGTTCATTGCCCATCCACATGCAGGCGCCAATTAGCGTGCCATAGGCGATTGCCCCGACAGTGAGATGGCGAAGCTCCTTATGAAAAATCAGGGCAAGTGTCACAGCTGCGAGACTCATACGCACTGCGTTGAAAAATAGAGGAGTAACGTCCGCCAGAGCGTTCTTGATTACGACAAAAGTCGCGCCCCAAATGAGCGTGATCAGGACCAGGAAAATATGAGCTTTGAGGGAGCGGGACACCTGGGTAGGGTAGCAGAGGCAGAGCTTGCCAAGCGGGCGGCTTACCCTGAAAACGATTGGATTCTTACGCGATTTTAAACTAAGCTCTCGCCGTACACCTTAACGATGCAGGGGGTGGAGAAATGTCTTTTGCCCTGTACCTCATCGGCTATCTGATTCTCATCGCCGGACTGGCTTACGGTGCGCACCTGATGCACGTGCCCCAGCACTGGATCATTGTGGGTGTGGTGGTTCTTTTGGGCCTCGGCATCGCTACCGGCGCGGTCAGGACGCGACAGCGCGATCCCGCGGAAAAATAAGTTGCGAGCGACTTGCCAGTCGTCGCTTACTGCACGTTCAGGATGATGCTTTCCGGAATGGCTGGCCTGGACGGGGAGCTGAAAACGCTGCAGCCCCTACGAAGCTCACTTGGCTTCGTACACGCTCTTCCCCCCAACAATGGTGCGCAGAACTTTGGTCTCCAGAATTTTTGGCGGAGGTATGGCGGTGACGTCGCGATCGAGTACGACAACATCCGCCAGCATTCCGGGTGCGATCAGGCCCTTTTCTTTTTCGGCGAATTCTGCGAACGCGGCACCCGTGGTATAGGCCGCGATCGCCTGGTCAATGGTTAACTTTTCTTCCGGATAGTATTCAGCTTTGCCATTTTCGCTTTTGCGAGTAACGGCTGCGTACAAGCCGCGGAATGGGGTGACCGGCTCGACGGGATAATCTGTCCCGAAGGCGAGCGTGACACCGTGCTTCAGGAAATCTGCCCAAGCATAAGAGTGTTCCGCGCGGTTGGGTCCGAGTCGCGCCCTGGCCCAATTCATGTCGGTGAGCAAGTGATTGGGCTGCATGGATGCAATTACCTTTAATTGTTGAAAAAGTGCAATCTGCGCAGGGGTGGTGACCTGCGCGTGCTCAATGCGCAGGCGGTAGTCTTCGCCCGCGTTCGCTGCCTTGATTCTTTTCTCGCGCGCTTCTTTCTCAGCGCCGGCGAAGGCGTCCAGCGCCATCTGGACACCTCTATCGCCAATGGCGTGAAAGCCGATCTGGAAGCCCGCGAGCACGCGCTCCTGGGTCATGTCGTTCAGCTTGGCGGGATCGTACTGCGGCAAGCCCGAATTTTTGGGGTCGTCTGCATAGGGCTCGAGCAGCGCGGCGGTATGGGAGCCGAGCGAGCCATCCATGAAGCCCTTAAGCATGCCGGTATGCAGCATGTTGTCGGACTGAGGATGCTGCTTGCGCTTAGCCTCGAGTTCGTCGAGCGAAGCATCGAAGGGCAACCACTCGCTGATGCGCGCAGTCAGCTTGCCCTCGCGCTCGATCTCCTCATAAATCTGAAAGTCTTCCCAACTGGAGTTATCTTGTGCAGAGGTGATGCCCCATTGTGCGAGCTCCTGAAGCGCAGTTTCGATTGACCGGCGCCGTTTGTCGTGAGTCGGCTTGGGAATCACGGATAAAACCGCACCCTTTGCAGTTTCGCGCAGAATGCCATCAGGCTGACCGCTTGCGTTACGATCAATTTGTCCACCTTTAGGATCGCGGCTCGCGATCGTGATGCTGGCCAGTTGCAGTGCCCGAGTATTGGCTACAGCGATGTGGCC
>Ga0066704_10001380_pt1 | contig 10430 bp, 7 predicted proteins | sample GraSoiAngelo_153_FD_66458 | JGI IMG/M metagenome (GOLD analysis project Ga0066704, IMG submission 66458) | Grasslands soil microbial communities from the Angelo Coastal Reserve, California, USA - 14_1009_12_40cm | ecosystem: Environmental > Terrestrial > Soil > Grasslands | place: USA... | reverse complement strand
GTGCTCGAGGCCAAAACCGTTGAGATGGCCGACCGCTGCTATGGCAAAGTGCGGGTGCGGCTGTCACCAGCATTGCTGCGCGTGGGTGAACACAGTTTCAAGCCGGCCGAGGTGCCGCACCTCGAAGTGGTGACGGATGAAATCGTCGTGCCACGCGAGGCGATGGGTTTGGGGGACGTGAAATTCATGGCCGCGATTGGCGCATTTCTCGGCTGGCAAGCGGTGATTTTCTCGCTGATGCTCAGCGCCATCATCGGAGCGACGGTGGGCATCACGCTGATTGCCCTGCGGAAAAGCGAGTGGTCGAGCAGGCTGCCTTATGGCCCTTACATCGCGCTGGCGGCGACGATCTGGATTTTCGGCGGGAATCGACTCGCGCAGTGGTGGCTGGGCCGTTAGGGTCCCTGCCAAAACTCCTTGCCGAAACGGTGGGGCAAGGCGCCTGGCAACGGCTGTCGAGCCGCAGCGCGGCCGATCTGTTTCAGGCTATGTTGCAGATGAGTTTTAGAAGCCCGGATAACTGGACGCGCGCGGATTATTCGCACTGAGCCTTGTGCCGCAACGCGTGGTCCATCAGCACGAGCGCGGTCATCGCTTCAACCATCGGAACGGCGCGCGGCAGCACGCACGGATCGTGCCGGCCGCGCGCTTTCAAGGTCGCATTCCGGAAATTCACGTCCACGGTTTCCTGCTCGACCATCACGGTGGCAACCGGCTTGAAGGCGACGCGGAAATAGATCGTCTGGCCGTTGGAGATGCCGCCCTGGATGCCGCCCGAGCGATTGGCGGTGGTGTAAACCTTCCCGCCCCTGGCCCGGAACGGATCGTTGTGCTGCGTGCCGGTCAGCAAAATGCCGTCGAAACCCGAGCCGATGTCGAAGCCTTTTGAAGCGGGCAGACTCAACATCGCTTTGGCCAGGTCGGCTTCCAGCCGATCGAACACGGGCTCGCCCCAACCCGGCGGCACGCCGCGCGCCACGCCGAGGACGATGCCGCCGACGGTGTCACCTGCTTTGCGCGCCCCTTCGACAAGACGGATCATTTTCCCGGCCGCAACGGGGTCGGGGCAACGAACCATGTTCGCTTCAATGTCCTTCAGCTTGACCGCTTCCGGGTCGATGCGGGCCATAATGCGCTGAACCTGCTGCACACAGGCCAGTACTTCGACACCGTAGCGTTCGCGCAAAATTTTCCGGGCGATCGCGCCGGCGGCGACGCGCCCGATCGTTTCGCGGGCGCTAGTTCTTCCCCCACCCTGCCAGTTGCGTATGCCAAATTTGACCTGGTAAGTGTAGTCGGCGTGGGAGGGTCGAAACTTGGTCGCCATTTCGGAGTATGCTTCGGGGCGCGCGTCCTCGTTCCTCACCCAGAGGGAGATCGGCGTGCCCAGCGTTTTGCCTTCGAATGTGCCGGAAAGAATTTGAACGGTATCGCTCTCTTTGCGCGAGGAAACGATCTTCGACTGGCCCGGTCGCCGACGGTCCAGATCAGGCTGGATGTCGGCCTCGGTCAGTTCCAGCCGGGGCGGGCAACCATCGACAACCACACCGACGCCGCCGCCGTGGGACTCGCCCCAGGTCGTGAGACGGAACAGCCGGCCAAACGTATTTGCCATGCGCACAGGGTGCTGGAAAACGGGTCCGAGGTCAAATTCGCAACGGCCGGGTGGCAAGTCCGAGGACGTCGAACGCAGGCCGGACAATTTAACAAAGTGGCAAGACGATCCTTTTCAGGCTCGTTCCTCGCCTCGGTCAAAAACACAACGCGCATCTTGCAAAATCTGGACCTTCTCCACGGTATCCAGGCGAAAGGTCATCTCGACCCCGGTCTCGACGTTCGTTGCTCTCATGCAGTTGATCGCCCAAATCACGGTCGTGTCGAAGGTTCCGTCCTCCCGCGCCTGAGAAGTGGATTTGATTTCGAGGTCGTATATCTCCCCATCGACAAATGACACGCGAACCGCCTGGCCCTCCAACGCGGAGAGAATGTGACTCAGGTCTTCACGGGCGGACATGGGGTGTTCCTTCAAAACCGCGGAGATTTTCCGACGAAACGGATTCCGGCATCGGTGCCGACGTCGGATCGTCTGCGCAAACGAATTCGACTTTCCACTCTGCCAGCGAGCTGCTGATCCGCAACCGGCTCGGCCTGGCTTCGCGAACAGCCGACAATGCCACGGCTATGGCGTGCTCCTTGTCCGCAAACGGTCCCGAATGCGGGCGTCCGCCCCCGATCTGAACCAGCCAACCCCGGTCAGAACAACAGACACAATAAGTTTCCTGTTTTGCAGCCATGCCCTTAAATGCGTCGCGATCGAGAGTTTTTTTCCGGCGCTCTGAATCGGGAACGAATTGAAGTGGAAAAAATGACAGGTTAAGCAGCGTCGTCAATGGCAAGTTATCCACCCGACGCTGTGAACAGATTGTGAGTAACGCCGGCGCCCGCGAGCGGTTTGAAAAAGGAACGGAACGGAACCATTCGCGCCCACGTTCCGTTTGGCCGGAAGAAGTGCGCCCGGAATTAAAACGCCACCCGGCTCACCGCCGCAGGCGTTCTCTCATGATGATCCCGCGGGCTGCGGCACCCACAGGGTGCGCGTCTTTACTCCGTGGAATCGAACCCGATCGAATTCACCATGGTCGGCGAATATCCGGGCGGAGCGACTTCCGCTTTTGGCCCTGAATTCGAGTGCATCCCTCAGACTGACGAATGACCCGACAACGGTGGAGCCTTCGACTACAACGAACGTCTGGCTACAAATGATCCGCATCGCACAAATCCGGCGTCTCCCCCGGCCCGCACGCGCATTGACGCGGTGCAGCCCAGGGGGATCGGCCGCACCGCGCCCTTGCAACTCCATTTGCAAGCCTCTCAGGACATGGTTTGTCGCAGATGGTAACTCCTCCAGAAGCAGTGGTGATGCCAGTCACACGAGTGATAACCAGCCAGTCGAGGCAGGTAATCCCGTTACCTGGTGGACGGTCCGCGTCAAAACATTCTTAAGCCGCTGGCGCCACGAAGAAGAAGGCAGTGCGGCTGCGCGCCGCACTGCGACCCAACCAAACTTTCACGTCTCCCCCTTTTGGCTATTAAGACCAGATGCGTTCAGTGTGTTGCAAATTCGGTGCCAAAGGCGATGCCACCGCCAGGTTCACTGGAGGCGCGCGGCTTTCCCACCGGGAGCGAATCACAAAAAAGGCGCCCTCTGTCCGTCACAACACGCGGACAAAGACGAAATAGGAATAGATCAGCGTCACTTCCAACAGGACAAAGATGAGGAAGCTCAAAACGGCGAAAGACCAGTCAAACCAGCCTCTGATTCGCCACCCCTGATTCGGTTTATTTTTCGTCTTCACACCCATGCTTGAAGCACTAAAAATGCCGAGGACCCATCGGCGTTCACCCGCGCGAAACCCGTCGAGCGCAAGCCAACAATAACCGCCCGTGGCTTCGACGCAATATTCAATATTGCGTTCCGAGGCCTGGAATCTCATTCTCCGTCCGCACGCGGTTCAGGCCCAACTCCCTTAGCTGAACGTGAAAATTCTTTGGAAAATCGTTCTGGGCGCAGTGGCGCTCGCCATGCTATGGCCCGCCTCCCGGCTGATGATTGCTTCTTTCAACCGCACCGAACCGCCCTCCAGGATCATCTCGGAAGCGGCGGTTTATCTCGTTGTCATGTTTCTCATTTGACGGATTTACCGCAAGCTGTGAGAAGCAGGACCGCCTTCCATTGCTGCGGACGCCCGGGTTGCCCCGGTGGGTGGACGCGCGCGGAATGATGCGCCCTTTTGGTTGCACGGAAAACGCCCGGGGAAAGAATGCGGCGTGGAAGCGGCTGCTGGACCTGGGATGATCTTCTGCGGTTGGTGGAGCCGAGGGGATTCGAACCCCTGACCCCCACAATGCCATTGTGGTGCTCTACCAACTGAGCTACGACCCCAACCAAAGCGGGTGCAATCTAGTGAGCTGACCCGTTTTGTCAAAACATTTTGCCGGCGGCCGCGCTCCCCATCCAAAATCATTGTGCGCGTCCCGAAATCCTCCTGCACCCGACTGTCATCGCCGACAGTTTCTGTCCGGGACGCCGGAGAGATAAGGAGGAAAAACGTTCCATGGACGTGGAATTTCACCTTAAATCCTCCCATGCCAAATCGCGTGTGGCAGCGGGCCATCGAAGGGAGCGCGGACCCGCAACGGGCGAAACAAGGCTTTGATCAGCTCATCGCCACGGGTGCGGCAGCCCATTTGAAGAAGGACTCAGCGGAACAGACGCGCATTCTGGCGGCGCTATTCAGCGGTTCGCAAGCGCTGGGCGAACTGCTTTTCAAACATCCCGATTGGCTCCCGCCGGCACTCGAGGTCCAACGGCTGCAACATCCGCGCCGGGAGCAGGGTTTGCGCCGCGAACTATCCGCCTGGTTGCGACCGTTGCTTGCCGCGCGCGATTATCCCGCCGCCCTGGTGAAAGTGCGGCAGTTCAAACAGCGGGAAATGCTCCGCATCGCCGCGCGCGATCTCGCGCGCCTGGCCGACGTCACGGAAATCACGCGCGAAATTTCCTCCGTGGCGGATGTCTGTCTCGACGCCGTTTATCAGATCTGCCGGCGCCAATTCACCGAACGTTTCGGCCGGCCTTATCACCTCGAGGTCAACGAACGCTGGCAACCGACCGAATTCTGCATTTTCGGCATGGGCAAATTGGGCGGGCAGGAACTGAATTACAGTTCCGATGTCGATTTGATTTTCGTTTACACCGACGAAGGCCACGTCTTCAAAGAGCCGCCGACCGGGTCGCGCCCCAACAATCAGGGACTGGCAAATCATTCATTCTTCAAGCGACTCATCGAGGCGTTCGTCGCCGAGATCACCCGCCTGACGCCGGAGGGGTCGCTCTACCGGATTGATTTGCGCTTGCGTCCGGAGGGCGACACCGGTCCGTTGGCCCGTTCGCTCGCCGGTTACGAAAATTACTATGCGCAATGGGGCCAGACCTGGGAGCGCATGATGCTCATCAAAGCGCGGCTCGTCGCCGGCGACGAGGCGCTGGCCTCCGAGTTCCTCGAAATGGTCCAGCCGTTCCGCTACCCGCGCTCGCCGGGCGAAGGGGTTTTACTCGAGGTGGCCGCGACCAAGCGCCGCATGGAAAGCGAGGTGGTGAGAGTGGGCGAAGTCGATCGCAACGTCAAACTGGGACGCGGCGGCATCCGCGAAATCGAGTTCATCGCTCAAACGCTCCAATTGCTCAACGCCGGGCGCATTCCGTTTCTGCAAAATCCGCAGACGCTGCCCACTCTGGAAAAACTCGTGCAATACCGCCTGTTGCCCGAAAGCGACGCGGCAAAACTCGAGGGGGCCTACTGTTTTCTGCGCGCCGTGGAGCATCGCCTGCAAATGGACAACAATCTGCAGACGCATACCATTCCGATCGAACGCAAGGCGCGCGAACGCCTCGCCGCGTTGATGGGCTTCGATTCGCCGCGCGCATTTAAATCCGCCCTGAACGAACATACCCGCGGCGTCCGGGAAATCTTCGACGCCCTCCTCCGGACCGGGAAACCCCCGCCCGCCGGACGATTGCCGGACGACTTCGACGACCATGCGGCCGATTGGAAAAAATTATTGGCCGACCATTTATTCACGGAGGTAGAGAAGGCGTTTCGCCTGGTGGAAACCTTCGCGCTCGGTCCGGGCTTTGTTCATGTCTCGCCGCGAACCACTGACCTGGCGCTGCAACTTTTGCAGAAATTTTTTGCCCTGTGCCCCAAACGGGATGCCTCCGGGAAAGTCACTCTGCCCGCAAAAGCGTTGTCCGACCCCGACCGCGTGCTCGCACGACTCGACAGCTACATCGCCGCTTACGGCGCACGCGCCACACTCTACGAAACCTGGACGAGCAATCCGTCGCTGTTCGAGTTGCTGCTGCTGCTGTTCGATCGCTCAGAGTTTCTCGCCGAGGTCGCGCTCCGGACGCCCGATCTGGTTGACGAATTGGAGCTGAGCGGTTTCCTGCGCCGGCGCAAAACGGCCGGCGAAATTCTGGAAGACCTGCGGCACGGCCGCGACGACGAAGACCAGCGGCTCTGGCTGCGACGCTACCATCAGGCCGAGTTGCTGCGCATCGGCCTGCGCGATATTCTTGGTCTGGCCGGCCTCGAACAAACCCTCGCCGAATTTTCCGCGCTCGCCGACGCCTGCCTGCAATACGCGCTCGAAGCTGTCCTGCGCAAAAACAAATTGAAAAGCGCGCCGTTCGCCATCATCGGCCTGGGCAAACTCGGCGGTGCAGAACTCAACTACGGCTCCGATCTCGACGTCATTTTTGTCGCCGATTCCAAAGTAAAGGACTTCCCGCCGCGCCAGCGCTTTGCGGTGGCGATCCTGGACCTGCTGTCCAGCGCAACCGAACTCGGGGTCGCCTTCGCCATCGACACACGACTTCGTCCCGACGGCGAGAAAGGGCTGCTGGTCAACACGCTGGAGGCCTACGAAGATTACTATCGTCGGCGCGCCATGCTCTGGGAGATTCAGTGCCTCACCCGCGCGCGTCCCATCGCCGGCGACATGAAAACGGCGGAGCAATTTCAAAAGCTGGCGGCAACACTGACCGCTTTTACCCCGACGAATGTGGCCGCACATTTTGGCCTGCCGGTGACCGCGACGGCGCCGGCGCCTCGCCGGACGCCGCGCGCCCCAAGGGTTACGGTTACGGGCCTGGCGGCATTTCGTGCCGGTTGGAAAAGGGAAATAGCAAAAATGCGGGCGCGCATCGAGAAAGAGCGCACGCCGGCCGGCAAAAGCCACCTGGCCATCAAGACCGCAGCGGGCGGTCTGGTTGATGCTGAGTTTATTGCCCAAACACTTTGTCTCGCGCACGGCTGGCAGGAACCCAGCACCCTGCGGGCGCTCCAGCGCGCGAGAGAGAGAAACGCGCTGGCCGCTGCCGACGCCGACCTGCTCATGGGCAACTACCGTGAACTGCTGCGCATCGAGTGCATCCTGCGCCGCTGGAGTTTTGCAGGCGAGGGGCTATTGCCGGAGGATCCCGCCGCGCTTTACCGGGTCGCTGTCCGCTGCGGTTTTGCGGACGCGGGCAGTTTCATGAAGGCCGTGGGCGAGCATCGCGCGGCGATTCGGGGCGTTTACCACAAGGTGATGAATGCAGATTGACGGCGTCTCCCGGATCAGGCGATCAGTTCCCGCACCACACGACCTTGAACATCGGTGAGCCGAAAGTCGCGACCGGCATGGCGGAAGGTAAGTTTTTCGTGGTCGAAACCCAGCAGACAGAGGATCGTCGCGTGGAGATCGTGGACGTGCACTTTGTTTTCGACGGCCTGAAAACCAAACTCGTCCGTGGCGCCGTGCGCATAACCGCCTCGCGCGCCGCCGCCGGCCATCCACATCGAGAAACCATAGTGGTTGTGATCGCGACCGTTGATCTTGCCCGCATTCGATCCCGGTGTGGGCAGTTCAACCGTCGGCGTGCGTCCAAATTCGCCGCCCCAGACGACCAACGTTTCCTCGAGCAGCCCGCGTTGTTTGAGATCTTTCAATAAGGCGGCGATGGCCTGGTCGGATTCCTTCGCCAGCCGCCGGTGATTCACTTCAATATCGTCGTGGTTGTCCCACGGCTGGCCGGCGCCATGCCAGACCTGGACAAAGCGCACGCCCTTCTCAATCAACCGCCGGGCAATGAGCAACTGCCGGGCTTGCGTCCCGTCTCCATACATCCGGCGGATGTGTTCCGGCTCGCGGCTGACGTCGAACGCGTCGGTGGCGTCTACCTGCATCCGGTAAGCCAGTTCAAAGGATTGAATGCGCGCCTCCAATTGCGCGTCCTGCTGGCGCTTCTGGAGATGGCGTTCGTTGAGTGCCTGGAGCAATTCGAGCTGTTCTTTCTGTTCCCGCAGGGACGTGTATTTGTTCTGGATGTGCTCGATGAGCTTTTCAATCCGGGTGTGCTGCGTATCGATGTAAGTGCCCTGGAAAATCCCCGGCAGGAAACCGGACTGCCAGTTCTGTGACTCTTGAATCGGATAGCCTCCGGGACACATGACGACGAATCCCGGCAGATTCTGGTTCTCCGTGCCCAAACCATAGGTGATCCACGAACCCATGCTCGGCCGGATGAGGCGCGCCTCGCCGCAGTTCATCAACAACAGGGATGGCTCGTGATTCGGCACATCGGCGTGCATCGAGCGAATCACCGCAATGTCGTCCATGCACCCGCCGACGTGAGAGAAAATTTCACTGACTTCGATGCCGCTTTGTCCGTATTTCCTGAATCGGTACGGCGAGGGAAATGCCGCCCCGGTTTTGCGCTCCGTCTTCAAATTTTCCATCGGCAACGGTTTGCCGGCGTATTTTTCCAGGGCGGGTTTCGGATCAAAAGTGTCCACGTGCGATGGTCCGCCGTTGGCGAAGATATGGATGACGTGCTTTGCCCTGGCCGGGAATTGCGACGGTTTGGGCGTGAGCGGAGAAACATAACCTCCCGACTCCGCCTGCGCCTGGACGCCGCCAAAGAACGTGGCCAAACTCAGCGCGCCCATCCCCATGCCGCAGCGGCCAAGAAACTCGCGCCGGGTCAGGAACGCGTCATCCAGTTGAAGTTTATGGTGCAGCATGAAAGGTTTGGTTCACGGCTCTCGTCCGGATTGCGACTGTCAAAAGACGCCGGGACGCCGCGCATAATTCAAAACTTTCAGGCCCGGTTGCCGGCACTTTATCACAACTACCGTTCCGGGCAACAGGTCCGTTCGGCCCGGACGCCGCATGGGTACTTTAACGCAGTTGCCCTCGACCGCGTGTTTGTGTATTTTGCGGCCTCCTTAAACACGGATTGGCAATGCTAACAATGAGTACGAAGCAATCTAAACCCGCGGATGGGCCGAACCCGGAGGAATTGGAACCGCCGCACGAAACCGCGACACCGGAGACGGACCAGGCCGGGGCGCAAACGACCGACCCTGCCACGGCCCGGTTGACGCCACACCAGATTGAAGAATTGAAGACCAAAGCGGCCAAAGCAGACGAGCATTGGGAGCGGCTGCTGCGAACGACCGCAGATTTGGAAAACTTCAAGAAGCGGGCCGCGCGCGAACGCCAGGAGGCAACCCGCTTTGCCAATGCGTCGCTGCTCGAAAAACTGATCCCGGCCCTGGACAATTTCGACATGGCGTTGGCGGCCGCCAACAACGCCGAAGGCAATACCGTGGAATCACTCAAAACAGGCATTGCCATGATCCACACCCAGTTGAAAAGCGCGCTCGCTGAAGCGGGACTGGAGGAAATCAACGCTCAGGACCAGCCGTTCGATCCGAATTTGCATGAAGCCGTCTCGCAGGAAGAATCAGAAGACGTACCGGAGGGTCACGTGGTCCGGCAGTTGCGCAAAGGATACAGGCTGCGCGAGCGCCTGCTTCGCCCGGCCAGCGTCATTGTCGCCCGGAAACCGGCCGCCTGACGGTTATGGCCAAACGCGATTATTACGAGGTCCTCGAGGTGGACCGCGCGGCCAGCGAGGAGGAAATCAAAAAGGCCTATCGCAAACTGGCCATCAAATACCATCCGGATAAGAATCCCGGCGACAAAACCGCCGAGGAAAAATTCAAGGAACTGGGGGAAGCCTACGAAGCGCTGTGCGATTCCCAGAAACGGGCCGCGTACGACCAATACGGTCATGCCGCTTTCGATTCCCGCGCACGGGGCGCCGGAGGGTTTCGTGGCGGCGGTTTTCATGATCCGTTTGAAATCTTCCGGGAAGTGTTCGGAGGCGGCGCCGGCAGCATCTTCGACGAACTCTTCGGCGGCGAACGGCGCGATCCCACCGGCCCGCAGCGCGGCGCCGACCTTCGTTACGACATGGAGATCTCGTTTGAGGAAGCGGTGTTGGGCTGCGAAAAGGAAATCACGGTCGCCAAACCAGACACCTGCGAGTCATGCCGCGGTTCGGGCGCGGAACCGGGCTCGGCAACGAAGACCTGTTCGACCTGCGGCGGACGCGGGCAGGTCATCAACTCGCGCGGGATTTTCAGCATCGCCCAGACCTGCCCGCGATGCGAAGGCGCCGGCCGCACCATGGAAAAGCCATGCCGCGCGTGCCGGGGCGCCGGACGGCGCGAGCGCAGTTCCAAAATCACAATTAAAATTCCCCCGGGCGTGGACACCGGCGCGCGCCTGCGCTCGGCCGGCAACGGGGAGGGCGGCATTCGCGGCGGGCCGGCCGGAAATCTTTACGTCATTCTGCATGTCAGGCCGCACGAGATTTTCCACCGCGACGGCGACGATCTGGTTTGCGACGTGCCGATCAGTTTCGTCCAGGCCGCGCTGGGGGCCGACATCGAAGTGCCGACACTCGCCGGCAAGGCGCACATCAAAGTTCCGCCCGGGACACAGACGGGCACGGTGTTTCGTCTCAAGGGCAA
>Ga0066704_10001370_pt1 | contig 10440 bp, 9 predicted proteins | sample GraSoiAngelo_153_FD_66458 | JGI IMG/M metagenome (GOLD analysis project Ga0066704, IMG submission 66458) | Grasslands soil microbial communities from the Angelo Coastal Reserve, California, USA - 14_1009_12_40cm | ecosystem: Environmental > Terrestrial > Soil > Grasslands | place: USA... | reverse complement strand
GGCGACGAGCGGAGCGGCTACAAGGCGGCGCTGCTCGGTGTGTGCTGGGGACTCGGACACACGGTGTCGCTCCTCGCCGTCGGCGCGGCGCTCGTCGTGCTGCGCGCGGAAATGCCGGCGTACGCGTCGGATCTGTTCGAGTTGTTCGTCGCGCTGATGCTGGTCGGCCTCGGGCTGCGCGCGATGTATCTCGCCGCGCGGCAGGGTCCGGCCGGTCCCTCGCGCGTGCATCATCACGGGCATCGCGTCCACGTGCACCCGGGCGCGCCGGCACACATCCACATCGGCGCGTGGACGCTCGCCCGCCGTCCGCTGCTCATCGGCGCCGTGCACGGCCTCGCGGGCAGCGGCGCGCTCACAGCGCTCGTCCTCGCGACGCTGCCGACCACGGCCGCGCGGCTCACCTACATGATGGTGTTCGGGTTGGGATCCACGCTCGGGATGGCGATGCTGTCCGGCGTCCTCGGCTGGCCGCTCGCGCGCCTCGGCGCCCATCGCCGCGTCGCCCGCGCGATGTCGCTCGCCGTCGGGTGCGTGTCGACAGCGCTCGGATTGTTCTGGGGATATCCGTTGGTCGGAAGAATTCTGTAGCGCAGCCCGCTACTTCACTTCACGTTCACGGTCCAACTCACCGGCACCGTCTCGGGCGGGAAGCACACCTTGTCGTCGCACGCCTGGATGTGCACGTTGCCGGCGAGCGTGATCGTCGATCCGGACTTCGCAGACCTGGCGATCGTCACGTCGTTCGTCAGCCGGAACGGCTTCTGAAACACCGGCACCTTCTCGTCCGCGAATTCCATCGTCTCCGATTTCGGATAGACGACCTTGCCGGCTTTGACGGCCGGCTGCGCATCGAGCTTGAGCTCGATTGGAATGAAATCCTTGGCGCCGGGCGCATAGACGTGAATGCCGGGCTTCGGCGTGACGTCGAGTCCAATCGTCACCTTGCCGCCTGGCGCCGCCGTCACCGCGGCGGGTGAAGCGGCGATGGTCGCGTGTGCAGATCCGGGTCCGCGGAATTGCAGGTTGGGAGACGCTTGCGTGAAGGCGAGAAGAAGGATGAAGAAACGCATCACTGCGATTGTAGCCGGGGCTGGGGGCTGGGGGCTAGGAGCTGAAGCGAACCAACCCCAGCCCAGAGCCCCCAGCCCCAGCGATTATTTATGAATCGCTTCCCACAGCGTGCTGCCGCCGCCGCCGATTGCGGCGCCGATGAGCGCGCCTTTCTTGCCGCCGAAGATACCGCCGAGGCCGGCGCCGGCAGCCGTCGATCCGCCGATGACGAGCGCTGTCTTCTTCCAGTCACGACGCGGCGCGCCGTCATTGATTACCGGCCGCGTCTGGGTTCGCTGCGGAGCCGCCGGCGCCTGCGACGCGTACACGGGACGCGCCGACGCGGGCGCGTACGCCGGACGCGCAGAAGCCGGCGCGTACGCCGGATACGCGCGCGGGTCGCGCGCGTCGACGTACGGATCTGCCGGCACCGCGACGCGCTCGCTCGCGTACACCGGACGCGCCGTCTGGTACGCCGCCGCGCCTCGCGAGTCGAGCGTCACGATGTCGCCGGGCGCCGCAGCGACGCGGGGGCTCAGAAGCCCATAGGCGATCAGCATCACGCCGACCGCAATCACGCCGAGTACCGCTGCGAAAAACGTCCTCATGATCCACCTCCGCTAGCGGGGTACAGACCAAGGGCAATGCCACCGGCGAACGTGCCGATTTTCGAAGGAATTCGTTTGATTACGGAAACCGTTGACCTCTTTCGGGCTCATCCGCCGTCTTCATCGGTAGAATGACGACGATGGCCGCGCGCATCCTGATCGTCGAGGACGATCCGGACATCGCGGAGCTCGTGGCGCGCTACCTCGAGAAAGCCGCGTTCGAGACAGATCGCGCCGCATCGGGTCGCGACGCGCTGCAGATGATCGCGGTGAATCCTCCCGCTCTGGTAGTGCTCGATCTGATGCTGCCGCACGTCGACGGTCTCGAGATCTGCCGGCGTCTGCGCTCGGACCAGAAGACCGCCGCGATTCCACTCATCATGCTGACCGCGCGCGCCGAGGAGTCGGAGCGGATCGTCGGGCTCGAGCTCGGCGCCGACGATTATCTTGCGAAGCCATTCAGTCCGAACGAGCTCGTCGCCCGCGTGCGCGCGCTGCTGCGGCGCGCGCAGCGCCAGGCGAGCGACGCACCTGCGAAGACGCTGACCTATGGCGCGATCTCGGTCGATTCGGACCGCCACGTCGTGTCGGCCGGCGGCCGCGACGTCACGCTGACGGCGAAGGAATTCCTGCTGCTCGAGTACCTGCTCCAGCATCGCGGGCGCGTTCTCTCGCGCGACGTGCTGCTGACCGACGTATGGGGCTACCGCTATACCGGCGGCACACGGACAGTGGACGTGCACGTCCGCCGCCTCCGCGAGAAGCTGCCGCTGCTCGCCGAAGCGCTGGTGACGGTCAAGCAGTTCGGCTACAAGCTCGTCGACCCGGCGCCGCTGACGCGCGCATGAGGACGTTTCAGACGAAGTTCTTTGTCGCCGCCCTGTCGGCCGCGGTGCTGGCGCTCACCGTCGCCGGCGCGCTCTTCGCGACGACGATGCGGCGGCAGATCGACAGGCGCATCGAGAGCACGCTCGTGGCGGAGGCGCGGCTGGCGGCCGAACTCATCGCGCGGGGAACGCCGCTCTCGACGGTGCCGGAGCTCGACGACGAGGCCGACCGCATCGGCCAGTTGATCGGCGCGCGGACGACCTTCATTGCGCCCGACGGCACGGTCGTCGGCGATTCGTTCGAGACGCTCCAGGGAATCGCGGCGATGGAGAACCACGCGCAGCGTCCGGAAGTCGTCGACGCGCGCGCGACCGGCCTCGGCCGCGCCCGCCGCTACAGCGCGACGCTGAAGATGGACATGCTGTACGTCGCGGTTCCGGTGCAGCACCCGTCGATTGCGTTCGTGCGCGTCGCGCTGCCGCTCACCGACGTGGGGAATCAGCTGCAAGCGGTGCTCAGCGCGACGGTGACCGCTCTGGGGCTCGCGCTCGTCGGCGCCTCGATCATCGCGTTCGTCATCTCGCAGCGCATCGGCCGGCGCGTGCGTCTCGTCGCCGATGTCGCCCGGCGGTATCAGTCCGGCGACCTGACGCCGGCGCCGCTCGGCTTCGGCGATGACGAGATCGGCGCGGTGGCGCGCGCGCTCGATCGATCGGTGCAGGAGGTCGGCCGCCGTCTCGCCGAGCAGGCGCGCGATCGATCGCGGATGGAAGCTATCCTCACGGGCATGGTGGAAGGCGTCATCGTCGTGGATTCGCACGCACGGCTGCAGCTCGTGAACGACGCCGCGCGGCAGATGCTGAAGCTCGACGAAGTCGGCATCGGCCGGCCGTACGTCGAGACGCTTCGCCTCCCGGCGGTCGTCGAGCTCGTCGCGGCCGTGCTCTTCGGCCGGACGCCCGACGCGCTGCAGTTCTCGCCGCCGCGCGACCCGCAGCGGACGATCATCGCCCGCGCGGCGCCGGCCGCCGGCGCGGCCGAGCACGGCGTCGTGCTGGTGCTGCACGACATCACCGATTTGCGCCGCGCCGATCAGATCCGCCGCGATTTCGTCGCGAACGTGTCGCACGAGCTCCGAACGCCGCTGACTGCGATCCGCGGCTACGTCGAAGCGCTGACGGATGGGAACGCCACTCCGGAGGAGAGCCGCCGGTTCATCGACGTCATTGGACGACACGCGCTGCGGATGGAGCGGCTGGTCAAAGATCTGCTGCGCTTGGCCCGGCTCGACGCGCGGCAGGAGCCGCTCGAGCTCGTTTCGTGCGACACCCGCGGCCTCGCCGACGCGGTCGTCGCAGACGTGACGCCGGCTGCCGTGGAGAGGCATCAGCGGTTCGCCGTGCGCATCGAGCCGGGCGCCGAATCGGTGCGCGCCGATCCGGCAAAGCTGCACGACGCCCTGAGAAATCTCGTCGCCAACGCCGTCACGTACGCGCCGGCGCAGACGACGATCCTCGTCGACGCGCGCCGCGTCGACCATCGCGTCGAAATTTCCGTCTCCGATCGGGGGCCGGGGATTCCCGAAGAAGACCTGTCGCGGGTGTTCGAGCGGTTCTATCGCGTCGACAAGTCGCGCGCGCGCGATCCGGGTGGCACCGGGCTCGGCCTCGCAATCGTGAAGCACCTGGTCGAGCTGCACGGCGGAAACGTGCGCGCGGAGAATCGGCCCGAAGGTGGTGCGAAGTTCACGATCGCGCTTCCGGCAGCAAGGTCCTGATCGCCACCTGCTCGCGCAGCCACAGGCGCGCATCCGGATCGGCGCGCATCATCTCCCCGGCGCGGCGATGCGTGACGGCATCGAGGTGCGTGTGCTGCCATTTCGTCGCGATGTAATCGCGCAGCTCGTCCGCGGAATCGGGGTAGCGGTAGAAGGAGAATTCCTGCTCGCCGGTCACCGACAGGAGTCTGCGTCGAACGACCGTCAACACCGCGAGGTCGGCGGCCAGATGGCGCTGACGCCGCTCGTCGTCGACGAGGAGACCGCCCACATGCGCGATTGAACCGTCGGGTAATCCGAGCTCGACGTCGGGGACCACATGGGCCGGACGCAGGTCGATGATGCGGCCGGAGGGCGCCTTCAGCCATCGACGCGCACGACTCAGGGCATCGACCATGCCCTCAGCGGGCACTCATCACAACGCCCACGAGAACAGCACGGCGTCGACCGATTCGTCAGGCAGCGCGAGACGATCGATCGGCATCTCGCGGACCTCCACGTTGCCCGGGATGCCGTCCTTTCGGAACGCCGCAAGGGCCGCTTGATCGGGATCGACAGCGAGCACCGTGCCGACGTGCCGGCTGTAGCGTCTCGTCAGCCGGCCGTCGCCGCAACCGACTTCGACGACCGCGCAGCGATCAACGGGCGGCAGCCGCGCCAGCAGCGCATCGACTTCGTGTTCCTCAGGATCGATGATCATGCGGGCAGTATAACGTTCGACGGATCGCTTGAAGCTGCCGCTCTCCCCGGCAGCGGTGTCGATCGCTTGCCACCGTCCAATCAGAAACTTCAGCTGTGCGAGGTCGTCGGCGCCTAGAGGCGCGGTCAGTACGACGACCATGACGATTGCAGCGAGCGCTTTCACAGGTCCGTTAGTATAGGCGTCGAATGCGCCGCGCGCTGATCTATACGCATCGCTGGCTCGGGATCGGCGGATGTCTGCTGTTCCTCGCCTGGTTCGCGTCCGGCATCGTGATGATGTACGCGCGCATGCCGGAACTGCGGCGCTCCGACCGGCTTTCGCGCCTGACGCCGATTCGAACCGAGGCGATCCGCATTTTGCCGGCTGATGCCGTTCGCATCAGCGGCGTCGCTCCGTCGGCGATACACCTGTCGACGCTCGAAGGACGACCGGTGTACCGATTGTCGTCGGCACGCGAAGCGGTCACCGTGTTCGCCGACAGCGGCGACATGCTCGACGGCGTCGAGCGCGGCCGCGCCGTCGCGATTGCCGCCACGTTCGCCGGCGACGCGCCGCCTCGGACACGCTATGACGCGCTTCTCGAGCAGCCCGATCAATGGACGCTGACTGGTGTGCCGCGCGCCGCGTTTCCTCTGCACCGCATCGCGGTCGACGATGCGGACCGAACCGTTGTCTACGTCTCCGATGCGACGGGCGAGCCGGTCATGCGAACGACCGCTCGCGCAAGGCGATGGGGTTACGCCGGCGCGGTGCTGCACTGGCTGTATTTCGCGCCGTTCCGACGGCACGCGACGCTGTGGGCTCAGTCGATCATCTGGCTGTCGATCGTCGGTTGCGCGATGTGCGCGACCGGATTGATCTGGGGCGTGTGGCGCTACTCGCCGAGCTCGCGGTATCGCTTGAAGCGCGAACACGCGCATTCGCCGTACGCGGGGATGATGCACTGGCATCACTACGCCGGACTGCTGTTCGGCCTCACGACGTGCAGCTGGATCTTCAGCGGCCTGCTGTCGATGGACCCGTGGGACTGGCATCCGGGCACCGCGCCGACGCGGCATCAGCGCGAGGCGGTCGCCGGCGGCCGGATCGCGCTCGACGGCGTCACGATTCCGCGCCTGCGTGCGGCGATCGACGCCCTCGCCTCGAAGCCGCGCGACGTCGAGATCGTGCAGTTCCGCGGCGAGCCTTATCTCGTCGCAGAACCTCGGAACGGAATGATCTCGCTCGCCACGCCGGAGCGGGGGGCGATGACCGAGCTCCCCGAAGCCGCGCTGCTCGAGTCGGCGCGCGCCGCGATGCTGCCGACGCCGGTCGTCGACACGACGTGGCTGCGCGCGTACGACGCGTATTACTACGATCGGGACGGAGAATTGCCGTTGCCGATCCTGCGCGTGCGCTATGACGATCCGCAGCAGACGTGGCTCTATTTCGATCCGCACCGCGGCACGATCGCCAGGAAGGAGGAACGCTGGAGCCGCGTGAACCGATGGCTGTACCACGGCCTGCACAGTCTTGATTTTCCCTTCCTCTACTATCACCGCCCGCTGTGGGATGTGGTGGTCATTGCGCTGAGCGCCGGCGGAATCGTCTCGACCGTCACGGCGGCGGCGCCGGCCTTGCGTCGGCTGCGCCGGCACGCGCGGCGAATGCGCGCGCGGCGGGCGCGGGTCAGAATTCCGCTCTGATCCGGACCGCGACGCTGCGCGGCTGACCGACGGCCGTGCCCGAGAACAGGCCCGCGAAATTGATCACGTTCAGCCGGTTCGTCAGGTTGCGCACGTCGGCCTGCACGCGCACCGCCGCACGCGGTCGCTTCGCCACGACGATTCCGACCGAGCCATCAAGCGACCACGACGGCCTCACGCGCCCATCGTCGAAGTCGACGCGATCGACGATCCGTTCGCCGTAGAGGCCGAGCGCATCCGATCGATCGCCGGCGAACTCGAATGGCAGGCCGCTGCCGTACGCGCCGGCGAGCGCGATCGTGACGGCAGACGCGAGCCGATAGGCGACGCGGCCGCGGGCCGTGTGCCGCTGGTCCTGCGAGATCGGAAACCGGTCCGTCGACGCGAGCAGCGAGTTCGCCTCGTCGCCGAGGAACAGGCCGCCGGTGATCGGCAGATCGCCGCGGCCTCGCATCCACGCGTAGCCGATCGATCCGGACAACGATCTCCAATGCGGCACGTCGGCCTTCAGCTCGAGCCCGCGAATCGTCGCATCGCGGAACGCGATCGGAAAGCTGACACCGGTGTTCAGCAGGAGGTCGTCGTCGGCGAAGTTGTCGGTTCGGCGCGCGAACCACGTCGCATCGAGGCGCAGCAGGCCGAACATCGATTTCGTGACGCCGGCCTCGTAAAAGTTCCCGTGCGAGGGGCGCACCGGCAACCGAAGGACCCGATCGCTCAACGCATCGACCTCGGGCGAGCTCGCCAGCAGCAGGTTCTCGACGGCCGGCGTCTGAAACGCCCGATCGTAGGAGGCGCGCACGACGAGATCGGCCGACGGCCACGACCGCGCGACGGCAACACGCGGGCTGATCGCCCGCTCGCGTACGACGAGACCGTAGTGATCCCATCGGAGACCGGCGTTGATCGTCCAGCGTTCCGTGCGGATTTGATCCTGCGCGAACAGCGCCACTTCGCGGTCGGCGCGCCGTTCATCGAAGCTGAAATCAGCGGGCGTGCCGGGATTGAACAACGCGGCATCGGTGATGCGGTACGCAAACCGCTCATGAACCGACGCCAGCGACATGTCGCCGCCGGCCTTCCATTCATGCGCTCCCGCGTGACCCGACGCGGCCGCCTTCAAGTAGAGCTCGCGGAAGCCGCGATCCTGCCGCGCCGCGATCGGCGTCGCCGAGTCGTTCGACCACAATCCCGCCGACAGATCGCGCGTCATGCCGCGTACGTCGGCCAGCACCGGCGCCGAAAACAGATGCTGATATGAGAACTGCGCGGCCGTTTCGCCGCTGTCCCGATCCTGGCGCTGACCGGCCTGCTGCTGCACCTGCTCGTTCGGCACGAGAAACCGCGCCTCGCCGCGGCGCACGATGACCCCGACGCGGTCAGCGCCAGTCAGCTCGCGTTCGACGTGGACGGCCGCATGCGTTGTCGTTCCGCGGTTCGTGAAATTCTCCGCGACCGGCGGATCCAGATAGCGGTCGGTCGCCGCCACTCCTACGGCGGCGCTCATCGTGGTGCGTTCGCCGGCGTACTCGCCGATCGCATCACCGCTCTTCGTGCTGAAGCTGCCGATCGACAGCCCGGCGTTGCCGTGGAAGCCGCGCTGCGCCTGCGCGGCGGTCACCACCTCGATGACGCCGCCGAGTTTGCGTCCGTATTCCGCCGGGTAGCCGCCGGTGACGATGTTCATGGTCTGGATTTCGTCGGGGTCGAGCTCCGGCGCAAATGCCGGCGAGCGGTTGTCGGTCAACGGAAGGCCGTCGATGACGTACTGCGTCTGATATTCGGATCCGCGCGGGTGGAGGATGCCGTTGGCCTCGAGCAGCCATCCCGGCTGCGTGTTGACGAGCTCGGGCACCGATCGCCCGGGCAGCGCCATCGTGCGCTGCCGCAGCGCATCCGCGCCGATGCGCTGCGCCGCCGCCGCGCGATGCACGTCGAGCAGCGTGTCGTCGGCTGTCACCGTCACCTGCGTCTGGACCGGCGCCAGCGCGAGCGTCACGTGGAAGTCGGTCGGCAGCGCCGACGCGACATCGACGCGCGCGCTGAACGGCGCGAAGCCTTCGCGCGCCACGACGACGCGATACGATCCGAAGGGCAACCGCCTCGCAACCGCGACGCCCGCAGCGTCGGCCGCAAGCGTCTCGCGGAGCTGGTTCGCGGCGCTGATGATCTCCACGCCGCACTGGACCGGCATGCCCTGCGCGTCGGCGACGATGATGCGCAGATCGCCGGTGGCGGTCTGACTGAATTGCGCCATCACGATCGCAGCCGCGAGGACAGAGGCGATCATGGCTCAGGGGCCGGTCATCGAGCGCCGGCGATGCGCAGGATCGTGAACGCTGCCGCCGCGATCAGAAATGCGGCGGGGATCGTGAGCAGCCATGCCCACACGATCTGTCCGGCGATCCCCCACCGCACCGCGGAGAGACGCCGCGTGGCGCCGACGCCGACGATCGATCCGGTGATCGCGTGCGTCGTGCTGACGGGAACGCCGATCTGCGTCGCGATCAAGATTGACAACGCCGCGCCGGTTTCGGCGGCGAAGCCGCCGACCGGCTGCAGCTTGGTGATCTTCGATCCCATCGTATGAATGATGCGCCAACCGCCGGCGAGCGTGCCGAGGCCGATGGCGGTGTGCGCCGCGAGCACGACCCAGAACGGGATGTCGAATTTCTGGATGTAGCCGGCCGCGAACAACACGCCGGCGATGATGCCCATCGTTTTCTGCGCGTCGTTCGCGCCGTGATTGAGACTGAAGAACGCCGCCGAGAGGAGCTGCAGGCGTCGGAACCACCGATCGACGCGCGACGGCGGCATGCCCTGGTACAGCCAGAAGATCGCCGTCATCAGCAACAGCCCGAGCAGCATGCCGATGAGCGGCGACAGCACGATGAAGAGCAGCGTCTTGGTCCATCCCGCCGGAATGATCGCGAGCCACCCTGCCTTGGCGACCGCGGCGCCCGCGTAGCCGCCGATGAGCGCGTGCGAGGAACTGGTCGGCAGGCCGTAAAACCACGTGATCAGATCCCACGTGATCGCACCGAGAAGACCGGCCAGGATGACCGCGAAGCTGACGACGTTGATGTCGATCATGCCCGACCCGACGGTCTTCGCGACGGCGGTGCCGAACGTGAACGCCGCGACGAAATTGAAGAACGCGGCCCAGATGACCGCCTTGCCCGGCGAGAGCACGCGCGTCGACACCACCGTCGCGATCGAGTTCGCGGCGTCGTGAAATCCGTTGATGTAGTCGAAGAGCAGCGCGACCAGGATGAGGCCGGTGACAACGGCGAACAGCATGGCCGTTATCCGTGCTTGACCACGACGCCTTCGAGGACGTTGGCGACGTCTTCGCAGCGGTCGGTGGCGTCTTCGAGGAAGTCGAGCGTTTCCTTCCATTTCATGACGAGGAGCGGATCGCGCTCGTCGTCGAACAGGCGGCTGACCGCCTGCTGGTGCGTGCGGTCGGCTTCGTTCTCGAGCCGGTTGATCTCCACCGCGTGCGTGATGATGCCGCTGTGATTCTCCAGCGCGTCGAGCGCCAGCCGCAGCTGATGCGTCGACACGCTGATGATGTGCGCGAGCTCGCGGGCGCCGTAGCGGACGCTGTCGAGCCGGTACAGACGAATCAGCGCCGCCGACGCGTCGATCGCGTCCATCACGTCGTCGAGCGATCGCGCCAGCGCGTGGATGTCTTCGCGATCGATTGGCGTGACGAAGGTGCGGTTGAGGCGCTGGATGACCTCGTGCGTGAGGAAGTCGCATTTGTGCTCGACTTCCTTGATC
>Ga0066704_10001359_pt1 | contig 10483 bp, 3 predicted proteins | sample GraSoiAngelo_153_FD_66458 | JGI IMG/M metagenome (GOLD analysis project Ga0066704, IMG submission 66458) | Grasslands soil microbial communities from the Angelo Coastal Reserve, California, USA - 14_1009_12_40cm | ecosystem: Environmental > Terrestrial > Soil > Grasslands | place: USA... | reverse complement strand
CCGCGCTCGGCGCGAAGACCGGCTACACCGGCGAGGACTACCAGGCCAGGATCCAGAAGGCGATCGGGTCGCTCACCGAGGACCTCAAGGGTGTGCCGCGGATCCGCCAGCTCGAGGCACAGCTGACCGAGGCGATCGCCCGGACCGGCACCGCCGACGGCCGCCGTCCGCCCGCGGGCAGTGGCGAGGGTGGCCGCGGCAGCGGTGGCGGCGGGACGGCGGCCGGCGGCGCGTCACCGGCCGGCGGTGGCCACAACGACGACCGCATCGTCCAGGTGCTCAACGCCATCCACGCCACCATCAAGGCCGGCATCAAGATCACCCCCACCCGACCAGGGGAACGCAAGGCCCGCGCCGTCAAGGCCGAGGCCGAACCGGCCCCCGCCAAGGCGCCGTCCCCCGCGACGACGCGGGTCACCCAGGCCGCGACGGCACAGGCGCAGGCCGAGCAGGCGCTGGCCAAGGCCCGCCAGGACCGCGAGCAGGCACAGCGGCAGGTCGCACAGGCCACGCAGGAGCAGCGGGCGAATCTGGCGGCAGCCAAGCAGGCCCGGATCCAGGCCACGGGAGCCGCGGAGCCTGCCGGGGGGCAGGCCGAGCAGGCCGTCCGGGCCGAAGCCGAGGCCGCCCGCGTTCTGCGCGCCGCGTCCGAGCCGCTGGTTCGGGCTCGGCAGGCCGAGACCGAAGCCGAGGCCAGCCTTCGGGCCGCTACGGATACGTTGTCGAAGGCCCGTCGGGCCGCAGCAGCCGCGTCGGCCGCGTCGGCCACGTCCAATACGCAGCCGGGGGACCGGCCGGCCACCCAGTATTCCACCCAGCCCAAGCGGGACTCGTTCGTCGCGGGCCTGGAGCCCGAGATGCAGGCCCTGGTGCGCGGCGAGGACAAGGTCGGTGCCGCGGCCGCGCTGGTCACCAAGGGGATCCTCAGTCAGACCGATGCCCTGGCTTTCTTCCGTTCTGAGTTGGATCTGGGCACGAAAGCGGCCTCCAAGTTCGCAGATCAACTCCGTACGAAGGTCGGAGACACCCGTCTGGATGCACGCGCCCAGGCCGAGGATCAACGCCAGAAGAACCTGGCCAAGCTGCAGGGCGCCGGGGACCCGGCCGCGGCGGCAGCGGCGCGCAGTCAATCCGCCCAGCAGGAACAGCTCGCCAACACCACGGATCGGCTCAGCGCGTCAACGGTGGAGGAGGTCGCCAACCTCAAGAAGCTGGTCGCCGAGGGAGCGGAGGCGACCAAGGTCGGCGAGCAGATGGCCCGTGTCTATGCCGGGCTGTCCCGCGATCTCGGCGGGCAAGGGTTCAGTGCCCCGCAGGTCAAGCAGCGCGCGAAGGGCGTGTACGAGGACGCCGGCCTGCGGGTCGGCGGCGGCGAGCTCAGGGACGTGGCCCAGGTCGCCAAGGCCGCCGAGCCGAACCTGAAGGACCAGGGCGGCCAGATGGGGGAGTCGCTGCGCGATGGCGCCGCCGGCGTCTTCGGCAACCAGGGGTTCTGGGCCAGGGTCATCCACAGCACCGGCACCTTCATCGTCCGAAACTTCACCGCAGGCTTCGTCTTCGGGCTCACCAACGCGCTGCAGCAAGCCCTGTCCCAGGCCATCGAAACCGAGGCCGCGTTCGTCAAGGTCAGCTCGTCGCTCGAGGCCACCGGCCGCTCCACCACAGGCCTGCGCACCGACCTGCAGCAGATCTCCACCGACTACGGCGTGGCACTCCACGAGGTCTACGAGACCACCGCCAACCTGGTCGGTCTGTTCAACACTCCGCTGGAGCTGGCCGGCGCCGCCCGCGTCGTGGCCCAACTGCAACTGATCTCGCGGGGCGCACTGAACGCCCAGGAGGCGACGAACTCGCTGGCCTCAATCACCGCGTCGTTCGGGCAGGGCGACGGGGTCCAGGGCCTGCAGCACATCGCCGACGTGCTGACCGTGATCCAGGAACGCGTCGGGGTGAACATCGAGAACACCGCCGAGGGCGTGGCCCGGATGTCGGGACTGGCCCAGCAGGTCGGACTCAGCTTCGAGGAGACCTCGGTCTTCGTCGGCGAGATCTCGAAGAAGACCGGCCAAACCGGCGCTGCGGCCGGCGAGCAGTTCTCCAGGATCCTCGCCACCCTGCAGACCGGACGTGGCCGGTCGGTCCTGCAGGACGTCTTCAAGGGCAAGAACACCGGCATCGAAGCCGCGCTCGGCGCGCGCCAATACGGCGACGTGCTCAAGATCGTGATGGAAAACTATCAGGGCCTCACCAAGGCCCAGCAGGACAACATCGCGGTCACGATCGGCGGGCAGCGGCAGGCCGCGGCGATCAACGCCCTGCTTTCCGACGGAGCCGCGACGCTCGGCACGCTGACCGCGGCCGAGGATGCGCACGGGCAGGCGGCGGACCGGGCCCAGCAGATCCAGCAGGTACTGAACGCCCAGATCGCCAAGTTCGGCCAGAACATCACCAACCTGGTCTCGAACGTGCTGCGGTCGGGGATCGCGGACTCGTTCGTCCTGCTGCTGGAGGTCGTCAACAAGCTGCTCGGCGGCGTGAACACGGTCTTCTCCACGATCAACGCGTTCGCCGAAGGCAACCCGCTGATCGGGTTCCTGCAGCACACGACACTCGGCATGGTGGGCCTGGCGATCGCGATCCTCGCGGTCCGCAAGGCGCTGTCCGGACTCCGGGGGGCCTTGGCGCGCGGCGGCGGGCAGGGGGTCGCTGAATTTCTCGCCGGCGGGCTCGGTGGCGGCCTGGGCGGTGGGGGCCAGACCGTGTTCAGTTCGGGCAGCACCCCCGACGAGGGGTCGGATCGCGCCCGGCGGCGTCGCGAGGTCCGCGAGCAGGCGCGTGAAGAGGCCCGGATCCGTCGCGAGGCGGCCCAGAGCGAACAGGGAAAGGTCCGGGGGGCCCTGTCGTCGTACTACGAGGGCGGTGCCCTGCGCGCTCAGGCGCGGCAACAGGCGCTGCTCGACAGCGCCGAGGCGCAGCGGGTTCGCCGGGAAGCGTCCGTCCGGCAGCGCGCCGACATCGCCGACCAGCGCTCCCTGGACACCATCGGCCTCACCCCCGGAGAGCGGGCAGCGCGTTCCGGCAGGGAGTTCGGCGCGGGCGTGCGCAACGTTGCGTCCACCCCGGTCGGCCAGGCCCCGGCGCTGTTCGTGTCGGGACTGGGGCGGATCCCCGGCGCGGCGCGTACGGCCGAGGCCGCTACCCGCGGTGCGGCCAAGGGCATGGGTCTGCTGAGTTCGACCCTGACGGGGATGTCCACCGTCGCGGGCCCGGCGACGGCGGCCCTGGGCGCGTTCGCGGTCGGGCTCTTGTACCTGTTCCAGGAGGCGGACAAGCGGTCGGCGTACGCCAAACGCGCGAAGGATGCCAGCGATGCCGTCTTCGGGCCCGAGGCCGGCAAGACCCAGGAGCAGATCGACAAGGACCGCTACGTCGGGCCGTCGACGACCATCCGGGACAAGGACCTAGCGAACGCCCAGACCAAAATGGGTGGACTCAGCATCCTGGCCGACTCCTACTACGCACAGTTGAGTCCCAAGAACCTGCTGACGGGCGGGCTTGTCCGGCAGACCTTTGAGAACATTTTCCTGCACGGTGGAGACCAGGGCAAGAAGCTGATTGGTGAGCTGCCCGACAAGTACCAAAACGACGACACCGCGAAGCGAAGCTTCGACGAACTGACCAAGCAGCACCCGATCGGCTACGGCCAAACACCGTACGCCCCGGGGTACCGGGGCGCCAAGGACCCGTTGGCCGAGATGACCAAGACCAAGGCCGGTCAGGTCAGCGACATCCTGAAGGCGCAGGAATCGGCCAACAATGTCCTGAAGGACGCCTCGGCCAAGGCTGACGCGGACAAGAGCCTGTCCGACCAGCAGCGAGTCGCCTACAAGGCGCATCTTGAACAGATCAGGCTCGACAATGCCGCGATCACGAAGTCCTTGATCCTGAAGAGCCAAGGGCTTGGTGATCTCAACGCCCTGACCCTGGAGCAGATCCAGCAGGCCGACGAGGTCGTGTCCAGCATCGCCGGCCTGACCGGAGCGACCGCCAAGGACTTCGAGCTCGCGATCCAGACCGCCATCAAGGACATCGGGGCGCCCCAGGGCTCGCACATCAAACCGTTGTTGGACAAGCTCGCCAAGGGCGGTCTGACGCAGGTCGAAAGCCTGAAGGCCACCCAGGGCATCACCCGGGCCGAGGCCGACGCAGCGCAGGCCGAGTACGTGTCCCTGCAGGCCGCAGGCGCCGACAAGAAGGACGTCGACGCTGCCCGCGCCGCGGCGTTCCAGAAGATCGCGCAGATCGATCAGGTCGCCCAGCAGATCATCCAGGCCGAGATCCAGGCGGCCCAGGATCTCGCCACGTTCTTTGTGACCCGTGGCGACTACGGCCAGGCCAACGCCGCGCTCACCGGCCTGGTCGCGCAACTGCAGTCCGAGGCGTTCAAGCCTGGGGTCGCGCAGGACAAGCAGATTTCGCTGCTGAACCAGGCCGACCAGGTCCAGCAGCAGATCATCCAGAACCGCGTCGACGGCCTGACCCGGGCCGATCGCCTCACCGCCGCCACCGCACCCGACGCCGTCACCAAGACCGGCGCCGACCTGGCGGCGTCCAAGAAGAAGCTCGACGCGCTCCAGGCAGAGTCGGCCAGGTCGGGCAAGCTCGACTATTTCGGCCACCGGCAGGCGGTCGGGGTGACACCGCAGCAACTCGACGACGCCTCCATCGACTACACCACGAAGCTACGGGCCAACAAGGACGCCATCCAGGCGGCCGTCCAGGCCGGTTACGCGGTCGAGTCCGCCCGGTTGCTGGGCGGTGTCGCGAAGGCCCAAAGCGAGCACGCCCGGGCCCTGAACCAGCTTAGCTACGCCGAGTTGACCTTCGGGAAGAATTCGGCGGAGTACAAGGATGCGCTGGTCAACGCGATCTCCACCGGCCAGGCCGTGACCCAGGCGACCCAGGATCAGGCGCAGAGCCTGTTCCAGCTCGAGGGCGCCCAGACCAACGACCCTGTGGCCAAGGCCGGCATCGCCGTCAAGGGCGCGCTGAATCAAGTCGCGTACACCCTCAAGACTTACGGCAAGGACAGCAAGGAGTACAACGACTCGCTGGCGAACCTGTGGGGGTTGCGCGAGGCCTACGCGCAATCTGAGGCGTCGCAGCAGGCGAGCGTCTTCGCCGTCCGGGCCGCCGGAACCCTCAACTCCGTCGCCAAGGCGCAGATCGAGGAGGCGGCCGCGAGGGACGCGTACCGCACCGCGCTCGCTTCCGGCGACAAGACCGCGGCCAACAATGCGCTGGCGCAGCTGATCGGCTCCCACCAGGCCACCCGCGCCGCGCGTCAGGAGGAGGCCGGGGCGGCCCGCGATACCAAGGTGACCAGGATCGCGCCGGGCGACGCGGTCGCGATCGCCAACCAACGGGTCGCCAATGCCAAGGCTGCGCAGCGCGACGCCCGCCAGTTCGGGTTCTCGAGTTCCCAGTACCAGCAGGCCACCCAGCAGGTCATCGAGACCATGCGTGCCGCCCAGGACGCCGTCGACGAGGTCATGAAGGCCAACTACAACCTGGCGACCGCATTGGCCGACGCGGCCGGGCGCACCGTCGACTCGGCCCGGCTGCGCTACGCCGAGGCACGTAAGGAGTGGCTGATCGCGTTGCGCAAGTCCGGTGGCCGGAACACCGCGGACGTCAAGAACGCCAAGGCGACCGAGGTGCAGGCCGGTGCCGCGTACCGCGACGCCCAGCTGCAGGACAAGCTCGACACGATCGACTTCAACCAGCAGATGGGCACCATCACCTCTCAGGGCGCGATCGCCGCGCTGCAGAAGATCCTCCGGGCCACCAACCTCACCCAGCAGCAGCGCCGCGAACTGATGCTGAAGATCAAGGGCCTGCAAAACGATCTGCGCTCCAACCTGACCGGGTCCGGGTTCAACATCCCCGACCAGATCAAGCTCCCCACGCCGTACGAGGTGCGCCGCTCGCTTGGCGTCGACAAGTACCTGAAGCGCGTCAAGGACACCGTCAGTACGGCGATCGGGATCAACCCGTCGAGCACGCTGACCGCGAAGGCGCTCAGTCTCAGTGCCGCGCCGGCCGCGATCGCCCCCACGACCAGCGGCGCGAGCAGCAGCTCGGTGGTCGCGGCACTTGACTCGGTGCGGCAGGCGGTCGTTGCCAACGGTGCGCAGGTCACCAACGACATCGCCATCACCAACCAGGTCGCGACACCCGCCATGGTCGACGCCATCGCGAAGAAGGTGGTGGAACTGATCAGCACGTCCACGGCCATGGGTGCCAGGGCCAATCAGGCCTCGCCGAAATTGGTCAGCTACTAGGGCAGGAGGGACACAGACATGGTCACCAGATGGGTCTTTTCCGACTACAGGAACCAGGGCTTGTCGCCCTTCACCTACACCCTCGAGGTCAACCCCAATGACGGGGGCTCGCCGACGATCCAGAAGAACATGACGGTCCTGAGCAACGTCGGGCCGAACCGCGGGGCCATCTTGCAGGAAGGCAACGCCCAGCCCCCCGAGTTGTCGTTCTCCGGGATCATCCTTACCCAGAGCCACCTCGAAGCCATGGAGTACTGGTTCGACAAGCGGCTCGCGCTCGAGATCACCGACGACCTGGGACGCAAGTTCCGCGGAGTCTTCAGCCGCTGGGAGCCGCAGCGGGTCAGACGGGCGTTCAACCCCTGGTACCACACCTTCAGCGCGGGCTTTTCCGTGGCCGGCTACAAGAACGCCAGCGGCCAGGTCCGGTACGGGAAGTTCTGATGCGGCTCTGGGCAGGCAACCACTACAGCGGATACACCAAGACCGGCGACGACACCCCGACCTACGAGCCGGACAACAACCGGTTCAACAACTGGCAGCAGTTGATGGTCGACGGCCAGATGGTCGGCAAGTTCCGGCCCGTCGGCCGGGTTGCCTGGAGCAACGACGTGATCCGCTCCAGCACCAGCCAGCGACCCGGCCCGTGGCGCTGGCTGCAAGGCCAGTCCGAGCCGGACTTCGAGATTCCCGGGGTGAAGTCGATCGAGATCGACCGCTCGCTGGGCGATGACTGCGCGACCTGCCGGATCGTGGTCTACAACGACCTGGCGTTGGCCGACGGGAGCCCCGAAGGTGTGGACAACCTCGGCCGCCCCGGATATCTCAGTTACAGCCGCGGCGAGACCCTTGCCTCTCCGCGGCACAGTGTCTACGACACCTACAAGGTGCCCGCCGGTGGCATCTTCCAAGACACCTCCGACGAGAACACCTACCGCACCACCTGGCTCTACCCGAAGGGGTTCTGGTTCGACAAGCTCATCCCCAACCGGCTGCTGCGCACCTACCAGGGCTACGGCTCCGACAACCACGACCTCGACGGCAACGACCGCGCCCCGGACGACCCGCTGTACATCGTGCCGTGGGACGACAAGCACCTGGTCATCACCGGCACCTGGCTGGTCGACACGGTCACCTTCGGCACCGACGGCCTGGTCACGATCACCTGCCGCGACGTCGGCAAACTGCTGCTCGAGCAGGTCGTGTACCCGCCGATGATCCCGCTGGCCCGGTTCCCGCTGAAGTACTGCCCCGACGAGGCCGCCGTCTACCGCGCCGCTACCGGCGCCGCCGCCAGCCTGAGCGCGGACCGCATCCACTACCCGCTGGTCCACGACGGCGCCGCCCACGAGCAGCACACCGACACCTACCCCGGCGGCTACGTGTACGGCCACCACGCCCGGCACGCCTTCGACGACGACCCGGCCACCTACTACCTGAGCCACTCCTACTCGTCCTCGACCGGGGCCTACGAGGAAGAATGGATCCAGGGCGAGTGCAACAGCGCCACCATCAACCAGCTGCGCGTCCGAACCTACGGCACCGGGTACGTCTGCTACGTCTCGGTGCTGGAAGCCGGCGACTGGCAGGGCGGGTCGGTCATCCCGTACAGCGCCGCCGGGGAATCCCACAGCCACGGCGCCGGCATCCCCTACGTCGTCAAGCACACCTTCGGCAGCGAATCGCAGATCATCAACCTGCCCCGGGCCTACAAGGCCCAGGTCGTCCGGTTCACGTTCACCAACCTGCGCGACTTCAACCTGGACCCGTTGCCCTACCGGGTCGCCGTGCGCACCATCACCGCGCACTACTACACTCCCTCGACCTACAAGCCGGCGACCTCCACGCCCGGCACCATCGGTGTCCCGGGCTACATCGACGACTGGTCCTCGGTCATCACCGAGCTGCTCGGCTGGGCAGGATTCGCCTGGCGCGTCAACCTCAACGAGATCGGCGAACAGGCCATCTCCACCTCCACGACTCCCGCCGACGCGCTGATCGGCAGTGCCAGCAACGACGGCATCAACATGCGGGTCTGGGCCGACGTGGAAACCCTCGGCGCCGGCCCGGTCGAATGCACCCCCGCCGACTTCTTCCTGAACAAGTCGTTCATGGAGTGCTGCAAACTGGTGGCCGACTTCATCGGCGCGGTCTTCTACGTCGACGAGTGGGGGCGCCCGAACTTCCGGATGCCCAACATTTTCGGCGGTGGCAACCTGCCCCAGCAGCCGCACATCTCCTACGGTCACGTCGGCGCGACTGCGTACCAGAAGAACGCGTGGCCGATCGAGTTCCACGAGAACGCCAACCTGCTTGAGTACTCCGTCACCATCGACGACTCCCAGGTCCGCTCCGAGGTCCTTGTCGTCGGCACCAACCCGGACGTCAACACCGCCCAGCCGCTGGCAGCAGGGGTCCTGCTCAGCGGCGCCGGGGCGGCGTCCGCGGTCAACTTCACCAACGTGCTCGGCGGCCAGTACCGGCTCTTCCTCGTCCCCGGCGACTCGACCAAGGGGTTCACCACGGTCGAGGAGTGCCAGCGGATGGCCGAACTCATCGGTATGAAGATCTTGTTCTCCTACCGCAAGGGCCAGGCCAAGATTCTGGCCCACCCGTACCTGCAACTCGACGACCAGGTGCGGATCTACGAGCGGACCACCAACGAGATCAACGTCCACTACGTGTCCGGTATCTCCAGCCGGATGGACCTCAGCACCGGTGAATACACCATGGACGTCACCACCCACTGGCTTGGCCAAGACCCCAACACCGATTGGTTCGTCGACTACCTGCAGCTGTCGCCGGCCGTCCGGAACCTGCCTGCGATCCTCGCCCGGCTGGGGACGGCGACATGACCTTGACGATCGGTGGTGTGTACGGCGGACTCGACTACATCGCCGGCCGCAACCGCAACCAGCAGGAGGCCGCGGCACGCCCAGCCCGGGTCCGGTTCATCGTCGAGGTCCAGGGCAGCGGCCTCGGCGAAGCCCGACTCGAGGGACTCAACTTCGGCGCGCTCATGCTCGAAGAACCCACGTTCAGCTGGGGGATCATCACGATCGACCCGCTGCCCGTGGGATCGGTGCCGCTGGCAACGGCCATCGTGCTCGCCTGGCAGGCCAACGACACCGGTGTCTACACCGGCGCCGACGTCGGGTTCCGCATGGAAGGCGCCAACATGACGTTGCGCTACAACTTCAGTCTCACCTTCGAAGGCTCCACGCTGCGATCGACCGCGAACACCGGCATGTTGACCACGCCCGACCTGGTCGTCGGCAGCCAGCCGTCGACACTGTTCCGGCGGTGACCGGCCGATGGCGGAATGGGTTTCGAACGGATACCAGTCCTGGATTGCGGACCTCGGGCCCTACAGTGGTCCCTGGCCCGTCCTAGCGCCCGGCAAACTGGCGCCGATCAGAGGCAAGCCGTTTGTCGAGGTCAACTACATCACCGCGATCCCAGATTCCAGCGGCGATCCGACCCAGTACACATCCGGGGAGTCGAACTGCTGGATTACCTTCGCCACCCGAGGCACGACCTTCGATGGTCAGGACTATCTCGCACCCTACTATTCGCGATATGCGTCCGGTCCGGACTGGGCCACCTTTACCCGCGACGAGAGCACCCCCTTTGCGGGGATCCACCTGTTTGTGGCGGTCCGGGGCGATATGGGATCATCCACACCTCCCGACCCGCTCGCATTTGTCCCGCCGAATTACGTCGCCGGTGGGTACGGCGCGCACGCCGATCCAGGTGGAAAGTGGTCCCCGTGGCTGCCCGGCCTTCCCACCCCGATCCGGGTGTTCGACGGGTTTACGAATATCGCCAACTGGACCATGAGATCGGCACACATCGACTATACCGGCGCTGCCGGCGACTCCTGGCCGACCGTCATCGCCCATGCCCGGTCCATGCTGTTCGATTCCCTTGCCGCTGGCAACGTGACCCGGTACACCTCGAGCCTGCCGCTGTTGGAGCGCACGTCACGTGCCGGATTCATCCACAACCCGGACGGGACGAAACGTTGCCTGTTCCACGCCTACCAATCGGCGTACCTGCTGCTGGGCACCTACTACGGCGACCCCAAGCTGCGGTCCATCCGGCCAGTGAACTACTTCGACTACATCCCCCTCGACAAC
>Ga0066704_10001354_pt1 | contig 10507 bp, 10 predicted proteins | sample GraSoiAngelo_153_FD_66458 | JGI IMG/M metagenome (GOLD analysis project Ga0066704, IMG submission 66458) | Grasslands soil microbial communities from the Angelo Coastal Reserve, California, USA - 14_1009_12_40cm | ecosystem: Environmental > Terrestrial > Soil > Grasslands | place: USA... | reverse complement strand
ACTGAGTACACAGCACTGACCGCGCATCGTGCCAGTTGTGAGCATTGTTTCCCCAGAGGGCACCCTGCGGAAACGTCCTTCCAAGTAGCGTCCTGCTCGGTTGTCGGACGGCCACGGCCAATCGCGCCGACACAGCTTTCCTCTTCCGAAACCGAGTCGGTAGGGCGCGAGGGTGCGATTAGCTGGGGGCGGCCTTCTGCGCCAGACCGGCAGCCGATGGGACGTAAGTACATGCGACATCCGCACCGGTTCCCACTGGGGGAGCCCATTGGTACAACGTATAGCCGTGCTGAATTATCTCGACTGGGAGCTCTCGCCCGAGCAGCGGATGATCCAGGGCGTGGTCCGCGAGTTCGTGGAGCACGAAGCCCTGCCAGTCATTCCCGACTGCTTCGAGCAGGGCGAGTTTCCACGCCAGCTCATTCCCCGCCTGGGCGAGCTGGGTGTCCTCGGGCCGACGCTCCCCCAGTACGGCTCGGGGCTGGACTACACCAGTTACGGGCTGATCTGCCAGGAGCTCGAGCGCGGCGATTCAGGCCTGCGCAGCTTCGTCTCGGTGCAAGGCAGCCTGGTGATGTTCCCGATCTCCGCCTACGGGTCGGACGAGCAGAAGGCGCGCTATCTGCCAGGCATGCACGCCGGTCAGCTGATCGGCTGCTTCGGGCTGACCGAGCACGAGCACGGCTCCGATCCAGGCGGGATGGAGACCCGCGCCGTGCGCGACGGCGACGCGTACGTCCTGAACGGCGCCAAGATGTGGATCACCAACGGCAACCTGGCCGACGTGGCACTCGTGTGGGCAAAAGTGGCCGAGGATGGCCAGGACGTGGTGCGCGGGTTTCTCGTCGAGACTGACGCGCGCGGCTTCAAGGCCAACGAGATCAAGCGCAAGCTGTCGCTGCGGGCGTCTGTGACCAGCGAGCTCGTGCTGCAGGATGTGCGGGTCTCGTCGGCGTGCCTACTACCCGGGGTGCAGGGTCTGCGCGGTCCGCTGTCGGCGTTGAATGAGGCGCGGTTCGGCATCATCTTCGGCGCGGTGGGCGCCGCGATGGCGTGCTATGAGGCAGCACTAGAGTACGCGGGTGTGCGCAAGCAGTTCGGCCGGCCGATCGCCGCGTTTCAGCTGACGCAGAACAAGCTCGTCGATGCGCTGCAGGGAATTACCCAGGCGCAATTGCTGGCGTACCAGCTCGGCCGCCTGAAGGATGCGGGCCGGTTGCGCCCAGCCCAGGTCAGCCTTGGCAAGCGGGCCAACGTGGCCATGGCGCTCGAGGTTGCGCGTAGCATGCGCAGTGTGCTCGGCGCGAACGGCATCAGCCTGGAGCATCCCGTGTTTCGGCACATGGTGAATCTCGAATCGGTGTTCACCTATGAGGGCACACACGAGATCCACACGCTTGTCGTCGGCAACGACATAACCGGCTTGAGCGCCTACACGGGTTAGAGGCGATCGCCGTCAGTTCAGGCGGTCCCGTGGACCGGCGGTCTTCTGGGCGACCACGACCCAGTAGGAGAGCGCTTCGACCAGCGTGTCGCGAATGGCTTCGAGGAAGACCTGGTCGTCAACCGGCGGGTTGGCGCCGGGGATCCAGATGCTGAGGCCGAGGACGACGGCGATCGCGCAATCGTCCTCGGCCAGGCACTGCTCGATCAGGTCCGGCCGAGGACCCCAGCAGCCCAGGCGAGGGTTGATCTCGCCAGTGGGTCGTGGTCGCGGAGTGTAAAACTGGACGACCGTCTCGTTCAGCCGATTGGTCAGAAAAGCCCAGACGTTGGCGCAGGCATCTGGCGATTGCAGCCCCAGGTCGTGTGCCGCCAGCGGCCGCTCGCCGTAGAAGACGCCGATCTGGACCAGGTGCGTGTCCGGCTCGCTAGGCACGTCGCGCTGCACGGTCGAGATCGCGATCCGAAACACGTGCGCGCCGATGCGGATGCGTTGGTTGACGGCTGGCTGCGACAGATCGGGCAGCGGCGCCGCCCACGAGCCACGCTCGGGTAGAGAAGACACCGCGCGGGATTGTAATCGCGATGCGTTTGTTCGGTTTTCTCAACGTGGGCGCTCTTGTGTTCGGAATCCCCGTCGCACATAGTCTCGGCGCTCGTGAAGCTTGGGGGCCAGACGTCGTGAATCTGATCTACACCTGTGCCATCTGCGGCAACCTGGTGCGCTCAGAGATCGGCGAGAATTGGAACCTTGGCGAGCGTGCTCGACGGGCCATGCGCGATATGCAAGCTCATCTCGACACCCACTCGTTCGCCGAGCTGCTGCGCTTCGAGATCCGCCAGGATCTCGACCAGGTGCCCGAGGAGCAGCGGCCAGCCATTGTGCGTGATATCTACCGCAGCCTGCTCGGCACCACGCACCGTGGAGTCTTCACGCTCGACGCGCACGATGGCCACGGGGTGTACTCGATCGACGAGGCGCTCGGCGATATGGCGCTCTATCAGCTCTGGCGGGCAGCGAACGCATGCGGCCTCGCAAACTGCGCGCACAGCGTGGACTGAGGGCGCAAGAAGCTAGCGAACGCTCGCACGGTTTTCTGCGAGTACCATAGTGGGCCTGAACACATGGCCTACGACGTCAAAGCCACGAGCTCCATCCTGCTGAGCGGGCGCGACCGCGCCCCGGCGCGGTCCTTCCTCAAAGCCATCGGCTACACGGACGCGGACCTGCAGAAGCCCATTGTCGGCATCGCCAACACCTGGACCGAGACGATGCCGTGCAACTTCAACCTGCGCCAGCTTGCCGCCCGCATCAAGGAAGGCGTCCGTGCCAGCGGCGGCACGCCCATGGAATTCAACACGGTGGCGATCAGCGACGGCATCACCATGGGCACCGAAGGCATGAAGGCGTCACTGGTCAGCCGCGAGCTCATCGCGGACTCGATGGAGCTGATGGCGCGGGGCTACTTCTTCGACGCGATGATCACCGTGGTCGCCTGCGACAAGACCATCCCCGCCGGCGCCATGGCGCTGCTGCGCGTGAATCGGCCTGGCCTGCTCGTCTACGGCGGCTCGATCATGCCGGGCCGACTCGGCGATCGAGACCTGACCATCCAGGACGTCTACGAGGCAGTGGGCGCACACGCGGCCGGCAAGATGACCGACGAAGAGCTCAAGGCGATCGAGGACTTCGCCTGCCCGGGGGCGGGCGCGTGCGGCGGACAGTTCACGGCCAACACCATGGCGCTGGCGCTGGAGTTCTGCGGTTTGTCCGCCATGGGCACGGCTGGCGTGCCCGCCGAGGACCCGCGCAAGGGCGACGTCGGTCGTCAGTGCGGCGAGCTCATCATGGACATCCTGCGCCGCGGAGTGCGGCCGCGCGACATCTTCACGCGCCAGGCGATCGAAAACGCCATCGCGGGCGTGGCGACCACCGGCGGCTCGACGAACGCCGTGCTGCACCTGATGGCGATGGCGCGCGAGGCCGATGTACCCCTGCAGATGGACGACTTCGACCGCGTCAGCGGCCGCACACCACTGCTCGGCGATATGCGGCCGGGGGGTCGCTACGCGGCGGCCGACCTGGACCGCGCGGGTGGCACGCGACTGGTCGCCCAGCGTCTGGTACAGGGCGGCTTTGCCGATTCGAACGCGATGACGGTGAGCGGGCGTACGTTCGGCGAGGAGGCGGCTCTGGCGCAGGAGACGCCTGGCCAGGACGTTGTCCGCCCACTGGATAGGCCGATAAAGGCGACGGGCGGACTGGTGATCCTGTACGGCTCGCTTGCGCCCGATGGGTGTGTCGTCAAGGTGGCGGGGTACGAGCGCAAGTCGCACACCGGTCCGGCGCGTGTGTTCGATAGCGAAGAAGCCGCCATGGCCGCGGTGACCGGTCGCAAGATCAATGCAGGCGACGTGGTGGTCATCCGTTATGAAGGGCCCCGCGGCGGACCGGGTATGCGCGAGATGCTCGGCGTCACGGCGGCCATCATCGGCGAGGGGTTGGGCGAATCGGTCACGCTGCTGACCGATGGCCGCTTCAGCGGTGCGACGCGCGGCTTGATGGCCGGACACGTTGCACCCGAGGCCGCGGTCGGCGGGCCCATCGCTGCCGTCCGCGAGGGTGACACGATCAGCTTCGACGTCGAGAAGCGGCGTCTTGACCTGCACGTTTCCGAGGACGAGCTGCGCCAGCGGATGCGTGGCTGGCAGCCGCCCGCGCCGCGCTACGCCACCGGAGTGTTCGCCAAATACGTGGCGATGGTCGGCTCAGCGTCACAGGGAGCGGTTACCACGCCGGCGCGATAGGCGGCAGTCGGGGGCTCCCGCCGCGAGGCATGACGGGATGAAGCTGGGCATCCTGGTCGAGGCCGAAGAAGGGCTCGAGTGGGATAGCTGGCGCAGGACGTACAGGCTGATCGAGCGGTTGGGGTTCGAGTCGGTCTGGATTTCGGACCACTTCCAGTCGCCCTGGCTGAAAGACCGTCACGGCCTCGACACATGGATGGCGCTGGCGGTGGCCGCGGCCGAGACGCGGCGTGTGCAGCTGGGACCGCTGGTCTCGCCGATCACGTTCCGCGAGCCGGCCATCATGGCCCGTATGGCTGAGAGCCTGCACGATCTCACTCAGGGTCGGTTCGTGCTCGGCCTCGGCCTTGGCTGGAACGCGGCCGAACACCGCGAGGCCGCAATCGGGTTCCCGCCGGTGGCGCAGCGTCGCCAGCGACTGTTGGACGGGATCGAGCTGCTGCGGCGGATCCTCGGTGAGCGGCGCGTGCCGCTGCTGATTGGTGGCGGCGGACCCGAATCGACGCTGCCGCTGGTCGCGCATTACGCCGATCACTGGAACATGACGACGAGCTCGGTCGATGTCTACCGCGCGCGGAGCAAGCGGCTGGAAGAGCTGTGCTGCGCGATCGGTCGCGATCCACGGGGAATCCGACGGTCTGTCGCGGTCGGCTACCTGATCGGACGCGATAGCACCGAGCTCGAGCTGCGCTGCGGGCGAATGCGCCAGCTCGTACCGCCTCTCTCGGGCGCCACGAACGTCCTTGACGCGGCGCGTGCGATGGGTTGGGTGGCGGGCACGCCGCGCGAGATTGTTGTGCAGCTGCGGGCGCTCGCGGACGCGGGCGTCGATCTGGCCATCCTCGGCCACTACGACGTGGAGGACGAGGCGTCGCTGGAGCTCGTCGCTGACGACGTGATGCCTGCGCTCGCATGAACGTCGCGGGCGAAGTGGCGGTGATCACTGGAGGCGCCAGCGGCATCGGGCGCGGCACCGCACTCGCGCTGGCCCGCCGAGGCGCTGACATCGTTCTGGCAGACGTCAATGACCGTCGGCTGGCAGCCGTGGAAGCGGAGATCGCGGGCATGGGTCGGCGGGTTGTCGCCGTGCACTGCGACGTCTCTCGCGACGACGACGTCCAGCAGCTGGCCGAGCGAGCCGAATCAAATCTGGGGCCGGTCGGCCTGCTGATGAACAACGCCGGCGTCGTCCTGCGCGGCGCCCTCGAGCACGTGGACCTGGCCGACTGGCAGTGGTGCTTCGGCATCAACGTCTTTGGCGTAATTCGCGGGATCAACGCGTTTCTGCCGCGCATGCTCGAACGCCGACACGGCTACATCGTGAACACCGGCTCAGTCGCAGGCATGGTGGCGCTGACCGGCGAGGGCGCGCCGTACATCGCGTCGAAGTTCGCCGTGGTCGGTCTTACCGAAGCCCTGGCGCTGTACTGTCAGCCGTTCGGGGTCAGCGTCTCGTTGCTGTGTCCGGGCGGCGTCAGGACCAACCTGGCCGAAACCGGGCGATCGATCGGCATGACGCCCGAGCGCCAGGTGGCTGAAACACGGATGGCGCAGTCGGTCCAGGGCGGCCCAGAGTTGGAGGCCGAGTACGTCGGCGAGCTGGTGGCGCAGGCGGTGCGGAACGAGACGTTTCTCATTCTTCCCGACGACGTGCACGCCGAGCTGCTCCGCCGCCGCGGGCGGGACCTCAACGCATTCGTGAAATCCCGCCTTGCGGCGCAGTAAATCTTCGCCTCTCCCTCTGGGAGAGGCCGCGCGCAGCGCGGGTGAGGGTGGCGTACGAGCACGAACGCCGACGCTCGTAAGGCACCCTCACCCCGGCCCTCTCCCAGAGGGAGAGGGGGTTCCCGGTTACGGCGCTACGGTGACGGGAACCTCCATGACTGCCTCCTCGCCCGTGACGCCCGAGAGGGCGTAGAAGAACAGGGTGTGCAGGCCCAGCAGGTTGTTCGGCAGGTTCACCGTGGCAATCCACATCTCAGGCGTACTGGGGCTGCCAAAGCTGCCCTGGCCGATGATCGTGCCGCCCTCATCGCGGTTGTCGAGGAAGACCTCGATGCGATCGATGCCAGTGCCCTCGGTAGCTTCCTTGTCGAAGGCGATGCCTTCGATGTGCATGGCGCCTGCATGAATCGTGTCACCCGCCGACGGATTGCCGACTTCGAACGTTATCGTCGTTGCACTCGGCGTCGTTGTGGCAGGAGTCGTCGTGCTCGGCTGAACACCGGTGGTCGTCGTGGTCGTCGAAGGAGTTGTGGCGGTGGTGGACGGCGTGGTCGTGGTCGTCGAGGTGACCGTACCCGCGGAGCCGGCCATGCACCTTTCGGTTACCGTGTCTGGCGGCGGCGTAGCAAATGCCTTGCTCGGCGGCTCGCCGATGGCGATCGGCAGCGAGATCACGCTCTCCGCGCCATTCACTGACGACTGAGCGTAGGCGAACAGGTCGTGTCCACCGGTCATCGCCGGAAGCGAAATGGTGGTCTGGAAACTATCCGGCCCAAATGGACCAGGCGTCATGCCCGGAACCGCGGTGCCGACGTTGACCCCGCCCTCCTCGCGGCTATCGAGGAAGAAGTCGATGCGTTCAATGCCGGGACCTTCTGTCGCGCGCTCGTCCTGGGCCACGCCCTGCACGACAATGGCGCCTGGCTGGAGCATCGCGCCTGGGTCAGGGTTGGCCAGCTCGAATCTCATGCCCGAGCACTCACCGGTGCCAGTTGGGGTGGTGGTGGTCTGAGCCAGCGCCGGAAGTGTGCCGAGTCCCAGGCATGTAGCCAGTGCTAACGGTCCGAGGAGTCGCAGATGGCGAAGTGCGGATCGAGACATAAGAAGTCGTTTCCCTTCCTTTCGACTATGCCTGACAGAAACCCTCGTTCGGGCAGCCGGCGCTGGCTGCAAAGGACGTGCCACTTTCGGCCGAGCCTCTCTAGCGCGCGAGCTCGAAGAGCGAATCGACCGCCACAACGCCCCGGCCGACGGGGCGCACGATCAGCGGGTTCAGATCAACCGCGCGCAAGCCGTCTCCAACGTCGATACACAGCTCCGAGAAGCGCAGCAGCACGTCGATCAGCGCTTCGATGTCGCCGCCCTCGAGCAGTTTGGCGCCTCGCAGCCGCTCCAACGCTGCCAGTGCCTCGGCGCGCGTCACTGGCGGCAGCAACAGCTGGACGTCTCGCAGGGCTTCGACATGGATGCCGCCCAATCCGCAGGCGATCACCGCTCCGAACCGCGGATCGCGGCTCATGCCGACGATCACTTCGGCGACTCCGTCGGCGAGCATCTCCTGGACAACGACGCCGATTGCATCCGGGACAAGCCCCACCAGGCGGCGGAAGGCGTGCTCGAGCGCGGTCGGACCGTCGAGGTTCAGCATGACCCCACCCGCCGCGGCTTTGTGAGCCAGGCCGGGCGCCTCCACCTTGGCCGCGACCGGGTAGCCGATCCAGTCCGCGGCCGCGAGCACATCAGCCAGCTTCGTGGCCAGGGCTTCGCGGGCGGACGGAATGCCATAGGCGGCGAGGATCGTCAAACCCCGAATGGTGGAGAGTCCACGGCCACGCGCCTGGTCGACGAGTCGGGCGACCGCCGTCGCAGCACCAGTCGGCGAGCGCCGCGGTTCCGCGCCAGTTTGTCGATTGCGCAGGTGCGCGGCGTAGCGCATCAGCGCGCTGACCGCCTTCAGGCCATACTCGGCTCCCTGAAGGAACGGCACGCCATCGAGTCGGTCCAGCGGCCGCTGCACTGGCGTGTCGATGGTCGGCGCAGGAAAGAAGTGGCCGCCGGCGAGCGACATCGCCAGGAAAGGGACTTCGGGATGGTTCCGAATGGCGCGTTCGAGCGCGTGATACGCGGGCGATTCACCGTCGAGCCGCGATGGGAACGAGCGCGCATAGACGATCGCGTCGACCGCTGGATCGTCGGCGAGCAGGTCCAGCGAGCGCTCGAGCAGCTCGGGTTGGAACACGCCCTGGCCGGTGACATCGAGCGGATTGCCGACGTTGCCGAACTCCGGCACCACCTGGCTCAGCCTGTCCTGGGTCTCGTCGGCGAGCCTTGAAAAACGTACGCCACAATCGGCGGCGAGATCGGACATCAGCCCCGCGGCGCCGCCGGAGACGGAGATCGCCGCCAGACCGTTCCCGCGAGGGAGCCTTCTGGTGTGGAAGGCCGCGATGGCTTCGAACAGCTCGTCGACGCTGGCAACGCGGGTTACGCCCAGCTTCCTCAGCGCCGCGTCGATCACCCCGTCGTGCCCCACGAGTGAGCCGGTGTGGGCCAGGGCGGCACGCTGGGCAGCGACGGAGCGCCCGATCTTCAGCATCACAATCGGCGTCGCGCGATCGGCCGCGAGCTCGCACGCGGCTGCCAGCGCCGAGGGACGTTTGAGCTGCTCGGCGAAGCAGCCGATCACGCGAGTCTGTTGATCCTCGACGAAGTAGCGGATGTAGTCAGCCAGGTCGACGTCGGCCTCGTTGCCGCTGGTGACGGCGAACGTCACACCGATATTGCGCGCGAACAACGGGGTGAGCACGCTTGGCGCCATCATGCCGCTCTGCAGAATCAAGCCGACCTCGCCCGAGACGACCTGCGGGAAGGTGCTCGGCAGGGCGTGTAAACCGCTTGGCACATGAAGCAAGCCCAGGCAGTTTGGGCCGCACACGGGTGTCCCGGTGCGCTGCGCCCACTCGCTCAGCTGCGCCTGGCGCGCGATCCCATCACCGCCGCTTTCGGCGAAGCCGCTGGTGATGACCACCAGTGCGCCCACCCGTATCTGCTCACACTGTTCCAGCAGCGTCGGGAACTGGCGCCAGGCAACGCCGACCACTGCCAGGTCGACCGGCCATGGCACGTCGAGCACAGACGGGTAGCACGCTGCCTCGAGCACGCTTTCGTAGCGTGGATTGACCGCGGCGACCTGTCCGCTGTAGCCAGATCTCAGCAGGTTTTTGAGAATGCTCGAGACGAAGCTCGGGTTTGGCGAGGCGCCGACGACCACCACCGACCTCGGCCGCAGCAGGGGGTCGAGGCGGTCGGGCATCACACGTATTAAACCGCCTCTCCCTCTGGGAGAGGCCGCGCGCAGCGCGGGTGAGGGGTGCGTACGAGATTTCAACGTTCGCGAAAAATACCCACCCCTCACCCCAGCCCTCTCCCAGAGGGAGAGGGAGTTCTTCTAGCTGGCGGCGACGGGCTCCGTCCGCGGCTGAGGCTGAGGGGCCTGCTGCGGCTCGGGTCGTGGCTGGCTGAGGGCGATCAGCGAGCCGGCTGCTACGCCGGCGCTCACCAGCATCGCCAGCGCCGGATGCGCGCGGATGCCCAACATGCGATCCAGCGAGTACTTGCCGGGGCCCATCAGCGTCAGCGCCAGCGCGATCGCCATGTTGGTCAGCGGGAGCTCGCCGCCGCCGCTGGTGACCCAGATCGGCTTACCCCAGTGCGCGCGTCCCCAGGCGACGATCATCGGCGCCAGCGTGGTGATCGGTCCGACCGGTTGCAGAAACCCGAGCAGCGTCAGCAGGCCGCCGCCCGTCTCGCCGAGCCCGGCCGTGATCGCCCACTGCTTGCCCGGCCGGAGCCCGAGCTTCTCGAAGAAGAAGCCGGTGCCTTCGGGACCGTGGCCCTCGAACAGACCGAACAGCTTCTGGGCGCCGTGGCCTACCAACAATCCACCCATCGTCATCCGCAGGATCAAGAGTCCCAGGTCGCGCATGGCCTTGCCCTCCTGTGTCGTGAGCAACGGGCCTCAGCAAGATGCGAGCCACTGTGGCACGCTATCCGCGGGGGTCGGACTCGGTGAGGGCTACGGCGCCGGGCTCGGAGACGGCCACGTCGAAGGCTTCGATACCTGGAAAGCGGAACTGCTCGTGCTCCCAGTCGATGCGCTCCAGCATATGGAGCTCGACAGGCGTCCACTCATCGGTGCGCGCTTCGACCGCGCGCAGAATGCCACGCACGCCCAGCCACTTGCCATAGGCGCGCTCACGCGCGACTTCGTCATCGCGCTCGATCGCGTCTGCCATCTCCTGCTGGGCAGCGTGGCCGAGGGCGTCACACAGCGCCTGCAACTCCGCGTAGTGGGCCTGTAGCGCGCACTCGGCGCCGCGCTGCACCCCCACACGGCCAAACCTCGCCAGCAGCCCCGACGACATCAACGCACCAGCCCATAGTCGGCCAGGTGACGCTCCGGATCGCCGAAGCCGGCCGACGACAGGCCGTCCTGTTGAGAAACCCAGGTCACCAGCTCCCGCACCCCGTC
>Ga0066704_10001352_pt1 | contig 10510 bp, 10 predicted proteins | sample GraSoiAngelo_153_FD_66458 | JGI IMG/M metagenome (GOLD analysis project Ga0066704, IMG submission 66458) | Grasslands soil microbial communities from the Angelo Coastal Reserve, California, USA - 14_1009_12_40cm | ecosystem: Environmental > Terrestrial > Soil > Grasslands | place: USA... | reverse complement strand
TTTCAATGCCGGTTGACGCCACACTCGAGAAACCACTTCCGAATAACCTGGATGCGGAGCGTTCCGTTCTGGGAGCGATTCTGCTGGATAACCACGCGTTGAATGCCGCGATCGAGAATCTGCGTCCGGAAGATTTTTTTCTACCTCAGCACCAGCGCGTTTTCACCCACATGATTGCGCTCGGCGAAAGCCAGCAGGCCATCGATCTGGTGACGCTGACGGATGAATTGCACAACAAGGGGGAACTGGAAGCGTCAGGCGGCGCGCCGTACCTGGCTTCGCTGGCGGACGGCATGCCCAAGGTTTCCAATATCCAGCACTACGCGCGCATCGTCAAAGAGAAGGCGATCCTGCGCAACCTGATTCACACCACGCACAATATTCAGCAGCGCGCCTTTGAAGGCGAAGAGGGCGCCGACGCCATACTCGATGGAGCGGAATCTTCGATTTTTGCGCTGGCCGAAGACCGCGTGCGCGCCGGGTTGATTTCGGTGAAGGACATTGTCCGTGACAATTTCGAGCGCCTGGAAAGAATCTTCAAAGAAGGCAAGAGCGTCACGGGGATTCCCACCGGCTACACGGAACTGGACAAGCTCACCTCCGGCCTGCAGCCTTCCGAGCTACTGATTCTGGCGTCGCGGCCTTCGCAGGGAAAAACCGCCCTGGCGCTCAACCTGATGGAGAATATTGCCATCCGCGGCGGGCACCCAGCAGCCATGTTCAGCCTGGAAATGTCCAAGGAATCGCTGTTGCAGCGCCTGTTGGCTTCGGTAGCCCAGATCGACGCGCATAAGTTCCGTACCGGGCACTTGAGCCGCGAGGACTGGCGGCGGGTGACGGAAGCATTGGGAACGATTTCTTCAACGCCACTATGGATTGATGACTCCGGCTCGATTACCGTGCTGGAGATCGGCGCAAAGGCCAGGCGGCTCAAGCGCGACAAAGGAATGTCGCTGTTGATCGTCGATTATCTACAGCTCATCACCGCGCGGGGCCGCTTTGGCAATCGCCAGGAAGAGGTAGCGAGCATTTCGCGCGGATTGAAAGGCCTGGCCAAGGAGCTGCAGATCCCCGTGCTGGTGCTGAGCCAGCTCACGCGAGCCCCGGAGCGCGATGAAAGGGGCCCGCAGCTTTCCGATTTGCGGGAATCGGGCGCCATCGAGCAGGACGCCGACGTGGTGATGTTCATCTACCGGCCGCACTTTTTCAAAGCTGGCGCGACCCCCGAAGAGCGGGAAGAGACGGAACTCCGAATTGCCAAGCAGCGCAATGGTCCCACCGACATGGTGAAACTCGTGTTTCGGAGCCGGTTTACACGGTTTGAGGAAGCGGCGCCGGATGCCTTCACTTCCTTCACCCCGGAAGAAATGTAACTGCTGCCACAGTGCGGCAGTTTCTGCACACCCCGGGTAGTCCCTGCCCAGCCAACCTGCTTAGGCCGAGGAGAGATCCCTCGCTCCCAGACAGCTTTCGTTGGGTGCCTGGGAAGGGGCCCCCCTCCCCCTGTTTCTTGTAAGTGTTGCTTCTAAAGGATTTGGCCAGTTATGTAAGTCCTTTAGAATGACCACATCCGAGGGAGTCTCACAAGTGTTTATTCTAAAGGAGTTAGTCTGCACCAAAATAGTGCAACTTTGGGGGATTCCCAGCGGTCGTTTGGCGCAAACTTCACGGCCGGGACAGAGTTGGCACCTGAAAAAGAAAAGCGGCAGCAGGCCTGCCGCACTCCAAACAGAATTTTATACAGTATCAATTATAGCAAGGGATAGCAGAAAGTCAAGGATAACTTTCGCAGGGGCTGAAGATTACTGGCTGGGAGGAACGGATCCGATTGAAAATAAAGCACAAAGGGAATCACAAGAATGGGTTGTTGGGGTCTGCAGGCGAGCTGCGGCGAGAAGGGCCTGTGGCTTGCAGTGAGGAGGGGTGTTGTCTTTCACGCGCGACAGCCAATGTGGCTGTCCGCCTGAAAGGCGTGAATATCGTAAACTGGCATTTTCGGAAGGCACATGCCGAGCAAACAGAAAAGTCCCCAACATGAAGTGAGAAGGCCGGTTTGGGCGGAAGTTTCGCTAGGCGCCCTGACCTACAACCTCGAAGCCATTCGCAAGTACGTGAACCCGACAAACGAAAAACGCAAGACTCCGCGCAAAATCCTTTCCATTGTGAAGGGAAATGCGTACGGCCACGGCGGCCCTCAAGTCGCCAGGGCTCTGGAGAAGGCGGGCTCGGACTGGTTTGGCGTGACCTGCACCGACGAAGGGATTGCGGTGCGGGAAGTCGGCGTGCGGAAGCCCATTCTCATTCTGACGGGATTCGTACCAGGAGAAGAAGTTCGACTGCTGGAGCATGACCTTACGGCAGTGATTCATCGTTGCGATCAATTAGCGCCGCTCGAACGGGTGGCCGCTCGCCGCGGAGGCCGCAAGCCCGCGTCGTTTCATTTGAAGATCGACACGGGAATGAACCGCCTGGGCATTGCGTCCGATGATGTGGACTGTTTTGCCCGCCAACTGGCGAAATGCAAGCACCTGCAACTCACGGGCATTTTCTCGCACTTTGCGTCTTCGGAAGTTTTCACCGACACGGCGGTTGGCAAGCAAACCTGCGAACAAGAAAAGCGGTTCTACGCCGCGCTCGAACGGCTGCGCGCGCTGGGAATTGATCCCGGCCTCGTGCATCTGGCGAACAGCGCGGCCATCGTGACGCGCCCGGAAACCTGGGCGGATATGGTGCGGCCCGGCGCGATTCTGTACGGCTACCATCCGGGCTACAATCCCGTGGAAAAACGCGAGGAAGCGGAGGCGCGTCTGCCCCTCAAGCCGGTGATGAGTTTGCGATCGAAGATTATCAGTTTGCGCAGCGTTCCCGCGGGCGCGGGAATCGGCTACAACGCGACGTTCGTCGCCAAAAGGCCATCGCGCATCGGGGTGCTGGCCGCGGGCTATGGCGATGGCATCCACCGTTCGCTCGGGAATCGCGGCAGCGTTTTGCTGCGAGGCAAGCTGGTGCCGATTATCGGGATCATCTCCATGGACGTGACCATGATCGACGTGACCGATGTCGAGGGCGTGGAAACCGGCGAAGTGGCAACCATCTACGGTTCGGACGGCAATCAGGTGCTTCCTGCGAACCGCGTGGCGCGCAGCATCGGCACGGTCACATCCGATTTGTTGTCCGCGGCGAGCCAGCGCGTCGAGCGCGTCTACGTCCGCTGATTTATGATCTGGAAGCGGCTGCTAATCGTACTGATCTGCTGCAACTCTGTGAATAGCATTGTCTGTTCCGCGGAATGCGGCAGTTCTCCGGCGAAGGAAATAAATCTTGACCTATGGTCTAGGAGGTCGCTTTCGTCGCCAGACCGGCGATGGAAGTTCTTGAGTGTTGGTCCCTATTCTTCCGAACAAAGAGCCGCTTTATATATTCAGAACGCCGATAGTTCTAAGAAATGGCTAGTTGGATGGATTGAGCGAAACGGAACGGCGTTCTGGAGCGAAGACAGTAAGCGCTTGTTTCTGCGCGATGAGTATGCCGCTGACGACACGAAGATTCGGGTCTTTGATGTGACTGGCACGGTACCCAAAGAAATCAAAGGCCTGGACAGCAGTATCCAAAACGCAATTTTCGCCCGTATCCCTCAGAACAAAACAACTCAATGGCTGTACTATCCTAAGGTGTGTTTCGCGGCCAACGATTCTTCAACGATAATCGTGGTCGCAGACGCTCCCCTAGTTCCGAAGGAGGGAAGTGGCAGCGGCAGGCCATTTAATGTCAAGCTCACCGTTAATCTCATCATTCTCCAGATTGTCGATTCAGCGTCACAGCACACGCGCCAACCGTGAACAACACATCGGTGACGAGCCAACTACTCGGCAAGTTCGCTTATCGGAAACTGACTCACCAGCGAACCTTCCAAACTTCGTCCCCCACCCCCGCTTGAGGTAAACTCAAACTCTTGCGAATCCGCCTTCGGGGCCTTTGTCGGCGGTGCCGCTCCCGATATGAGTCGAATCGCTGCCATTTTGCCGGCCGCTGGACTCGGAACGCGCATGGGCGCGGAGACGCCCAAGCAGTTTCTCGAGCTGAATGGGACGCCCATCGTGATCCTCAGCTTGCGGCGGATTGCGGCTTGCCCGCAGGTGACAGACATTATCGTGGCGACGCGGGCGGATGAAGTAGCGCGGCTCGAGGAACAGGTCAAGCGGGAAAAATTCAAGCAACCGGTGCGCGTGGTCAAGGGGGGAGATTCGCGGCAGGATTCGGTTGCGAGTGCTCTGCGTGAGGTGCCCGACGACACAGAAATTGTTCTGGTCCACGACGCGGTGCGGCCCTTCGTGACGGTCGAGCAAATTGCGCGCGTGATTGAGGAAGCGCGCCGCTGCCAGGCGGCGATTCTGGGCATCCCTGCGATGGACACGGTGAAAGAAGTGAAACGCGCCAGCCTGCCGGAAGACGTGGCGCTGATTACCGGCACGGTGCCGCGCGAGCGCGTGGTGCTGGCGCAAACGCCTCAGGCGTTCGCGACGAAACTCCTGAAGGAGGCGTTTGCCCGCGCGCAGGCGGACGGGGTGAACGCGTCGGACGAGGCAGGGCTCGTCGAGCGACTGGGCCACGACGTGCACGTCGTGCTCGGTTCCGAGCGCAACGTGAAGATCACCAAGCCGTCGGATATGGAACTGGCGCGCTTCTATCTTGAACGCGAGAGCCAGGCATGAACTCGGGTTCAAACACAAAGACCATCCTCTTTTGGTTCTCGATCATCTTGCTCGGAATCATGCTCTGGAAACTTGTCTCTAACAAAGGACCGTCTGCTGATAGCGTTTCTTATTCCGATTTCCTGCAACTGGTGGGAAAAAACGAGATTCCTGACGCTCGCATCTACCTTGAGCCAAACTCCGTCACTGTGAACGCGGCCCGCCGGAATTCTCAAAGACATGTAGCCACAACGCTTTCCTACGGAGATTTGCAGGATCTTAAGGAGCGATTGATCGATAGCGGCGCAAAGGTTGAATACGCAAATCAGAGAAGTGGAGACTGGGTTCTGCTGCTTCTCAACGGTATGCCTCTCCTTCTCCTCGTCGGGTTCTGTCTCTTCCTGATGCGCCAAATGCGAAGCCGCGGAGCGCAAGCCTTGGCAACGCGGGGACCGGGTGTGCGATTTGGACTCGGTTACGATCTCCATCGTCTCGACGCCGGTCGCCCGTTCATCGTCGGCGGAGTTGAGATTCCCTTCGACAAAGGGCCCCTCGGCCACTCCGATGGCGATGTATTGGCTCATGCCATCTGCGATGCTGTCCTCGGCGCAGCGGGGGCCGGCGATATCGGCACCCTCTTCCCCGATACGGACCCTCAGTGGAAGGGCGTCTCCAGCCTTATTTTTCTCGAACAGCTTGCCAAGGTATTGCAGGATCGTAAGCAGAGCATCGGCTACATTGACGCCGTCGTGATCACGGAAAAGCCAAAATTGGGCCCGCACTTTGCTGCCATGAAGGCGACGCTCGCGAAGTCGCTCAAAATTAAGCCTGAACAGATCAGCTTGAAGGCCAAAACCAACGAGGGCGTTGACGCGATTGGACGCGGGGAGGCCATCGCCGCGCACGTGGTCGCCACGCTTGTTTCTTGTTGAGTGAGTAATCTACAATTCTTGCTAACTCATCGAGCATACTCCACCCTGTCATTCTGAGGGCCGCGCCTTTTGCGGCCGAAGGATCTCAATTGACGCACCATGCATGAGGTATCCGTTGAGATTCTTCGCTCATCCTCATCGGATGAGCTCAGAATGACACCGCGTCAGTTTTGTCCGTTCCAAACGGAGAAGCGTTTGCGAAATCCAGGCTTGGGTGCTGCGCTACAATTCTCTTGATGGTTTCACACAATCACGGCAGTCCGCCCGTGGAGGCTGCAAATCCTTTCACTCCGGCCGATGTGCAGGCGATTCTCCGCGAGCGCGGGTGGCTGACTGTTGACGCGACGCCCGAAATTGAGGCGTGGTGTGGGCATGCCGCCGCCATACTTGGCACCCATGCGGTTGACCGCACCGCTCTTGCCGAATTACTCGCGCTGGTTTTTCATTACGACGCACACGAAATTCTCGCCCGAGTGGAAACCCACGAAGTCCTCGCGCGCTATGCCGCGCGCGACGTGCTGCGTCACGTCGCGCTGCTCCTTTTGGATGGCGCCCCGCTGAATTCCGAGCGATTCAAAGAAATCATCACCGCCTTGAAACAAGAATTGGAACTGCCTGGCCGCGAGCTGCTTTATCCTCTACGCCTGGCGCTCGCTGGCCGCCCCGGCGACGGCTCGCTCGACCGCGTGGTCTTGCTGCTCGATGAAGCCGCGGGGTTGCCCTTTGCGGCGCCCGTGAAATCGGCTCGCGCGCGCATCCTCGAATTTTGCGCAGCGCTCGACTGAACTTCCCCTCCTTTCCACTGCCGACTAGCGCTTGTAAACTGTCTTCTCCATGGACAAACTGACGGGCATTCACGCGGTGAAAGAAGCGCTCGAAGCGCAGCGCCCCATCGACCGCATCGCCATCGCCAAGGGCCGGCAGGACACACGCATCGAAGAGATTGTGCAACTCGCGCGCCAGCAAGGCGTTCCGGTGCGCTTCGAAGAGCGCGGGCAGCTCGATCGCCTGGCCAATTCGAAAGATCACCAGGGAGTCGTTGCGGTGGCCGCGGCTCGCGCCGCCGCAACTCTGGAGGATATTCTGGCCCAGGGGAATAAGGGGCGCGGCCAAGCGGGGTTGATCGTTCTGCTTGATGGCGTGGAGGATCCGCACAATTTGGGTGCGATCGTTCGAACGGCGCTGGCCGCGGGCGCGCACGGCGTGGTTATTCCCGAGCGTCGCGCCGCCGGGCTGACGGACACGGTGGCGCGCTCGTCCGCCGGGGCCCTGGCGCATCTGCCCGTGGCCAAAGTAACGAACCTCGCCCGCACGATGGAGCAATTGAAAGAGGCTGGCTACTGGCTCGTAGGGCTCGACGAAGAAGCGGACAAAAGCTACACCGAAGCGGACTACACTTCACCGGTGGGCATCGTTCTCGGGAGCGAAGGCCAAGGCCTGCACGAACTCACACGCAAGCGCTGCGACTTTGTGGTCTCGCTGCCGACCACTGGCCCGGTTAAATCCCTCAATGTGTCCGTCGCGGCAGGCGTCGTCCTCTTTGAGGCCCTCCGCCAGCGAACTGCGGCCATGCGCAGTAAATGAGACTCGCTCCGCTTTGTTTGAACGTGCCGGTTTCTGAATCTATTTGTCGTACTGAATCAGCGAGAAAACATCGACGCCGTTCAGTTTCTTGCGGCCGTTGAGGAACGTGAGCTCGACGGCGAAGGCGGCGCCTTCCACCGTGCCGCCGAGTTTCTGAACAAGCTTCGCCGTTGCGGAAGCAGTGCCGCCGGTGGCCAGTAAATCGTCGCAAATGATCACGCGCTGGCCCGGTTTGACCGCGTCTTCGTGGATTTCCAGCGTATCCGTGCCATATTCCAGCGCATACGAAATGCTTGCAGTTTTGGCGGGGAGTTTCTTCGGCTTGCGAACCGGGACAAATCCCGCGCCGAGCCGGTACGCCAGCGCCGGGGCAAAAATGAATCCGCGTGCTTCAATGCCAGCTACAACGTCAATCGTGTGCCCCGCGTAGTGTTCGCACAGCCGGTCAACCAGCGTGTGGAATCCCTGCTTGTCCTTCAGCAACGTGGTGAGGTCATAAAAGAGAATCCCCGGCTTGGGGTAGTCCGGCACTTCGCGGATCAGCTTCTTCAAATCGTCCATTCGGCGTCTCCTCTTGGTGCGGAACTTGAGCCGGTCTTTTGGCTTTTGGAGCTCTTCAAGCACTAGAAATTGATAAAAAATCCGCCCTCATATTGCCGGTCGAGAGCTGCTGGCTCTTCTTGTACTTCCGTGACACTCGACATTCGGGGTCCACGTTCGAGGACGGCACGCAACTCTGCATGTTGCTGGGGCGTGCCAATGGCAAACACTTCCACGCGGCCGTCGCGGAGATTTCTGACGAAGCCGCTGAGTCGCAGCTTCTCCGCGGCATCCTGCGTGAAGTAGCGAAAGCCTACACCCTGAACCATTCCGGACACGAAATACCGCTTCGCTTGTCTTTTTTCGCTCACAATCCACGAAAATTGTAGCAGAGGCCTCGCTTTTCTTCCTCTATGGGCGCCGGAGAGCTAGCCTCGTTCGTGGGTATGGCTCAAGTTGCGTTAGACTCGGAAGTGAGAAGGCTGCGTCAGGCGGCCTTGAGGCGGAGTGCACGCATCCAATTTTAATATGACCCAAGCCAAGCAAGTTCTGCATCGCCCCCGCTCTTCCTCCCTATTGCGTGCGCTCTTTTTATTGGGAGCGTGGGCTGCACAGGGATTGCCGCTCTTTGCCCAGGATGCGCCTCAAGGTCCCATTGCGCCCCCGCCGGAGCATCACGTTACGCGCATCGGGAATGTGCCCGAGCCGGAGGCGCCGCCTTCGCTTCCCGAGACCGAGATCATCAAGCGCTTTTCGCAAAAGGAAGATGAATACCTTTCCACGCGCGCGCACTACACCTACCGGAAGACCATTCGCATCCAGGAATTCGGCCAAGACGGACAGCCAGCGGGCGAATTTGTGGTGGTCACGGAGGCCTTCCGCGACGCGGATGGGAAGCTCTACGAAAAGGTCGTGGAGCGGCCGCGTTCGACGCTCCAACATTTCTTCCTCCGCTCGGAAGATCTGGAAGGCCTTCAGCGCATCCCCGCGTTTCCGCTCACCACCACGCAGCTTGCGAAACACGACTTGAAGTATGTGGGCAAGGAGAAAGTGGACGAAATCGATTGCTACCTCTTCCAGGTGAAGCCAAAGGTTATCGAGCGCCAAAAGGCGTATTTTGACGGCGTGGTTTGGGTGGACGCGAAATATCTTGAGGTGGTGAAGACGTACGGCAAATGGGTCACCGATTTGGGTCCGATGCGCAGCATCAAGGATTTACCGTTTAGCCTGTTCGAAACGTATCGCGAAAATGTCGAAGGGAAATACTGGTTCCCGGACTATTCGCGCTCGGATGACACGGTGGATTTGAAGGGGCTGCAGATTGCCGTGCGCATCGTCATTAAGTGGACGGACTTCAAGCCTTTGCCTGTCGCTTCACAAGCTGTTGCTCCGGCTACTCCATCCGCACCTGCCAAGCCATAATCCAGATCACGAAAAGAGCCCTTCGATCAGTCGCGCAGCCGCTTTAGAACGGCTGGCAATTCTTTCAGCGAGCCGATGAGGAACTCCGGCCGTGCCGCGCGTAAACGCCTTTCGGTGGGGAATGGGCCGAGTACGCCGATAGCCAGGACTCCGGCGCGTCGCGCCATATCCACGTCTTGCGGCGCGTCACCAATATAGGCGCAGCATGCGGGCTCCAGCTCCATTTGCTGCATGGCTAGACGAAGTGGCTCGGGATGCGGCTTTTTCCTCAGCGTGTCCCCGCTGCAAACGCGCGCGGAGAAAAGCCGGGTCAATCCAAACTCGCGCAACTGACGGCGGACGCGGTCGCCATCGCCGCTGGTAACCAGGCCCAGGGCATGCTTCCGGCTAATTTGTGCCAGAACGCGGCGGGCTCCCGAGATCAGCTTGGGCCGGTGTTTTGCGTAATGCACGCGCCAGGCACGGTCGGCATCGTCCCAAAGTTTGCGCGGCAACTTGGCGGCGCGGTAAACCTGGTACCAGTTAGGCGAGTAGTGTTTCTCGAGTTCCTCAAGACCCCACGAAATGCCCATCTCTTTGAACATTGCCAGATAAGCGGAGGCGTCGGCATGGTAGGAATCGATGAGCGTGCCATCCCAGTCGAAAAGCACGCCTTCCAGAAGCCGTCTCTTTTTTCCGGCCATCGCCCATCAGAGTAACAGAGTTTTCCGCGAGCCCTCATCTGCGTGGATAGATGATTGAAAGTTGAAGCGCGCGAGGGCGTCCAATCAAGAGAATCGGCTTGCACTAAGGTTTCAGGAAACGGGCGGGGACGCGGTCGTCGCGGTCAAAAGCAACATCGTCGAAAGATGCGGCCACGCCGTACCAGCCAGGCATGGCTGCAGCCTCCGTCCGGCATACGTGCGCCATGGTGGCCATGACCACATTTCCGAGACCCATGGGCTTGCTCACCAGAACGATCTCCAACTCAATCGGAGTCCTGACCGCCAGATGTTTGGGGCAGAGAAAATAGACTCCGGTGGAACTGATATCGCGCGTGACGAGAGTAATCGGGTATTCCTCTGGCACCCCGCCAACCGCACGAAGCCGAAGGGGAAGCTTCAGGGTAGCGCGGGGGTGTTGACGCTGCTCGGGATGGACACCCACGGCATGAGTGGGCACGCGGACGAAGCGCCGCGGCTGGGCCGGGCGAAGCAACGGCACCACGCGCAGCGCCGGCGTTCGCGGAGATTTGGGTATGGCTTGCGGTCCCGCCGCACCTTCACGAGGCTCCGCAGCGGGTTTGGCTGGCCACGATTCGACTGGAATTGCGCGTATTGTCGCGCTCATTTCGCCCTCGGA